>Ga0105046_10006800_pt1 | contig 18072 bp, 11 predicted proteins | sample MAT03_FD_78385 | JGI IMG/M metagenome (GOLD analysis project Ga0105046, IMG submission 78385) | Freshwater microbial communities from Lake Fryxell liftoff mats and glacier meltwater in Antarctica - MAT-03 (megahit assembly) | ecosystem: Environmental > Aquatic > Freshwater > Ice > Liftoff...
CAGCCTGCCAGAGGCCATTCGCGGCCCTGTCCGCAACAATGGCGGCGGCTACTGGAATCACAACCTGTTCTGGGAAGTCTTGTCGCCCACCGGCGGCGGCGCACCCACGGGTGAGGTGGCTGACGCCATCAACGCGGCTTTCGGCAGCTTCGACGAATTCAAAGCCAAGTTCGGTGCGGCTGCTGCGGGTCGTTTCGGTAGCGGCTGGGTGTGGTTGGTGGTCGAACAAGGTGGCGAAGTCAGCATCACCAGCACCGAATACCAGAATACCCCGGCGATGGACGGCAAGAGCGTCGCGCTCGCCCTTGATGTCTGGGAACACGCCTACTACCTCAACTACCAGAATCGCCGCCCGGATTATGTGGCCGCGTTCTGGAACGTGGTCAACTGGGCAAAAGTCGCTGAACTGTACGCAGCGGCCAAGTAGGGCTAAAACGGCCTAGAATTATAGCCATAAGGGGCGCTACGATAGGTAGCGCCTTTTTGTTTACCAACACACAGGAGTTCGTTGATCCATGAACGACTATCGGATTGAAAAAGACACACTGGGCGAGGTTCGCGTCCCCGTCAACGCTTATTATGCCGCGCAGACTCAACGCGCTGTCGATAACTTCAGCGTCAGTGGCCTAAAGCCGTACCCCGCCTTCGTTTGGAGCATGGCGACCATCAAACGAGCCGCCGCTGAGGTCAATCGCGACCTCGGATTGCTCGACCCGGTGCTGGCGGACGCCATCATCCAAGCGGCGGATGAAGTCATCGCGGGACGCTGGGACGCCGAATTTGTGGTTGACCCGTTCCAAGCGGGCGCAGGCACGAGTCACAATATGAACATCAATGAAGTCATCGCCAACCGCGCCAGCGAAATCCTCGGCGTCGGCTTGAACAGCCCGGAGAAGAAGCCGGTCAATCCCAACGACCATGTGAATATGGCGCAGTCTACCAATGACACCATCCCGACGGCCTTGCGACTTGGCGCGTTGTGGAAGTTCGATGAACTTATCGCCACTTTGCAACACTGCGCCGATGAATTCCGCAAGAAGGCCGTGCAGTGGGACGGCATCGTGAAATCTGGCCGGACGCACCTTCAGGACGCCGTGCCGGTTCGCTTGGGTCAAGAAGTTGGCGCGTGGGCGAAGGCGATTGAGCGTAACATCGAGAAGATTAAGATGGCGGCGGAGGGCTTGCGTCGCTTGGGGATTGGCGGCACGGCCAACGGTAGCGGCCTCAACGCGCACCCCAAGTATCACGAAAACATGGTGTCTGTCTTGTCCAAGCTGACCGGCTTGACGCTGTACACCAGTGATGACCTGTTCGAGTCGATGCAGTCGCACCAAGATTCGGTGTTTTTCAGCGGGGCGTTACGTTCCGCCGCGCAAGACTTCAGCCGTATCGCCAGCGACATCCGTCTGTTGAGCAGTGGCCCGACCACCGGCCTCGGCGAGTTGACCTGTCCGCCGGTGCAGCCGGGGTCGAGCATTATGCCGGGCAAAGTCAATCCAGTGCTGGCCGAAATGTTGAATCAGGCCATGTTCCACATCATGGGCAACGACCACGCCATCACATTGGCGGCGCAGGCGGGTCAGCTTGAGTTGAACGTGATGATGCCGATTATGGCGCACAACCTGAATGAGATGATGATCGTCTTAATTGGCTCGGTGCGCGCCTTCACCGATAAATTGGTGGTCGGCTTGGTCGCTAATGCTGACAAGGCCGAGAGCTGGTTGCTCAAGAATCCGATTCTGGTCACAGCACTCAACCCCGTAATTGGCTACGAGATGGGCGCCAAGGTCGCCAAGAAATCGCTGGCGGAAAATCGCACCTTGCTGGACATTGTGGTCAGCGACGGCCTGTTGAGCGAGGCGGAAGCGCGCAAAATCTTGGATGCGCGCTCGATGACCGAAGGCGGCATCAGCGAGATTAAGGGCGGGGGCTGATACCCCCTCAGCCCAGCCCCTTCTCCCACAAGGGGAGAGGGGGCTTTTTCTTGCTTAGAATCAAAACACGCCCCCAATCGTCTGGGGGCGTGTTTTTTTATCGCGTTGGATGACCTACAGGCCGCCCATCACTTGTATGGGTTAGTTCTCGTCGCGGAAGCCGTCCGGCGCTTGCGGCAGCGGCAGCGCGCCTGCGCCGTCACGGGTTGTCGCCTCGACACCCGGTAGCGATTGGAGCGTGTTGCGTGTACTCGCCAGCAAGGTCACGTTAATGCTGTCGAGGTTGATTTTACCAGCCTTGACCTTGTTCAGGATGGCGACGCGGATGCTGCTGACCGGGCCGCTGATGGTCGAGAGGACATCCGGCAAGTTGGTATAACCGGCGCTCGTCCCATTGGTGAGGATGATGGTGGCGATGGTCGGGGCGGTGCTGGGATTGACGTAAGTGATGGTCAACTTGAGCGTCAGCCTACCGGTGGTTGTGCCAACCGTTTCTGCGAAGCCGCTGAACACCACTTTGTCGCCGAATACCAAGCCGATACGATCTGGGAATTCTTGGTAAATTTGGCTTTTCTCGGTTGGACTGCCAGTGAATTTCCAGACGCACAGGCCGTCGTGGGCAATTCCAGCAGTGACGAAGCACACACGTCGGTCACCTTTCATGATTCCCGTGGTTGACCAATTAGCAGCACGCTTGACATTGGCGTCTAGCTGGTCTTCAAAGCTGCCATTCCGTAGCAGTTCGATGTCGGTGGTACGGACGCCAAATTTACCCGCGCCGTTGCGCGCCTCGCGTTGTGCGCCGCCGGGGCTGACGGCTTTGACCGTCCACGCATAGCTGCCGGTCTGGAGCAAGGCGACTTCACCCACACTGAGCGTATAGGTGCAGATGCGAGTTACACCATTACAGGTCAAGGCGTCGGCATCGGATTGCCATGTCAGGCCGCTGACATCAATGATCGAGCCGAGGCGGGTATTGGTGGAGACTTGGATGACCGATAGCGCGTAGGTTTTTGCGTCGCGGTTGTCACGCCATGTCAGGCCGCCAAAATCAGCTGGATCCCGCAGCAGCATCCCGTCAATCGGCCCCAACAAGTCGAAGTTGCGCGGTTGCGCGGTATCGTTCACGAAGAAGGTGATGGGTGAAGGGGTCGGGCTGCCCGCTGTGGGATTGTTGTTGCCGGTGCTGCCCTTGCTGTTGGTGGCGACCACCGTCCATGTGTATGAGCCGTTGGTCAATTCGGCCAGCAGACCGACATTCGGTGTGAATGAGCAGCGAGTCGCGCCACAGACATCTACCGCGTTGACGGTGCTGGCATAGATTTGGCCGAGCGTGCCGCCTGCTGTACGGTTGATGATGACAGCGTAGGTGCTGGCTTCCTCGGCAATACCCCATTCGAAGATGGCGCGTTCGGCGTTGACGAGCGTCTCATTCGAGGTTGGGTCAGTGATGTTAAATACTCCCGGCGGGCAACCGAGTGTTTTGGCGGTGATGATGTTCGATCCGCTGCGGATGATGCCCGCGCTGCCGCCATAATCTCTGGCAGCGAGTATGCGGTATTGGAAGGTTGAGCAAGCCAGCATCGGATTAGCGGGTTTGCCAGTGTCGATGTACGAGATGACATTGGCTGCGAGAGTCGCCCAATTTTGGAAGTTCCCGCCGAGGGTACGACGTTGAACGACCATGCTGGTCTCTTGCAGAGTGCCACTGCCGCTGGTCGAGTCCGTCCATGCGAGGCTTAGGCTGGTCTCGGTACGCGCCGTCAAGGTCAGGTCGTGCGGGGACGACGGCCCACCTTGTGCGACGAACACGTCGCTACTGGCGTTGGTATCAGTACCAATCAAGTTGCTACCAAACGACTCATACGCAATCACGAAACCATCGTCATTGATGGACGCGAATTGATTCTGGAAGCCGTTGGACTGCTCATAGCTGGCGTTGACGTTGACGCGGGTGGTGATTTCGGTTGTGCGGTCAAAAAGGAAGAAATCCGGCTGACCGTTGGTATCACCGTCCACCAGATTTGCGCCAACAGACCAATACAGCACATAACGCCCGCTGTCATTGGTGGAAGGACGGGCGCTGCCGCCGCTAGATTCTAGGCCGTCAGACGATACGCTGACTCGGCTGATCGTCCCCGTGCAATCGGTGGGTGCGGCGCGTTCCCAGATGAAGATGTCGGCTTGGCCGTTGGTATCACCGGCGACGAGGTTGCTGGCAAATGAGGTGAAGACCACCGTATTACCCGTGCCACTGATGAACGGCTCAATGCTATCACCATTGGTTTGCAGCCCACCGGGGGCAAGGCTGAGGCGACAAGTTGAGCCGCCGCCGCTGCGGTCACGGATGAAAATGTCGCGCTTGGCATTGGTGTCGCTGGCGATCAGATTGGTCGCAAGCGATTCAAACGCGACATAGCGCCCGTCATCACTGACCGAAAAGTCCGAGTTGCCATCCTCGTTATTGGCCTCTGCACCTGCGGTGCTGAGATTGACGCGGGCATTAGAGTTGACGATGCGATCATAAATGAAGATATCGGGTTGGCTATTGCCGTCGCCGTTGACGATACTGTTGGCAACCGAGCGATAGACAATGAACTGACCGTTGCCGCTGATGGTCGGGTTGAAGCTGCCGCCGTTGCCTTGCGGCTGTCCTGCCACGCTACCAAAACTAATTTTGCGCGTGCGTGTCGGATTGCTGGCTGGGAGGCTACGATCCACCACGAACACATCGGTCACGTTATTGGTGTCGCTGAGATGGAGGTCAATGATGTTGGTCGCATCGGAGGCGAATGTCACGAACGTGCCGCTGTCGTCGATGCCGATGTCAGGGTAAGTGGCGGGCGGGTTGGTATCAGTACGGGCGGTTTGGATGCCGCCGACGCCGAGGCTGACGCGCTCAGTCACGCCGTTGGAACGGTTGCGAATGAACACATCACCCGCAAAATTGGTATCATCTGGCACAAGCGCGCCGATGTCCGTCCAGAACGCGACATAAGTGCCGCTTCCGCTGATGACCGGACGCGAGGCGTTTTTGGTCTCGACGCCGGTGGTGCTGACGCTGACGCGCTCAATAATCTTATATTGACGGGCGCTAACCGTGCCGCTGGTGAGCATCAGCGCGCACAAAAACGCGGTGACGAGCATCAGGCGTAGGGCAGATGTCGCCCCACTGGCCTTATAAATACGCATGGAACCCCCTCGACGATTGGCGTCGGAATTCTAGAGTGATTGAGGTTCATTGTAGTTCATCTGTAGGCTGACGGCCTAGACCCCGTAGGGTAAGCGTTGCGCTGACGCTGATTGTTGTGCGTCGTGACGCGGTTGAGTGCTACAATGACAACGATAATAACTGTGATTTGGGCGATGACTGCGCGCTGGAGAATCGGCGCGGCGACGGGGAGGGGCTTTTTGAGTACGACCATACAACCACTCATCGCGGGGCGTTACCTGCTGATGGATACGATTGGTCAGGGCGGCATGGGGACGGTTCACCGCGCCCTCGACAAGCTGACGAACCAAATTATCGCCCTCAAGCGGGTGCGCGTCTTTCAAGCGGGCGATAGCCAAAATGCGCTGGACGTGCGCTTGGCGCTGGCACAAGAATTCCGCTTGATGGCGACGTTGCGCCACCCCAACATCGTGTCGGTGTTGGATTATGGTTTTGACAGTGACGGCCACCCGTTTTTCACGATGGAACTCATCGAAGGCGCAACCGATATCTTGACGGCGGCGGCAGGCTTAGGCGTGCGTGCGAAGGTTCTACTGCTGATTCAGGCGCTGTTGGCGCTGTCATATCTGCATCGGCGCGGGGTTGTTCACCGTGACTTGAAGCCCGAAAACCTACTGGTGGTCAACGGGCATTTACGGTTGTTAGATTTCGGTATTTCAGCAGCGCAAGGCACGAGCGAGGTCAGCTCCGACGGCATGGTCAGCGGGACATTGGCTTATCTTGCGCCAGAATTATTGCGCGGCGCACAACCGCAGCCGACTTCTGACTTGTATTCCATTGGCATCATGCTCTATCAATTGCTGGTCGGGCGGCATCCGTTCAACCTGAATGAGCCGACGATGCTGATTTATGACACATTGAACGCCGAACCTGACCTCAAGCCAGTGAGCGCCAATCCCGAGACCAGCGGGATGGACGACCCGACGGCGTTGCTGACTCTGCGTGAGGCACTTTCGCGGCTGCTGGCGAAAAACCCTGACCACCGCTATCTGACCGCCCGCGAGGTGATTGATGTGATGGCGGCAGCCGTCAGCGTCCCAGTCCCGGATGACAGGGCAGAATACCGCGAGAGCTATCTGGTCTCGGCGCGTTTTGTCGGGCGCGATGACGAGCTTAACCGACTGCGCGATGCGTTGGAACGCGCCGAAGACGGGAGTGGGTCGGTCTGGCTGATCGGCGGCGAATCGGGCGTGGGCAAGTCGCGTTTGCTGGACGAGCTACGCGCTCAGGCGTTGGTGCGCGGGACGCTGGTTTTACGCGGTCAAGGCGTGGCAGAGGGCGGCTTGCCGTATCAACTCTGGCGTGACCCGATGCGCCGCTTGGTTTTGACCGTCCGCTTGACTGAACTTGACGCCGGGGTGCTGAAACCGATTGTGCTAGACATCGCGACCTTGATTGAAAAAGAGGTTGAGGACGCGCCGCCGTTAGACGGCTCACCGGCGCGCCAACGCTTGGCGCAGACCATCCTTGATGTGTTGCGAATTCAACACCGCGTCGTGCTTTTATTGATGGAAGATTTGCAGTGGGCGGCAGAAAGCCTTGAACTGCTAAAAGACATCGCCCGCGCTGTTGGCGATTTGCCAATTTTGGTGGTCGGGACGTACCGTGACGACGAGTCGCCCGCTTTGCCGTCTGAACTCCCGACGGCGCAGGTGGTTAAGCTACGCCGCTTCTCGAATGAGACCATCCAAACCCTGAGCGTAGCCATGCTGGGTCAGGTCGGCGGACGCGAGGATGTGGTGCGCTTCTTAGAGCGCGAAACTGAGGGCAACGTCTTCTTTATCATCGAAGTGCTGCGGGCGCTGGCAGAGGCGGCAGGTGGATTAAATGCCATTACCGAGCGCGTTCTGCCGCAGACGGTTTTGACCGGCGGGGTGCGTGACGTCTTAAAACGCCGCCTCGAACGTCTGCCGGAGGACGCGCTGGGGATGTTGAAATTGGCGGCGGTGGCCGGGCGTATGATCGATTTGGCGCTGTTGCCGAAATGGGCGATAGTTGGGTTTGACATCGAAGCATGGCTGACCTCGTGCGCCAATGCTGCTGTGATTGAGACGGTGGACGGTGAATGGCGGTTTGCACACGACAAACTGCGTGAGGCGGTCATCGTCGATTTGCCCCAAAAAGAGCGCCCGCGCTTGCATCGGCGGGTGGCGCAAGCCATCGAACAGGTCTATCCCGATGACCCGATTCGGGCGGTTGCGCTCTCAGAACACTGGCGGATGGCGGGGGATCAACGTCGTTATCTCAAATATGCGCTACAAGGGGCGCGGCAAGTGCGCTCTGTCGGGCGTGTGGAAGATTGTCAGCGGATGTGCAAGAGCATCCTCGAACTCTTGGAAGACCCTGATGAGCGTCGGATGGAAGTGCTGACACTGTTGGGGGATGCTTATTGGGACGCCAATCAATACCAAGCAGCCGAGCAGGCCTATACCGAAAGCCTGAAAATCGCCCGGCGGCTCAAGCACGTCTCTGGCGCGGCGGCGGCCTTGATTGGATTGGGATCGGTGTCATGGCGGTCTGGTAATTTGGAACAAGCCGAGCAGTATTATGGGGAAGGGCAGGCGTTGGCCGAGCGCGCTGACAGCGTGGATTATATGGCCGACGCGCTTAACGGCCTCGGCGTGGTGACGTTTGACCGGGGTGAATTTGAGACTTCGCGGGGGCATCTTGAGCGGGCGTTGGATTTGTCTAAGCGTAGCCGCGAACGTTGGCGAGAGGCGCGCTGTTACAACAATCTCGCCAATACCATGAACTATCTAGGCGATCCACTGACTGCTCGTGATTACTGTCAGAAGGCCTACGAATTGTTTAAGGAGTTGGGAGACCGGCGTAACATCGCCTATTCTGCCTTGAACTTGGGATCGGTCTTAGAATTGTTGCTCGATTATGCTGGGGCGCGGGCGTGTTATGAAGAGGGGATGAGCATGTTCCGCGTGTTGGGTAATCCGTGGGGGTTGGCGGCGGCCACCAGTAATTTTGGCTCGATGTTGGAAATTGAGGGCGATTTTTCTCCGGCCTTAACTCGCCATCTTGAGGCGTTGGAAATCGCCCGACAGTTGGGCGATCCATACCTAGAATGTTCGATTTTGTGTAATGCGGCCAGCACCGCATTAGCGCTAGGCGATTTTCCGCAGACGCGGACATTGTTGCGTGGATTGATGGACACCACGCGGGAGCGCGGCTTGCGCCCGTTGGAGCTAGAAGCTTTGGCGGTTTATGCGCGGCTGTTGATGTTAACCGGGCATCCGGTAGAGGCATCGGAATTGACCGGCGTTTTGAGCGTGCATTTGCATCAGGCGGCGGTTGAGACGCGCTTGAACTCACTGTTGGACTCGTTGTCCTCAACACTTGACCTCGACACATTCGCGGCGGCTCATAGCCGTGGCAAATTGTTGGATGTCGAGTCGGCCTTGTCAAACGCGCTAAAAGATTTGAGATAGCCTCACCCGTGAGTCCCTGTCCAAATTTTGATGAAAATGGACAGGCGATTCACGGGCGAGATCAGCGGTTAAGCAATCTCTGTGCCAGAATGGGCAGCAGAGCGTTGCGCGCCGCCAGCTACATCACCTGTGGCTTAGACATGCGATGCGTTGGTTTGTAGCGTATCGGTGAGGATGAGCAATCTAGTCAAAACGCGCCATGTTTTCAGGCCAACTCTGGTTGGCGGACGGCCACTTGCATTTGCATCCCGTACTTGGGGCGCAAGGTGAACATATCTTGCGGCTCTACCGGATGCCCCGGCTTGAGCGTCAGGCGGAAGCGCTGTGCCAGCACCGCTAGGGCGAGTTTAGCCTCCATCATCGCAAAGGCGTTGCCGATGCACACGCGAGGGCCATTACCAAATGGCAGATAGGCGCTCTTGGGCAGGGCTTTTTCGTGTTCAGGCGTGAAACGCTCTGGGTCGAATTTCCACGGGTCGGGGAAATAGGCCGGATTGTGATGGACGCCCCAGATGTTGACGATGACGACTCGCCCTTTTTGAAGGGGTTCGCCGCCGAGCGTGGTGTCGTGCGCGGCTTGACGAGTCGTGATCCATGCCGGCGGGTAGATTCGCATCGACTCTTTGACGATTTGCTCGGTATAGGTCAACTTCGGCAGGTCTTCCATGGTTGGGGCGCGCCCGCCGAGGACGTTTTGTAATTCGTCGTGGAATCGCTGCTCGACTTCTGGATTTTGGCTCAACAAATACCACGTCCATGTCAGCGCCCGCGAGGTCGTTTCGTGACCCGCGCCGAACAAGGTCATGACCTCATCACGCACCTGTTTGTCATTCATGGGACTGCCGTCCTCATCTTGCGAGAGCATCAGCATCGAGAGCGCGTCGCCTTTATCGCTGATATTTTGGCTGGTTTTGCCACTACGCCGGTCTTCCATGATGCGATAAATCAGCGCGTCAAGTCGGGCGATGGCGGCCTTATAGCGGCGAATTCCCGGTGTGGGCTCCACATCGGGGTACGAAACAGGGTCATGAGGCGCTTATCGACGGTGTGCAGCACTTCTTCCAAGATTCCGCGCAGTTCGGCCTCTTCACCGCTGACCTCGGCATCGAATAATGATTTACTGACGACATGAATCGTGTATTCGGTCATATATTGTTCGAGGTCGATCATGTCTCCGTCATGCCACTGCCCGGCCAATTCCTCGGCATAGCGCACCATCAGGTCGGCGTAGGCGGCGATGCGTTTGTGATGAAAAGCTGGGGCGACCAGTTTGCGCTGTTTCTTCCAATTGTCGCCATCATTGACGAACAAGCCAGCCCCCAACAGCGGCTTCATCACGTCTTTGGTGGTCGCGCTTTTTTCAATAGGCCGCGGCGTTGCTGACCAGTACATCGTGAATCATGTCTGGCGAATTGGCGACCAGCACACGCAATGGGCCGAATCGCCAGCGCACGACATCGCCATGCTGAGGTGATTCAATCAACATGGACAGCGGATTGTCGAAAAATGAGCGCATGTGACCGCCGGGATGCAGCGTGCGCGGGCCGTTTTTTGCGATGGAAGTCATTTCCCGCCCCTCTGGATTATTGAATTATATTGTGAAAAAGACCACAAGCCTAATCCCATGATGATTTGTTTGAGGAGTCAATCAGCATATCTCGGCGCTCTGCTGGGGTGCATTTTGGATTTCTGCATAGCGTGCGTCCCTATGCGCGCCCGACATACACGACATTTTGACTCTTCTGGGTTGTTGATTGTTGGCAGATTATTGACCAACGTTTAGATTCTGCTGATAGTGGGCTGATATAATCTTATTTCTGGTTTCTTGGACATTTGATAGGACACACGATGGCTGTGACAAGCAAGGCATTTACCAATTTGGACGGGCATCAATATATGAGCCTGACGACTTTTCGCAAGACGGGGGAGGCGGTGGTGACGCCGGTTTGGTTCATCAATGAGGGCGGCAAGCTGTATATGCTGACGCTGAATGATGCGGGCAAACTCAAGCGTATCCGCAATAATGGCGCGGTCACGGTTGCGCCGTGTACAGTGCGCGGCGACCTTTTGGGCGGGGCTGCCGATGGCACGGCGCGGGTCATCAGCGGGGACGACGCCAAACATGCCAATAAACTACTTTCGGGGAAATATGGGTTGTTCAAACGCGGGTTTGACCTGATGCAACGACTGACGGGCAAATTTAACAACCGCGCTTATCTCGAAATCACCCCGCGTTAAGCGCCATTGGGACGGTAGACATCGGTGACGCTGCTGACTTGCTGAATCAGCGAAATCAGGCGGGTGACTTGGCGCGGTTCGCTGACCTCCAGTTTGAGCGACACGGTTGAGATGTCGCCTTTGCGGATGACGCGCAAATCATGGATGTTGATGCGCTCATCGGCCACAATTGCAGTGATGTCACGGGCGAGGCCAGACCGATCATAAGCCACGACATCCAACGATACGAGGTAGCGACTGGCGTTGGCTTGCCCGCCCCATGACACTTCAATCAGGCGACTGCGCTCATTTTCTGGGGTGTTGACGACATTGGTGCAGTTGGCACGGTGGATGGTCACACCGCGCCCACGGGTGACGAATCCGATGATTTCATCGCCGGGGACGGGGTTACAACAGGTCGCCATGCGCGTGAGTATCCCAGCTGCGCCGACGCCCATAATCGCGCCTGTAGCGGGGGCGGCAGGGGCGGTGCGCGGCTTGAAGAGTTTTTCAGGCTGGGTTTTGATGTCGTGTTCGTGCTGGCGACGGCGCTCGTCTTCCAACGCCCGGTTGGAAATCTGGTTGCTGGTGATGTCGCCCGCGCCGACAGCGGCGAAAAAATCCTCAATCGCGGTAAACTCGAACAAATCGGTCAGCGCCGCGAACGAAATACCGTTGGTCAGGCCGAGGCGTTGTAGTTCGCGCTCAACCGTATCGCGCCCCATCGAAATATGCTGCTCACGGTCAAGTTTTCGGAAGTAATATTTGATTTTCTCGCGGGCGCGGTTGGTGATGCAGTAACCGGCGTCGCTGTTCAGCCAGTCACGACTGGGGCCACCGTGCTTAATGGTCTGAATTTCTACTTGATCGCCCGACTTGAGCTTGTAGTTCAGCTTGACGAGTTGACCGTTAATCCGTGCGCCGCGTGCGCGATGACCGATGTCGGTATGGATGTGATAGGCAAAGTCGATGGGGGTCGCCCCAGCGGGTAGGTCGATCACCTCGCCTTTGGGCGTGACGGCATAGACTCGGTCTTGGAAAAATTCGGTCTTGAGCGCGTCGACGTATTCTTCGGCGTTGCCGTTGGATTCTTGGCCGAACTCCATCATTTTTCGCAGCGCGTTCAGGCGGCGCTCGTACTCGGTATCGCCTTTGACGCCTTCCTTATATTTCCAGTGGGCGGCGATGCCATATTCGGCGTGTTGGTGCATCTCCCAAGTGCGGATTTGTACCTCAACCGTCTTCCCGTTTTCGTCATAAACGGCGGTGTGTAGGCTTTGATAGTGATTGTCTTTGGGTTGAGCGATGTAGTCGTCAAACTCGCGGGGGATGGGTTTCCATAAGTTATGGACGATTCCGAGCGCCTGATAGCATTCGGATTTCTCGTGCAAGATGACGCGGACGGCGCGCACATCAAATACTTGGTCGAACGGGATATTTTTACGCCGCATCTTATTATAGATGCTGGTGATGTGCTTAGGCCGACCCGCTACAGTGGCGTTGGTGATGCCATTTTTCGCCAATTCATCACGCAGCTTTTCGACGATTCGCTGCATATAGTTTTCGCGGTCTACTCGTCGCTCATCAATCTTGGCCGCGATGTTGCGGTAAGTATCGGGTTCGAGATAGCGCAATGACAGGTCTTCGAGTTCCCATTTAATCTGCCAGATGCCGAGTCGGTTCGCCAGCGGCGCAAAAATGTCCATCGTTTCGCGGGCGATGCGCGCCTGTTTTTCAGGCTTCATATAATACAGTGTCCGCATGTTATGCAGGCGGTCTGCTAATTTGATGAACATCACGCGCACATCTTCGCCCATGTGCATGAACATCCGGCGGATGTATTCTAGTTCTTTGTTGACCGCGGCCTTCTTTCGTCCGGCGTTATCTTTACTCAGGCTGGCTTCGACGGGGATAATTTTTAGCTTGCTGACGCCTTCGACCAACCGCGCTACGGTCACGCCGAATTCCTCGCGCAGTTCATCAACCGTAATAGGGGTGTCTTCTACTGTGTCATGTAAAAGACCCGCTGCGATGGCGTCGGCCTCAAGTTTGAGGTCTGTAAGGATAGCAGCTACTGCCACACAATGGGTAAAATAGGGATCACCCGATTTGCGGACTTGCCCAAAGTGGGCGGCCTCAGATTTGTGATAGGCGCGTTCGATTAAGGCGCGATCATTCGGATTGAGGCGCGGTATGGCGGCGAGTAGGTCGTCGAGCGAGGTTGGGGTGAAGGTTGTCATCGTCATTGCGGCACCATTAAGATGATTTTCACGCACTTGCAACAATAATTTAACCATTCTAACACGGATTCAGCCAAAAGCTGAGAGATTGGGAGCAAACGGTATGGCGGACTTGATGCCGGTGAGTGAGGCGTTGGCGCGTATTCTGTCAGAGACCCGTCATTTAGGGTCAGAGCGTGTGCCGCTGACTCGTGCGTTGGGGCGCGTGTTGGAGGCCGATGTTTTCAGTCGCCTAGATTTGCCACCCTTCGATGCGTCCTCAATGGACGGCTATGCGGCGCGCTCGATTGATTTGACCGAGCCGGGTGTGACCTTGCGGGTGGTGGGTGATGTGGCGGCGGGACGCATTTTTAACGGAGTGCTGCGGGCGGGTGAGACGGTGCGGATTATGACCGGCGCGGCTGTGCCAACCAGCGCCGATGCGGTCATTCCGGTGGAACAGACCGACGCTGATTGGGGTGGGCAGCCGGGGGCGCCGAGTCCCAGCCATGTGACGATTAAGCGGGCGGCCAAAATCGGCGATAATATTCGTCAGCGGGGCGAAAACGTCCTGCGCGGTCAATTTGTGTTGGGCGCTGGGATAAAACTCCGCCCACAAGACATTGGCATGGCTGCCTCGTTGGGCTTGACCGATTTAGCCGTCAGCCGCCAGCCCAAAGTTGTGATTATCAGTTCTGGTGATGAATTGATTAAGCCGGGGAATCCACTGCCACCGGGGGCGATTTATGAGTCCAATAGCCTGATGCTGGCCGCTTTGGTTGAACAGTGGGGCGGCGTGGCGACGGTATTGCCGTCTGCGCCGGACACATTGGAAGGCGTGCGCGGGATGTTTGAGGTCGCGCTGGCGCTCACCCCGGATATTGTGGTCAGTTCTGCGGGGGTGTCGGTGGGGGCTGCGGATTATGTCAGGTCGGTTCTGGCAGAATTGGGCGAAATTAGTTTCTGGAAAATCAACATTCGCCCCGGTAAACCGCTGGCCTATGGCCGGATTCAGGCTGTGCCATTCTTTGGCTTACCCGGCAATCCGGTCAGCGCGATGGTGACGGCTGAGATTGTGCTGCGCCCGGCCATGTATCAGATGACCGGACAATCCGACGACGCTCAGACCGTTTTAGCGATTACGGGTGAGGATATTCCATCGGATGGGCGTCAGAGCTATCTGCGGGTGATGCTCTCGCGAGAGGGCGGCAGCCCAATCGCTCATTTGACCGGGACGCAAAGCTCCGGCGCGTTGTTTTCGTTGGTGATGGCCGACGGCTTGCTCATCGTGCCGGAAGGCGTGACGTTTCTGCCCAAGGGCAGCGCGGCTGAGATACGCTTGTTGCGATAGAAAAGGCGACCCATGGGTCGCCTTTTCGTAAATAAAAAAACCACCCCGCCAGATAATCCTGACGAGGTGGTTTTTTAATAGGTGTGAATTAACCGCGATGACCGCGCAAGGTGCGCTCGAAAAGCTCATCTTGGTCTTCGCGTTGTTGACGCTGCTTGGCGCGCTGGGCGTGCTTGGCGGCGTTCTTGGCGCTGGCGTTGCCCTTCATAGCTTTTTGGAAGGCGGCGGCAAAAGCGGTCTGCATCGGCTCTTCTTCTTCCAACTCAACGATGCGAACGCGGGGTTCTTCGTGAGCCTTCAGGCTGAGGTCGATTTGCTTCTTCTTCTTGTTGACCTTGAGGACGCGGGCGGTCACGCTGTCGCCGACTTTGACCACATCCGAGGCGTTACGGACAAAACCCTCGGCCAATTCTGAGATGTGAACCATGCCGGGGCGCTCTGCACCGATGTCCACGAACGCGCCATAGCTCTCGACGCGGACGACTTGGCCGCTGAAGGTGACGCCTTCGTTGACATCATCCCATGTGACGGTGGCGGGCTTGACCAGTGAGACTGCGATACGCTTGTTCTCGCCGTCAACTTTGACGATATAGACGGTGAGCTTGTCACCGACTTTGGCGGCATCTTCAACGTTCTTGATCGGCTTGCCGAACTGCGAGATGTGCAGTAGAGCGTCGCTGCCGATACCGATGTCTACAAACGCGCCGTAAAGCTCAATCGCTTTGACGGTGGCTTGCAGTTGCATCCCGACCTTGAGGTCGCTGATGGTGGTGGGTTGGGACATGGTTTGCCTCTCCTAGAGATGTTCAAAATTACGGATAGTTCGACGGTGCGTGTTCGGCAAACCGTGATTTCCGCGGACTAGCTTATGTTAAGGGGTTGGGGTTGCTTCGATTTCGTTGGCAGTGTCTTCAGCCGTGACGTCGGTTTCCGGGGTGGGGTCTGTGCTGCTGTCGGTAGCCGCGATGTCTTCCGCCGGGACGGGGGTGAGTACCGGCTCGTCATCCAGATAATCGCTGAATGCCTTATAGCCGGAGAAAGCTTGGAGGGTGCTGGTCTGCATGACCTGTACCATATCATCAGGGGCGAGGTAGAGGGTTGCAAAGACTTCGCTGGCTGCGCTCAAGTTGCCGGTTTTACCTTCAACAAAAGCATAAATCACGAGGCCATTATCGGGATAAAACAGGGCGGCTGCGGCCTGTTTCTCATCGACTTCTGTGCCGTTGAAATAAGCCGGATTGCCCAATGCTCTAATCACTGCGCCCAGCGTATTTTGCGGCGCAAGCTGTAAGAGCATTTGGTCAACAATTGCTGCGTCCTCGCTATAGAGTAAGCAGCACGGAACGCCGTCTTTGCGTTGGAAGGTTACGGCGACTTCGCCGCTCTCGCCATTGTTCTCGACCTTAATATCGTCAAGGTCGGCTTGATCTTCGAGGATGCTAATGGCATCGCTCCATGCGGTAACGCCGGGAGTGATGCCGCGCCAGCACGGTGCAGAGCAGTCCGTGTCACTTTGGGTCAGGCTGCCATCGATGAGGAACTTCTCGTTCCGCAATTCTTGTGACGGGGCGCACGCTACCACAGTCATCAGCACGGCAGCCAATAGAAGGGTGAGACGGATTTTCATAAGCAGAGGCTTTCTTAGGGTTTTTCTGACGTTATTTTGGACACACGAGTCCCAACACAATGAAATCAAATTCTAACGCACGCGCTCATACAATTCTAGGTCAAGTTAACGATGAATTATTTGGGTTTGGGCAGACTTCACAGTATGGCCGGCGGAAAAGCCGCCCATACTGCGAGTTAGAGGTGTTTAACCGGTGCAAATCGGGGTTAGTTTTGGGTTAGGGTCAGTTGATATGATCCGGTGGTCGCGCCGTAGACCGTGCCATAGTGCGTGGCGAGGATGATGTATTGACCGTCCTCTGGCAAGGCGAAACGATTGATCTTTGAGTCGGTTATGCCCGTTGCGGCATCATCATTGCGGGCGGCCTCGAGTTGGCTGGGGCTGATTAGGAACAGGTTGGCATCGAGCGTCCCCTGTGTTTTGAGCATTTCTAGGGTGATGACCTGACCCGCCGTGCCTTGAAAGATATAGACATCGAATTTGTTTTCCAGCGAAATCGTGCCGCGCACGGTCTGACCGGGGGTTAGCGGCACGGCTGTGGTCAGGCGTTGGCTGAAGTCGATGGTCTCACTACCGCCGAGGATGCCGCCGAGTCCGAGCGAGGTGTTGCGCCCACCGTCAATGCTAAAACTGGTTACAAAACGCTCATTCAAGCGCGGGGTAACGGGGATTGTCCCGATGATTTGACCATAAATGGTGATATACAAGGTGGCGCTGACGGCGCGTGTATCCCCACACTCGTTCTGATACCACACTTCGATTTCATAATTGCCGCCGCGCCCTAGACCCGTCGGCCAGTACGTGTAGGAAATGGGGGTGGTCAGCGGTACGCTACAATTGACGTTGCCTTGCGAGAACAAGCGCCCGCCCGACGGGATGTCGCGAGCGTCGTCATAAACTGGCGTGCCAGCGGGGTCGCGCACCAACAGTTGTAAATCGGCGTTGGTGTTCCAGACCAGTGCGATTTGGATGTCGCCAGTGGGCAAGCCGAGGTCTAGGATGTCTTGTGGGAGGTCAGCGGTCTGCGCCGACAGCAGCAGTTCATATTGACCCGCTGTGCCGCCGAAATTTTTGCCGTAACGGGTCGCCATCACGGTATACCTGCCGTCTACCGGCAGTCGCAATGACGGGTTATTGATGGCGCTATCAGTGACATTGCCGGCCACGATGTCATCATTATCAGCGATGATTTGACCGCTGGGGTCCAGCACTAAGAGCAAGGTGTCGAGGCTGCCACTGACGCGGGTCGCGCTCAGCGAAACGATGTCATTGGTCAGACCGTCGAATTTATAGGTCTGGAAGTAGGTATCGCCCGCCAATGTGCCACGCACGGGCGTATCTAAGGTCAGCGTGCCGACAGAGACGGCGTTCAGGATGTCGCCAACCGGGACGGGCAAGCTGCGGACATCTCCGTATAGGCCGCGTGTGGCTGACATCTGCGCCGTGCCGTCGGTGTTGACTAGGAAGCTGGCGATATACACGCCCTGATCCACGCCAGACACGCTACCGGTCAGCGTATCCACTGGCACGCCGTCCACGCTCACATTGAGGGTGAATTGCTGCGCGCCGTTGTTCTCGCAATCTTGGCGGTAGTAGACCAAGACTTCATAGTAGCCTGTGGGGATCGCGCCGGGGGCGTAAGTGGCTGTTTCAGTCGGGTTGGCGGCGGTCAGCACTTCACACAGGCCATTGACATCGAAGCCGAAACGCCCGCCGTTGGTGTTGCTGGTATTGTCAAAGAATAACCGCTGACCGGTGGGGTCGCGCAGTTCAAGGTTCAGGTCAGCAGTGGACGCCCAACTCAAGCTAACGCTCAAGCCACCCGATGTAATCACGCTGCCAACCGTGTAGTCCACGGCGGACGTGAGCGGAGTCGCGGCTGTGGGTTGCAAGGTGGGGATGGCGGGGTCTGGGGTAGCGGTGGGGTTCACGACAATCGCGCCGCTGCCGTCTACCAATAGACGAAACGCCCCGATGGTGTTGACGGTGATGCCTGCGGCGGGGAATAGGGCGATATAGTTTAGCCCTTCACCGAGCGCCACATTGGTCACG
>Ga0105046_10006802_pt1 | contig 18068 bp, 17 predicted proteins | sample MAT03_FD_78385 | JGI IMG/M metagenome (GOLD analysis project Ga0105046, IMG submission 78385) | Freshwater microbial communities from Lake Fryxell liftoff mats and glacier meltwater in Antarctica - MAT-03 (megahit assembly) | ecosystem: Environmental > Aquatic > Freshwater > Ice > Liftoff...
TTCACTTTTTTTTCAAGAGTATTCAAATTTTCGCGTCATCTATATCGATGACAATTCCCCGGATGGAACTGCAGACTACGTTGAAGATTATCTAATCTCGAATCATATCGACTATCGACTAGTTGAGTTCGATGATGAAGGTCTAAACTACCAGGATGCAATGGCTGCGTTTGCTGAACAAGTAAACCTCAACGAAGAGTTTTTTGTTTTGGTACGCAATAAAAATCGTTGCGGAGCCCTTGAAAACATTGTACGTGCTGTTTATAGCTGTCATGACGATGAAATCGTAGCGACTTGCGACGGTGATGACTGGCTATTCGGAAATCAGGTTTTAAAAACCCTGAATGATACATATGAAAACGAGGTTTGGATGACACATGGGACATTGATCCACTTCCCATCGAATAAACTTGGTTGGTCTGAGCCTGTCCCTGTAGATGTGATTTATAACAATGCTTTCAGAGAGTACAAATGCCCTTCTCATCTGCGCACATTTTATGCGTGGTTATTTAAACAAATTAAGCTCGAAGATTTGCGCTACAAAGATCAATTTTTCCCAATGTCCTGGGATATGGCAATGATGTACCCTATGGCTGAAATGTCAGGAACTAGGCACGCTTTTATTCCTTCAATAACTTATTGTTACAATGTCGCAAATCAAATCAATGACAATAAAGTTAATCCTCAGCTCCAAATTATTCTGGATCAATATATTCGCAAAATGCCCCGATATAAAAAACTTGATGATAAACCATGAAGGGGATGATTTTAGCAGTTTTATTCATCAGCAATATCGCATTCGGACCGCAACTTGAGTGTTTTGAAAAGGTAGTCATTTGGGGGCATAAGTTGCATTCCCACACCCATTCCTACATTCATAATGCCTTTTATAAAGGCTTTAAACATCTCGGATATGAAACCTATTGGTTCGATAATCAAGAGGATGTGCATGATTTTGATTTTGCGAAATCACTGTTCATCACTGAAGGTCAAGTTGATGAAAAAATACCTTTAAGAGAGGACTGTCAGTACATTTTGCATAATTGCAGCGATGTAAAGTATCAACTGCTTAAACCCGAAAGTTATATTTCTCTGCAAGTGTTCAGCGATGCTGTCTTATCTGAGCCTGATTTAATTCAAGTAGAGCCTTGTATTTATTATGACCTTGTCGGGCGCCTTGTCTATATGCCCTGGGCGACAGATTTACTTCCTCATGAAATTTCTGCCATCCAAGCTAATCTTGCCCATCAACAGATTGAAAAGACCGTTTATTGGGTTGGAACTATTGGAGAAGGATTATTTGGCAATCTTGCCCAAGTCAACCCTTTTAAAAAAGCCTGCCAAGAAAACGGCATTAATTTTACACAAGTCACCCAAATCAGCGATGAGAAAGGGCAAGAATTAATTCGAAAATCCTATATGGCCCCAACCATTGTAGGGGAGTGGCAAGCCAAAGTCGGATACATCCCTTGCCGTATTTTTAAAAATATCAGTTACGGGAAAATGGGCGTGACAAATTCAGCGCGTGTGCATGAACTCTTTGAAGGAAAACTAGTTTACAATCCGGATACCTATCAATTGTTCTACGACGCCAAAAAACGGATGGAAACGCTTTCAACTAATGAGCTTTATGACTTAGTTGAACTCGTAAAAACCAAACATACGTATTTAAATCGCATCGAAACACTTCTCAATTTTCTAGAGCTAACCTATCTGTTGCATGCTGAAGATTAAGCTTTACGAGCGGCAAGAAAATAATTGCGGCTGTCTTCAATCACAAAAGAAGATAATCCTGCCACACCCACCAGATTTGTAATGAGCATTAAGGAAATGGAGATATCAGCTAATACCCACACAAGGTCTACGTGAGCAATGGCTCCTACCGGAATCAAGGCAATATAAACGTATTTAAACCAAACTGCAGCCCGCGAGCCCCATAGAAAAGCCATCGCTTTTTCAGCACAGCAGGCCCAAGCTAGAATAGTCGTATAGCCAAAAAGGGTTAGAGATACAATCACTAAATAAGCACCAGCATTGCCTAATCCTTGTTGAAATGCATAAGTCACCATGTTGGTGCTTTCTAGGCCTTGCTGCCAAGCTCCTGTCACTAATAAAACTAAGCCTGTCATTGTGCAGACAATCATCACCATAAATGGAGCAATCAAAGTAGCGACACCATCAATAACTGGATTAGAGGTTCGCGCGTTAGCTTGTAAAATTGGTACGATGCCAGTACCTGCATCGGTTGCAAAAAGTCCCCTTTCAAAACCTACCGTAATCGCTTTCAGCATCCCAAATCCTAAGACCCCGCCGACAACAGGCTTCAGAGCAAATGCCGATGCGAACATTGTTTGTAAAGCGGCCAAGAGGTTTTGATGATGAGTGGCTATAATGAAAAGGGCACCGCTGAGATAAAGAAATGCTTTGAAAGGAACAATAATAGAAGCTAATCTTGCGATGCGTTGAATGCCCCCGACTATCACGATGCCGACTAATATGGACATGATGCCCCCCATTAGCAGCGGAGGGACTCCCATTTTAGCTAATGGTAGAGAAATAGAATTGACCTGAGCAAAATTACCCACAGTGAAGGCTCCCATCAGAGTAAAAAAGGCAAAGGTGCTTGCTAATGAGCCTAGGCCCAGTCCGTTCTTTAAATAATACATAGGTCCGCCAGCATATTCTCCGGCAGCATTGACTTCGCGGTATTTAACCGATAACAGACAACTTGCATATTGAATCGCAGCCCCGAGAAAGGCCATCACCCACATCCAGACTAAAGCTCCGGGACCGCCAGTTGATAAAGCCACCGCCATTCCAGAAATATTTCCTGTGCCAAAGTTTCCAGCTAGGACCGCCGATAGGGCTTCAAAATGGCTGATATTGCCTTGGTCATTTTCCCCTTTTTTTAAAAGGCATCGGAAACTTTCGGATAATTTGGAAATTTGAACGCATCTCAGTCGATAGGTAAGATAAATCCCCAGGCAGATAATCGATGGAAAGATGACGAAAGCTGTTAAACTCTCATTAAAAAATCCAAGCAAGTTTTTGATAGTTAATTCCATGCGTCATCCTAAAAAAATCCAAAGAATGCTATTATCTCATAAATTTGAATTCTTGACAAATGAGCCCTTTTTACGAATGAGTAAGAATTTTTCTTTATAGTAAGAAGAAAGTTATTTTTTTTGTGATTTAGTATCTAATCTCTTATACTATTTTTGTTGTTTAATAAAAATGATGAGATGCTTCTGTGCACAAGAAAAATAAATTCGATTTGCTTTGGGATGCGTGGTGTATCTTTTCAGTCATTGGAATTTGGCCGCGTTTTATCGAACCTAATTTGGTGGAAACGTCCAATCTAGAACATTCTATTGACAATCTCCCTTCCCAACTTGATGGCTTAAAAATTGTACAGATCTCAGATTTGCATTTAAATCCAAGTGTGCCTAATTTCTTTCTAAAAAAAATTATCCGAAAAATTAAATTATTGAAACCTGATCTGCTGTTTTTCACTGGCGACTTTATTTGTCAATCAATGCTGGATGATGAAGTACGCATGGAGTATTTTTTTAATCAGTTAGAAGCGCGTTATGGATGTTATGCGATATTTGGAAATCATGATTACGAAAAGTGCCTTTCTATTAATTCCGAAGGGGATTATGACGTGATTGACAACCAAAAATCCTCTCTTTTGAGAGGGTTTAAACGCTTATTCACAGAGGTGGCAGTCACAGGCAAATTATCTAAACAGGCCAGTGAAGTAGATGTGCATGCCCAGTTATTAAAAGTATTAGGGCGGACTTCGCTGCAAGTGCTCCATAATGAAACACGTCAAGTAGCTGTGAATGGAAGTTCACTAAATGTTTGCGGCTTGGGCGAATACATGGCCGGTCGCTGCCTACCTGAGCAGGCCTTTCAGAAATACGATGAGAAATATCCAGGTGTAGTATTAACCCATAATCCTGATACAATTGCCATGCTTCAATCATTCCCAGGAGAAATCGTCTTATGCGGACATACACATGGCTGTCAAGTAAACCTCCCTTGGATGTGGAAGAAGTTTACAAAACTTGAAGACATGTCTCTAAGTAAGGGTTTTTTTGAACGTCATAACAAATGGATATATGTGAATCGCGGCCTAGGCAGTGTTTTGAAATTTCGTTGGTTTGCACGGCCGGAAATTTTGAATTTAACTTTAAGGAAGAAATCATGAGTGCAGCAAGTGTGAGTGTGGTCTTATTAGCAGGTGGCATTGGTTTGCGCATGGGAAAACCCTTGCCTAAACAATTTCTCTCCTTAGCAGGTAAAATTATTGCTCATTATAGCCTGGATGTATTCTTAACGCTGCCTGAACTCGAAGAAATTGTGATTGTCTGCCACTCCTCCTATCGCTCATTTTTCGATACCTATCAGGATGATCGCATCCATTTTGCTTTGCCTGGAAAGGAGCGGCAGGACTCTGTTTGGAATGGTTTGCAAGAGCTGCGTAAAACCCCAGCCTTAGTGTGCATTCACGATGCTGCTCGCCCAATGATTGATGAGAATTTAACCCGACGGGTTTTAGAAGCTGGCTTGGAACATGGCGCTGCCACTGTCGGCATGCCGCTTCGCTTTACTGTCAAGCAAAGTACGCTGCAGGGATTTGTTGATAAAACCTTAGATCGTTCACTCCTATGGGAAATTCAGACGCCTCAAGTCATCCAACTAGAATTGCTCATGCAAGGATTTGCGAAAGTCCATCGCGAAAAGTTGCAAGTCACAGACGATGTTTCAGTGGTTGAGTGTTTAGCAGTGCCTGTCAAACTGGTCTTGGGAGACCCCTCTAATATCAAAATCACCACGCCTGAAGATTTAATTTTTGCCGAACAATGGCTAGCCCAAAAGCAAGCCGAACACTGCGAGGCAAGTTGTGCTTCGTAAGTTTAAATTGGTCATCTCCTATGATGGGACACATTATAGCGGATGGCAAGTTCAGCCAAATGCAATTTCGATTCAAGAGCTTATAGAGAAAGCCATTAGTATTATTGTTCGACATCCTCTGCGAGTGGTCGCTTCAGGGCGCACCGATGCCGGTGTCCATGCCAGAGGCCAAGTGGCGCATTTTAGTACCGAAACTGATTTGGATGAACATCGCTTTTTAGTTTCAGTCAATGGCCTATTACCCCCCGATATACGTGTAAAAGAAATTTGCCAAGTTTCAGAAAAATTTCATTCTCAGTATAGCGTAGAAACTAAGACCTATCATTATCATTTATGTTTAGAAAAATTCCAAAATCCTTTTTCACGCCTCTACACATTGCATATGAGGGAGAAGCTTGATCTGGGCTTGCTAGACCAGGCCGCACAACTATTTATAGGGACTCATGACTTTACTTCATTCGCTAATTTAGATCTTTCTAAAGTCAATTTGAATGCAGTAAGAACGATTAAACGAATCGATTTATGTGAAGAGTCGGGAGGAATACGTTTAGAATTTGAAGGGAATGGATTTCTTTACAAAATGGTAAGGAATATCGTAGGAGTTTTGTTAGATGCGGCTCGCGGGAAAAAAAACACAGAAGATATTTTGACAATTTTTGAGATGCGCGATCGCAAGCTTTGCGGCAGGGCAGTTCCGCCGCAGGGCCTTTTTTTAGATCACGTTGACTTTCCTGCGAGCAGCTTTGAAATGTCTTCTAGTGAATGAGCGTGGATCATCCCTAGCTCCTGCCAAGGCTGAATTTCAGGATAAGGAACTTGGCTCACCCAAATCGGCAAAGCTTGCGTTTGCTTCAATGCTTGCAGGCCTCTTGGCGTGTCTTCAAAGCCAATAATTGCCTTATCTTTCCCTCCGTAGAGTTCAATTGCCTTCATATAACATTCTGGGTGTGGTTTTGGCTGCATGTAGTCTTTTCTGGTGATCCAGTGAGAAATCGTATTCAGTAAAGGGTGCTGCTCTACAATAAGTGAAATCTGCTCTAGTGGGGAGTGGGTCACCACGCAAGACGTAATGGGCCGCGCTTGTAATTCTTGCAGGAGGGAAGTCGCCCCCGGCATCAATTTGACTGCCCCTTCTTTTAAAAGCTTTTCTATCCAGTATTTTTTTTCTAAATAAAGAGTATCCCAATTGGGCTCTGCTTGATAAAGTTTCGGAAACTCGGCATAAATTTTTTCGCGTAGTCCTTGTGCACTATAATGAGCAATTGAGCAATACTGAGAAAAAGTCCAGGGAAGGGTAAAACCTCGACCTAAACACATGTTTTGGTAGGCTTGAAAGTGCAGCTCTTCAGTGTTTACTAGTAAACCATCAAAATCAAAGAGAAAGAGTTGATACTGATCGAGCCATTGCATATGCTATTCCTTTAAGTTTGCTTTGCAATAAAATTATGAACGCTGCATGGATATTCGTCAAAATGAATCGAGTTACGTATACGTTGCTTATCTTGTTAAGTTTTTTTTTGGTGGGCTGCTCTTCTTCAGATCATCCTTTTCCTTTAGATTTGCAGCAAAAAGGGGAATACCTCTATCGAATGCATGACGAGTATCATTTTAAGATCCCACCGCCAGAATTTGTGAAAGCCCAGCGATATGTTTGGGAAAGAAATTTAACAGGGGGTTTGCCTAAAATTACCAAAGAATATTTTCGTTGCAAAGGCAGTAATTTAAATCCAGTACGCATTGTGCAAAATGAGAAGGAAGTGAAGCATTGTTATGACTGTGGGGGCAGCGAAAAGCATAGCTTACCGCTAAAAGGTGGGGAAGAATTTATCTACCCCATTTTGATCGATCTTTTAAATGATCTGCAAGAGCAAACTCATTGTAAAGTGGTGATTACATGCGGGCATAGTTGTCCTGAACACCATACGTATTCAGACTCAACCAATCAAAATCTGTACTCAAAACATATGATTGGCGCAGAGGTCGCTTTTTACGTGCAAGGCATGGAAAATTCTCCGCAAGTGATTGCCCAGTTAATCCAAGATTACTATAAAAAAAATGAAAAATATGAAAACAAAAATGAGTATACTTTTTTTCAAACGTATGACAAAGGGGACACGCAGGTTACCACTAAACCCCTATTCAACAAGGAAATTTTTTTAAAGATCTACAAAGCAAATGAAGGACGTAATTTTGATAACCGCCATCCCTATCCTTATTTAGCCATTCAAGTGCGCTATGATTTTGATTTGAAAACTAAAGTCGTGTACACTTGGAATCTAGCTCATCGTAATTATCTAAGATGGTGAATTTCTGTTTAAACTCCCTTTTCTCTTGAAACCTAAAAAAGGAGCTGGCAGCATAATCAATGCTCTTAGCTCAAATTTGGATATTTAGTGGGTGAAGATTCCGAAAAAGATAAAGCCAATTTCGAAGAATAAGCCCCTCCCCTGAAACTGAGAGGGATTCAAGAAATTTACACTCGTGAGCAAAGCAAGAAAAGAAAAAAAAAGATGAAGGATTAACCATTATGTTATTAGACGATTACGAAGAATTTACGGAAAGTCAGATTAAAATTCTTGAGCGTTATGTAACAAATACGCGCAGCCATGTCTTTGTTTTGCGTAATTTACCTGAAGTCATAAAAGGCGCTTTATTTTCTCGTTATTCCAGATCAAGCTTAGGTCTACGGTCACTTTTATTAAAGGAATTTATTGCTAATTCAGATGAAAGTGCCTTTTCTTCCATTGTTGGTGATGGGGAAAATCTGAGCCAAGATCAAATGACTGCTATTAAAAAAGCCCAAAATTTTTACGATCGCATCCTCGATGGGTATGGAGATGATTCAATTGGTGAACTAGGCGGAGCGCATTTAGCCTTAGAGAACGTTTCAATTATTGCTGCTAAATTGATTGAAGATGCGCGCATTGGCGGATCTCCATTAGAGAAATCTACTCGTTACGTTTACTTTGATCAAAAAGTCAAAGGAGAGTACCTATTTTACCGTGAGCCAATTCTGATGACCTCAGCTTACCGGGATTTGTACGTAAACACCTGCAATATGTTATTTGACACTTACAGTAAGCTGATTCCTCCCTTGACTACGATGATTGAAGAAAAGATGCCCAAAGAGCAAGAAACTTCTAAATCAGCTTACGCAGCGGCGGTCAGAGCCAAGGTATTGGATTGCTTACGTGGTTTGCTGCCGGCTGGGACTTTGACAAATATGGGAATTTTTGGAAATGGTCGATTTTATGAGCAGCTTATTCACAAAATGCAGTGCAACAACCTAGCTGAATTGCAAGATTTAGGGCGGCGTACCTATGATGAATTAAGCAAAGTCATCCCTTCTTTTATTCGCCGCGCTGACCCTTCTCATCATACTCATCAAAGTTACGCCCGTTATTATGAAGCTATGCAAACTGAATTAGCGGTTGTCACAGCTCAGAATACCAATTTCCCTGAAAGATCCATGGAAAATGGGGTGCGGCTGCTATCGTCCGATCCCGAAGCTGTGACTAAAGTAGCAGCGGCCTTACTTTTTGCCTACTCAGACAAAAGTTATGAAGATCTGTTAAACTATTGTCGAGAAATCCCTGAAGAAGGCTTGGCTCGTATTTTAGATGCTGGCTGCAGTGCTCGCGAAAACCGCAGACAAAAGTCCCCGCGTGCTTTAGAACATGCGAATTTTACTTTCGAAATTATTTCTGATTTTGGCATTTACCGAGACATGCATCGTCATCGCTTGTTAACCCAGGAAAGGCAGTATTTAAATTGTGACTATGGATTTTATACGCCGCCTGAAATTGCCGGTACTGAATTCGAAGAAGAATATCTGCAAGCCATGCATCGGGCTAAAGAAGCTTTTGATACAATTGCCACTGAGTTGCCAGAAGAAGCACAATATGCTGTCCCTATGGCTTTTAATGTGCGTTGGTATTTTCATGTGAATTTGCGGGCTTTACAATGGATTTGCGAGCTGCGATCCGCCGCTGCAGGACACAGTAACTACCGGATGATTGCACAAACCATGGCAAAAAAAGTTTCGGATGCCTTTCCCCAATTTGAAAGATATTTCCGTTATGTCGATTACGAGGGGTATGATCTGGGAAGATTGGATCAAGAGGTAAGAAAAGAAGAAAAGCAATTACGCGGTTAGAAAATAGTCAAGTGCCCTAGGCACTTGATCCACAACCGGATTCGGGTTTACCGCAAGGGCAGCATCCTTCTTTTTTTTGATGCTCTTTACCGGGTCCGTAGTCATTATAATAAAAATCTTTGCCCTTAAATTGGATTCCACTTCCTCCACCTGGTCCGCGACGTAGAGAAAGGCTGTCACAGACAGGGCACAGCTCTATAGGAGCGTCTGTGATTTTTTGGGAGACTTCAAGTGCATGGCCGCATTTTTGGCAGCGATAATCGTAAGTTGGCATATTCTATTCCTTTAGTTTTGGATAAAAAAAAAGAGGCATTGTGCATGCCTCTTTTGAATATGAGCAAAGACTACATCATTCCCATGCCGCCCATGCCGCCCATTCCACCCATTCCACCCATTCCGCCCATTCCGCCCATGCCACCCATAGAGTGCATATCTGGTTGTGCCGATTTAGGTTCTGGTTTATCAGTGATAACTGCAGCTGTAGTTAGCAGTAGGGCTGAGATCGAGGCTGCATTTGTCAAAGCGCTTTTGGTAACCCTAACAGGATCTACCACGCCGGCTTTCACCAGATCGCAGAAAGTATCTGTCAAACCGTTGTAGCCATAAGAACCTGTAGCTTCGTAGATTTTTTCAGCAATCAGATTGCCTTGCTTGCCGCAATTGTTAGCAATGGCAGTAGCAGGTGCAAAAGCTGCATGACGCACGATTGCTAAACCAATCGCTTCATCGCCGGTTAACTTGGTATTATCTAGTGCTTTGATAGCCCGTAGTAAAGCCACACCGCCGCCTGGCACAATCCCTTCGGCTACCGCCGCACGCGTGGCATGCAATGCATCTTCGACACGCGCTTTTTTCTCTTTCATTTCTGTTTCTGTAGCGGCTCCAATATTGATGACAGCAACGCCGCCAACTAATTTTGCTAAACGCTCTTCAAGTTTTTCGCGGTCGTACGTTGAAGTAGATGGATTCGATATTTCAGCTTTAATGTGTGAAATACGCTCTTTGACAAGCGCTTGATCGCCCATGCCATCAATAATCGTTGTTTCTTCTTTTGAGATTTTGATTGTCTTGGCTTTGCCGAGAACAGAAATATCTACCTCTTCAATATTTAAACCAACTTCTTCTGAAATAACTGTAGCACCGGTAAGGGCTGCAATATCTTGTAAGAGTGCTTTACGACGCTCTCCAAAACCAGGAGCTTTCACAGCGCAAACAGGTAAGCCTGCTTTGAGTTTGTTTACGACCAATGTCGCTAAAGCTTCCCCATCGATATCTTCAGCAATAATCAGAAGCGGACGCGCTCCTTTTTCCATCGCTTTTTCAAGGATAGGGACGATGTCTTTGGCTGACGAAAGTTTTTTATCAGTAATTAGAACCAGTGCATTTTGCAGTTCTACAGACATGTTTTCAGGATTTGTAATGAAGTAGGGGGAGACATATCCTTTGTCAAATTGCATGCCTTCGACGACATCTAGAGTGGTGTCAATCCCTTTAGCTTCAGCGACTGTAATAATCCCATCTTTGCCAACTCTTTCCATAGCCTTAGCGATGATATCGCCAATTTCAGGATCATTGTTCGCAGAAATACAAGCAATCTGTTGAACTTCTTCAGAAGTATTAACAGGGGATGCGAGAGCGGTTAGCTCTTTATTTAGGATGTTTACTGCATATTCAATTCCACGCTTTAAGCTCATGGGGTTGGCACCGGCGGTAACGCTCTTAAGGCCGCCATTATATATAGCTTCTGCGAGAACAATTGCAGTTGTAGTGCCATCACCAGCAGTATCAGAAGTTTTAGCGGCAACTTCCTTAACTAACTGTGCGCCCACATTTTCAAACTTATCTTTTAAAGAAACTTCTTTAGCCACAGTGACACCATCTTTAGTCGATAAAGGTGAGCCAAAGCCGCGATTTATGACGACGTTTCTTCCTTTGGGTCCCAAAGTGACTTTTACGGCTTTTGCTAAAATCTTAAGCCCTTTAGAAATCGATTTTAAAGCTTCTTCGTTAAATTGTAATAATTTTGACATCAGTCAACTCCAATAAAAAATGAATAATAAAACCTGGTTATGCAAAAAAGCCTAAGATATCATCGATATTAAGGATAAGATAGGTTTCGCCATCTTTAGGATTTTTTACCTCAGTGCCTGAGTATGAGCTGAAAAGAACCTTGTCGCCTATTTTTAGCGACATCGTTTCAAGCTGTCCATTGTCGTTAACCTTTCCAGGTCCCACGGCAACAATAATCCCTTCTTTAGGTTTTTCTTGGGCGGAATCCGGAAGTAAAATTCCCCCTTTAGTTGTTACTGTATTGCGTTTAACTAAAACACGATCTGCTAATGGTTGGATGCTCATATTCATTGCTCCTCGTTAGGCTAGCTAATTATTGTTCCATATAGGTCACTAAGTTCGAGGGTTCCCTCTCGCGTAGTTTAAGTTATCGAGCCTAGCGGATTAAGACGATTAATGTCAAGATTCAAAGAGGAGTTTTTAGCAGAAAGTGCTTTCGAGTGCCAAGTTGTTAAAGAAGGGATTTGAAAATATATTTACTTGTTCTTAGATTTTTGTTAAACTCCTGGTATTAATCATTTTATAGGAATATTGTATGATATCCATTAAAAAATCTTCCCACGAACAGCTCTACAGTTGGAATAGCCGTGCAGAGCCTCATGTTAAAGCTGGAAGGTTTTACACACTTGTCTGTAATATTAAAGGGTTAATGTGTGATTTTTTTATGGTGGGAGTATTTGCCGCACTATTCCCTTTTAGGTTATCTAACACCCAACCAAAAGTAATAAAAAATCAAACACCCATTTTATTAATTCACGGTTATTTACATAATAGCTCCGGATGGTTTTACATGCGTCGCCGCTTAATCAAACAGGGTTATCGCGTCTATACTATTAATCTTGGCTCCCCCTTCAATTCGATCCAACAATATGCGCAAAAAGTGGATCGAGAAGCTAAGCGCATTGCAGCAGAAACCGGTACGCAGAAATTAAACATCGTGGCGCATTCAATGGGGGGGTTAGTTGCCTCATGCTATGCTACAGATTATGCAGCTGCTGGAAGTGTTGAAAAAGTGATTACACTCCTCTCACCAATGGAAGGAACCACGCTGGCCTATTTAGCTGCGGCGATTAAATTTGGAGAATGCGCCAGCCAAATGAAGCGTAATTCAGATTTTGTTCAGCAGCAAAATCTGAAAAATGCCAATTGTTCGACCCAGTTCTACCATCTTTCTGCTGTAGGGGACTGTATTATTCGACCCAATTCCTCTGCTCTAGCTAATAATCCTAAAGCTAAAACCAAGCAAATTTTTGGACTTGGCCACACTTCAGCTTTATGTTCTGCAAGAGTATTTAAATGTATTGATAATGCAATTAGTGCTGCTTAATAAGCTATAATTGATGTCTTAGTTATTTAAGACTTAGATTATAAAGGCATAATTATTTTTAATAACTTATTTAAGGAAAAAATATGCAGTTTCAGCCAACCTTTCCTGATGGATCAACATTCCAGATAGTCAGAAGAGCCACTTGATACTTCTGTTGTTTCTACAGAACAACAGTTTGATAGTCCTTATAGCATGATGAAACTAATCGGCCACAAACTTGTTCTAGATATTGCTCTAGATGGGCAACAAACGATTGGATTTCATACTGAATATGCCTTATCTCACTTTGTTGACTCCCTTACTTCTTTTTTAAAACATGAAGAATCTTCAATTTTAAAACCTGTTTTAAAGGCACTCCAATCTGCTGAAAACTATTTTAAAACTTTCCTGGAAACATCTTCTGCAACGAAATGGGAAACTTTGCTTAATGATTGGAATAATCATGAATTAATTTTACTTCCCATTGGTTTTAAGGATCATGTCACAGTCCTGATTTTGCTTAAAACCCCTGAGATGAAAAAATATGCAGCTTATATTAATGTTGGCGCCTCCATTAAAGAAAGTGGTGCCTATCTTTTTGAAATGCAAACGGAGCTAAGCAAAAGCCATCTCAACCTCATACGCAATTACTATGATATTGATAGCACAGTAGCGCTTCCTTTCTTTGAAACGAACCAATCTGCTTCTATGCAGGGGCAGCTAAAGTTGAAACAAATTTATTTCATGGCTCACCCCCAGCAAGTTGTAGGGAATTGCACAGTGGCCTCTCTTTATCCTACAATTCAACTAGCCGCGATTTTATCGAACGAAGAATTCATAGAGCTAGAGCGTCCAAATTTTTATGACGGCACCTCTGGATTTGAAAAACTGGAAACACACGTAATCCCTGAAGCTAAAAAGGAAGTTGCACGTTTCTATTGGAAGGATGTTCAACGCTCTTACGACACCCTTTTGAATTCTCAAGAATGGGGAAAATCGGCAAGTTTGAATAAAGCTATGCATTTTAGAATTCTTTCAGCCACTCTTTTCAAAATTTTAGATAGGCTTCGATCTGACGAAGATAAAGGATTGCCCCTTCATTTTGAAGAAGAAAAGAGAAGCCTCATTGAGAAAACGCTTAACCATTTAGCATTTTTCGATTATCCCATCGAAACATGTTTGGGAGATCATCGTCCTCAGGATAGTGATCAATTCATGGAGCGATTTGCCGAAGGTGCATTCTATTTACGCCCTAGTTCAATCTCAGCAAATTATTCTCTTTCAGTATCCCGTTCTAATGGAGCGGTGGACCGTTTTCTTTTAAGAAAACAAGATGGTTTCCAATATGCTACTTACGCTTCCTTTATCCTTACAGATACAATGGGAAGAAGGATTGGATCCATGACCCAATTAAATGATTTAAAAAATCTGCTTAAAAAAGAATTTGATATTGAATTGACTTGTCCGGTTTACCCCGATGTTAAAGTAGAAAAACTGTCTTTTATCTCAAAACCGTATTCCTATTCTCAAGTGCCTGCGGCAACTAAACGCCCCTCATATGTGACTTTGAATGCTATGACACCACCCTCATTTTACGAAGATTCTCAGATAGTAACTCCAATCCTTATCCGCAGATCAGACTTTTTAAACCGAAGCAGAGTATAATGTCAAAGCGAGAATCGAATCCCCATCGAAAATTGCAGCGAGTAGTGGCTGATAGCCCGGACATCAAGCAGCAGCTTCAGGAAGCTCCCGATTCATTTGTTGTCAGCACGGGGGATTATTAATTGCTGACGAATTTACATTTTTTCAAGCGTTTGTACTCAGACAATTGCCGACCCACATCCAACGTCTGAATAAGACAGACCTTTAACCGGCGATAGATGTTGATAACGAGATAATCTCAGGATCAGCGCGACGTGTAAAGTCATACATTTTACATTTTTTTTGTATATAGCTGTTGAATTCAATATTTTTAGTCTGTAACTTTTAATGTCAAGTTTTACAGCAATAAAACTTGACTAAAAAAGGAGTCTTAGTTGATAATTAGGTTATGAAGAGCAGGCAAAAGAAGATTACATCCGATATTGATAGCGTTGCTAAGACCGTCCGAAACCAAATTGAATCGGGTGGAGAACGTGTTTGGCGACTAGCCGATTTTGAAAACATGCCATTTACAGCAGTTGCACAGGCTTTGTCTCGCCTGTTCCGCCTTGGCATGATTCAACGATTGGGTAAAGGTTTATATTACAAACCAAGGCAAACAGCATTTGGACCAAGCAAGCCAAACCCCAGTCAATTACGCTCTTTACCTATCTTAGGGAAAGGGATATTTCCTGTTGGTTGTGCAGCAGCAAATCTCCTCGGTTTTAGCACACAGCATGCAGCAAAATTAGAAGTCGCAACAAATGGTCTTAGCTTGCCGCGTTTACTGGTCGGGAAAGAAACAATCATACACACAAGAAGGCCCGAATCATGGCAAGAACTTTCCGATAAAGATGCAGCCATTTTAGACTTTCTTCGCAAGAGAGGATCATCTAGCGAATTATCTCCTGAAGAAACTGTTGATAAGCTGTTAAAACATTTTAACGAAGCTGGACGATTTGAACATTTACTGCGAATCGCGATATCTGAACCTCCACGCGTTCGTGCTATGCTTGGTGCCATAGGGCAAGAACTTGGATATTCCGAAAAGCAGCTTATGGATTTGCGAAAAGGCTTGAATCCTCTCTCTAAATTTGATTTTGGGCACCTAATTGCACTAAAATATGCCAGGCAATGGCAAGCGAAGGAACGTAAAACTTGAAACTATTTGAACATCCAGATTTTGAACAGGCAATCATCCGCGCAGCTGAACATTTCCATTCGTCTGGGATGCGTGAAGCAGTGATCGAAAAAGATTACTATGTTACGGAAGCACTGCGAATTATCCAACAAACAGATGGAGACAAAGTCATTTTTAAAGGAGGAACTAGCCTGTCAAAAGGATGGAACATCATCCAAAGATTTTCCGAAGACGTTGACATCTTTTTTGATCCGATAGCATTCGAGCCGCCCCTGGGAAAAAATGCAATTAATCGTGAACTGAAGAAATTACGACAAGCTGTTGAAGGCCATCAAGGACTCAAATTTATTGAAGAAGAAAGCAAAACTATCGGCGGCTTTGGCCGTAGTGATCACTTTGAATATATCCAAAGATTTGCAAGCTCTGGAGATATTCGCAATCGTGTTCTTCTTGAAGTTGGCACTGCCAGTGGTAAAGAACCAACTGAGATTGTAAAGCTTCAATCTTATGTAGGAAAATTTCTCAACGAGACAGGAATAAGTCTCGGAGGTGAGGATGAGGATTCTTTTGAGATGCGCCTACTTCATTTTCGCCGTACTTTTGTAGAAAAGCTTTTTGCTATTCATTCTAAAGTTGAAAAATTCAAGCAGACAGGCATCGGGATTGGTGGGTATGCTCGGCATTATTATGACTTATATTGCCTGACAGAGCGTCAAGAAGTTTTGGCAATGTTACGTTCTAATGAATATGAAACCATCAAAATTGACTACGATAGAGTCAGTAGAAAGCATTTCGAAGCAGATTATGTAGCTCCTCCAGATATGAGTTTTGCAAAAAGCGAAGCTATTTTCCCAAAAGGAAACATAGAGACGGCCCTTGCAGCAGAATTTGAGAAACAGTGCCGAATATTGTGCTTTGGAGAATTTCCAACATGGCATCAAGTACAGCAGCGGTTTATGGAAATTAAAAATCTCCTTTAATTCGTTCATAAATGGAAGGAAAAGATCAGACAAAGAAAAGAGGTTTACAATAAAATTCTTGTGGGCCTATCAAGTCAAAAAAACAGCTAACACTTCAAGTTGGCTTACTCAAAAGAGTGACATAATCAATAAATTCGCGTCCAAGCATTGAGATCTCTATTGCTTTTTCCCAAGTGTCTGCGTCTTTAAGAATCTCTTTTGCATATAAAGCATCTAAAGCAATAGCCTGAGAACCATTTTTACTTTGGTAAACATCACTTCTGGACTTACCTTCATATTCACCCTTAGCAAAATCACTCAAAAAAATTAGCTCAAGATCCGACATTTCATCGAGTAAGGACAAGAACGACTCTTTTATACTAGTATCAAAACGGAGATCACGTTCTTTATGCAAAGATTCAGTTATCAAGTTAAGAATAAATTTGGCTTTTAATTTTGAGCGGTGTTGTAGACGTATTTTAAAACATTTTTGGATTAAATCATAAAATTCTTCACTTTCAATATAAGGAAAATCGATTTTATCCTGCTCTAAAAGCGCAATTTTTTCTGACAATTGCTCTACAAATTCTTTGAAACGAGCGCTTTGATATCCATCCCATGCGCCTAAGACAATGCTAAAAGGGGGGATTAATGAAAATAAGCTTTTGAAGGCCCCTTCAGTTAAACCCACAAGGCTATTTTGGGTACTCTTGTTAAGCCCTACTAACATTTGAAATCCTTACTCATGGTCATCTTTCACTTTAATCACTTTGATAGTTACTCTTATTTACAAGAACTCAATGATGAGAAAAGGTTGGACAGGGGTTGGACAAAAATTGTCATTCAGAATTTTACTCGGGTTAACAACTGATTGTAAGTCTTTGAGTATAAGGGAATGGGGGCGGTTGGACTCGAACCAGCGGAGACCGAAGTCGAGGGATTTACAGTCTGCAGCCGTTCAATTTCATTCGACTATCATCAACATCTATCAATCTTGTAGCCAGGATGTTAGCTTGATTTAAGCATTGATGTCTATTGCTTTAAATTGTCTTTTTTAAGTTGTCGCTGTCCCACCTGTGTCCCTAAAATTCAAGATGATTAAACTATTCTTTATACATATTATTTGATAAATTGAAACGGACTTACATAATGCTGTAGATGGTAATTTCTTTCAGAAACGACTTTAACACATCACCAAGGTAATGAAACGTAAGGAAACCACATGGATAAGGAAAGATTAACTAGAAGACAGTTGCATGTTCTTCCCTTCTTAATTAGCAACCCATCTGTAGAGTATGCCGCTAAGCAGTCGGGAGTTTCAGCTAAACAAATATTTGATTGGCTAAATCAGCCAGCCTTTCGACAGGAATTAGAGAATAAGAAAAATGAGGCTGTGAATCAGGCGGTAGATCGTCTAAAAGCGACAGCTTCAAAGGCATGTGAAACTTTGATTAGCTTGCTTGATCATGCAGAATCAGAGTCAGTCCGACATAGAGTTGCCGTTGATATGCTAAACATGACGTTGAAATTTATGGAGTTTAAGGATGTTGAGCAGCGAATCAGAAAGCTAGAGGACACAATTACATAATAGGAAGGTGCTTATGTCTCACAAGTTAAGATTAAACAGACTAGAGAAGATGGAAACGGGCGACAGACTTTGGGCTTTGATTGGCATAGGTAAGCCACGAGATGCTCAACACCAGAGGATGCTAGAGATACAAACCCGTCAACGTTTCTATGCCTCAGGAGGCAATAGAGAAGCCTATCTTGCCTTCCTCCCTTTTGATTCGTTTCCCAATGGCTTTTTCGGCTATGTCAAGAAAAGTGAATTCATTAAAGCGGTTACAAACAAGACAAAGAATCCTGCTGAAA
>Ga0105046_10006805_pt1 | contig 18061 bp, 12 predicted proteins | sample MAT03_FD_78385 | JGI IMG/M metagenome (GOLD analysis project Ga0105046, IMG submission 78385) | Freshwater microbial communities from Lake Fryxell liftoff mats and glacier meltwater in Antarctica - MAT-03 (megahit assembly) | ecosystem: Environmental > Aquatic > Freshwater > Ice > Liftoff...
TCGGCTCGCCGAGCGCCGCCCGAAACCACCGGGCCACCGGCGCGTGGAACAGGTCGAGCGGCGAGGTCTCCGATGGAGCGCTGCGTGGCGGCACGGACCTACCTAGCAGATCATCGTAAAAGTGCTTCCGTGGCCCAGTCTTGCCGCCCGTCGTGAGCAGGCGCGCGGCCTATTCACCTCACTCGGAGAGGCGTAACTGGCCCGGGCGGCAGATCTCGAGGCATGACGGCCCGCAAAATCTCGATGTCGACGTGGAAAAATCCGACCTGCCCGCGATACGGAATCGGCGCGGCGAATCGTCGGGGGTTGACCAAGTACCATCCGAAGCTACCCGCGATATGCCAGCGACTACGCGGCTCACAAGTACAATCCAAGATATCTACCATTCCGACCAGGCTACCTGTCACGAGGTCGGAGAGCCCGAACGCGCGGGCATCGCCCACCTCGATGGTACGAGAGGCGTGCAGCAATAACGGGCCGCGATGACGCGTGCTCCACGAGCGGTTCTCGACGTCCTTTTCTCCTCTAAGGATGAGTTCTACCCACGGTTGCCGAATACTCAGGGCTCTCATGGCTGAGCCGGGGTCCAGGGCCTAAAACAACGGGATAGCGTCAACTCTTGATTACTGTATGGGCTGGGATCGCTCGGCGGCTTCGCAGGTGTCGACATCCGCCGAAAATACACCTTCGCTAGCGAATCACCGTGTCGAAGGATCGTATCGACGCTGTGACCACGCACCTCGAAGATCAGCGGGGCGCCACCTTTTGGGTGTCCGTCGCCGAAAAATGGGTGGGCGAAGCCCGCGTAGTGAATACGAATATCGCCGAGGCCCTCCGAGTAGGCCTGGCAATCGACCGACAAGTGCTCGGGAACCCGAAAGCGCTCGACCGATCGGAAGATGTAAAAGCGATCCCTCTCGATGGTCACCGAATCCGCTGGGCCAGGCTGAACTGGGCTCCAGAAGTCCTCCGCGGCGTATTCCCCCTTAAGGTCGGGATTGATCGCAGTAGTAATGTCGTTCTTCGCGCAGTATCCGATGAAACCGGTGGTCTCCTCAGGCTTCAGGTTAAGACTGAGCAACACCCCGGACGGGTCTCCATGGGACGTTTTGATGCTCCCGCCGGGAGGAGGAATGAGGACCGGCGGATCCTCAAACGGCGCCACTAGGGCGCCGTGGGGCACCGTACACCACTCCTCATTGCCCCTCATGAATCGAAGTTGCGAGAGCGCCAGATCGGGCTTGATCATCAATGGAAACGTCAAGGGCGCGACCTCGACGTAGAGGTCAGCGCGCTTGTCGGCCGACACGCGATCGAATTCCGGCTCATTGTCGGCCACGAGCCGCACCAGAGCGTCGAGGCGCCCGATCGAGCTCTTGGCCGTCGCTCGAATGTGGAGACCCGCTGGCAGCACGACGCTCCATTTGAGCTTTATAAGGTAAATAGAGCCCTTCTTGAGAACGGTCGCACTGTCCCGCGGCAAGGTGATGCGCTCGGCACATTTCTTGTAACGCTGGATAACATCCAGCACTGGCTCCTGGGCGTTGGGACGGCGGCTCCCTTTCATCTCATACATCGAATCGCCCAGCGGCGCGTCGATCGCCGAGTCAGCCGGGGAAATCCGGGGCGTGACGGTCGTATCTGACTTGAGAACACCGTCGCTGATAATTCGTTGGATCTGTTCGGCGCTGAGTACTCCGACCGGCATGATCTACATCCTTTCATTATGGCGATGTCGGCCGCGGCATCGAGAGGGCATAGACCAACTCATCACCAGCGGCACGCCCGCGCTTGGGATGCCGAGCACGTCGCACGAAACCCAGCCCGCGAAAATACGCCCCACAGTCGCTGTCGACCGCTTCGCTGATCGTGAAATGCATCTGCGAGGTACCGATCCGTTTCACGTCACGAACGAAATGCGTCAACAACTGCGATCCAACCCCTAAACCCTGCACAGACGAGTCGACCCGTAGCGTGCAAAGCTTGGCCGAACGTGCTGCCACTTTGCCGATGCAAAGGCCGACTAGCCGCCCCTCCTCGACTGCGGCGTAACAAATGCGCTCCCGTCGCAGCAAAGCTGGCAGCACACGACGCTGCCACCACTCGTCGATCTCTGGATAGAGCTCGACCGAAGCGCCGAGGAAACTTCGAACACGATCGTAGGCCTCAGTGTCGCCTACCCGCAGCCGTCCGACCAGGACGCCATCCCGGCGAGTCCGCGTAGTCTCTTGACGGAGCATGACTCCTTTTTAGATGCACCCCGCCCCGCGTGCATCAACAAAATTATACGGTAACGGTCCGAATTTCGGTTTTATCGTCAACGCCTGACGAGGATCCTCTGCGACTCTTCCTGGAGATCTCGCTGCTACACCGACGGCGCGTCGATCCTCGCCAGCCGCTCGTGCAACTGGCGCAGCGCCTCGTGCGCGGCGCGTGGGCTCAGCTCGTCGGGGTGCAGGTCGCGCAGATCGGCGAGCACCGACGCGTGGGCCAGCGCCTGCGGGTCGCCCGCGATCTCAAGCTCGGGTCGGCTAAACAGGTCGAGCTGCGGCACCACCCCGCGGTCGCTCGCCTCGAGCCGCGCCAGCAGCTTATGCGCCCGTCGCAGCACCGACGCCGGCAGCCCCGCCAGCCGCCCGACCTGGATCCCGTAGCTGTGCTCCGCCGCACCCGCCTCGACCCGATGCAGGAACACGATCGTCCCGCGGTCCTCGTGGACCGCCACGTGCACGTTACGCAGCCCCGCCAGGCGATCCGACAGCACCGTCAACTCGTGGTAGTGGGTCGCGAACAGCGCCCGGCAGCCGATCTGATCGTGGATGAATTCCGTGATCGCCCACGCCAGCGCCAGCCCGTCGAAGGTCGCCGTACCGCGGCCGATCTCGTCGAGCAGCACCAGCGACCGCGGGGTCGCCTGGCTCAGGATCGCCGCCGTCTCGCGCATCTCGACCATGAAGGTGCTGTCGCCGCGACCGAGGTCGTCGGCCGCGCCCACGCGCGTGAAGATCCGGTCGACCACCCCGACCCGCGCGCGCACGGCCGGCACGTACGCCCCCGCCTGCGCCAGGATCGTGATCAACGCCGCCATCCGCATCACCGTGCTCTTGCCGCCCATGTTGGGCCCCGTCACCAGCAGGAAGCGCGCCAGCCCGCCGACCGCCCCCGCCGCCGCGCGCAGCCCGAGGTCGTTGGGCACGAAGCGACCCGCCCCGAGCATCCGCTCGACCACCGGGTGTCGGCCCTCCTCGATCTCGAGCACTGGTTCGTCCGTCAGCTCCGGCCGCACGTGCCCGTGGGTCTCCGCGATCTCGGCCAGACCCGCGAGCACGTCCAACCTCGCCAGCGCCTCGCCGACCTGACACAGCCGCTGCCCCGCCGCGCTGACCTGCTCGCGCAGCGCCAGGAACAACTGCTGCTCGCGCTCGAGCGCCAGGCTCTGGGCCCCGAGCACCGCCGTCTCGTGCTCCGCCAGCTCCGGCGTCACGTAGCGCTCCGCGTTGGTCATCGTCTGCTTGCGGATGTAGTCCGCCGGCACCCGCGTCAACTGCGACTTCATCACCTCGATGAAGTAGCCGAACACCCGGTTGTGCTGGACCCGCAGGTTGGCGATCCCGGTCCGCTCGCGCTCGCGGGCCTCGATCGCCGCCAGCGCCTCGCGTCCGCCGTCGCGCAGCGCGTGCTGGCGGTCGAGCTCCGCGTCGGCCCCCGGGCGCACGATCCCGCCGTCGCGCGTGTGCGCCGGCGGCTCGTCCACCAGCACCCGCAGCAGCTCCGCGTGGACGTCCTGCAGCGGATCGCCGCCGAGGTCGAGCAGGGCCGGCAAGCGCGCCAGGTCCCCCGCGTCGCGTTTCACCTGGCCTTCGGGACATGTCGTTTCAGGCAGCCGGCGACGCGCCAGCTCGCACAACAATTCATGCAGCCCCGGCAGCGCCCCCAGCGATTGACGCAGCGCCCCCAGCTCGCGCGGCGTCGCCGTCCCCAGGCGCGCCCGCGCGGCCAGCCGCACGATGTCTCGCACGTCACGCAGCCGGTCCTGAAGGTCCGCGCGCAGCCGCGGCTCCGAGATCAGCGCCGCGATCGCGTCATGCCGCGCCGCGATCGCCGGCAGCGTCCGCAGCGGCGCCCCCAGCCACTCGCGTAGCATCCGGGCCCCCATCGCCGTGCGCGTCGCGTCGACCGACCACAACAGACTCCCCTTGCGCTGCCCGTCGCGCAGCGTCTTGAACACCTCGAGGTTGCGCAGCGAGGTCTCGTCGAGGATCAGGCGATCGTCGAGCTCGTGCCGGCGCAGGCGGTGGATCAGCAGCGTGTGCCCCGGCTGCGTGTCCTCCGCGTAGGCCAGCGTCAGCGCGGCCGCCCGCGCCTCGCACGGCAGCAGCGCCTCGCCGCCGCTCTCGGCCCGCAGGTGCAGCACCCGCGCCGTCACCTCCGCCGGCACCGTGCGGATGTCCCGGCCCTCGAGCCGCGGACATGCCGGCCCCAGCGCCTCGCGCAGCCACGCGTGCAGCCCCGCATCGACCAGGATCTCGCGCGGCGTCAGGCGTGACAGCGCCGCCCGCAGCGACGCCCCGTCGACGCAGCGCAGCGCGAAGAACTCGCCGCAACTGACATCGAGCGCCGCGACCCCGAAGCCCTCGCCGACCCCCGGGGCCTGCCCCGCGACGATCGTCCCCTCCGCCACGATCGCCAGGAGATAGTTCGGCTCCTCGCTGCGCAGGTGCTCCTCGTCCACCAGCACCCCCGGCGTCACCACCCGGACCACCTCGCGGCGCACGATCTTCGGCCCCTTGCGCAGCCGGGCCTGCTCAGGCGTCTCCATCTGCTCGCAGATCGCCACCTTGAAGCCGCGCTCGACCAGCGTCCGCAGGTAGCCCCCGATCGCGTGGTACGGCACCCCCGCCATCGGCACCCGATCGACCTCCCCCTTGTCACGCGACGTCACCGCGATGTCCAGCACCGGCGCCACCGTGATCGCGTCGTCGAAGAACATCTCGTAGAAGTCCCCCATGCGAAACATCAAGATCGCGTCGGGGTAGCCGGCCTTGATGTCGAGGAACTGGCGCATGACCGGAGTGTCGGCCGAGGTGTGCGGAGCATTCACGGGCCGTAGTTGTAGCGCATGGCGAGCGGTCCCGCTCGTCCATGCCACTCAGCAAAATCGGTGTGCTGGCAAACATAAATTTCACTGACACCGTCCGCCGTCGTGGTCCAACGGCGAACCAGAAAGTGCCAGTCACTCTCCAATCACACCACCTTTGCTGCCAAAACCCCGCCGAATTGACAGCCTGCGGACTCGTCGATTCGCCAACTGGAGCCCACACAAAGCAGAATTCGCGGAATTTATATCTGGCCCGCGGGGCTTGCGCCCCCGATCTTCGTGCGCATCATGTCCCTCTGGCCAGGTTCGGTCGCGACGACTCCCTCGTCGACGCCCGCGCCTCGCCCGGCTTGAATGTTGCCGCCGGTTACCGCTCCCGGAACTGCCAGCGACGAGAGAGGTGCACACGCATGTATTATCGTCTTCCCCTGGTCCTGGTCCTGCTCCTCGGCTGTAACAACCCCCTGGACATTAACCTCAGCGACGACTCTGACAGCTCACAGACCGCCGCGCACGGCACCGACGGCACCGGCGCCACGCAGACCACCCGCGACCCGACGACCACCGGCACCGGCGAAGTACCGACCAGCACCGGCTCCGGGGCGTCCCAGACCGCCACTGAACAGAGCGGCAGCCAGAGCGCCTCCCAGTCGGGCTCGGAGACCACCGAGGACATCTCCGGCACCGGCACCGGCACCTCGAGCACCGGCCTCGACGAGACCACCAGCACCTCGAGCACCACCGATACCACCGATACCACCGACACCACCGGCGAGCCGGGCACCTCGACCGGCGGCTGTATGCCCAAGCTCGGCGGCCCCGCCCCCGTCGTGCTCGGCGACCCGGACAACCTCGCGGCGGCCGGTGCCTACGCCGCGCTCGCAAAGACGGCGATCACCAGCGTGCCCGGGACCTCGATCGCGGGCGGTCACGTCGGCATCAGCCCGGCCGCCGCGAGTGATATCACCGGCTTCGCGCTCGTCCTCCACCCCACTGGCGTGTACGCGACCTCGCCGACGGTCGTCGAACCGGGCAAGATCTACGCCGCCAACTACGCGGTGCCAACGCCGGCCAACCTGACCACCGCCGTGCTCGCCATGCAGGCCGCCTACGTCGACGCCGCCGGCCGGATCCCGACCGACTACCTCGACCTCAAGAGCGGCAACATCGGCGGCCTCACCCTCGAGCCCGGCATCTACACCTGGGGCAGCACCGTGCTCGTGCCCAAGGACGTCACGATCGAGGGCTGCGAGGACGACGTCTGGATCTTCCAGATCGCCGGCGACCTCAACGTCAGCACCGCCAAGAACGTCATCCTCGCCGGCGGCGCGCAGGCAAAAAACGTGTTCTGGCAGATCGCCGGTCAGGCGACAATTCATGCCGACGCCCACTTCGAGGGTATCATCCTGTCCAAGACGGGCATCACCTTCCAGACCAACGCCTCGCTGCACGGCCGGGCCCTCGCACAGACCATGATCGCGTTCGACATGAACGCCGTCACGACCCCCGCAAGCGGTCAGTAGCCCCACACAGCCCGGTCCCCGACCTGAAACACGCCCCGCGCCCCTGCGCCGGGGCGTGACCGTCGTGACGTATCCGCAGGAGCATCAGCGATGACCCCAGAGCAGTCCCACGAACAAGACACCAAGAACGTCGATCGCCGCGATCAGGCCCGGTGGCTGATCCTGCTCGCCTCGATGGTCGCCGCGCTCTACCTGTGCTGGCTGATGCTGGTCCCCTTCGTCAACGTGCTGCTGTGGGGCGGCGTGTTGACCCTGTCGTTCGCGCCCGTCAACCGCCGGCTCCTCGCCCGCACCGGCAAGCCGAACCTCAGCGCCGCCCTCTCGACCCTGTTCGTCGTGTTCGTCATCGGCGTGCCGATGGGCCTGGTCGCCTGGGCGATCATCCGCGAGATCGGGCCCGCGATCACCATGGTCCAGGGCGCCTTCGTCACCTTCCTCGACCCCGAGTCGGCCGGCCCCGCGATGCAGTGGCTCGGCGAGCGCGTCGACCTGCCGAGCACCCGCATCCGGATCAGCGAGCAGCTCGCTACCATGAGCACGCAGGTCGCCGGCCGCACCATGGGCATCGTCGGCGACGTGCTCGGCGTGTTCATCCAGGCGCTGTTCGTCGTGTTCGTCATGTTCTATCTGTTTCGCGACGGCAAGATGATCCGCGAGGCCATGGCCTCCGCGATCCCGCTGCGCAACCGCGAGACCCGGATCATCCTCAGCCGCGTCAGCGAGGTCGTCGGCGCCAGCGTCAACGGCGTGCTCGTCATCGCCGCGATCCAGGGCACCCTCGGCGGCCTCGCCTTCGCCGCCCTCGGCCTGCCCTCCGCGCTGGTCTGGGGCGCCGTCATGATCTTCCTGTCCCTGATCCCGATCGCCGGCGCCTTCGTCATCTGGATCCCCGCCGCGATCTACCTCGCGGTCACCGGCTCGTACATCAAGGCGCTCCTGCTGACCGTGTGGGGCGGCGTCGTCATCAGCCTGGTCGACAACTTCCTGCGCCCGCGCCTGGTCGGCAAGCGCGCGAAGCTCCACGAGCTCTTCATCTTCTTCGCCGTGCTCGGCGGGCTCCACGTGTTCGGCCTGGTCGGCCTCGTGCTCGGCCCCGTGGTCCTGGCGATCGCGCTGTCGCTGTTCGAGACCTTCCGCCACCCCGACGCCAGCAGCAGCCACACCGCCACGGACATGTACCTGCCCGACGACAGCCCCCACCGCGTCCGGGATTGACCGGCGCGCTGGCTTCGACTGGCGTTCTGGGCGACCCCCCACATGCTTCTGGCTTCGCTTCGATCTATGCCGCACCCCGCCCTCCACCCCATCCGTCGCGGCCTGTCCCTCGCATGTCTCGCGGCCCTGCTCGCCGGCCCGCTCGGCTGTGCGACCGGCGCCGAGAAGATGGTCCGCGGCGGCGTCGAGGGCGGCCTCGCCGGCACCCTCGAGGCGCTCAACGACCCGCACAACCAGGAGCTCCTGCGCCGGATCCTGCAAGACAGCAACATCAAGAAGTCGGCCCACGACCTGACCGAGGCCATCACCGGCGGCGCCCTCGACGGCGTCACCGACGACCAGCGGATGAAGAAGATCCGCGAGGCCAGCGACGCCTACATCCGCACGATCGCCGACGCCGTCGGCAAGGCCCTCGACGAGGACATCTCGCCGTCCGTGACCCGCGGCGTCGGGGACGTCGTCGGCGGCACCGTCGCCTCGGCCCTGCGCCCCGAGAACCGCCAGCTCGCCCGCAGCTTCGTCGACGGCGTCACCCGCTCGACCATCACAGCCTTCATGCAATCCACCTCGGTCGGCCTGCGCGACGACCTCGGCCCCGCCCTCAACAAGGTGCTGCAGCAAGACCTCGGCCCGGGCCTGCAACGTGTCATTGAGGACAACCTCGGCCCCGCCCTCAGGACCGTGATGGAGCGCGACCTCCAGCCGATCATGGCCTCCGCGCTCGGCGGCGAGGAGGGCGGAGGCGCCGGCCTGTTCGCCCGCGCCCTGACCCGCCAGATCGTGCTCGGCGTCAACGACGGCATGAGCGACCTCGGCATCTCGCCGGTCTCCACCGGCAAGACCGGCACCGGCGGCGGCCTCGGCGTGCTCGGCTGGATCCCGTGGGTGCTCGGCGTCCTGCTGCTCATCCTGACGATCGCCGTCACCCGCCTGCTGCTGACCCGACGAGCGATCGCTGCCGACCGCGCCCGCAGCGAGGCCATGCTCGTCAGCATCCTGCAAGCCGTGAAGTCCGGCGACGAGGACGATGAACCCGGCCCCGCCGACTTCAACACCGTCATCGCCCGCGCCCGCCAGCACTTACCCGTCCGCGACGACAACGACGCGTACCTGGCCCACATCATCACGCGCGCCAACCTGCCGACCAAACCAACGCGCACCGCCCACGCCAAGATCCCCGCCAAGAGCCCCTACGCCGACGCCGCGGCCGCGGCCGCCAAGAAGTCACCGCCACCCCCGGCCGCCTGACCCCTCCGCGCCGCCGCGCTATAGCATCGTCCTCTCTAGCTCCGACCTCACCGAGTGCAGTCCAGACGGTCGAAGCGCGCTTTGGGCGCTGCGCATCGCGTGTTCGTGCCTTCGAAGCCAATCGAGGACCTGAAGTCCTCGCATGAATCGACGAGGGACGAGCAAGAGTGCTCGGCCCCCTCCAGGGTGCCCTCGCTGGCGCTCGGCAGCTTCGCTGCCCTGGACCGGGCCTGCGCAGAGGGCTCGCTGAGGCGAGGTCTTTGCGTGCGGGCGCGCGTCTGCTCGCCCGCACGCATCTACTCCAAGAACGGCGGCGACAGTCCCCGGCACGAACGCGAAGCGCCGCGGACCCGGAGGGCCGCGGCGCGGAGTTCCAACCAAGCGCGCCTTACTGCGTCACGACGTACGCGATCACCGACTCGTTCTTCTCGAACGCCTGCTTCGCCGCGAGCGCCGCGTCCCAGTTGTCGAAGTTGCCCATGCGCACGCGGTGCCACATGCGGCCGTTGGCCTCGCCGGACTCCACGCGGACCTCGTGGCCGTTGCGGCGCAGCTTGTCGGCCAGCTTGTCGGCGTCCTCCTGGGCGCTAAACGCCTTCATCTGCAAGGTCCAGCCCTTCTTGCTGACCTTCGGGCCAGCCGGCGCCGCGTCACCCTGGACCGCAGCGAGCACGCTGTCGGTCGCGGGCTTCTCGACCATCGCGGCCATCGCGGCGGCGACCGGCGCGGGCGTCGGGGCCACCGGCGTCGCGTCGACCGATCCCGCGAGCGGCGGCAGCTTGTTCGGCGCGGCCGCGGGCTTGCTCGGGGCCGGGATCGCCGGGAGCTTCTTGCTGCTGCCCGACTTCTTGAGCGACTTGCTGCCGAGCGCCGCGTCGCGCTCCGCCTTGACCGTCTCCTCGTCGCGCGGCGCGACCGAAGGATCGCGGGTCGCGGGCAGGCCGTCGGTGGCGGGCCGCTGGAGCCCGTCCTTGAAGCTAAAGCCGGCGTCGGCGATCAGCGGCTCCTCGTCGAGCAGCACGATCGAGTCGGCCTGCGCGACCTCCTGCATCTCCTGAAGTTGATGCAGCTCGCCGCGCTTGCCGACCATCACGCCCATAGCGAAGACGAAGCAGCCGACGACGGAGAGGCCGAAGAACAGGAAGAAGATCTGGCGGTTGTCGAGCGAGAAGTCGACCTTGTCTTTGATCTGTGGGGTGGCCATACGCGTGCTCCTGATGTGATCCCTGAGCCCACCCATACCGCCGCCACCCCGACCGGCCAAAAAACCGGCAACGATCGCGGTCGGCCCCTCACTGGACGATCCGGAGCTCGCGCGCCGGATCACGCAGCGGCGGCAGCGGCTTGCCCTCCGGCCACTCGCCGCGGGGATTATTGCCGCGGCGGACGATGTGCGTCGTCGGCGGGTACAGCAGGTCCCACGACTGCGTGTCGACCAGCTCGCCCGCCTTGTACAGCTTGCGCGTGCGCACCACCTTGAAGCCTCGCATCCCGCGCTGCGACACCGTCTCGGCCCCGCTGTGCAGACGCGAGTCCTCGCGGACGATCGTCGAGTGCGGCAGCACCTCCTTGACCTGACGCTCGAACGCCACCTCGTCGAAGACGCGGTGTTTGCCGAGCACCTCGATCTTCACCTTGCCCGCGCTGACGCTGGTGTGCAGCACCACCGGGAAGTCGAACGGGTTCTTGAGCTTCATGTCGACGCTCCCGAACACCACCGTCGAGTCGAGGCCCATATCCACGTAGCTGCTCGGCCGCGAGTGCGGGCGGCTGTGGGCCAGCTCGAGCCCGGCGAAGAACGCCGCGCCGTACAGCGTCGAGCTGATCTGGCAGATGCCGCCGCCGACCGTGTCGATCAGCTCGCCGTCCGCGATGCCGCCCGCGTAGCGAAAGCCGGCCGTGTCCGTGCGGTCACCGACCACCGCGTTGAACGACATCACCTCGCCTGGCAGCAGCACGTGGCCGTCGAGCGCCGCCGCGCCGACCTTGAGGTTGGCCGCCCGGTCCGCGTAGTTCGGCTCCGTCGAGTAGGGCGTCGAGAAGCTCGCCAGCACGGTGCCGATGTCGAGGCCGCTCGCCAGGCTGGCCAGCGGATCGTCGACCGCGGGCGCCGCCGCCACCACGAGCTCGATGCGGTCCGACCCCGACGCGAGCCCGACCGCGACCGCCGACAGCGAGTCGAAGGCCGACAGCCGGATCCCCCGCTGCGCCGGCAAGATCCGGTGGTTCTCCATGTCGAAGCGGGTCGGCAGGCTCGGGCGCTCGACCTCGGGGGCCAGCGCCAGCAGGCGATCGAGCGCCTCCTGTTCGGTGAAGCGGTGCCCGACCGCGAGGTCGAGCTCGCCGCGCTGCGCCTGTGCACGTGCACGCAGGTCCATCAGCAGATCGCCCGAACGTCCCACCCGCAGCGCCGCCGCGATCGCTGCCTCCGGGCTCGGCACGGCTCCGAGCTCGCGCGCCGTCGTCGTCACTTCCACCCCCGGCGCCGCCAGCACGAGCCGGCGGTCGAGGCTCGCCATCGCCGCCGCCTCGGCCACCCCTGGCAGCTCCTGCGCCGTGCGCCCGCCGATGCTCTGCCCCCCGAGCTTGACCCCCGGCAGCACCCGCTCGTCGCGCCGCGCCTCGTCGAAGCCGGTCCACAGCATCGCCGCCACCGCGAGGCCCCCAGCCGCCATGGCGATCACCTCGGCGGCCGCCAGCCACACCCCAATGCCACGTCGGCGCACCGGCGCCGCCACCGACTCGACCTCGACCTCGACGTCCCCGCTCGTATCGCCGAGCTCGTCGATCTCCGGCGCGTCGACGATCGCCGGCGCCAGCTCGAGGCGGATCTTTTGTTGCGACACCCGCCGGACGGGCTTGGCTTCGCGCGCGGCCAGCTTGCTCATGGCGGCATGGAGGCATGGCCCCCTGCGATTGTCCAAAAACCGGCGAAACCACGGGAACCCTGGCCCCCTCGCGGCGTCCTTCCGGGTTATGACTGCACCCATGGCAGGCTCCCCGCTCCCCACCGGGTACGGCCCCGGGCGCCCTCGCAATCGCATCGCCCCGGCACAAAAGCTCGGGATCGCCGTCGTGATCGCCAACCTCGCTGGCCTGCTCGCCGCGGTCTACTGCGCCCAGCAGATCCGCGCCGTGCCGGCCGAGGCCTCGACCGAGACCATCCTGTTCGCGGTCTACTACACCGCGCTTTGTGTCGTCGCCGTGGTCGACGCCCTGTGGATCGACGAGCTCGTGTTCAACGGCGCCTTCCGGCTGCAGCACCTCGCCGGCAAGGACGGCTCGCGGCTCAACCTCAAGGACGACGAGGCCGTCGTCGCCGCCAGCATGCAGCGCAGCTCGGTCAGCTTCCCGGCGGTCCTGATCCTCGCTGGCGGCCTGACCTACCTGCTCTTCAACCTCGTCAACCATAACTTCAACGGCTACTACGGAAGGATCGGGAAGTACGTCAGTAACCTGCGTGGCGACGACCCGGCCACCCAGGCCAAGCGCAGCGAGGCCATCGCCGCCCTGTCGGTCCGCCGCGACCCCGAGATCGTGCCCTTGCTGCTGCAACAACTCGGCCGCGGCGGTGAGACCGGGGCGTTCGCCGCCTGGGCCCTCGGCCGCTTCTCGGACGCCAGGAACTACCGCAAGCCGATCGTCGACGCGCTGTGGGCCGCCAGCCTGGAGCCCGACGTCGCGGTCCGCCACGAGGCCCTGATCGCCCTCGCCCGCCTCCAGCACCGCCCGGTCGCCGAGCCGCTCCAGGCCGAGATCCGCCGCGAGCTCGACGCCGACGCCCTCGATCGCCGCCTGCCCTACGCGACCGGCTTCATCCAGATCCCGAGCACGATCCCCTTGCTCACCGAAGTCCTCCAGCGCGGCGAGGTCAAGGCCCAGCGCATCGCCGCCTGGGCGCTCGCCCAGCACCGCGACCAGCGCGAGGCCAAGAACCTCGACCTCCTGCTCGCCGATCGCCTGCCCTCCGCCGGCATCCTGACCCGCTGCGCGATCGTCCACGCGATGGGGATCATCGGCAACGAGCGCAGCAACCTCGCCCTCGTCCACGCCTTCGACACCGCGAGCCCGGCCGAGCGCGCCACGGCCTGCCCGTCCGAGACCGTGTTCCTGCGCCCCGACGGCAACGATGAGCCCGCCGACCTCCTGCTCCCGCCCGACACCTACGCCATGAAGATCTTGCACACCATGGGCCAGATCCGTGCGACTGCTCCAGAAATTCGTAGCGAGGTCGAACCCTGGCTCGCGCGCATCGCCGCCGCCAACATCGACGACGGCACCCTCCTGTCCGCCCGCGCCCAGTCCCTGCTCGACGGCATCCGCCAGGCCCGCGACGACACCAAGGTCGGCAAGTAGACCCCGCCCCAGCATGCGCCTCGCCCTCGTCTCGCTCGCGATCGGCCTGCTCACCGCCACCCCGGCCGGGGCACGAGATCGCTGGCCGCTGTGGCCGAGCGAGCTCACCCGCATCGCCGCACCCCTCCACGCCGGCCCCGGGATCGGCGTACCCGAGGCCCACAAGCTCCAGGCCCTGCGCGCCCTGGAGCGCTACCCCGACGCGCTGGTCGCCGGCTTGATCCTCGAGGCCCTCGGCGACAGCACCGCCTCGATCCGGCGCGAGGCCCTGCAGAGCTGCCTCGAGCGCACCATGCTCGCGTGCGTCCCGCAGGCCCTGGTGCAGTGGCAAGACGAGGCCGGTGATCCGGGGGTCCGGATCGCCGCGCTGCGGGTCGTCGCGCTCGCCGGCACCGCTCACCTGACGCTCATGCTGGCCGCGCTGCGCGACCCCGAGGAGGCCGTGCGCGCCGAGGCGGCCTATACCCTCGCCCGCGTGCCCTGGCCCGCCGACCAGGCCTCACGGGTCTGCACCGCCCTGATCGGCAAGCTGGTCGACACCGCCCCGCCGGTGCGCCGGGCCGCCGCCCGCAGCCTCGGCTTGCTCGGACCGGCGCCCGTCGGCGCCGCCGGTCGCGTCGCTGACCCAGCCCCGCTCGCGCTGGCGCGGCTGCTCACCGACCCCGACCCGCAGGTCCGTCAGGACGCCGCCGAGGCGCTCGGCCAGCTCCGCGACCCACGTGCTGCCCCGCCGCTGCTGCGCGCCCTCGAGGCCGGCGACGAGGTCCATGTCAGCCGCCAAATGATCCTCGCGCTCGCCACCCTACCTGGCCCCGAGGTCGACGCCGCCCTGCTGCGTCTGCTCGACGCCCCGCCCCGCGGCCTCACCTATCGCAACGGCGCCGAGGCCCTCGGCCGCCGCCCCACCCCCAGCGAGGCGCTGGTCGACGGCCTGGTCGCCCGCCTGCGCGAGGAGGCCCTGCAACCCTTCATCCTCGAGATCTTGCTGATGCACGGCGCCGCCGCGGCCCCGGCCTTGCGCGTCGCCCGGGCACGCGGCCTCGAGCCCGCGCTCGACCTCGCCGTCGATCGCCTGCTCGCCGCCCTCGAGCCGCCGACCCACGCGCCCCCGATCCCCGCCTGGCCCGCCGCCGACGACCGCGACGAGTGGCAGCTCCGCCTGCGCGCCCCCGATGCTCTGGCCGCCGCCGCAGCCCTCGCCGACGCCTCGCCCGCCTGGCTCGGCGCCGCCGCGGCGGGAGCCCTCGCGCTCCCGCACGGCCCGGCGCAGCGCCGGGCCTGGCTGTTGGCCCTCGCCGCCAGCACCGTGTACCTGCCCGCCGACGACGCCGTCACCCCGGCCCACCTCGCCGGCTGGGTCACCGACCCCGGCCTCGCGCCGATCGATCGCTGCCTCGCGCTCGCCGGCCTCGGCCGCGTCGACCGGGCCCACGCTGACCTGCGCGACGAGACCCACGCAGCCGCAGCCTCCGACCGCGACCCGACCATGCGGGGTTGCGCCGCCACGACCACCCGCGACGCCCCCACCCTCGCCGGCCTGCTGCACGATCCCTCGCCCCGGGTCCGCGCCCTCGCCAGCTTCACGCTCGCCGCCTGCCCGATCGAGATCCCCCGCGACACCCACGCCGAGCTCGCCCGCCTCGCGCACGCCGACCCGCACCCTGGCGTCACCCGGGCCGCGCGGGCCGCCCTCACTCGCCCGCCCCGGATCGATCGCTGCCGCATGCAACGGGTCGACCTCGCCGGGGCCTCCGCCAGCGACGGCCTCGGCCCCGGCTGGGTCGATCTACTGTGGCGCGGCCAGCCCCTGCGCCTCCCGGTCCTGCCGGTCGGCACCCGCCGCTGGCTGGTCCTCCCTGGCACTGAGCCGGCCACGGTCCTCCCGAACACCGGCGCTTGATCGGCCCGTCGGCCCGCCCCGTCGGCATCGCCACGAATCGTGTCATCGCCACGTTTTTTGCTATCCACGCCTGGCCCAGGCCCCGCGCGAGATCATTAACCATTCGAGATCACAGCATATTTTTCACGGTTCTCGAATTGCTAAAGACCAGGCATGACCACCGCCTGCGATGACTTCCTGGCCCAGACCACGCCGCACCTCTCGCGTCTGTTCCGCGTCGGCATGCGCCTGACCCACCAGCCCAGCGAGGCCCAGGACCTCGTGCAAGAGTCGCTGATGAAGGCGTGGTCGAACTGGGACCGCTACCACCCGGGTGGCAGCCTCGGCGCCTGGCTGTCGCGGATCCTCGTCAACACCTTCATCTCCCGCCACCGCCACCAGCGCGTCGTCGACGTGACCGCCGCGCGCTCCGACCTGCTCGGCCACCTCTTTGACGGCGGCCGCCTCGACGAGGCCCAGGACCCCGAACAGGCCTGGCACGGCCAGGGCCTCTCCGACGAGGTCCTCCACGCCCTCGCCGCCTTGCCCGCCCACTACCGCGAGGTCGTCGAGCTCGTCGACCTCCAGGGCCTCCCCTACCGCGACGCCGCCGATCAAATGCGCTGTCCTCTCGGCACCGTCATGAGCCGCCTCCACCGCGCCCGCCGCCTCTTGCGCGACCAGCTCACCGACTACGCCCGCGAGTGCGGCCTCGCAGCCGCCTCAGCCTGATCGACCGATCGAGGTGACCCACTGCACGCCCGAAGCCGCGGCCCCCCGCCGCCACGCGCCCGCCGACCCACTAGACTGGCCCGGTCCTATGCCTCGCCTCCCGCAGATCCTGCTGTGCCTGGCCCTCGGGACAGGTCTCCTCACGACCGCCTGCGAGGGCAAGCCGCAGCAGCCGGCCCCCGGCGCCGACACGACCGCCAAGGGCCCGCCCGCCCCGGCCTTCCTCGGCCGCACCCTCGACGGGGAACCCTTCGAGCTCGTCAGCCTGCGCGGCCAGGTCGTCCTGCTCAACGTTTGGGCGACCTGGTGCGAGCCCTGCCGCCAGGAGATGCCCGAGCTGCAAGCCCTGCACATCCGCCACCGGGCCCAGGGCTTCACCGTGATCGGCGTCAGCGTCGACGCCGCGCGCCTCGCCCCCGAGGTCCGCGACATGGTCGAAAAATTCAGCCTCACCTACCCCAACGTGCACGACGGCCGCAACACCATCGGCGTCAACTTCAAGGTCGTCGGCTACCCGACCAGCATCCTCATCGACCGCGACGGCGCCATGGTCTGGCGCCGCGACGGCCTCATCGAACCCGGCGACCCCGCCCTCGCCAAGGCCCTCGCCGACGCGCTCGCCACCTAGTCGCTCGCACCACGCCGCCGACAGCAAATTTCTTGCGCGTCTGCCGGATTTCGGGTTTATCAGAGCCGCCGTCCATCCACGCGCGAGACATCATGCTCAGATCGTTGGCAATCACGAACTTCCGGCTGCTCGAGCACTTCGAGGTCCGCAAGCTCGGGCGCGTCAACCTGATCGTCGGCAAGAACAACTCGGGCAAGAGCACCGTCCTCGAGGCGCTGCGAATTTACGCGGGTAACGCCGAGCGCGGGGTTCTCCAACGAATCGCCACCTCTCACAATGAGAGCGCGCTGGGCGAGGAAGCGGAGGCGAACGCCACGGCCGACGACCTGCTTCCATTCGAAGCATTCTTCTCTGGACGGCAGTTTGCTCAGGGACGCGAGAACACGATCACGATCGGAGAGATGGCGCCGGATCCGAACGTACTGTCGGTCACGTACGGCTTTCTCGTCACGGAGGAAGCGGAGGTCCATGCGTCTGAAGACGACGTGATGAAGCCTCGCACCCGCTTCATCACAAAACCCGACTGGAATGACGACAGCGGGGTACCATGCCTGCGCGTGACCAAGTCGGGGCGCACATTCATTATCCGAGTCAACCAAGAGCTGCCACTCCGGGCCCGCGCTAACATGCGCTCGCACGCGCTCGCAATACCGTGCAGCGTGATACCCACGCAATTCGTGTCGATCGACGAGCTCGCCGACGAATGGGACAAAGTCGCGCTGACCGACGATCAGGAGGTGATCAAGGAGGCGCTCCGGATCATCGCCCCCGAATTCGAGGGCCTGACCTTCGTTCGCGAGACCCATTCGCGGGGGCTCCAACGGACCGCGAGGGTGAAGCTGGCGACCTCCGGGCGGCCTGTCCCGCTCAATAGCCTCGGTGATGGCGTCGTGCGGACCCTGCAGTTGGTCTTGAAGCTGTTCCCCGCCAGGGGCGGCTTCTTCCTGATCGACGAATTCGAGAACGGCCTGCACTTTAGCGTCCAGGAGAAGATCTGGGAGCTATTGTTTCGCATGGCCGCCAGGCTCGACATTCAGGTGTTCGCTACCACACACAGTTGGGATTGCATCGAGAGCTTCGCGCGCGCCGCACGGGCCAACACGGACGTCGAGGGACTCCTCTTTCGCGTGGGTAAGAGCGTCCGCAACAGCGACCGCGGACGCACGATCGCCACGGTATTCGACGAGGAGCAGCTCTTTGGCATCACGCAGACCGACGTGGAGGTGCGTTGATGCGCAGCAGCGAGAACCTGCTGTTGGTGGAGGGAGAGTCCGACCAGCGCTTCTTCGAGAAAGTGTGCCCGCTGCTGAAGCTCCGGGCGTCGGTTCGTGTCGCTCCGCCCCGCGAGGTCGACGGTCGCGGCAACAACAAGCAAGGCCTCA
>Ga0105046_10006806_pt1 | contig 18061 bp, 13 predicted proteins | sample MAT03_FD_78385 | JGI IMG/M metagenome (GOLD analysis project Ga0105046, IMG submission 78385) | Freshwater microbial communities from Lake Fryxell liftoff mats and glacier meltwater in Antarctica - MAT-03 (megahit assembly) | ecosystem: Environmental > Aquatic > Freshwater > Ice > Liftoff...
CGCTTGTTTGGCTTTATCGCGATCCGGAACTTGCTCTGCAAGCCACTGGGCCAGCGAACGTCCATCTGGGAACTCAGAGACCACCGCGCCACGCCAAGGGTCGGATGCGACGAGGGTAATCGGTTCGATCGGTTGCAACCCGCTGCACGCGACTGCTGCATGCAGTTTCAACCATTCAGGATCCACCCAACGCGACGACGTCAAAGAATCGGTACAAGGATAGAGGAAGCACTCTTGCGGCCGTCCGATGTGTCGTGCACGATGCCATCGACTAAGCGGCGAACGGTCGCAGCGATCGACAACGAGATACTCCCCGACGCGTAACTCACCCGCGCGACCGGCAAGCAAACGTTGTGACTGAAACCGAGTCAGGATTCGATTCGCAATCAGAAACTGTGCGACGGAAACGGCATCATCGCCCGCGGCAACTCCAACCGTCTTCGCCGGATTCTTGTCAGCCGCGTTTTTAAACCGCTGCGCCAAAAGCCTCGCCGTTGCGGTATCGACGATGCCGATGCGTATTAATTGTTGCCAAAATTCGATTGCCGAAACCGCCATTCATCGTCCCTCTTCTGAACCATAGTCTAATCAACAATCGCTGCTTTGAGGCGATAGCGACCTGATTCCGTCGCCGAGCCGATAGGAAGCGTCATTTGGTAGCGAATCCTTCGTACGGTAGCTAAACTTGGGGGATATCGTGAGCTCTACTGCAGTGAATTCTGGCACCGAGGCCCGCACCTTGAAGATCGTTTTTCTCTCCACTGAAGCCGTTCCGTTTGCAAAAACGGGAGGTCTCGGCGACGTCTGCGGATCGTTGCCAACGACGCTTTCCCAGGCCGGTCATCAAGTATCGCTGATCATGCCCGCGTTTCGAGCGATTCGCGAATCTGGCATGCAGATTCAGTCGACCGATATCTCGATTGCGGTCTCGGTGGTCGGGAGAATCGTCAGTGCCAGATTGCTCCGGTCAAAATTGCCTGGTAGCGACGTGGACGTCTTCTTCATTGACCAACCAAAATACTACGACCGTTCGGGCCTTTACGGTGATCGCGATGGTGACTACCGAGATAACTGTGAGCGATTCGCTTTCTTCTGTCGAGCGGCGCTGCGTGCGATTGACCGTGTTTGCCCCGAGGTTGACATTGTTCACTGCAACGATTGGCAGACCGGTCTTGTCCCCGCGTACATGGCGTTTCGATTCGAGTCGCATCCGTGGATGGAAAATGCTCGAAGTCTGATCACCATTCACAACTTGGCTTATCAGGGGCGATTCTGGCATCATGACATGCCTTTGACCGGTCTGGGTTGGGACCGATTCACACCGGAAGGTCTTGAATTCTACGGCGACCTGAACTTCCTAAAGACGGGCATCTTATTTTCGAACATGATCACGACGGTGAGCCCAACCTATGCCAATGAGATCCTTACCCCTGACCACGGATGTGGTCTAGATGGCGTCCTTCGCTCGCGGGCAGAGCGAATTCGCGGCATCACCAACGGCATTGATGATTCCATTTGGAACCCTGAAACGGATCCACACCTATCGCAGACGTACACTCTAGACTCTTGGATCGAGGGCAAAGCGGCGAATAAGCAATCGCTTCAAAATGAGTTTGGGCTTGCTCCGAATCCGGACGTGCCGCTGGTCGGGCTCGTGGGTCGTTTGGCTGATCAAAAAGGCTGGGATTTTGTAATCGATGTGATGCGTTGGAACTTGGAAGAGAATCGTCCGGTGCAATGGATGGTTTTAGGCACCGGTGAAGCCCGGTACCATGATGCCCTTTCGCAGTTTGCTCAAAGATTTCCCGATCGTTTCGGACTCAAGCTCGGTTTTTCGGATTCACTTGCGCATCGAATTGAGGCTGGGGCTGACATTTTTTTGATGCCAAGCCGCTATGAACCTTGTGGATTGAACCAGTTGTACAGCCTGCGATATGGCTCGGTGCCGATCGTTACGGCGACTGGCGGATTGGCTGACACCGTTATCGACACGAACGTCCAAACGATTGCGTCGGGTATGGCAACTGGGTTTCATATCCACGAGTTTTCTGCCTCGGCTGTGGATGGTGTCCTGGGAAAAGCATTGTCAATTCGGCACCATGCGGGTTCGACGTGGGCATCAATCGTGAAGGCGGGAATGGCGACCGATTCGTCATGGCGGAAAATCGCAACGCGGTATGAACGGGTTTATGCGGAAGCCCTTTCCCTAGATCGCTAGCCGACAGAAACCGCATTCGTTTCGCACAAGTCTTGCACTGCAAAATATCGACGAAAATTTTAGAATTTACGCCAAATCGTCGCATGTCGCCGTCGTGATTTGTGTACCATTCCGCCAGGCGGGGTATGTAAAAGGTTCATTGTCAGGGGTACCGCGTACGTAGCTGGGTTTGGCTTGCGTCATTGGGATGATTGTGGCTAACCAGTTAATATTCGGGCAGCAGTTCCCAAATGGTCGCTACCGCGTGTCGAAATGCATTTAAAATAACTTCGTCAATACGGAATACCGGATGAGCCGCGTTCCTACAGATTTGCAGCCAAAGACGGCCTTAGAATCTTCTTCGCCGAGTCGGCGAGAGGCTGATCTTTTCTTTGATCAGGCGCATGGATCATCGACGTCTGAGGTTACGGTCCCGTTGGAACCGATTTCGGACGCGGTGACAAAGCTTGATTCGGTATCAGAGACGCTTGACTGCCGTAAAACTCACGCGGCTCGGCGGGATACGACCGCGTTGCTCGATAACCCGACACAGTTTGCCGGGTACAAGGCACATCCGGAAAGCGTATCGCAACAAACGCATTCACGCTTCGACCCGATGACGGGCCGATGGACGATTTTTGCCGCCGGGCGCGGTGAAAGGCCTTGCGATTATGTGAATCATCCGCCCGCTGAAAACGAGGCAATCATTTGCCCCTTCTGTGCTGGCAACGAGGACATGACTCCCCCAGCGGTACTTCAGTGGAATGACGCCGATTTGAATTCAACGCTCGATGAAGCGACTTCGCCGGATGGAAAGGTTGTCGCCGAAACGCTTCAGAACGGGCGTCGGCCTTGGTCGATTCGGGTTATCCCAAACAAGTTTCCCGCTGTTTCCACCGCAGGCGAATACCTTCACGAAGCCGTGCCAAACTATGCGACAGCAAATCGTGACGAACATCTCAATACTCTTTTTCGGAGTCGGCCGATTACGGGCGGGCATGAGGTCTTTATCGAATCATCGTCTCATGCAGACTCACTGGTTACGCTCGATCTCGCTCAAGCGACCATGTTGTTTCACGCGTACCAATTGCGCATGCGCAATTGGCGAGAAGTACCAACGATTCGCTACCTATCTCTGTTCAAGAATTCAGGTTCTTCGGCTGGCGCGACGCTCCACCACTCTCATAGCCAGTTGATTGCCACCAGCGAAATGCCAATGGCGTCTAAGGCAGCGGCGGAACGGATGAAGCTGCACTGGGCGAAGACCGGATGCTGTCTCCAATGCGATACTACTCGCGCCGAATTAAAATTCAAAGATCGCATTGTTGCTAACACGAAAAGCCTGGTTGCCTATTGTCCCTACGGCAGCCATCTTCCGATGCTGCTTAGGATCTCCACCAAGCGACATCTCGATTGCTTCGAATATCTTACAATGGGCGAGCTAGAAGAGCTGGCGAGATTGGTTCGCAGTAGCATCCGCTGGCTGCAGGCGATCTATCCAGACGTTTCTTTCAACTATTTGATTCAAACTCGCCCACCTGGCGTCATCGGCGAAGAGATGTCTCACTGGTCTTTCGAAATTTTTCCCCGAATAACGCAGGTCGCCGGCTTCGAATGGAGTTCGGATTGCATGATCAACCCAATGCTTCCCGAAGTAGCAGCCGCGAAGTATCGCGAAATCGCTCGCGGCGAGAATCCGTTTCGATGAATGGTGATCAATCGCGGAGTATTCCTTCGGGATCACCATCGTTCGATGCGAAAAGCTAAACGATCGCGATTGCCAGTCCGATAACAGACTATAGCGGTTGTAGTGATACTGCGGTTGGTTCGATCCGCCGGTCGCGTTTGCCGTTTTCCGATAAAATTGTTCAACGCAGGATGCCATGTCGCCGCATATTAAACTTTGCTTGGTACTGCACAACCATCAGCCGATCGGCAATTTTGATGGCGTATTCGAACAAGCCTATCAAGACAGTTACCTACCTTTTTTGGCCGTCTTTGAACCTTTCGAGCGGATCAATATCTCGTTGCATACGAGTGGCCCATTGTTGCTTTGGCTCGCCGAGCGGCATCCCGAGTATCTGCAACGGCTTCGCCTTTTGGTCGATGCGGGACGCGTCGAAATCGTGGGTGGTCCGCAGTACGAGCCGATCCTGACGATGCTGCCGCGACGCGATCGAATTGGACAGATCCGGTCGTACTCGACTTGGCTCGAGCAGCAGTTTGGCGCAACGATTACGGGGATGTGGACGCCAGAGCGCGTTTGGGAATCGAACATGACCAGCGATCTCGCGATTGCTGGCATGAGCTACACGGTTCTGGACGATTTTCACTTCCGTGCCGCAGGCCTCACCGAAGATCAATTGACGGGATACTTCCTTACCGAAGACGATGGTCAGGTCATGAGGATTTTCCCAGGCTCCGAAAGACTGCGTTACACGATTCCGTTTGCACCCGTGTCAGAAACCATTGATTACTGTCGGCAATTCGCAAGCGCGCACCCCGGGGCGGTACTGACGTTCGGTGACGACGGTGAAAAATTTGGAACTTGGCCGGATACGAAAGAACATGTCTATGATCGCGGTTGGCTGCGTTCTTTTTTGTCAGCGCTGACTGAAAATTCGGATTGGCTGAGGACGTCAACATTGGCGGAAGCGGTTCGAACGACGCCGCCGGTAGGGAAAGTTTATCTGCCCGATTGCAGCTACCGGGAGATGACCGAATGGTCCCTGCCGGTCGCCCATCAAAGCCGGTATGAGGACGCAATTCATGCCATCGAAGAAGATGCCCGCTGGCCACAGCTAATGACCTTCGTTCGAGGAGGTTTCTGGAGAAACTTCAAGATCAAGTATGCCGAAGCCAACGAAATGTACGCTCGCATGATGGACGTTTCTCGTCGGTTACAAGCGGCAGAATCGGCCGGTGCCGACACGGAACAACTAGCAGTGGCGCGAGACCATCTCTATCGTGGTCAATGCAATTGTCCTTACTGGCATGGCGCGTTCGGCGGGATTTATCTTCCTCACCTGCGCAACGCCGTGTTCCACCATTTGATTGAAGCCGACAACGTGCTTCAGAGGTTACTCGATCAGTCACAGCCTGACACGATGAACGAGTCGCCGTTGACAGCAACCGCCAGCGACTACGACTTCGATGGAATGCAAGAAGTGCGATTGTCCAATAGTCAAGTCTGCGTCTGGGTAGCACCAGGGCGCGGTGGGCGAATCTATGAACTTGACGATCGTCGGATTTCCCACAACCTGCTCGCAACGATGCAGCGACGACCGGAGGCTTATCATCGAAAGGTGCTGGCCGGGCCATCCGTTGCCGGCGCTGATGTGGCGAGTATTCATGACCGTGTTGTGTTTAAACAAGCGGGACTAGAAAAACGACTCGGGTACGACCGTTTCGCTCGCAAATCGATGATGGATCACTTCTTTGACCATGACACAACCCTTGATGATGTCGCGTCAGGCCGTGCCCAGGAACGTGGCGATTTTGTTGAGTTACCATTTGATGCCAAGATTCGCCGCGGAGGCGATCGAGTCCAGCTTCAAATGCGGCGTGATGGAAACGCATGGGGTCATCCGATCACAATCACGAAAGCGATTACGATCGTGGGTGGATCAAGCGAATTAACGATTACTTACTTGCTGGAAAACCTGCCTCGTGATCGTTCGTTGCATTTCGGTATCGAGATGAATTTTGCGGGTTTGCCTTCAGGGGCGGACGACCGATTTTTTTCCGATCGCAACGGCCAACGATTGGGCCAACTGGGCGAGCGTCTGGACCTTCATCAGTGCATGGGTATTTCGCTAACCGATCAATGGCTTGGTATCGACGTCGAACTGGAGCTCGATCGATCAAGTGAACTTTGGGCAACACCTGTCGAAACGGTCAGCCAAAGTGAAGGCGGTTTTGAACTTGTGCATCAAAGTGTATGCGTCATCCCGCACTGGCATCTCGTGCCAAATGAAACAGGCACGTGGTCCGTTCGAATGAATCTTCGAACACGCTGTCATCGTGACCAGGAAATCGAAGTCGATCTACGCCGCGTGATGCAAATCACGGAAGGCTAATTGTGATTTTTGGGCTCGATACTCATTGCCCAATTCGTCTCGGGACAGGAAATCCAAGCACAAACTTGGTGCCGCGATCAACCTCACTCTGGACACTGATTTGCCCGCCATGGGCCTCGATGATTTTTCGAGCCGTTGGCAACCCAAGCCCCGAGCCGCCTTCTTTCGTGCTGTAGAACGGTTCGAACATATGCATCAGGGTGATGTCGTCGACGCCGTGGCCAGTGTCAATCAACTCAAGCGCCACACCGTCTCGAGTTGAAGTCGTTCGCGCCCAAAGCTGACCACCTTGAGGCATCGCTTCAATCGCGTTCTTGACAAGATTCATCAGCGCCGCCTGCAAAGAATCGCTATGTAACAAAATCGCGGGAAGGTCTGCGTCGAGATATCGCTGGATATCAATTCCTGACGCATCTGCTTGTGCTCGATAGGCCCGAAGCACCCGATCAACCTGGTCATTGAGGTTTCCAGGGACCAAATCAATTCGGCTCAGTCTCGCATAGCGAAGGAAGTCTCTCAGGAGCGCGTCCATCCGTTCGCATTGTTGGCGAATGATTTCAACTTTATCCAGCGACCTTCGGCGGATCGGCGAATCGATGTCGGCAAGGTCTTCGCTTAACAAATCGATGTTCATATGAATCACCGACAGCGGGTTCTTAATCTCGTGGGCTAAAGAACCGGCTAATTCGGCCAGTTCCTCGTATTGATTGCGGATTGCTTGCGCTTCGATATTTTCGGTGGCAGTCATTCGGACGCAAAGCGGCAGGAGACAGGTGGTCGGTTTCGGGTTTACTTGCCCGGTACGACATCTTACCCGGATTTTGACAACCTCGTCATGATGGGGCGATTCGAGAAAGCAGGTTAACCGGTCCCAATGGCGATTGTCACCTTCAACCTTTTGCTGCTTCGCCGTACGCTACACTGCTCTAAAACTTCACGCTTCCAACCATCTACAAGCCGCTATGTCCATCGCTGCCTCCCCGATCAAAGAGTCCGCCGCTGTCGAACCGACCGCGGACCCGTATTTTCAGAAGCTTTTCGCCGATCGAATCGGTGGGGCGAACTACGGAAAAGACACGGAGATTTACAAGTTCGAGAAGATCAAGCGAGCGAAGAGAAAGGCGTTAGCCGATCACCCCAGTCGCGAACTTCTGGACTTTGGGATTGGCGAAAACGATTCGATGGCAGCAGAGTCGGTCCGAGCGGCGATGAAAGCCGAGGTTGATCGCCCTGAAAACCGTGGTTACGCCGACAATGGCGGGATCGAATACAAACACGCGGTCTCGCGTTTTATGGATCGGCACTTCGGCGTCAAGCTTGATCCGGTGACGCAAATCAATCACTGCATCGGTAGCAAGCCTGCCTATGCGATGCTGCCCGCGTGCTTTATTAATCCGGGCGATGTGACCTTGATGACAGTTCCAGGGTATCCGGTCGCAGGAACACATACCCGATACTATGGTGGCGATGTTTTTAGGCTGCCACTGGTTCCGGAGCATAGCTTTCTGCCTGATCTCGATTCTGTACCGGACGATATTTACCGGCGGACCAAGTTGCTAGTTTTGAACTATCCCAATTCGCCGACAGGCCGAACGGCGACGCCAGAATTTTACGAAAAGGTAGTTCGTCTCGCCAAAGAAAAACAATTTGTCGTCGTTCAGGACGCAGCTCATATCCTGCTCACATTCGATAGTAAGCCACGTAGTTTCTTGCAGACGGCCGGTGCCATGGATGTTGGCGTCGAAGTGCATTCGATGAGCAAAGGGTATGACATGATCGGATGGCGAATGGGATGGGTTTGTGGACATCCGAGAATCGTGTCAGCCTTCGCAGATGTCAAAGACAACAGCGATAGCGGCCAATTCATGGCAACGCAAAAAGCGGCAGCGGCGGCGCTGGACAACGATTCCATACCGGCCGCCATCAACGCGAAGTACCGTCGGCGATTGAACAAGCTTGTCGAAATGCTGAAGTCGTGTGGATTCGATTGCCAAATGCCTGGCGGAAGCTACTTCCTCTACACCAAAGCTCCGAAGTCGATTCGCGGCAACGATACGACTCCTGCGGAAACGTTTGCGAAAGCAGAAGACGCAACTCGTTACCTAATCGAACAACAGGGAATTGTAACTGTTCCCTGGGATGACGCCGGAGCTTATCTACGATTCAGCGTCACTTACGTAGCGGCGGACGAAAAGGAAGAAGATCGGCTGATGGCGGAAACTCATCGTCGTCTGAACTCGGTTGGATTGGCGTTTTAATGTCAACCGTTTCGATCGGTCTCGCTCCACACATCGCGAGCACGATCAAACAGACAGCGAACGTCCCTTGGATGCCGAAATAGGGCATCCAAGAAACAACAAAAACCATCTTGGGCGATAGTAGTTTGTCAATCCAGGCGATGAAGAACGAACCGGCGAACACAGTGAACACCGTGCCCACGGCGTAACACCTTCGGCTCGACATCCGCGTCGAAGCCGAAGACAGTCCGCAGAAAGTCGCCGTCCCGGCAAACGACAAAAAAACAAGCGGAAGCCCCGACCAGAACGCGACGCCGTTCGGCGGCTGATACTGCTTTGCACCGGAGATCAAGAGAGCGGTTGCGGTCATCATCAACAGCAGCTCGACAATGGAGAATTGGCGCCGAGCGACTTCCACTTCACCCAGTCTCATTGTGCCGCGCTGTGCCATCATTTCCCACGCTGGCACTCGGAAAAATCGAAACATCATGCTCTGAGCGAATGCATAACCGCCAAACATTAACGCATATCGTAGGACCAACTCGCCAAACTTGGTTCGTTGCTCTTCGCGAATGGGATCGAACTCGACAGGCTGTTCGCGGCCGATGGCCATCCAGCCTGCGTGCCAAACACCAAAGCAGGCAATCGTGAAAAGCCACCACGCAAGGTTGCGAATCGCTGACGTCAGCCAGCAACACCCCGCCCAACCAGCCCACATCAGTCCGACCCAGACCCAAGCTAGAATGTCGCGGTCCACGTAAGGGCCATGGCTAACCAGGGCAATTTGCAAAACAAAACAGGCAATCAGCCAGAGCGCAGGCAGTGGAAACATAAACAGATTCGCGGAATGGGCTATACTTTGCAATCGTGACGAGTCGTTGCCACTTGCCCATACCATAATCGTTTTCGCTCATGGATGATTCACCGATCCAAACCGCGTTATGCGTCATTGGACATCCGATCGGTGGTAACCCCACGCAGTTCGTTGCGGCGAGAGCACTCGCATCACTTGGTCTGGACTGGCAATTTCTTTCCTTCGACGTCGAACCTTCTAAAATTCAAGCTGCAATTTCCGGGATCGATTCGCTAGGATTCTGCGGGGCCATGATCGCCGAGCCGTACCAGGCGGACGTCGCTAGGTATGTCGCCGAGTACCGTGGCGAATTCGTTAATGAAAAGTTGTCAGAGACTTGGTACGACTTCCTTGTTCGCAATGAAAAAAAAGAATTAGTCCTCAATAACCTATGCGCCGAAGCATTAACGCAAATTGTCCAGATGCACGAGACCGCGATTGGCAATAGTCTGCTTGAATGCCTGTTGATTGGTGATGCTTCGAAGCTTAAGGCGGTCATCAAGCCGTTTTCTCCGTCGTTGCCAGTCGTCCGATCTGTGATCATTGGTTCAAGAGTGGTCCTTTGGAATTCCGACTCCGACATCGATGCGACGCCCGAAAACGCCAAGCCTCAGGATGCCAAGCCTCAGGATTTCGAGTCTCGAGAAGCCAGTTTGGGCGAAGAAACGAAACCATTGGTTGTGGCTAAGTTAGTCAATCAACCCCCGCCGCTGTTGATTCTGTGGGCTGCCGATGCCAAGCCAGGAAAGAAGAATGCTTCTAAGTCACCGGCCCTGTCACCTGCGGCGGATTATCTCATCGAACATATTGCCGCACTTCACCCGCAAAGCCTCTGCGTTGATCTAACGGGTACCGCGAGATCGTGGTTTTCAACGGCTCGAAGCATTGAGTCGCCGCCGATCACGATTGTGGACAAAGTTGAGCTGGATGTCCGTCGGCTTGCCATTGCGATTCAACTTTGGACGTCACTTCAGCCAAACCTTGATGCGATGAGAGAAGCGATCGAGGAGTACCTAGAAGTATGACGCCATCGAAAACGGGCAAGCCAGCGGCGAAGACAGCATCATCGACCGAGGTCATGAGACTTGTTCAAGCAGCGAAACAGTTGTCTGATTCAGTTGATTCGATGCGTTTTATGCTACCAGTGACGCAAGTTTACAATCCGCTGAACTATGCTTGGAATGCTCATCGAAAGTACTTGTCGCTTTGCCAAGGACGATCGACGACGGTGCTGTTTCTGGGAATGAATCCAGGGCCTTGGGGGATGGCGCAGACCGGCGTCCCCTTCGGCCAAGTTGAAATAGTTCGAGACTGGCTCGGGATTAAGGAAGAAGTCGGCCATCCGCTTGGCGAGCATCCGAAGCGAAAAATCGAGGGGTTTTTGTGCCGACGAAGTGAAGTCAGCGGGGCCCGTTTGTGGGGACTTTTTCGAGACCGATTCAAGACACCGCGGACGTTTTTCAAGTCGCATTTCGTGGTCAACTACTGTCCGCTGGTTTTCATGGAAGCCTCGGGCAAGAATCGGACCCCAGACAAACTTCAGGCCTCCGAGGCCCGGTCGCTACAAGCGGCATGCGATGAACATTTAAGTGCGGTGATCGAAGCCCTAATGCCATCGTTCTTGGTCGGGGTTGGTACTTACGCAGAAAAGTGCCTTTTGCGAGTTGTTTCAGATAACAAGCATGGTATTCAATACTCACCGACGATTGTTCGGATCTTGCATCCGAGCCCGGCGAGCCCGGCGGCAAACAAGGACTGGGCGTCGGTTGCAACGAAGCAGTTGATCGAAGGTGGCGTTTGGAGCGAGTGCTAAATAGGCTGAGAATGGGAGACGATCAATGAACGACAAGCCGGCTGCAGAAAGATTCGATTCGACAACGATCACCGTTCTCATTTCTCTATTTGCAGTACTCGTTCTTTCGAATTGGCCCTTCGAATACGTTGGCACTGCGTTTCGGTATTATTACTCCAGCCAAATTCCCGAAATCAATTCGAGTCCATTCCTGTTTTCGAACTATGAAAAGATTTCCGGTGGATTTCCCTTCACCTATCTGATTCGCGAAGAAGACGACCCAGCTTCGCAACCTCAATACTGGTCAACCATTAGTCTCTTGTTGAATATTGTTTTTGGATTGGTAATCATCGTCGTAGCCGGTATCTGTAGTTCTAGATACCGCAGGTCAGTGATTTCCTTATTGTATATTCGGAGGCAGTGGGCGTTTATAGGGTGCTCGATCCCTCTCGTTGTAATTTGCGCTTTTGTTGGGGCAAGAAGCTATCTCGAACACCAAGCGATCAAGCGGCTCGAGAAAGGCGGATTGGTTGTTACCTACGCGATCGTGCCAAAGCCTTTTGTTGGGTTGGTTCCGTCGTTTGTTCTGTCCCAGTTCGCTGCCATTCGTTCGGCAGCTTTGGTGAATGCATCGCCGGCGATCATCGAAGAGACTAGTAAGTTGGCGACCATGCGGTCGTTGATTTTTTTCGGTCGCTTCCCGAGTCCTCTACAAATCGAATCGCTGTCGAAACGCACACAACTTAAGTTCTTAAGCCTAGCCTCCGGCCGGATCGATACCGATTTGAAGGTAAGTATTCGGAAGCTAGAAGGTCTTCGCCAATTAGAGATGATTAGCTGCATGGGCTTGAAGGATGGCTTTGACGGACTTCAAGGATTTGAGCGACTACGACATCTCGGTATCGTTAATTGTGACCTGCAGTTATCAACGCTTCCTTCTGATGGATGGTCGACAAACATTCAATCAATGCACGTATCGCGTCAACGGAAAGGTGCAGATACGCTCGAACTTCACGGTATTCAAAGTTTGAGGACACTGAGCATTGCGAGGATGGACAATCAAGTCAATGAAGAGCTACTTAAGATACGACTTCACGAGATGCCGGCGTTAGAGAGGTTTAATGTCGAAAATTTGCAGAAAATTTCTTTGGACATTAGCACTGCACCAAGACTGCACGCCATTACTTTCATCGACCAGGAGTTTGGGTTTCGAACCTCGAGTTCTCGCAGCCTATTCTCGTCTCCCTGGGTAGAATCACTCAGCTTGCATGACCTGCCGAGTCTGCGTGAACTCCATTTCGATGCAATCGACCTGGAGAAATTTGAAGTCCAAGGCCTGCCGAACCTCCAGCAACTTTCGATGGGGCGATATGGTTTTCTGACGAGAGACGAAACCACACCCTCTGATGATCATAGGCCTCGCATGCAATCGATCATCAATGCGCTGGGAAAACTTGACGGACCTAAAAGACTGGACCTTAGCTCACTTCCATTGAAAGGAATCGACTTGAGTCCGCTCGCCGAGAATACGAGAATTCGCGATCTCGTATTGTATCACTGTGGTATTGAGGGCTCGCAATTACAAGCGATCGCAAGAATTCCGAACCTGATCAATCTTGACCTCCGACATTGTCCGATCGGAGACAAAGACACCACCGTTCTATTGGACGGGAAGTTGAAGTTAGATCAGTTGCTTGTTAGCGGGGAGCAGTTTGAAAGAATTGAAGTGATCAAACAGGATAAGCTGCAAGGCTTCGTAACAAACAATGCACTGCTTGCGAAGTATATTGACATTCGCGAGTCCCCTGAATTGTCGTCAGAGATCGTGTTGGGGAGCTGCGTTGAAAAGTTATGCATTCGTGATGCGAGGTCGCTACTGGGTGTTTCGGTCGATGGCCCGCTCCCCAGTAATTGCGAGCTTCATGGATTTCGCTCACTTCGTTTTTTTGCTGTCGGAGGTCCGAACGCGACGGACCAACTTTGTAATCATCTATGGCAATGCGCCGAGATGGATCACTTGACGATTGCGTATGGCGCCCTGTCGCGTAATGCCCTATCAAAGGTTGGTAAGTTACCTCGGTTAACGATCTTGTCGTTACCCGGCAGCGATACAGATGATGCGACTGTCGTTCAGAATTGGGGCAATCTCCAGATGCTCAGCGATGTCAACCTGAGTGAGACCAAGATCACGGCACCGACGATTGACTTCCTTCTCAATCAAAGCAATTTGCAGAAGCTCTCGGTGAATTACTGCAATTTATTGAAGACGGATTTAGAACGGCTCACTGAAGTCAAACAACTGATTGAGCTAGAGGTTGCGGGAATCGGTTTGACGCCCGAGACTCTTCAAGGATGCTTGCAGAGGGGAATGCTTGATCGACTTGATCTTTCGGATAGTCAGGTTTCCGATGACGCAGTGCAATTGCTCTGCAGCAACATGGCGGGCAGCCTTCGATTTCTTGGTTTGAATGGATGTGGGCTTAATGACCGCCAATTGCGGCGAATTTCCGAAGCACATTCGAAGCTTGTGATGGATATTGGCGGTAACAACGCAAGTGACGAGTTACAAGCGGAGTTCGATTCGAAAGGCAAACTGATCTCCCGTGATGATCGCGAAGCATTCCGCCAGCTTCTGACTGATGATAGAGGAATAGTCGGCATCATGGAACTTCACAACGATTTCGACGCGGTTCGAGGCAGAATTGATTTGCAGCAATTCGCCGTTCATCATCCGTAGCCCGGTTTCGCTAAAAAGGCGCTTCGTCGTCTTGGGCAGCTTCGGAAAAAGCATCATTGGGGGATAGGCGGACGTTTTCGATAGGACCGTCTCCACCTGCAAGCAGCTTAAAGCCAGTCGCTTCTGCACTTAAGAAATACTTGACTTCACTTTGTGCATCCCGCTGCCATTTTCTGCCGCTAAGCTGATAGTCAACTTCAATTTCGTCACCCAAATTCAACTGGTCAACGGAATCGCACGAGTCGCGTGTAAACTCAAGGGGCAAATAGTTCGTAAAGCTGCCCTTCTCTTGTTCAAGTACAACCACTCGCTTCCGAAAACCCTTTTGACCATACGTTTTTGTTTCTTCGATGAGGTGGACCGTGCCACGAACCTTCGAATCGCTCATTGCCAAAATTCCGAAATTGCTCGACTTATTGAAACCATGTGGGACGTTGCTGTCCGCGTCAAAAACCATTTTAGCGAATCGTTGGCCGAAAGGGTGCCCCCAGCGTAATATTCGCTTTTGGCAATTAATATTGCTGCTTGCGATCGTGGTCACCAACTTTAGGATCGGCCGCGACTGGGTTTCGGTCACATTCGCCGTCAACTATCCAGGTCAATCATGAGTCTAACGAAGCCGCTTCTCTGTTTTTTCGTCCTATTGCTATGCAGCACAACTCTTCTTGGGCGTGAATGGTCTGATTCAACGGGACGATTGAAGCTTGACGCCGAGTTCTTTGCGGCTAGTTCGGATACGGTCGTGATCAAGCGACGCGATGGGTCGCTTGTTGGATTAAAAATCGACGAACTGTCGGCAGCTGATCTTGCATTTGTGAATGAAAAAAAACAGCAACTGGAGGCCGCCAAAGGAACCGAGGCTACCGATGCCAGCGCCTTTCAAACGTGGACATCCGTCGACGGTTTTGAAATTCGTGGGAAGGTTATTGCATTCGGTCGGCGCGAAGTCTCCGTGCAGCGGATTGCAGGCTTGGTAACCGTCAATGGCACGGCGATGAGCCGTCTCAACTTGTTTTACCAGTACATTGTTCCCAAGGTGGTTGCCAAGTTTGCCGATCCAACCGTGAAAACCGCTCAGGACGTGGATCGGTGGTTAAGAAGTCTTCGGACACCGCCGCCAACGTTTACGGTGGAAGGTGTATTGATGAAGCTAGAAGATGGATCCGAACTAGCCGTGCCCTTTTTCCTGCTTTCAGAACGCGATCTTGCCATTTTGAACCCGGGTTGGGAGAAATGGAAGCAAGAAGACTCAAGCGAGCGAGACAGGCAGCAGGAAAGTTTCTTGATGTCGGTTCAAGCCGATAGCTATCAGAGACAGAAGGATGCCGACGCGACTTCTCACCAAATTCAAATGATGCAGCTTGGCTTGATGGCCGTAAACGCAGGCTTGATCTCGATCTGGGAGGTTCAGTTACAGCCGCGTCCTGGCGTATATGCGAGGCCGACCTGGGTCATGGTTCCCGCTCGCAATAGCTTGGATGCTGAACAGCAGGTCCTGCAGAATTATCCCGGCTTCACGGTGGTGGGCGTTCGCCGAGCAAGTAGGTAAATGGTACAGGTGCCGTGTAAAGAAAACTGATAACATGTGCCGATCTACGGTCAATGCGTGCTCGGCTACGTCGCAAAGCTGAGCCGATATCTACACGCTTTAAAGGACTCATCCGATGTTGCGAAGTCTAGTTTGTTTCCTCATCGGTACGATGGCGCTTTCGATTGCAATCACGGTGTTTGGGATCATGGTCCGGGGCAAAGACTACACCATCGAAGAACTGTACGCAGAAACGCAAGCTCGCTCGGTCGCCGCGCCACAGTGACTTGGCCGTCGCTTACCGTCGTTCTGCTTGCCTCGATTCGTCTTGTCGGAGTTGATTGTTGCGATAAAGTTCAACCAGGCGTTCGAGCAGTGTGATGTCGCAGCGGAATTGGTCGCCTCGTTCCGTGTCGGCCATGCGCCGGGGGCGGTCCCATTCGCGAACGGGCGTGATGCTGGGGACGATGTCGATTCCATCCCGCACCGCGGCACCGACGGATTCGAAGTGATGATGCTTGGCAAGGACCGTGCGATCAGCTTCAAGAACAAGGGTGAAGCCATGGTCCCCGTAGGCTTCAGAGAACGCTCCATCAATGGTGATCGCTTTGCCACTTCGTTTAATCGGTGACTCGCCTGCCTCGATCTTCACCGGAACGTGTCCGTTGACAATCAAACCGCGATCGGGATCAACACCAAATTCGGACAGCACCTTTTCACAGAACCACCGCTCGTGGATCAAGGCAAAGTAAGGATCCTTCGTTTCGAGATGTGAAACCTTGTCTGCGATGAAGTCGCGTTCCAGCGTAGCGATTCGGTCTTTTCCGAACAGCGGTGAGCGAGGCCCACTCCATAGGTACCACAGAAGGTCGGTTTGTTGTTCCTGTCTTTGCTCCATGGCCCGCGCAACGAGCCGCTCAATTGCATCAAACAATGCGCGGCCGGAAAGCTGGTCGCCTTCAATCGGCATTGGCAGGAAGTCGCCCTTTTCATCGCACGGAACACAACCATGGAAGATCAAATGACCGTCTCGCCGAAGGTACATTGAGCCGTGACTAACGATGTATCGCAAGTGCTTCCAAAGCTTTTGGCTATGTGTGAAGGCGTACTTCATTCGCGCCATGCACTCTCGCTCTTCGGGCGAAAGGGTGTAGGGATTTGCAACGTCGATCGTGGGGAACATCGTATCTCGTAGCGGATACGACACACCATCGACTTCGATCGTGCCGCGAGCTATATCGATTCGGTGAAGCAGTCGACGGTGGTCTAGCTTCCATTCCGGGTTTCGTGCGAGCATCTGCCCTTCGAGCTTGAACTGCATGATCGCCGCAGCCTTTTGCATCCGTGCCATCAGCAAGTCGGGACGCATCTCATTCGTCTCAGGCAAGAAGTGAGCCGCCGGATCGTCGTTGTAGACGGTGCGGGCAAGGTGTTCTAGCGGCGTCAGCGGGATGCTGTAGCCCTGATCGAGTTGATCTAAACAGCCATATCGCAATGAGACTCGCAATACATGGCAGATCAGCGCTTCATGCCCAAGGCCGGCGCCGAGCCAAGCAACGTCATGGTTACCCCAAATGAATGAAACATTTGGTTGCTCCAGAAGGTAGGCGACAACACGATCGCCCCGTGGACCGCGATCCCAACAGTCACCGCCGATAATCAATTCGTAGATCGCCAGGTTGCGGATCAGCCGCCCGGTGATGTGAATGAGGTGCAGCGCTCGATCGCGGCGCAGCATTTCGTCGACGATGGTCTCAACGAACTCGTGACCTCGCTCGTTGCTTGGCTCATGCAGCATCTCAGAGAAAAGGTTGGCATATTCGAAAGGAAAAACTTGCATCGCGCGCTTGAGGCTGTATCGAGAAGCAAGCACTCGCACCAATTCGAACTGGTATCGCAGTGTTCGATGAGCAAAAGCTCGCAGTTCCTCGCGGTCGGTTAAGGCTTGCTCCAGCCGCTGAGTCACCTCGGCGGGGTAGAAGATCAGCGTCAAAAACTCTTGAAACTGCTTCGGTTCCATTCGCCCTCGGAAGAGACTCTCAATCAACGGTCTCAGCGTCCCCGAAGCATTGTTAATAACGTGCCTCAGTTTCTTGTCTTCTCCATGAATATCGCTGATTACATGCACGGTCCCTTTTGGCAAAGTAAGCACGGCTGATAATCTCGCGATTTCAGCGAACGCCGAATCGATGTTTGGAAACTCACGAGCCAGAGCTCGTAGCAGCGTTAACTCGCGCAGGTCGGGTGTAGCCTGGATTTTCATAAGCAAGCTCTTCGGTTTTATATCACGTCAATGTGCCCGGCAGTCGATTTTTCGACAGGGTGTGGCAGCCGGGTCTTCCTGGATTGCCGAGTTTGTCTAGCTTCGGCGGATTTTAGCATCTTCTGCGGTATTCCTGACTATCAATTCGCTACCGGCCGCACCCAAAGCCGATTTGATTGCCTTCGCCTCTGCCCCAGGGTTCGGGTTCGGGTTCGGGTTCGGGGGTTCCGGGGACTATTTCCAATCTGTATTGCCGTAAAGTCAAGTGAATTCGTAATGTCTAGTTGGATGTCAGAGCTTGATATTTTTGACGACTCTTGTTCGCTTGATGCTGAATGTTAATTATGGACCCGATGTTGTACTCTCAGCCCGGTA
>Ga0105046_10006807_pt1 | contig 18061 bp, 13 predicted proteins | sample MAT03_FD_78385 | JGI IMG/M metagenome (GOLD analysis project Ga0105046, IMG submission 78385) | Freshwater microbial communities from Lake Fryxell liftoff mats and glacier meltwater in Antarctica - MAT-03 (megahit assembly) | ecosystem: Environmental > Aquatic > Freshwater > Ice > Liftoff...
ACCACGTTCGAGATCGCCCTGCCGTTCGGCTTCCCCCGCGCCGTCGAAGCCGCGTCCGCCGCACTCGACCTCATCGACGAGTTGGAAGAGCGGCTCACCGTCTACTCCGATGACAGCGAAGTCTCCCGGCTGAACGCGACCGCGTTCGACGCCCCCGTTGCGGTCGAACCCCGGCTGTTCGACTTCCTCCAACACTGCGCCGCGCTGACCGCCGACACCGGCGGGGCGTTCGACCCGGCGTGCGGGGCGCTGGTGAAGTGCTGGGGCTTTTACAAGCGCGAAGGCCGCATCCCGACCGAGCCGGAGTTGATCGAAGCCGTCAACCGCTCCGGCTTCCGCCATGTGATCCTGTCGCCGGAAACGCGGTCAGTGAAGTATCGACGGGCGGGGCTGGAACTGAACCTGGGAGCCATCGGCAAAGGTTATGCGCTGGACCGGGCGGCGGAGTTGCTGCGGACCCGCTGGGGCGTGCGGTCGGCGATCCTGCACGGCGGCGGCAGCAGCGTGCTGGCGATGGGCACCCCGCCGGGGTTGCCGCGCGGGTGGGCGGTGGCGATCCGGCACCCGTCCGAGCCGCGCACCCTCGGCACCGTGCGGCTGATCGACGAGGCGCTCGGCACGTCGGCTGCCACCTTCCAATATTTCGAGTACAACGGGAGGAGGTACGGGCATGTGCTGGACCCGCGCACCGGTCGCCCGGCGGATGGCACCGCCAGCGCCAGTTGCGTGGCCCCCACGGCCGCCGACGCGGACGCCCTGAGTACCGCCTTCTTCGTGGCCGGCGCAGGTTGGGCTTCGACCTACTGCCGCCCCCGCCCGCGACTGGCCGCCATCATGTTGCCGCACGGCACGACCGCCGCCGCCGTGTTCGGCACCCCCCGATTCACCCTCCCGGAATTGTGAGGGTTTCAGGCGAGGTGTTACGCGGTTGGGTTTGGAGTCCCCCCCACCCGCTCCTCGCCTGCGGCGCGGATCGACCTCCCCCACGAGGGGGAGGTGGGGGTGGTTGGCGCGAACTCCCTTGTTCGAGAAGGGAAAAAGCCCCACCTCCCCCCTCGTGGGGGAGGTCGGCCGAGGTGCGCAGCACCCGGACGGGTGGGGGGGACATCCATTGCGAAGACAACAACTGCGTAACTTCTCTCTTGATACTCTGACACTCAGGTTGACCCATGACGCTTCCCATACCGCCCGCCGTGTTGTACGCCGGCCTCGCCGGGGTGCTGCTGTCGCTGATCGTCGCCACCGCCCTGAACGGCTGGCAGTGCCGGGTGTTCGTCATCCTCGCGCTGCGGCTGGCCATCGGCTGGCTGTTCCTGTTCGAGGGGCTGAACAAGCTTAACTCGTTCGCCGTCGGCCCGACCGACTCGAACAAGGTGTTCACCAGCGCCCCGTACTTCAACGCCGCCGAGGGGCCGCTGGGGTCGTACATGCGGGCGAAGTACCTGGGCGACCCGGAGAAGACGTACACCGAACGGCTGACCAAGACGAAGCCGGTGACGCCCTACCAGTTCGACCAGTTGTCGCTCGCGGAGCAGGCGGCCCTCGCCCCGGATTGGTTGCCCCCGCTGTTGGAAGGCTCCCAGGACGAAGCCGTGGCGAAAGCGACGGCCGACAAGGCCAAGGCCACGGCGGACCTGGCGAAGGCGATGACGGCCCTCGGCAAACTGACCGACGCGGCGAAGGCGGAGGCCGACAAAGCCGAGGCGTGGGTGTTGGGCCGTCAGGTGGACGCGGCGAAAGCCAAGGTGGACACCCTGAAGGCGCAGCTCAAGGGGTACGACGGGCGGCTGAAGAAGCTCGCCCAGGACAAGGCCGACGGGTTCGCCAGCCAGAAGGCGTGGTTCGCCGGCTGGCTCCACGGCACGCAAACCTACGACTCGAAAGTGAACCTCGTGAGCGGCGACGCGCCCCTGACGGCGGACGAGCGGTTGGCCGGGATCGCCATGCTGCAAAAAGAGTCCGACGCCCTGACCGCCCGCGAGACGGAAGGGCTGAACGGCGTCCACTACGAGAAGGACCGGCGGAAGAAACTGCAAGCCGACCTGCGGAAGGCCAAGACCGACCTGGCGGGCGACATCGATCGCATCGCGGATGGCCTCCGCGCCGACGCCGGCCTGCCGCCCCGTGAGGCGAGTGCGGAGCCGAAGCCCATCGAGCAACTCGACCGCCTGACGGCGTGGACGATCACCCTCGTCGGGGCCGGTCTGCTGGCCGGGCTGTTCACGAAGCTGTGGGCGCTCGTCGGGTTCGGCTTCCTGGTGATGACGTACCTGGCGCACCCGACCGTGCCGTGGCTGCCGCTGCCGCCCGGCACCGAGGGCAGCCCGCTGTTCATCAACAAGAATCTCGTCATGGCGTTCGGGCTGCTGGTGGTGCTGGCCCACCCGACCGGCCGCTGGCTCGGCCTGGACGCGCTGCTCGGCCGCGTCGTGTTCGGCAGCGGCCGCCAGTCCCCGCCGCCGCCCGCGACCGCGTGAGGCGCGAGCCTCCGTTGACCGATCCGGACTTCGGGTCTACAACTGTTGGTATCGCCAGGGGTGCCCGCCGCGGATCGGCCGGGCTGAGAACACACCCTCGAACCGAACCGGGTCATGCCGATTCGGAAGGCGCACTTCCACCGCGGACGCGAACGGCCCGCCCGTTCCGGCGTCCGCCTTCCGAGTCCGAACTCCCATGACGCAGATCGAATCCGCCCGCGCCGGGGTCGTCACCCCCGAGATGCAGTTCGTCGCCACCCGCGAAGACCTCGACCCGGAACTGATCCGGTCCGAGGTGGCCCGCGGCCGCATGGTCATCCCGGCCAACGTCGAACACCTGAAGAAGACGCTGGAGCCGATGTGCATCGGCGTGGCCAGCAAGTGCAAGATCAACGCCAACATCGGCAACAGCGCCGTGACGGGCAAGGTCGAAGACGAGTTGGAGAAGCTGCACACCGCCGTCCACCTGGGGTCGGACACGGTGATGGACCTGAGCACCGGCGGCAACATCGACGGCATCCGCCGGGCCATCATCGACGCCAGCCCGGTGCCCATCGGCACGGTGCCCGCGTACCAGATCATCCAGAACGTGAAGGACCCGCGCGACATCACCCCGCGCCAACTGCTGGACATGGTCGAACACCAGGCCAAGCAGGGCGTGGACTACATGACCATTCACGCCGGGGTGCTGCTCGAACACGTCCCGCTCACCCGCGACCGCGTCACCGGCATCGTGTCGCGCGGCGGGTCGCTGATGGCCGCGTGGATGGTGGCGCACCACCAGCAGAACCCGTGGTACACGCACTTCGACGAACTGTGCGAGATCATGAAGCAGTACGACGTGACGTTCAGCCTCGGCGACGGGTTGCGGCCCGGTTGCCTCGCCGACGCCAACGACGCCGCGCAGTTCGCCGAGTTGAAGACGCTCGGCGAACTGACGCTGAAGGCGTGGGACCACGGCTGCCAGGTGATGGTCGAGGGGCCGGGGCACATCCCCATGCACCTGGTCAAGATGAACGTGGAGAAACAGCGGGAGGAATGCCACGAGGCCCCGTTCTATGTGCTGGGGCCGCTCGTCACCGACATCGCCCCCGGCTACGACCACATCACGAGCGCCATCGGCGCGGCCATCGCGGCCGAGGCCGGGGCGGCCATGCTGTGCTACGTCACCCCGAAGGAACACCTGGGGCTGCCGAACGCGGACGACGTGCGGCAGGGGGTGATCGCGTACAAGATCGCCGCCCACGCCGGGGACATCGCCCGCGGCCGCAAGGGTGCCCGCGACCGCGACGACGCCCTGAGCAAGGCCCGCTTCGAGTTCGACTGGAACCGGCAGTTTGAACTCTCGCTCGACCCGGAAACCGCCCGGCGGATGCACGACGAGACGCTCCCGCAGGAGGTGTTCAAGAGCGCCAAGTTCTGCTCCATGTGCGGGCCGAAGTTCTGCTCCATGCGGATCACGCAGGACGTGCGGAAGTTCGCCGACGACGCCGCCCGCGTGAGCCTGGGACTGGCGAGCGGCACGGCGGCGGGGTGAATTGGTACCGTCTGGATTTGCCCACCATCGGAGCGGGATATCAAACTGCCGAAGACCAGGAGATAGACATCCCGGCGGGGTGAGGGTTGGCACCGCTCGAACAGTGCCGTCGCACCTGGGGCCGCCAGTTCTTCCACCTCCCCTCGTCGAGGGGAGGTGGAAAGATCGGCTCGTTCGCGAACGTTTTGTGACACTCTCGGCGGGTTCGCGCATCAAACCGGCTGCTTGTCCGGGTGCAGATAGACGAAGCTCTTCCCCAGGCGGCCGCCGTAGTTGCCCGCGCTGATCCGGAGCAGGCCGGGGGTGTCCCGGCAGGCGGCAATCGCGGCTTGCGTCGCGGCGATGAGCGTCTTCAAGTCCGGGCCGTTGATGATGATTTCCTGCACGCTCGCCACCCCGTCGGGCAACTTGCTCGTGACGCCCGGTTCGCCCCGTAGCGTCGGGCAGTACTCGGCGTAAGTGCTGGCGATGCTGAACTTGTACTTGCTGCCCGCCTTGCTGCCGCTACTCGCCACCCCGCCGGGGAACGGCATACAGATACCCGGCACCGTCATCGCCCCGACAACCGACTTCTCCGCCGCGTCCAGGGCCGCGTCCGCGGTCGCGCCGAAGAACCACAAGTTGCCGCCCATCAGCCCGTCGGCGAAGCCCCACTTCCGCTCGATCACGAATTCGCCACTGAGGATCGGGATCACCCGCACGGCGCGGCCGAAGCGGTCGGCCTTGAACTGATGGCCGTCGCCGAAGTAGGCCACCTTCCGGCCGAGCGCGAACCACTTCTCCCCGACCGGTAGCGTGTTGAACGCGGCCGTCGTCGGGCACGTCAGGATGTTTTGCGACACCCGCACTAGCAGCGCCCGTTCGAGCTTCTGTTCGCGGTCCTTCCAGAATCGCGGGACGTGGAATTGCACCACCGCGCCGATGCGGCCGTCCGGCGTGTCGGCCGGATCGACGTACCGGCTCAGCCCGGCCTCGCAGTCGCACAAGATGGACGAACTCGCGTTGCCGGTGGCGGCGGCGACGGCGTGGTCCAGCCACTTGCGGTCGCGGGCCGTCACCAGCACTTCGGAATAGATGCTGCGGAACGCTTCGGCGTAGGTGTCGTCGATTTCGGCGGGCATCGCGGGACTCGCAACGGTGGCTGTGGGTACGGGGGTAGTTTATGCGCCGTCGCGGGTCGCCAAAACCCCGGCCGGTTCCGACTTGATTTCCCCGTCCGCTCACGCTATTCGCCCGCCTTCAAGCCATCAGACGTGACACCAAAGCACCCCGGCGGGAGACCGCGCGCGGGGTGAGTGCGGAGGCGACGTGGGCAGGGGGACCGTCATCGCCGTGTGTGGGTTGCTGGCCGCCGTGGGCGCGTCGGCGACGGCCGTTCGCGGCCAGTCCGCGCCGGGGGCGCTCATCCCGGTGCGGCCGCTCGTGTCCGTCCGCGTGGCCGACCCACTCCCGCCACTCCCCGACTTCGACAAGACAGAGAAAAAGGCGGAGCCGAAAGCGGACGAGAAGAAGGCCCCGAAAGCGGGCCAATCCGTCTCCCGGCAGCCGACGCGGACGCCGGGCAGTCCGCCCCGCCCCGAACTGCTACCGGACGGGTCCGGGGTGGTGCTGCCGGCCACGAACAAGCAGACCATTCGGTTCGGGCCGCGGTACGGCAAGCTGAACGATTACACGGTGGACAAGCGGCCGGACGGCACCCAACGGCTGACGTATTCCGGCGGGCTGAAGGTGAACGTGGTGACGCAGGCGAACGAACCCGGCCAGCCGCCGCAGGAGGTCGAGTTCGCCGCGAATAACGTGGTCATCTGGGTCCGCGGACTGAGGAACACGGCCGATCTGGTCGGCGGGTTGGACATCGACCGCACGCCGAAGCCGAACGCGAAGCCGGGCGACACGAACGAGCCGGCCAAGGACGAGAAGGTGACGGTCGAGTTGTACCTGTCCGGGGACGTGGTCATCCGCACCCTCGGCACCCTCGCCGTCGGGCCGGCCGGCACCCCACCGGCGCAGCAGATATTGCGGGCCGAAGAGATCTATTACGACGTGGACAAGGAGCGAGCGGTCGCCTTGGACGCCGACCTGGAGACCAAATTCCCGACCGGGCTGGACAGCGTTCACCTGCGCGGGCGGGAGATCGACCGGCTCGGCAAGCGGGAGTGGCACGCCTACGACACCACCCTGTTTTCGAGCAAGCGGCCGGCCGACCCGGCGCTCACCATCACCAGCCGCGAGGCCACCCTGGTGGAGCGGTCGGGGGTGGTGAAGAAGAACATCTTCGGCCGGCCGTTCCGGAACCTCCGCACCGGCGAGATCGACGTGTCCGACGAGCGGACCCTGACCGGATACAAGAACCGGGTGCGGGTGCGGGGCGTGCCGCTGCTATTCATCCCCCGCTACAAGACGGACCTGTCCGACCCGACCGGGCCGCTGGTGTCGTTTCTGTTCCGCCAAGACATCATCTTCGGTTCGCAGTTCTACTCGACGTTCGACGTGTACAAGCTGCTCGCCATCCGTCCGCCGCCGAACCGCAGTTGGCGGCTGCACGCCGATTACCTGAGCCTCCGCGGGCCGGCCGTCGGCACGAACTACCAGTACCGCGACATCCTGTTCGGCTCGGCCTACCCGAACAGCGGGCAGTTCAACGCCTATGTGATCCAGGACAAGGGGGAGGACTTGCTCAGCGCGTTCCGGGGCGTCGAGCCGTTGTCGTCGTCCGCCAAGGACCGCACCCGCGGGCGGGTCCACTGGAACCACAACCAGGCGCTGTACGAGGACGGCACCGACTACGCGCGGGCGGTCGGCCAGTTCGCGTTCCTGAGCGATAAGAACTTTTACGAGCAGTATTACAAGCAGTTGTTCGACTCGAACCCGAACGAGGAGACGTTCCTCCAGGCGTACGGGGCGTTCGGCAACTTCACCTGGTCCGGGCTGGCGCAGGCGAACGTGAACCGCCCGTGGGTGACGGAGACGAACTGGCTGCCGCGCGGGGACGCCGCCCTCACCGGCCAGACGTGGTTCAACGACCTGTTCGTCACGTCGTCGCGGGCGACCGCCGGGTACGCGCAGTTCAAACCCGCCTCCCAGGCCCCACTCCCCCTGTTGCCGTCGGAGGCGCGGGCGGTGGACACCGGGCTGTTCGATGTCAACCACCGGGTCGGGGTGCCGCTCGACGCCGGGCCGTTCCGCATCGAACCCTACGCCGTCGGGAACGCCACCCTGTATTCGCAGAACCTGAACGGCGACGCGGACGCGCGGCTGTACGGCGGCGGCGGGGTGAGCGCGAGTATCCCGTTCTCCCGCCTGTACCCGGACCTGAACAGCGAGCTGTTCAACGTGCGGGGCATCCACCACAAGGTGACGGCCGGGGCCAACTTCTTCACCGGGTACGCCTCCTCGGACCGCCGCAACTTCCCGCTGTTGAACCGGCTGAACGACGACAACCTGGACCTGACCTACCGCACCTGGCGGCCGCTCTCGCCTTTTTACATCAGCGGTCCCGGCGGGCTGGCGCTGCAAAACTCGCCGATCTTTGACCCGCAGACGCTGGCCGTCCGCAAACTGCTGGACAACCGCCCCGAAACGCTGGACACGCTGCAAGTGGTGCAACTGGACTTGAAGCAGCGATGGCAGACCAAGCGCGGGTTGCCCGGCGCGGATCACACGGTCGATTGGATGAGCCTGAACCTGTCCGCGTCGGTCTTCCCGAACCCGACCCGCGACAACTTCGGCTCGGTCCTCGGCTTCCTCGAGTACGATTACGTGTGGAACATCGGCGACCGCACCGCGCTGGCATCGAGCGGGTGGGTGGACCCGAACACGAACGGGGCGAAGTACGTCAACATTGGGGCGTTCTACAGCCGGCCGGACGGGAGCAACTTGTACCTCGGCTACCGGTACACCGACCCGGTGAACAGCCGGGTGCTGATTACCACCCTCGGCTACCAGTTGAGCACCAAGTACAGCCTGAGCCTGACCAACGCCTTCGACTTCGGCAGCAACCTGGCCCAGAGCACGCAGGCGACGTTCAACCGCACCGGGGCGGACGTGACCATGTCGTTCGGGTTCAGCTTCTCCGCGCTGGTGCCGGGGAACAACCTCGGCTTCCAGTTCCTGCTCGTGCCGAACGCGGTCCTGGCGGCCGGCGGCCAGCGGTCCATCGGCCCGCTCGCCGTCACGGGTGTGCGGTGAGCCGACCGACAAGTCGCCGCTGGCGGAACAAGTTCGCCGAGGCCGCAAATGGCGTCCACTTGGCGGTGCGCGGGGAGTCCAGTTTCCGCGTCCACATCGCGGCGGCGGTCGGCGTAATCGCGGCCGCCGTACTTCTGCGATGCGACCGAATCGAGTGGTGCCTGTTGGTCGGCTGCATCGGGGCGGTGCTGGCGGCGGAAGTGTTCAACGCCAGTGTCGAAACCCTGTTCCACGCCTTGGACGAGCCGACGAAAGCGCGAATGACGGCCTGTCTCGACCGGGCGGCCGGGGCTGTGTTATTGACGAGCGCCACGGCGGTCGTCGTGGGTGCCCTCATCTTCGGCCCCAAACTCGTGGCCAACGTCGGATGGTGAATCAACGGCCGTGCGGCTTAAGATGAGTCTCAACTCGGCACCACATCTCTGGCAGTCCTTCGCATGGCAAACCCGTGGCTGATCCTGGAAACGTCCGGCCGGGCCGGGGTGGTCGGCGTGGCGGTCGGCGACCGCGTTCTCGCGGCGCGGTCGCTCGACGGGGCGAAGCGGCACAACCGCGACCTCGTCCCGCTGTGCGCGGAGTTGCTCGCCGAATGCGGATTTGCAGCGAAACAACTGACGGGCGTGATGGTCGGGCTGGGGCCGGGAAGCTACACCGGGCTGCGGGTCGGACTAACGGCGGCGAAGGGGTTCGCCCTGGCCACCGTCTGCGCGTTCGTCGCGGTGCCGACGTTCCACACCCTCGCGGCGCTCGTACCGACCGAGTGGCCGGCCGTGGACGTGATTTCCGACGCCTTGCAAGGGACCGTATACCATCAGCGGTTCGGAGTTGTTGCGGGGTCCAGCCTTCGGACGCCGGAAAGTGACTTGCGAATCGTCCCGTTCGACGACTGGAAAGAATCGCGCGACCCGGCGGTCGGTGTCACCGGGCCGGGGGCCGAACAATTCCGTGACCGCCTGGCGGGGTGCCGAATCGCAGTGACAGCCGACTGTCAGCCGCGGGCGGAAGGAGTTCTGCGGGTCGGGCGAGCGGTGGTTCCGCTCACCCGACTGGAGTGGTTCGCGGTCGAACCACTGTACTTGCGCGGCAGTTCGGCCGAGGAGAAGGCGAAGGGCTGACGGTCACTTCGCGGGCGACATCTTCCGCGCCAATTCGGCCGGACGCTTGGACTCCCTCATCGGGCCGGGCGGCATGATGGTCGGCATCTTCAACAGGGCCGAGTCGTGCGGGACGCCTCCGGGCAGGGCGGACGGCATGACCATCGGCATCGGGCCGGGCGCGGCCGGCACCCCCGGATAGCCGCCGTACGGCATGCCCGGATAGCCGCCGATGGGGTATCCCGGGGCGTCGCCGTAAGGCACGGTCGAAATGGGCATCCCGTAGGGCGAGGGCGGGTAGCCGGGGGGGCCGGAAGGCACGGTGGCGAGCGGGCCATCGGCCGGACCGGTCGGATAGCCGGCGGACACGGCATGTGCCGGCCCCCCCGGCCCACACCCGACGCAGCCGGTGCCGCCCGCCGGGTAGCCGCCGGCAGGTCCGTACCCGTCGGTCGGGTAGGGGCCGCTCATCGGTTGGGCATACGCGAGCGGGGCACCGGCGGCGGGGCCGGCGGAGTAGATCGATCCGGTGGCCAGCGGGCGGAGGATCGGCCGGTCGAGGACGGGGCGATTGAGAATGGGGCGATCCAAGATCGGCGTGCCGCACGTCCCGGTCCCGCACCCCCAGCCGGAATGCAGCCGGGGCAGGTACGGGCCGTAACAACTACAGCCGGCGGCCAGTTGGGTGCCGATCACGACGGCAACGAGCAAGAAGCGGTGCATTGGGAAAACCTCCGAATCCTGGGGCGCGCGGCGCGTCTGGGCCGCGTCCGGTCCGTCGGATGGGGGGGACTCCTTCCCGTGGGGTGGCGCGAACGGGAACCGTCCTGTTCCCTCGCGCTCGACGGAAGTATGCGCCGGCGGCGGGGAGTTGCAACCGTCGGTAATTTGAGTCGGCCCGGAAGGCGCGGAAGCTGGAACCGTTCGCGCGGCTGCGAAAGGGCGGCCGGTTGCGACGGCGAATCGCGTGGGCGAAGCGGGTGCGAGGGCGCGACGCGGATTGGCGAGGCGAGCGGATTCCGCCCGAACCTTGGCGGTTCGGCTCAAGTCCCGCAACTAAACCTGTCCGCCGAGTCGCGCCAGCAGCGGATCGAGCGGAGGCAGTGGCAGGAGGAGGGTGGCGTAGTCGCGGGCGGCGGCGGGCGGCAGGCCGTAGACGGTTTCCAGCCGGGCCACGAGCGCAGAGGGTTCGTGTTCGTCCGTCAACAACTCGGCGGGCGCGAGCAGTTCAAACGCCAGCCGGTCGGCCCGCGACTCGGCGTCACGCTCGGCCTCACCCGACGGTCGGCCGTCGGCGTTCCGGCTCATCAAGTGGGCGTGCGGGTGCAGCGACAAGTCGCGGAGGACGGCGGCGATTCGCTCGTCGGTGGTGGGAGTGCGGCCGTTCAGGATTTCCAGACCGGCCGGGCCGAGCGCCCGCACCGCCCGCCGGCGGAGGTCGTCGCAGTCGCGGAGGTAGTGGGCGACTTCATGCGCGAGCGAGAACCGCCGTTCGGCCGGCGGGTCGTTCTCATCGAGGAACAGGAAGCCGGTTCCCCGCCAGCAGTACAGCGCGGCCCGGAGTGGACGATCCGGCCCCCAAAACGGTACCGGCACCCCCAACCGATCCAGGTACGCGCGAACGACCGCGAGGGACAGGCCAGGCCGTCCGACCAAACTTAAACGCAGAGCCGCCGTCACCGCGCGGGTCAGGTCGCGCGGGAACGCCGGGGGCGGGCCGGCGGTCGCCCAGAACCGCGCGGCCAGTTCGTGAACCCACACGGGCGGGGCGATCATTCGGGGCGGTCCCGCGCGGCCAGGACGGGGGCGGCGGACTCGGCCGGTTGGTCCTCGACGGCGCGGCGGAGGTCGGCCACCACTTGCCCGTGCTTGGCGACGGCGGCCAGCGCGTCGCGGTCCAGGCCGAACTTGGCGGCGATGCGGTCCACGTCCTCGTTGAACCCGACGGGGGCCGGGCGGGGCATCCGGCACAGCCGCGCCGACGCCAGCCCGTCCGGGGTGGCGGCCAGCCGCGCCAACACCCCGGCCTCGTCCAACCCTTCGGCGGCCGCGTACTCGGCGACGGCGAACGCCAGGAAGTGCGGGTCGGTGCCGGCCCGCGCGGCCAAAGTCCTCACGGCGTCAGTCATGGCTTCCTCCGCGCGCGTCCCAGCCGCGCCTTGATGCGATCCTTCACCCGCTTCACGTCCGCCTCTTGCTGGTCCGCCGGTTGATCGGCGAGGCCGAGGGCGGCCGCGAACGTGGTCGTCCGCCGCTCGCCGCCCAACAGGCAGTCGAACACCGCCCGCTCGGCGGTCGTGAAGCCGGCGATCACGGCCTGAAGTTCCGGGTCGTCGAGCGACGGCGAGTCGTCGCCCTCCACCTCTTCGTTCCGGGCGGGAAGGGACAGTTCGACGGCGTCCCACGGAATTCGGGACTGGTGGTGTCGATGTTCGGCCGCCTGAGCGGTCTTCAACTTGCGGCGGGCGATCATCAGCAGGTAGGCCCGAAGGGGCAGCCGGTTCGGGTCGTATCTCCGCGGGTGCTTGATGACGGCCATGACGGCCACCTCGGCGGCGGTGGAGACGTGGTGGTCCTCGGCGAACCGGTTCCGCTCGGCGAGTTCCGCGATCAGCGGGGCCAATACCAGTTCGGCGAACGCACCGCCCGTGTCCGGGTCGGCGACGAGCCGCTCCCGGGCGTCGTGGAGTCGCTCGTCGGGAGGCCACATGGCCGCCTCCGGGGGTGCGGGTTTCGGCGCGGGTGTGGTGCCTGATGAAATGATACCACGACCCACCAGGGAGGCGTGGTGTCCAAACAGAACGCAGCCGGCGGAAAAAAGTTCCTCAAAGCCGCGAAAAAAAGATTTGCGTTATTCGCTTCCCCTCATCATTATGAGCGTGCGCCATCCACCGACTTTCCGGGGTGATCCATGCGTGTTCTCATCGGTTTCGTCGTGACGGTGTTGGGCATGGTCGGGTGCGGGCCGCCGGACGACGGGCGGTTGGCGGTGACTGGGGCCGTGAAATTGAAGGACGCGCCGATCAAGGACGGCGCGATCATCAAGTTCGTGCCGCTCGACGGGCAGAGTACCGAAGGGCTGGTGACGACCGCCGGCGGCGCGTACTCCCTACCCAAGGCGAACGGCCTGAAGCCGGGCAAGTACTCCGTCGTGGCCAGTCTGGGGGACGGCAAGACGGCGGTCAACCCGGTCGATCCGGACGCCCCGCCGGGGCCGGGTGGCGGGACGAACATCATCTCCAAGGAACTGATCCCACCCAGTTGGAACCGAAACTCGAAGCAGCAGGTGACAGTGACGGCGGACGGCCCGAACAAGTTCGACTTCGACATCAAGTAGCGCCCACCCCTCTCCCAACACCTCTCCCTTTTCCATCCATCATTCTGGAGGAGTCCGCGATGCGTTCCATCATTCGGAAGGGGTTCACGCTCATCGAGCTGCTGGTGGTGATCGCCATCATCGCCATCTTGATCGGCCTGCTGTTGCCGGCGGTGCAGAAGGTCCGCGAGGCGGCCGCCCGCATGACCTGCTCGAACAACCTGAAACAGATCGGGCTGGCGAACATGAATTACGAGGGTACCAACGGCACGTTCGTGCCGGGCATTAGCCGGAACGGGTGCTGCTGGGGCACCTGGATGATCCCTATCCTGCCGTACATGGAACAGGACAACCTGTTCCGCATCTACATCGGGTTCGGCGGGCAGGGGTACGCCACCCTCGGGGCCACCCCGCGGTACAACTCCGGCGTGAATAGTCAGATCTCGCGGACGCGACTGAAGACGTTTACCTGCCCGAGCGACAACGCCAAGACGTGGAACAACGGCACGTTCACCCTGCACAACTACGTTCTGAACGCCGGCAACACCAGCTTCTACCAGACGAGCATGCCGTTCAACTGCACCGGCGGGACGACCATGGGCGGCGCAGGTGGGTGCGTGACGTTCGGCGGGGCCCCGTTCGGCTGGTTCGAGGACCCCGCCGCGCAAGCCGCCGGCGGCGACTCGTCCCCGGCCGACTTTACGAACGGCAACCCGGCCGCCGGACAGATGGGCAAGCCGCGGACCATCGCGTCCATCACCGACGGGACGAGCAACACCATTTGCGCCAGCGAGGTGATCCAGGGGCCGAGCGGCGGGAGCGACATCCGCGGCTTCACCTGGTGGGGGAGCGGGGCCGGGTTCACCACCTACCAGACGCCGAACAACACGGCGGCGACGGACGTGATGACCGGCGGCGGGTGCGGCACCCAGCCGTCCAATCCGCCGTACCCGTGTACCACCACCTCGACCGCCACCCTGGCCCGGATGCAACTGGCCCGTAGCCGACACACGGGCGGGGTAAACACCGCCATGTGCGACGGGAGCGTGAAGTTCGTCACGAACTCGGTGAACCTCGCCACCTGGCGATCCGCCGGCACGTCCATGGGCGGTGAAGTGCTGTCCTTGCAGTGATGGCAAGGTGACGGGGCACGAAAAGAGCCCTCGCAAGCGTGACACTTGCGAGGGCCGGTGAGTGGAGCGGAAGAGAATCGAACTCTCGACCTCTGCAGTGCGATTGCAGCGCTCTACCAACTGAGCTACCGCCCCAGACGAACCGCCATGATAGACGGCGGTCGGCGTCCGACAAGAGAACTTTCCCGGCCGGTCGCGGGTCCTGTGGCGAAGCCGGCGCGGGGGCCGCCTACTCCGGCGCGGCGGCGGCGTCCACGGTGGCCATGCCCTGCTCTTCCTGCTCCATTGGGTTGAACGGGTAGTCGTCGTACTCGGCCGCTTGCAGAACCAGGTCGAGGGCCTTGCGCTCCAACAGGTCGCCGGCCAGGGACTCCATCAGGTCGTCCCGCTCCAGCCGGGCGCGGACCTTGCGCGGACTTTCGTCCGTCCGCTCGGCGATGGCGTCGATCTCGGCGTCCAGGTCGGCGTCCTCGATCTCCAGCTTCTCCGTCTCGGCGATCTTCTGGAGGACGAACGTCTCCTTCAGGGCGGCGGCGGTGCTACGCATGGCGTCCTGCACCAGCGCCCGCTCGCGGGCGACGATCTGGTCCTCGGTCATGCCGGACGACCGCATCTCCAGCACCCGCCGCTGGAGGGTCCGCCGGGCCTGTTTTCGGAGCAGGTCTTGCGGCAGTTCCCAGTTGCCGCCGCCGGCCAACTTGTCCAGCACCTGGGTGCGGGCGGTCTGCCGCTGGACGTATTCGAGGTACTTTTCCAGCCGCACGCGGATGGCTTCGTCCAGTTGGTCGGCGTTGTTCACGCCCAGCCTCGCGAGGAGCTTGTCCGTCAATTCCGGCTGGCGGATGACCTTCACGTCCTGAATGTCGAACACCGCCTGAACGGTCTTGCCGCGCAGGGTTTCGCTCACCAAATCCTGCCGCAGGACGATGTTCACCGTCCGCACGTCGCCGGCCTTCGCCCCGACCATCACCGAGCCGAAGTCCTCGGCGATGCCGTCGTCCAGGGCCAACCGCTTCTCCACCTTCAGTTGCACCTCGTTCACCTTGTTCAGTTCGGCGTCGCCATCCTTGATGGCCAAGTTGGCGACGATGACGTCGTCCAGCGCGACCGTCACCGGCGTCCCGTCGGCCGACTCCTTCGGCACGATGGTGCCCATCGGCTCGAGGATGCGGCGCTTCTCCTTGGCTACGTCGGCGTCGGTGAACGTGTACATCGGGCGGCGGAGCTTGACGCCCTTGTAGTCGGGCAGGTCGAACTCGGGTCGGACCTCGATGTCGAACTCGTACACCAGCGGGGTTTCTTCGTCGTCCGGAATCAGCACCTTGGACGGGTCCAGGTCGGGCGGGGACAGCGGCGACAACTTGGCCTCGTCGGCCAGTTGTTCCAGGCTGGCCATCAGCACTTCCTGCCGCACCTCGGCCGTCACTTCCTTGACGAACTTCTTCTGGACGACCTTCTTCGGGGCCTTGCCGGGGCGGAAGCCGGGGATGTGCGTCGGGTGTTCGACCATGAGTTGGTCGTACTTCTCGGCGAACCGGGTGTTAATCGCGGCCCGGTCCACCGTCACCTTGACGTGCTTCTTGCACGGCCCCACGTCGAAGATCTCCACCGTCTGGGAGAGCTTCTCCGGCACGTCGGGGGTGTCCGGCGCGTCCGCCACGGCCACGCCGGCGTCGGTGTCGTCGGTCACGGCGGGGATGTCGTCTTCGGTCGCCATCGCGAGTCACTCCATGCCCCTACTCTTGGGGGCCGAGGGGCCGTGGTGCGGCCGGAAAATAGCCGGAAACAGTGTCAGCCGGGAGGCGACCGGGGCGGCAAGGTGTGTCACCTCGCCGGCCCCCGATGACTTCCCGGCTGACGCGGTTACTTTCACAACAAAAGAGAGCGGGTGATGGGACTTGAACCCACGACAACCTCGTTGGCAACGAGGTACTCTACCACTGAGTTACACCCGCGAATCGGTTCAAGAATACGTTACTGCCGCCGCGCGGCATTTCAAGGGGAAGTCGGCAATCTTTCGCCCCGGCCGGCCGCACCCGGTCTGGGGAGTGTACTCGTGGGCACGGCATTCGCTACACTCGGCGGGAGGGGCCGACACCGGCCGCGCGACACACACTCTCCAAGGAACCGTCATGCCTGACCCGCTGACCCCGACCGAACTCGCCAAGCTCGACGCCTACTGGCGGGCCGCGAACTACCTGTCCGTCGGCCAAATCTACCTGATGGACAACCCGCTCCTCCGCGAGCCGCTGCAGCGCAAGCACGTCAAGCCGCGACTGCTCGGCCACTGGGGGACGACGCCGGGGTTGAACTTCATTTACGCACACCTGAATCGCGTCATCAAGCGGGACGACCTGAACGTCCTGTACATCACCGGGCCGGGGCACGGTGGGCCGGGGATCGTGGCGAACGTGTACCTGGAAGGAACCTACACCGAAGTCTATCCGGAGATCACCCGCGACGCGGAGGGCCTCCGCAGGCTGTTCAAGCAGTTCAGCTTCCCCGGCGGCATCCCGTCGCACGTCGCCCCCGAAACGCCCGGTAGCATCCACGAGGGCGGCGAACTCGGTTACGCGCTCAGCCACGCCTTCGGGGCGGTGTTCGACAATCCGGACTTGATCGCCGCGTGCGTGATCGGCGACGGCGAGGCCGAAACCGGCCCGCTGGCCACCAGTTGGCACAGCAACAAGTTCCTTAACCCGGCCCGCGACGGCGCGGTGCTGCCGATCCTGCACCTGAACGGGTACAAGATCGCCAACCCGACCGTGCTGGCGAAACTGCCTCACGACGAACTCGCCGCGCTCATGCGCGGGTATGGGTACGAGCCGCACTTCGTCGAGGGGTCCGACCCGATGCCGACCCACCAGCGGATGGCCGAGGTGATGGACACCTGCGTCGCCCGCATCCGCGACATCTGGAAGCAGGCGCGGGGCGGCGGGCCGGTAACGCGGCCGATCTGGCCAGTGATCGTGCTGCGGACGCCGAAGGGGTGGACGACGCACCCGTCGGTGATCGATGGCAAAGTGGTGGAAGGGTCGTGGCGGTCGCACCAAGTGCCGATGGGCGACATGGACAAGCCGGAACACGTCGCCATCCTCGAACAGTGGATGAAGAGCTACCGGCCGGAGGAACTGTTCGACGACGCCGGGGCGTTCCAGCCGGAGTTGGCCGCGCTCGCGCCGGCGGGGGTGAAGCGGATGGGGGCGAACCCGCACGCCAACGGCGGGCAGTTGAAGAAGCCGCTGGAGATGCCGGATTATCGCGCGCACGCCGTCGCCGTGCCGACGCCGGGCGGCGCGACCGCCGAGGCGACGCGGGTGCAGGGGACGTTCATTCGCGACGTGATGAAACTGAACATGGCCGCCGCGAACTTCCGCGTCTTCAGTCCGGACGAGAACGCCAGCAACCGCTGGGGGGATTTGTTCACCGTCACCGACCGCTGTCTGGTGGTCCCAGTCGAGCCGAATGACACCAGCGTGTCGGCGGACGGGCGGGTGATGGAAGTGTTGAGCGAACACCAGTGCCAGGGCTGGCTGGAAGGCTACCTGCTGACCGGCCGGCACGGGTTCTTCAACTGCTACGAGGCGTTCATCCACATCATCGACAGCATGTTCAACCAGCACGCGAAGTGGCTGAAGGTGTGCCAGCACATCCCGTGGCGGAAGCCCATCGCGTCGTTGAACTACTTGCTCACGTCGCACGTCTGGCGGCAGGATCATAACGGGTTTAGTCATCAAGACCCCGGCTTCCTGGACCATGTGGCGAACAAGAAGGCCGAGATCATCCGCATGTATTTGCCGCCGGACGCCAACACCCTGTTATGGGTGACGGACCACGTGTTGCGGACGTGGAACCGGGTGAACGTGATCGTCGCCGGCAAGCAGCCGTCGCCGGTGTGGCTGACGATGGACGAGGCGGCGGCGCACTGCGAGGCCGGCCTCGGCGTGTGGGAGTGGGCCAGCACCGACGGCGGGAACCTGCCGCACGTGGTGATGGCCTGCTGCGGCGACGTGCCGACGCTGGAGACGCTGGCGGCCGTCGCGCTCTTGCGCCAGCACCTGCCGGCGGTGCGGGTGCGGGTGGTGAACGTCGTCAACCTGATGAAGTTGCAGGACCGCAAGGAGCACCCGCACGGGCTGACCGAGGAGGAGTTCGACATCATCTTCGGCACCGACACGCCGGTGATCTTCAACTTCCACGGCTACCCGACGCTCATCCACCGGCTGACGTACCGCCGCAAGTGCCACCCACACATTCACGGTCGCGGCTACAAGGAGGAGGGCACGACGACGACGCCGTTCGACATGTGCGTGATG
>Ga0105046_10006808_pt1 | contig 18060 bp, 15 predicted proteins | sample MAT03_FD_78385 | JGI IMG/M metagenome (GOLD analysis project Ga0105046, IMG submission 78385) | Freshwater microbial communities from Lake Fryxell liftoff mats and glacier meltwater in Antarctica - MAT-03 (megahit assembly) | ecosystem: Environmental > Aquatic > Freshwater > Ice > Liftoff...
ATTTTGTTTAACAAAGTTTTCAAAAAATAACCATTCGCTATTGATATTACTATGAAACAAATCGCCAAGAATGATGATGCGTTTAGGTAAATATTCTACTATAAGTGTGTTCAATTTTTCATAATCTTTAAACAATCCATTGGCCGAAAGTGCAATACCTTGTTTGCGAAAATGAGTAGCTTTGCCTAAGTGTAAATCAGCTATTATTAGTGTTTGAGATTGTACCCAAAAAATAGCTTTTTCTTTTAATAATAAAAATTGATTTTCAAATAATGTAATTTCCATCTTAAATTAAGCATTTTCTAATTGTAAAATCATTTTTTGAATGCGGTCTTCAATATTTTCATTGCTAAATTTTTCTCTTAAAATTTCTACCACTAAAGGAAAGCATAATGGCGTAAGTTGACTTGGCTGCTTAAACACAATTCGCTGTTTATTTATCCTTTTAAAGGCGGTTTGCATTCTTTCTATTTCTAATTGAAAATCCAATACTTCATCATAAGATTGTTTCAATAATAAGTTATTTTTATCTTGTTCTTCAAATACTTTGAAAAACAATTGAGAGTTGGCTTGTAAGTGTTTTGTTTTAATCGGTTTTCCAGGAAAACCATTGAATACCAAACCAGCTATGCGCGCAATATCTCTAAATTTTCGTTTTGCCATTTCGCTCGTATTCATACTTTTTAGTACATCCGTATAAATATTTGTTATGCTAAATAAATCTTCTTCCAAAGCCTCTTCTATGGGAATATCTTGGTCGCTTAATAGTTCGAATCCATAATCATTTAAGGATATAGAAAAAGTTATCTGTTTTATTTCAGCTATTCTATTGCTTTTCAGACAGAAATGGAGAACTTCCATCAACAGAGCTGCGGAAGCGATGACCATATTTGCAGTACTTTGCGCTGCATCCTTTATCCTTTTGCACATGGGTCGTCCATGGTTGGCATATTGGACTTTGCCATTGGGAAATACCTACGGTTCTCTTTGGGTTAACTTTAACTCCCCATTGGTTTGGGACGTTTTTGCGATCTCTACTTATTTGACAGTCTCTATTGTTTTCTGGTATATTGGATTGATTCCAGATCTTGCAACCATTAGAGACAGAGCAACCAACAAAGTTTCAAGATTGATTTATGGAACGATGGCTTTCGGCTGGAATGGTTCTGCAAAGGATTGGTCCAGATTTGAATCGGTTTGTTTGGTTCTCGCCGGATTGTCCACTCCACTTGTGCTTTCGGTACACACCATTGTAAGTATGGACTTTGCTACTTCATTGGTACCAGGCTGGCATACTACTATTTTCCCTCCTTACTTCGTAGCAGGGGCGATTTTTTCTGGCTTTGCAATGGTTTTGACATTGATGCTGATCACTCGAAAGGTTTTCCATCTCGAAGATTATATCACTTTGGCCCACGTTGAATCGATGAATAAAGTAATCACTTTAACTGGTTCGATAGTTGGCGTGGCTTACATCACTGAGTTTTTTATCGCATGGTACAGTGGAGTTGAATATGAAAGTTATGCTTTTATAAACAGGGCTACAGGACCGTACTGGTGGGCATATTGGGCAATGATGACTTGCAATGTGGTTTCTCCTCAATTGTTCTGGTTCAGATCTTTGCGAAGAAGTCTTTGGTTTACTTTTTTCATCTCCATCGTAGTTAATATTGGAATGTGGTTTGAGCGTTTTGTAATCATTGTAACTTCCTTGCACAGAGATTATTTGCCATCGAGCTGGGCATATTTCACACCAACCTGGTTTGATATTGGAGATTATGCCAACTCATTTGGTTTGTTCTTTACCTTATTCCTTTTGTTTTCTAAGTTCTTACCAGTCATTAACATGGCAGAAGTAAAAGCGATCTTGAAATCATCAGGTGATGTTCAAACAGGTCAGGCAACTGCCAAATCTAATGTTAGTACAACTGAAACAGTTTCACACAATTAATAATTCATCATGTCAGAAGTAAAAAGTTACTTGGTAGGTGTTTTTGATGACGATGATGTCTTGTTAAGCGCTATCAAAAGTATAAGAGAAAAAGGTGCAAGAATTCTTGAAGCATTTACTCCATTTCCTGTTCACGGTATCGATCCGGCTTTGGGAATACAGAGAAGCCGTTTGCCACAGGCAGCATTCATGTTTGGAGCAACAGGTTTAACTTGTGCATTAACTTTACAGATGGCTACTCTTGGATTCGATTGGCCAATGAATATTGGAGGAAAGCCACATTTGCCATTTCCATCATTTATCCCAGTGAGTTTTGAATTGACTGTTCTTTTTGCAGCCTTGGGTATGGTTGGAACTTTTTTATTGGCCTCAGGATTAGGACCAGGAGCTCAAAAGGTAATTTTTGACCCTAGAAGCTCCGATGACAAATTCATTCTTGTTTTTGATTTAGAAAAGAACAAGCAGTTTTCTGTTGAGCAATTGACCGAAATGATAAAGGCCACTGGTGCCTCAGAAGTAAACATTAAAGACATAGTAGAGAAGCATTAAATGAATTCACTAAAAGGAATAGTTGCTGTTTCGAGCCTGGTAGTGCTCTTTGGTTGCGGAAAAGATCCCAACGATCAAGGTTTGGAGTATGCGCCCCAAATGGCTCATGCCATTGCTTTTGAGCCTTATTCTCAGGTAACTGATACTGCTTCAGAATTTTACAATACAATAAATGTAAATTCAGGCGGTGTAAATCAAAGAAAACCAGCCGTTGGTACCATTCCCAGAAAACAATATGCGGGTATGAAAAAAGGCAGTTTGGCCAATGAGATTTACGCCTACAACATATCTGCAGATAGTTTGGAATATGCCGCTAAAGTATTGATGAATCCAATCCCACTTTCAAAAGATGTCGTGGAGGAGGGAAAAGTACTTTACAACCGATATTGCCAGGCATGTCATGGAGAAGGTGGAATGGGAGACGGAAAGGTAGCCGATCAATACAAGGGTGTTGCCAATCTTGTTGCCAAAGCCAAGGTTGTTTCAGAAGGTCATATTTATCATGTAATTACACATGGAAAAGGTAGAATGTGGCCTCATGGTTCTCAGGTTAATCCTGACGAGCGATGGAAAATTGTTCATTTTGTTAAATCTTTAGGTACTCCAGCTCAGTAGTAAAATGGGATCTCACTCTACAGTTCAATATAATTTAGACGAAAAATACGAGTTTACGACAGAAGCTCGCAAGCGTGTATTAATGTGGCTTTTCATTGGCGTGGCTATGTTTGGACTTGGCCTGGCTATGTTGATTTTTGGTGGCGCAGGCCATGAAGTCGCTCATGGATCTACTGCCGGGCAGCATGGTGGAGGCCATGCCCCAACCTGGACAGCAAGACTTTACGCTGTTCTTTGGCACAACGCCTTGTTTTTTACGGGCATCTCTTTGATAGGTACTTTTTTCGTAGCCATACAGTATGTGGCCTGGGCAGGTTGGTCAGTAACCATTAAAAGAATCCCAGAAGCATTCAGTTCATTTTTGCCATTCACCTTTGTGGCAATGCTTATCATTTTCTTATTGGGTGGGCATGATATTTTTCATTGGACGCACGCCGATGTTGTTGCTCATGACGAAATTTTGCAAGGAAAAAGTGGTTATCTCAATACGCCGTTCTTCTTATTTAGAATGGTTTTATTTTTTGGATTATGGTATTTTTTATGGTCATTGCTTAGAAGAAATTCTGCCAAAGAAGATCTGGAAGGTGGCCTGGTTTATTATAATAAGTCCATCACCACTTCAGCCGTATTCTTATTGGTTTTTGGGGTTTCAACCTCGGTTGTGGCCTGGGATTGGACAATGTCTATTAACCCGCATTGGTACAGCACATTGTTTGGCTGGTACCATTTTGCAAGTTGGTGGGTATCTGGCCTTGCTACCATTACTCTGACTGTTTTATTGTTAAAAGAAAAAGGCCATTTGCCATTTGTTACTCAAAACCATTTGCATGATTTAGGTAAATTTATGTTTGCCTTCTCTGTTTTTTGGACTTACCTCTGGGTTTCTCAATTCTTGTTGATTTACTATGCCAACATACCTGAAGAGATTATCTACTTTAAAGAAAGGATGCACCTTTATGATGGGCACTACAGAGGTTTATTCTTTTTTAATATTATTATAAACTTTTTGTTTCCCTTCCTGTTTTTAATGACAAGAGATGCTAAAAGACAAACTATACTTTTGAAAATAGCTGCAATAGGTTTACTCGTGGGGCATTGGCTAGATTTCTATTTGATGATCATGCCAGGTGTTACAAAAGGAACCAGCGGCTTTGGTTTTCTGGAGTTCGGAACTTTGACCGTATTTGCATCAGGGTTTATTTATGTGATAAGCTCCCAAATATCCAAATTGGGTCTTTTAGCCAAGAATCATCCGATGTTACAAGAATCTCTTCACCACGATATTTAAAAGAAGAAAAGAAATATGTTTTATCTAATTATCGCCGCTACTGTCCTCCTTCTGATTGTTTTTGGTCTTTTGGTAAGGGCGCAGGTTTTGATTGATATTTTTACCAAGTCTAGCGAAAGCAGAGGCGGCTTAAGTAATAAAATCAATGGTTTGATGTTTCCTCTCTTTTTTGTTTTTGGCCTGGCAGGTTTTATTTACCTTACAGTGTCATCCAGAAAAGATTATTTGCCTGATTCAGCTTCGATACATGGTGTCATCACGGATCATTTGTTTTGGGTAACCATGGGTGTAATCACAGTTGTATTCATTGCCACCCACGTCTTGCTATTCTTTTTTCCATATGTTTACCAATACAAGGAAGGTAATAAAGCACTTTTTTATCCGGTTAACCATAGATTAGAGTTTATCTGGACGGTAATTCCAGCCATAGTTTTGTCTCTTTTGGTTTTCACAGGCTGGAAAGCATGGTCTGACATCACCAAAGCTGCGCCAAAAGATGCAGTGGTGGTAGAATTGGTTGGGAAGCAATTTAACTGGTTGGTCAGATATCCTGGATTGGATAAAGAACTTGGAAAGCATAATTATAGAAAAATAGATGAATTAAATTCAGTTGGAATTGATTTTGCCGACAAAAATTCCTTTGATGATTTTATGGCAGGTGAAGTGCATATTCCTGTGAATAAGCCAGTTCTATTCAAAATTAGGGCAAGAGATGTTTTACATTCTGTTTTTGCGCCACATTTTCGAGTGAAGATGGATGCAGTCCCTGGAATGCCGACCCACTTTTGGTTTGTTCCAACCATTACCTCTTCAGAAATGAAGGCAAAATTGGGAAAACCTGATTTTACATATGAAATTGCCTGTACTGAAGTTTGTGGTAGCGGACATTTTGGAATGAGGATGAGGCTAGTTGTTGACGATGAGGATGAATTTGATGCATGGATTAAATCCCAACAATCTTTTTTGGCAAAAAATCCTGACTACTTGAAGAAAGTGCCTGATAACCTTAAAAAGCTGGCAGAGCAGTCAATTGAGGACAATTTGAAGTCTTCCAAGACAACGGCATTATCCGAGTTACAAGAAAAATTAATAACTAAAGCATTTTAATATTATGGAGAGTTTAGATTTACAACCAGCACGTTCAGTTGATACGCATGGGCATGGTCACGATCATCATGACGATCATGACCATGAAGAGGGTACATTTCTGACTAAATACATATTCTCACAAGATCATAAGGTAATTGCCAAACAGTTTTTAATTTCTGGTATTTTCTGGGCGATTATTGGAGGAACTTTGTCTTCTATTTTTAGAATTCAGCTTGGTTTTCCTGGAACAGATTTATCCTTTTTGAAGCCTATCCTGGGTGGATGGATTGAAGATGGAAAATTGAATCCTGAGTTTTACTTGGCAATGGTTACAATGCACGGCACCATCATGGTATTTTTTGTATTGACAGCTGGATTGAGTGGCACTTTTTCGAATTTCTTAATTCCACTTCAAATTGGAGCAAGAGATATGGCGTCAGGATTTCTAAATATGCTTTCATATTGGTTTTTCTTTGCCAGTTCTGTAATCATGCTTTGGTCTTTGTTCATTGAGACAGGTCCAGCCTCAGGCGGTTGGGTTATTTATCCACCATTGAGTGCCTTACCTCAAGCTGCTCCAGGTTCGGGTACTGGAATGACCATGTGGCTTTTTGCAATGGCCTTATTTATTGTTTCTTCGTTGTTGGGAAGTATAAACTACGTTTCAACGGTTATAAACATGCGGACAAAAGGGATGACTTTTACAAGGCTTCCTCTTACGATTTGGGCTTTCTTTTTTACCGCCATCATTGGTATTTTGTCATTCCCTGTTTTATTGTCAGCAGCTCTTTTGTTGATGTTTGACAGGAGCATGGGTACCAGTTTCTATCTTTCTGAAATTTACATCAATGGTGAGGCTCTGCCAAATATGGGAGGTAGTCCTATATTATTTCAACACCTTTTTTGGTTTTTGGGACATCCTGAAGTTTACATCGTGCTTTTGCCAGCATTGGGTATTACTTCTGAAGTGATTGCAGTTAATTCCAGAAAGCCGATTTTCGGTTACAAAGCCATGATCGGATCTATTATGGCAATTACCTTGCTTTCATTTATTGTTTGGGCACACCACATGTTTGTGACTGGTATGAATCCGTTTTTGGGATCCATTTTCATGTTCCTGACATTGATCATCGCTATTCCTTCAGCAGTAAAGGCGTTTAATTATATAACTACATTATGGAGAGGCAATTTGGTATTCACACCAGGTATGCTATTTTCAATTGGTCTTGTTTCATTCTTTATTTCAGGTGGATTGACTGGGGTAGCACTCGGAAACTCCGCTATTGATATTCAGCTGCATGACACTTATTTTGTTGTGGCTCACTTTCACCTTGTAATGGGATCGGCTTCCTTCTTTGGAATGGTGGCCGGTGTGTATCATTGGTTCCCTAAAATGTTTGGTCGTATGATGAATGAGAAGCTTGGCTACATTCACTTTTGGATGACGTTTATTGGTGTTTATTGCGTGTTTTTCCCGCTTCATTATACAGGTATTGCAGGATTCCCGAGAAGATATTATTCTTTCACCAGTTACGATGCTTTCAAGTCATTTGGCGATCTAAATGCTTTTGTATCAGTAGCTGCGTTCGTTACTTTTGTTGCCCAGTTCATATTTATTTTCAACTTCTTCTACAGTATTTTCAGAGGAAGAAGAGCACCAATGAACCCATGGAGAGCCAATACTTTGGAGTGGACTACACCGATTCATCCAGGACATGGAAACTGGGTAGGAGAGATTCCACATGTGTACAGATGGCCTTATGACTATAGCAAGCCAGGTGCAGATGAAGATTTTATCATGCAAACAATTCCTTTCGCACAAACCTCAAGCTCAAATCTTGAAGGAGAAGTTGATCTCGTAGAAGAGACTACTTCTGTTAAGTCACATGCATAATCTTTCGGCAGGTTTAGGTATTTACAGGAGGTCCATTAGGACCTCCTTCTTTTTGGTCCTGTTTCTGGTATTTGTTGGAGGAATAGTTAGAAGTACGGGCGCTGGAATGGGATGCCCGGATTGGCCTAAATGTTTTGGCTTATGGATTCCTCCGGTTGAAGTTTCAGAAGTACCATTGGCTTATTGGAACGATCCTCTATCCTCTGCAAATGGCAAATTGATATTCAACCCTGTCAAAACATGGACCGAATATTTAAACCGATTGTTGGGTGTAGTTATTGGGTTTTCCATTTTGATACAATTCATTTTTGCTTTTGCGGTCAAGGCGAAAAGTAAGGCAAAGTTTTACAGCATTGTTTCTTTGGTTCTGGTTCTTTTCCAGGGTTGGTTGGGTTCTAAAGTAGTTTCTACAGATCTAAAACCACTTGTTATTACGATTCATCTCCTCGTTGCACTTCTGATCGCCATTTCCCTTCTTGTGTCTTTACATTTTTCATTTCCAGAGAAAGTTGTTGGGGTAAGGAGGTCATATTCAACGCTTCCAACAGTTTTAATTTTTTCATTCGGCTTTTTATTGATTCAGTTTTTTATGGGGACAGAAGTAAGAGCGCAGGTGGATGTGTTGTTTAAGAAGTTTAATTTTTCATCCCGAGGTTTGTATTTAGATGCCTTGGACTGGAAATTTCTGGTCCATAGGAGTTTTTCAATACTCGTTATTGCGTTGTTGTTTTGGCAAATATTTAAGACAGGATCAATGTTGGCAATTCAACATTTTAAATATGTGTTGTTGCCATTTGTACTCTCAATTCTCCTGGTTCTTTCGGGCGTTACATTGGCATATTTTGAATTTCCAGAGTTTGCGCAACCATTTCATCTGCTTTTTGGCTTTGGCATTGTTTGTGCTCAGGTTTGGTTGATTCTTAAATTTCCAAAAGCGGAATCTCAAGTTCATGTTTCTGGCTAATACCAATTCAAATACCACCATTTTTGCAGCCATGTTTTCCTATTGGACGCTTTTAAAACCCCGTTTAAGTCTTTTGGTTGTAGTCTCTACCGTATTCTCTTTTATGTACGCAGATAGAGTTGGAGCTGGGTTTTTGACAATTGCGTATTTGTCTTTTTTTGGTTTTCTCGTTACGGGAGCTGCAAATTTATTCAATCAAGTAATTGAGATAGAGCTGGATGCCAAGATGAACAGGACCAAGGGAAGGCCTTTGCCTACACAAAATTTAAGCGAAAAGGAAGCTGGAATTTTTGGTTTTGTATTGCTTCTGGTAGGGATCATAGGTCTTGGATATTTCTTCAATCTCTATGCTGCCTTTCTCTCATTTATTTCTTTCGCCTTATATGTTTTCATCTATACGCCCTTGAAAGCAAAGTCCCCTTTGGCCGTTTTGATTGGCGCTTTTCCGGGGGCATTGCCTGTTTTGGTTGGTTGTATCGCAGCCACCGGAAGTTTTCAGTTTGATTATTTTATTCTTTTCGGCATTCAGTTTTTTTGGCAGTTTCCGCATTTTTGGGCCATAGCCTGGGTTTTGGATGAGGATTATCAAAAAGCAGGTTTTCGTTTGTTGCCTTTTGGGCGAGAAAAGGACGCCACCTCTGCTTACCACATGTTCATTTACACAGTTGCTTTGTTATTTATATCTCTATTCCCTGCCTTTTTAAATCTTGCAGGTATTTACTATTTGGTTATAACATTTCTCCTCGGAATTGGTTTTTTGATTATGACATTGCTGCACATGCGGAGTTTGACAGATGCATCTGCAAAACGGGTGATGTTTTATTCCTTTCTTTATTTGCCTGTTGTTCAACTACTTTTAGCCATCGATAAAATATGAATTATTCCAAAATACCTATGGTAGATCAGAATTCTGAAGCTGCTCAGCCCACCTTGGGTATGAACCCCAAGAAGTTCAGCATGTGGCTTTTTTTGCTAAGTGTGGTTATGATTTTTGCCTCGTTGACATCTGGTTACATTGTCAGAAAGGCAGAAGGAAATTGGGTCGATTTTGAGTTGCCTCCCATATTTTGGGTTACTTCTATCATTTTGGTTTTGAGTTCTGTCACCCACCATATTGCTTTTAATCAGGCCAAAAAAGACAATCTGGATCAGGTGAAAGGTTGGATGATCATCACCAGTTTGTTGGGTATTTTATTTTTAGTCACTCAATTTTATGCCTGGGTTTATTTGGTTGGAATCAATGTATATTTTGTAGGAAACAATGTAGCAGGTTCGTTTTTATACGTGCTTACTGGCCTTCATGCCTTGCATTTGCTTTCTGCCATTATTTTTGTTTTGGTGATCACGTACAAGACTTTTCAATTTAAGGTGCATTCTAAAAACATTCTTGGGATTGAGTTGAGCACTACGTATTGGCACTTTCTTGATGCCTTATGGATTTATCTTTTTGCTTTTTTGCTTTATTTTCATTGATATTGTTTGTAATATGAAATATGAAAGGCGTATTAAAAGTTAGTGCTTATAGATTTCTGCTTTTTCATAAATGTATCATAATCAGTAAATTAGTAGCAAAGAACTTGGTTTTTTAATCAAAGATGCGATTGTGAATTGATGTTCAAATCCCTCTCCCTTTTATAAAATAAAACCACTCCATGGCAATATCTTTTCCTTTAGCGGGCAACCAATCACCAGAAAGTACAAAGTATAAATCCGTTTTGCCCGAAGAGGGTTTAATTGCAATCCGCTTTTGTTGAAATATATTGGGATTGATTTGTTTTTTAAAAGATTGGCGTGCAAGGAGTTTTCCAGTCAGGCTATCTGTTCTGATTTCTAAATAGATGGTTTGATCACCACCATATGTTGCGTTCACTTCTATTTGCCCGATCCCTTTCAAATCAATAGACTTAAACATGATGTAGGAATTGTTTTTGTACAACTTCATAAAAAACGGAGCTTTGCCATAATTGGCTTTTTCTGCCGCTTCAAATTTTTTGTCATAATCTACAGCAGCCAGTTTTGGGTACCGGAGCGAAACGCTATTTTTCTCTTCGATCGACTCTATTCCGGGTGCACCTTTGTCTTTGTAAATCGCAGAAATTAAAATCTCATCGTTTTCTTTTAGGTTTTGTGGGATAAAACTACCTCTTGCTGGAATCGATTTCGTGCCAGCATCTTCTTTAATTGAAAGAATGTAGGCTACCATTTTTTTGGCATCATCCAATGCAAGTTGAGGGTGGGCACTCATGGCATGATCACCCCAGTTGCCGGTACCTCCTGTAATTATTTTTTTTGCCAAAATACCCTGGCTGGTTGGTTTGTTTCGGTATTGATTGGCTACTTCCAGATAGGCCGGACCAGCGGAACGGATCTTTTCCTGGTGGCAGCTTTTGCAATCCGAACTGTTGATCAAAGAAAGCCCGATCGAAGCTTCTGTTTGAATTTGATGGCCTTGGGCTTGCGTGGTTTGATCCTGGGTTTGGTGGAGAACATCCGAAAATGACTTAATTTCTGAGATAGGAATACCTCCGTTTCTGGTGCTTCCATCTTCCTTGTCGTCTATATCTATTTGATATGAAATGGGTGTTCCAGGCCAGTAAAAGCTCTTATTTCCAGCAAGTTCTATATTTATTTTTGGCGGATAGTTGCCAACTTTGATTTGGGTTGAAGTAGCTGCACTATTTCCAGCCCGATCTGTGACCACCAATCTTGCAACATAAGTCCCAGGTTTTTGAAAAGTATAAGCGAAGTCTTTCTTTCTACTGTTCACTGTTGAAGCATCAGAAATTCGCCACTCGTAAGAAAGAGAATCATCTGGATCGTCATCAAAAGAACCGTTTGATGAAAAAATTACCTTAAGTGGCATCCCACCAATGGTTTTATCTGCCGTTATTTTGGCAATTGGCGCCTTGTTGTTAATTGAATATTCTATGCGGGAAAGTCGGGCATCTGAGTTTTGTAAAAACCAGTTCATTCCATATTCCAGTACATATAAGTATCCATCTGGACCCAGTTCCATGTCGTTTGGATTTGAAAATACGAAACGGGTTAGAATCCGCTCCAGTTTCGGTTTTTCATTTGGATTTGGATCGGCAACAAAAACCCAATCTCTCATCCAATCATAAACGATAATTTTTCCGAAGTAGTAGGAGGGGAGTTTCAACCCATTGCCCGTTTTTGAAATCCAGGGTCCGGCCATAGCGGTGCGGCCTCCTTTTCCCAATTCAGGGAAAACTTTAGAATTTAAATAAGAATAATATATCCATGCAGGTTGTGGCAGAGGCATTTTTTGCTTGCCGGTATTTCTCGGGCTGTTGTTGGTGGCCGGTATTTTTGGATTTCGTAATGCTCCTGAGGGAATTGAATCTGCAAAATTGCGATCCGAATATGGAATGTTGTTTGCAATAAAATATGGCCAACCAAAAAAGCCTGGTTGGAAAGTCAAATTCACCTCATCATATCCTTTAGGCCCATATATGGAATCCTTGCCTGCATCGGGCCCTACATCGCCCCAGGCCAAGCCAGTTCCCTCCTCGTTGACAGATATTCTGTATGGATTTCTACATCCCATTGCATAAATTTCTGGCCTGCTGTTTTTGGTTCCAACAGGAAAAAGATTTCCGTCCGGAATCGAATAGCTTCCATCTGTTTCTGGTTTAATTCTCAATACTTTTCCTCTTAAATCATTGGTGTTAGCTGACGATTTTTGTGCATCAAATGGATCCCGATTTACTCTTTCATCTATCGGTCCATATCCATCCGATTTGTGTGGATTCGTGTTGTCGCCGGTTGAGAGCCAAAGCATTCCGTTTTTATCCATTGCTATAGAACCTGCTGAGTGGCAGCATTCCAGCCTTTGCACAGGAACTTTCAATAGGATTTTTTCCGACGTAAAATCGAAGCTACCATCCACAATTGTGAAACGGCTTAAATACTGAACACTTTGTTCAATGTTTGGGGAATAATACAGATAAGCCCAATGGTTTTCCAGATAGTTTTTATCCAATACAATACCCAGTAATCCATCTTCATATTTGGTCCACACATCCATCATGTGCTTTTCGTTAAAGGACTGATTTTCATTGTCCCAATACCAAATATTGCCCTTTCTGCCCACAACCCATACATTGCCTTTGGGGTCAATTGCCATCTCCATGGGTTCATCCAGATTGCCTGCCAACACTGTTTGGGTAAATCTATCTTCATCTGGTATGGAAGCTGTTTTTGCATTTCCATAATCCAAAGTTCCATGATCTAAAGACCAATCCAGTGCATTTGATATCAATTTTATAAAAACAGGATTGTCATAGGTTCCGTCTTTGTGTCCAAGTCCTGTATAAAACGCCTTGCCTCCATCAAATTCATGATACCAGGTAATGGGATGCCCAGTCGGATGCTTTCCTCCTTCGTAAGACTTTTCATCCAGAAACTGGATTTTTTTCGTTGACTCAGAAATGGATTCTGGAATGAAATTGTACCATTCATCTTCAATAGAAAACTGCTTTGGAATATCTTTAAGCATTTCATCCTGAGTGGTATCTGGAATAAATAAACTTGCTTTTTGAATTTCCGGATGATTTTGAAAATAAGCACCTACCAGCTTTCCATACCAAGGCCATTCATATTCTGTATCGCAAGCTGAATGGATACCCAAATAAGATCCTCCTGCCTGAATATAACGCTCAAAAGCCACTTCCTGACTTCTGTTAAGCACATCTCCAGTTGTGTTTAGGAAAATAACAGCATCATAATCCTTTAAAAAATGATCCTGAAAACGTCTTGGATTGGAGGTTGTATCAACTTCTATTTTTTTCGATTTTCCCAGTTTTTGGAAAAAATCCAAACCTTTTGGGATGGATGCGTGGTGCCATCCTTTGGTAAGGCAGAAAACCAAAATCTTTTTCGGTTTGGAATTAAATGTGCATTCAGAAATGAAAAGCCAAACGGAGAGAATGACTAAAAGGAAAACGAATCGTTTCAATGGGTATTAATAAATCGAATAGTTTAACAGGGCAAGTGCCACATTGTTGCTATAATTTTTTGATTTTAATATTTCTAAACCAAACCTGATCTCCATGATCCTGAAGGGCAATGTGGCCAGATTTTGGCTGTCCATAGTCAGCCATGCTCTTAAACTTGCTTGCGTCTACCAATGCTTGCCAATCTGGAGACCAAAGTTCATACTTAGCCGTTACTTGTCCATTTAAGTAATAAGTTACTTTACCTTGGTTTACTAAAATTCGCACGTGATTCCATTCACCCACTGCCCTTACAGATTTGACCAAAGGCACAGACAGATCGTAGTTTGAGCCTGATGTATGCTTGGGAAATTTTCCATCCGGATGGCCTTCATCGTCCAAAATCTGCATTTCTGGGCCAGTTTTCCATGCTGTAGCATAGATTGGGTCTTCTGAAACATGGAAAAATATGCCGCTGTTCCCATTTTTCGAAATCTTCCATTCTAAACTGAGCTCAAAATTTTCATATTTTTCATTCGTCACCAACTCGCCACCACCTTTGCCCGTCAAGGTCAATTCTCCATCTATTACTTTCCATTGAGGATTCATAACACCAGGTTTTTGGAAAATGTGCCATCCTTCTGTTGTACTTCCATTAAAAAGTAAGTGCCAACCTTCTTTCTTTTCATCTCTGGTGAGCAGGTTGTGCCTGATTTGATAAAAAGAAAAAACCCCTGTTAAAAGAAGAATGAAACCAGTAATTTTAAAAGTATTAAACATGTATTAAAGATATGTTGTTGAATTTTATAATGTTATAGCAGTCCCAAAGTTTGTTTATTTTTTTCATTTTGAGCGGGATCTATTTTTCCGGCGAAATCATCAAATGCTTTTTGTGTGACATTGATGATGTGATCGCTTACGAATTTCGCTCCTTCTGCTGCTCCTTGTTCTGCAGATTTTATGGCGCATTCCCACTCAATTACAGCCCAGCCATCAAAGTCATACTGCGATAAAAGTGAAAAAATTCTCTTGAAATCGGTTTGACCATCTCCCAAACTTCTAAATCTCCCTGGGCGATCTACCCAGCTAGAAAAACTGCCGTACACGCCCGCTTTTCCACTAGGATTGAACTCAGCATCTTTGACATGAAACATTTTGATCCGTTCGTGATAATATTCGATAAACTTCAAGTAATCAAGGCACTGCAACACAAAGTGTGAAGGATCGTACAAAATATTTGCCCTTTTGTGATTTCCGGTTACCTCTAGAAATCTTTCGAAAGTTATCCCATCATGAATGTCCTCTCCAGGATGCAATTCATAGCAAAGATCTACCCCATGCGCATCAGCAAAATCGAGCAGCGGCTTCCATCTATTGCCTAGTTCGGTAAAACCCATTTCTACCAAACCCTCTGGTCGCTGTGGCCAAGGATACATGTATGGCCATAAAAGAGAGCCCGAAAAAGTTGCATGTCTATCCAGACCTAGATTTTCACTGGCAAGAATGGCCCATTTTACTTGTTGTTCAGCCCAAGCTTGTCTTGCTTTTGGATTTCCATGAACTGAAGGTGGCGCAAATCCATCGAACTGGACTCCATACGCCGGATGAACCGCCACCAGCTGCCCTTGCAAGTGTGTAGATAACTCAGTGATTTGTAATCCATTACTTTCTACAAGTCCTTTTATTTCAGATGAATAGGTTTTGCTGGTTGCCAATTTTTCCAGATCTACACATCGGTTATCCCAAGTTGGTATTTGGACGCCTTTGTATCCCAAAGTGCTCATATAGCCACAAATGGAATCGAGATTGTTAAACGGCGGCTGATCGCCCATAAACTGAGCCAGAAAAATAGCAGGACCCTTTATGGTCTTCATAATTTAAAAATACGTGTTGGTTAATTGCTGAATTGGCGTACAAATAAAGCTAAAGATTTAAAAAAAGACAGTTGAACTATTCAGTTTTTTTCCAAAGCTGAAAATTGATTAGGCAGCCTACGGGTAAAGAATTCTTTAATAAAGACCGGTTTCCATTTTCAATAGATTTCATCGCACTTAAAAGGTCGTTGCTTGTTGTCCTCGTTTTATGTTTTCCAATCGCAAAATAATAGTCATCTACTTTTCCTCTGAACAAGATCTGGTATTCCTTGTCCAAAATCAACACTTCTGGAGTAAGCACCACACCCAACACTTTACTCAGAGCTCCATTTTTATCCGAAAACAAAGGAAAATTCAATCCAAATTCATTTTTGAAAGCTTGTATAGAAGACAAATCTGAAAATGCATTTGGGAAAAATCCGCCAAACTTGAATCCCTTTGATTGCCATGTTTTACGAATGGTTTCCAATTCTTTTGCATAGTATTGACTGATCATGCAAACTTCTGATAATGAAATAATTACAAGACCATTTTGAAATTGATTTGAGAAAACAGAATCTAAAATTTTGAAATCAATTTTTGATGTATTTGCTGGAATAAATACTGTTTGCGCTACAATATAGATCGAACTTAATTGGAGTGTAAGCACGATTGAAACTACTTTCGCAAATTGAACCATAGCCATAGAATTGCACCAAAGATAATATTTGCCAATGACTTCCAATAAGAACGAAATTCAAAAGGCCGCTCAATCCGATACCGTTAGGTTGTTGTATTTGGCTTTGTTTTCCTATTTCATGTTTGTAGGTTGTTACCTTCTGTATAATTTATCCTACATGACGGTAACTGCAGTTATGGCTGCGCTTTTTCTCATTCCAACGGAAATACACTACTACAAAACCTTATATAACGTGCCACTTTGGTGGTGGAATCAGCCCAACGTAATCTTAACTTTTTCCGTAGGTCCAGTCATTTGCGCTTTTTTTGGCATAGTGTGCTTGAGATTATTTTTTATTTACAGGAAGGGCAAAAACTGGATCCGGCTTTTCTTTTTGTGGGGATATCACCATGGATTTAATTTGTTTTTTGGAGCTTATGTTTCAGGAGTTATTTCCAGGTCAGGGTTTAGACATGCTTCAAACTGGGCTGCAATACCTTTGGAGGTTGAATACCTGATCGCAATTGGTGCCATCATTTGTATGTTTTTGGTTGGATTTCTTTCCGTGAAGTTTTTCCTTCAAATAGCCATTTCTCAATCACTTTTGGTAAATCATCGCAGAAATAGATTTATAACAGCTCTTGTTTTCGTCCCTTGGTTTGCAGGCAGTTTATCACTTATTGCTCTTAAATTTCCAAAAATAACCTATTATGAAGCGCTTATCTTTCTTATGATGTTTACATCCGTTGTACCCGTTTACATTGCGCAACGATTTTTTTATGAGGTTCAGATTGTGAAATTCGATACAAAGTTGAAAGTGAATTGGATGGCGTTTGCTGCTTTAGGATTGTTTATGTTTTCCTTTCGCTACGTTTTAGAAGATGGAATTTTAGTGCAGATTTTTCCAGATGTGGTAATCAGGTGGATCAACCATTGATATAAGGAACCAATATAATTCAATTCAACATTGGGCTGGTTAGTATGGTCAGATTGTTGTAGGTTTGGCCTCCCAATTTTATTTTGAAAAAAAGCTAAAGTGGCAGAAAACAGAGACAATTATTCAGCAGACAACATTCAGGTACTGGAAGGCCTGGAAGCAGTAAGAAAAAGACCAGCGATGTACATAGGTGACATCGGATTCAAAGGACTTCATCATTTGGTTTGGGAGGTAGTCGATAACTCAATAGATGAGGCAATGGCTGGTTATTGCACGGATATTTTCATTGAAATTAATCTGGACAATTCAGTTACAGTTTCAGACAATGGCCGTGGCATTCCAACAGGAATGCATACCAAAGAAGGGCGATCCGCACTTGAGGTGGTAATGACCGTACTCCATGCCGGAGGAAAGTTTGACAAAGACACTTATAAAGTCTCTGGTGGCTTACACGGTGTGGGTGTTTCCTGTGTCAATGCCCTGAGTTCAATGCTTTTGGTTACTGTTGAAAGGGAAGGCAAAATGTTTCAACAAGAGTATTCCAAAGGTGCACCACTTTACCCAGTTAAAGAAATTGGAATAAGCAGCAAGACAGGAACCAAAGTCCATTTTCTGCCAGACAATACTATATTTACCGAGCATGTTTTTAAATATGACACGGTAGCCAATCGGATGAGGGAATTGTCATATCTGAACAGGGGTATAACAATTCATTTTACTGATCTTCGAGAGGTTGACGAGGCTGGAAATTCAGCAACAGAAATATTCCATTCTGATGGCGGTCTGGCTGAATTTGTTGCCTATTTAGATTCTACACGAGAGCAACTTCTTCCCGAACCCATTTACATGGAAGGGGATAAAGGTGGAATACCTGTAGAAGTTGCAATGACATACAACAATAGCTATAACGAAAACGTTTTCAGCTATGTTAACAACATCAACACAATAGAAGGAGGTACACATGTTTCCGGTTTTAGAAGGGCTTTGACAAGAACGCTTAAAAGCTATGCGGACAAGTCGGGGATTCTGGAAAAGGAAAAGATAGAGATTTCTGGTGATGACTTTAGAGAAGGCTTAACAGCTGTAATTTCAGTTAAAGTTCAGGAACCTCAATTTGAGGGCCAAACCAAAACAAAACTTGGAAACAGTGATGTGATGGGTGCGGTAGAGACCTGTGTTTCAGATATTTTATCCACTTATTTAGAAGAGCATCCAAGAGAAGCAAAAACCATTGTTTCTAAGGTAATCCTTGCAGCAAAAGCCAGAATAGCAGCCAAAAGGGCAAG
>Ga0105046_10006810_pt1 | contig 18056 bp, 14 predicted proteins | sample MAT03_FD_78385 | JGI IMG/M metagenome (GOLD analysis project Ga0105046, IMG submission 78385) | Freshwater microbial communities from Lake Fryxell liftoff mats and glacier meltwater in Antarctica - MAT-03 (megahit assembly) | ecosystem: Environmental > Aquatic > Freshwater > Ice > Liftoff...
CGCTACGTCGTCGAGTGTTAATCCGGTCTCCGCCCACCGGCCTTGCGTTATCTCAAGAAACTAAAAAATGTGAAAAGTGCGGTTTGACCCCTTTTTTAGTTCGTCGTGGCGAAAACCAAACCCCTCAATGGCAAGGCAGGCCGTTACAAGCCCGGCGACCGTCTTCTCAACTTCCTCAGAAGCCTATAAAGATCCCGCCGAACTATGCCGGGCCTATCACCATCCCATCGAAGCAGAGCGGCCCTTCAACCCGGCATAGTCCGGCACCCGGCATAGTGCCGCCTGTCTTTTTTCAGAGGGGCGGGAGCTCGCCGAGTCTTTTCGGTCAGCTCCTGCCTACCCTACCCCTTTCCCGAGATCCCATTAAGATTGGCCGACTATCCCCACCAGCCAGGTGACTACGAGTCGACGGACGATGTAGGACGAAAAGTTTAGCACCTACGAACGGGTCGTCTGGTGATTAGCTTCTGGCCTGACGCTTCCTGCCGCGAACTCCGAACCACTGAAATCGAGGAAGTATAAGAAGCCCAACAAGACGGCCCAGGGAACTCGCTTCGCTCGCCGCTGACCTGATGCGTTGGGCAAATCGCGACAGCAACGCCTCGAACCAAGCTTGCGTCGCCGCGTCACCATTCTAGCTTGCGCCCATGCAGTCGACGTACACAGCGATCGTTAAGCAGCGTGGCGAGTGGTGGATCGGTTGGATCGAAGAAGTCCCAGGGGTCAATGCACAGGAAAGGACCAAAGAAGAACTTATGGTCACTCTGCGAGACGTTTTAAAGGAAGCGCTGGCGTTTAATCGAGAAGAGGCTCGGAAAGCGGCCGAGAGCGATTTTTCAGAAGAACTGGTGGTGGTATGAAGCGGAGGGCGTTGATCCAGCACCTGCTCCAACAAAAGTGCGTATTGATTCGGGAAGGCGGGAACCATTCGTGGTGGGGCAATCCTGCAAAAAATCGCCGCACGGCTGTTCCCAGACACTCCGAGATCGACGACTTTCTGGCCCGCAAGATTTGTCGCGACCTCGATATTCCACTGCGATAAAACCGGCCCAACCAACCGGTCCAGCGAACGGGCGCAAGGGCCCCTCGCCGTCCAAGGGCGTTAGCCAAAAAAACAAATGCCAATCCCCGATTTCCAGACGTTAATGGGCCCGCTTTTATCACTAGCGGAGATCGGTGGCGATCACAGCTTCCGTGAATCCCAAGACGTCCTTGCAAAACAATTCGACGTCTCAGATGAGGAGCGGCGCATTCTCTTGCCAAGCGGTCGCGCCCAGCTTTTTACAAATCGCGTGGGATGGGCCAAGACCCACTTGAAAATGGCTGGTCTCATAGAGAATCGAGCACGTGGCATCTTTCGCATTACTGAGCGTGGAGCAGAAGTCCTTCGGAAAACCAAAGGCCAAGTAGATTTACGGACACTTCAAGCCGAACCTGGTTACGCACTTCGTCGACACCCACATTCACCGCCTGGCGCAACGCTGGAAACTGACGTGGGGAAAGAACGTCGTTGGGAACGGAGCGGATTCGAAGAAATTACTCCCCGAATCGCCCGGGAACGCACTTCACCTGCGGATCATCTACCACGGGCGGGAATGCTGTGCCGCCTGGGGATGCGACGGCACCGTTTGTCCGATCTGCCAAACGCTTTTTCCCGACCGCACACGCGCCGTGGCGACAAAGAAGGAGGCGCCGCCACGTTCGATGACGACAGCGCGTGCGCGATACCAGACCGCTCGGTCAGCACACTCGGCCGCGCTTCATGGCGGTCGTGTGTCCGGGGGGCTTTTCGCCCACCCAGCGCTCGTCGATCGGGTCGCTCGCCAGCTGGTAACGGGTATCGGTCGAGAGACGGATGCGGTCGGTCGAGTTGTCGAGGCTTCCGTGAACGAGACGCATGTTGAAGAAAACCGCGTCGCCCCTCTTGAACTCCTCGGCCGTGAGCCAACGGCCACCCAGGCTTTGCTGGAGAGCGAGAGGATTTTTCGAAAGTGTGCCGTCCCACCATTTTCTTCCGGTGGCGAATTCCGCCGCATCGTCGTGGTTTTCGCAATACGTGTCGACGTCGCGGGAGAGGTAGGTCTGCAGTTCCGTCGACTTTCGGTGACTGCCTTCGAGCACCAACAGGCCACCCATGGCGAGGCTAACGTCGCCCAGAGGCACCCACGCGGTGTAAAGCCGATGGGTGCCGCGACCCATGTAGACGAGATCGCAGTGGATGGGACTGCCGTGGCCGGTGCCTTTGGTTCGAAACCAAACGAAATCGAAGTGACGCGTGGCTCCTCCTAAAAATTTGTCGAAGAAGGAGACAATCCGGTCTCCGAACAGAAGTTCGCGCAGCGCGGGGTCTCGCTGATCGAGCGGATTACCCATCGCGCGACCGACTTCCTTGCCCGCAACGAATCTCGCCTCGTTACGGGGAAACCCCGGGCGAAGAAAGCCGAGACGTTCCAGCTGGCTCGTCACCGAGTCGCGTACCCCCTGGACTTTCTCCTGCGTCCAAAAACCGCGCATGAAGAGATAGCCGTCGGTTTCCATGCGCTCGCGCAAAACGGACATGTCGTCGGCGCCAGGAATCGTATCGCGCAAAAAACCGAAGCGACCAGGGGAGGGATCGAGTTCGAACCCTAGGGTTTGAAGCGAAGGAAGGGTGGGGGTGTTCATGGCTGGAAGATAAGCCAGAAACGACAATCGACAGGCGATCCCGGCTTACAAGAAAAAACGTTTTTTCTACTTTGCGTAAGTCCGAACCTTGCCTTCCGGTTGCGGGGGCGCTCTGTAGGAACTGCCGGATCCATGATGAAGATAACGCACCCCAAGCCCGCACTCCGCGTGACGGTGCGCGACATTGCCGAAGCCTCGGAGTTTACGATCGGTACGGTCTCGACCGTTTTGAACAACCGGCACGTCGAACGTCGGATTCCCCTTGCCACCGTGGAGATAGTGCGGGCCACAGCCGCGCGCCTCGGATACCTGCCGGACATTGGAGCGCGGCGGTTAAGGATCGGAACGGGGCACAAGCACAACATCGTGATCGCTTTCGTCACGAGTTTCGAAGCGCCGCTAGCGGTGGTGAATCAGTTCGTTTCTGCGCTGCGAAGCGCCGCGGGTGTACACGGCCCCCAGGACAGAACGTTTTCGCTGATGATCGAAATGTTTGCGGCTGGCCAGTTGTGCGACCTCCCGGGGCTTTTGACGGGGGATCATTTCAACGCGGCGCTCATCGCCAACACGACACCGGCCGACGATCAGTTTCTCGGGCGAACGCACTTACCGTATCCGGTCGTGCTCGTGAACCGCTCCGTACCGCGATATGCGAGCGTCGTGGAGGACCCCACCTGCGGCGCTCGCTCCGCGGAAGTCCTCGTGCGCGCGAAGCGCTCCTCCCTCGCGGTTCTCCATGGCCGACCCTTGACCCAGACGACGCACGCGCGGGTGGATAGTTTCATGGCTGCGAGTGCCCAGTTGCTGGGACGACCCGCCCAGGTCGTGGTTGCGGATACGCTGTCGGAAATGGGCGCCCACGCGGCGATGGCGCGGTTTTTCGAATCGGGAGGCAGGTGCGACGGGCTTTATGCAGTGACCGACAGTCTGGCCCTAGGCGCCTACCACGCGATCAAGCGCAAGAAGCTCGCGATCCCCCACGATCTCGCAGTAGTGGGAGTGGGCGACTATGAGAACTCGCTCTATTTCGATCCGCCGCTTTCCAGTGTTGGAGTCCACCGTCATCAGGTCGGACGCGACGCAAGCCAATTGTTGCTGAGCATGCTCTCCGCTCCCAATAGCGCCAAATCCCTGCGTTTTGAAGCACCGGTGGAGATCGTTCTTCGGGAATCGACCGGCCATTTTTAAAGGGCGGTTCGAGCAATTTCTGGAAATAAATTTGACAGGATCGTAAAATTGAAAAAACGTTTTTGCACCCCGCTCATTTCCGCTTCCGTTTCTGGCGAAACGGATTTAGAGACCCATTCGTTTGCCTGGCCCTTCCTACACCATGCCTGAAATCATTCTCACCCGTCGAAGCCTCGCGGTTTCTTCTCTCGTCTGCAGCGGCTTGCTTCTCGTGGCCGCCGGCGCGTTCGCACAAACGGTCCCCGCCGGCGGAAATGCGGCGTCGAGCTCGGGCGACGTCACGGTGCTCACGCCGTTCGAAGTCACGGCCTCCGGCGAAAACGAAGGTTATCGCGTTTCGAGCGCCTCGACGGCAACCCGGACGAATACCGCGCTCATCAATATTCCGCAGAGTGTGAGTATCGTGACCGAAGCGCTCTGGCGCGATACGGCTGCGACCACGTTCCAAGATTCCTTCCGCTTCATTCCCGGCGCATTCGTTCGGGACCGCAACGCGGGTTTCGGCGGAGTGAATCTTCGCGGCTTCGAGAACAGCAACGGTTTCGCGACCGACGGGGTGCGGATCGCTCCCTACAAGCGCGACCTGGCCGGCTACGATCGGTTGGAGGTGGTCAAGGGCCCACCTTCGGCGGTCCAGGGACGCGGTGGCGTGGCCGGCCTGCTTAACTACATCCTCAAGAAGCCCGACCTCAAGCGAGGTTTCACCAACGTCTCGACGACGGTGGGCTACGAAGATTCCGTCGACGGTAATTTTCTGAGGGCCACGCTCGATCACAACGCGATCCTCGGTCGCGACGGCAAGATGGCCGCGCGAGTCGTTTTGGTCGGACAAGATTCGGACGACTATATCGACTTCCTGGAGCACAAGATCGCGGGAATCTACCCCTCGTTTCGATGGAAACTGTCGGATCGCACCGAGCTGATTGCCGTCGGAGAATTCCTCAAGACCAATACGCCCTCGCGGGAGGAAGGCCACGGATTCAATGTCTATCCGGCCGAAGTTCGCCGGCACCTGAATTTTCCGCAAGTTTACGGCGCCGCCGATCAGATAACCCCGCTCAACATACCATACAGCGCAAATGCCGGGGGACCGGATAACACGTGGGAGGAAGGCCTGAATGCACTGAACATGACGTTGGAGCAAAAGGTGGCCGACAACATGTTTTTCAAACAGGCGTTACACTTCAATCAGAGCGACATCGACTGGCACGCGTGGACCATTCAGGACAATGTCTCGCGGTTTCAGAACATTAATTTGGATCGGACTTGGAGTGAGAGAAAGGTCCTCAATCTGCAGGGAGATTTTAACGCGCAGTTCGAGCCGCTCGATTGGCTAAAAACCAACAGCTTGCTCGGTTATCAGTACGAAATGACCTGGGGGTCCAACAGCAATAATACTGCGCGCCCGATCGAGCCTAAGTACGCACGCATCGATCTGGCCGAACTCGCCCGCGACCCCGTTGGATTCTTCAGCTCCCCACGCACCTCGGCGGTGCCGACGCTGCTCAACGAGAATGAAAATAATTCCCGGAATTTCGGAATTTACGCACAGCAGGATTTGGAATTCTGGAACCGCGTAATTTTGAGCGGAGGATTGCGCTCCGACAAGGACCGGAGTTCGTCGAGCCGTCATGTTCAGCGGAACAAAATCGACACGGCATCCGTCCTGAACTCGTGGCGTGCCGCGGTGGTCGTCAAAATTTCCAAGAAGTTGTCCCTCTACGCGGTAAGGAGCCTCCAAAATGACCCCGAGCTTTTCCAGGCCCAGTTCAGTGCAGGCGTGCCGATCGGCGATCCCCGTCGCGATATCTTCGTGCGGGCTTCCCGCCAAAACGATCTGAAGGAACTCGGCGTTAAAGGCGAGGTGCTTGACGGTCGAGTGACCGTGACCGCCGCGTACTGGAATCTCGCAAGAAAAGGCAATTCCGTAACCCTTACGACCACTGAGCCGTTTACAGATCCTGCGACGGGTTTGCCGTCCGTTCGTTCGATTACCCAAATATACGTGTCCGACGCCGAGACGAAAGGCTACGAACTCGAGGCGTTCGGCGACGTCACCTCGCGCCTGACGCTCATGACAAGCTATGTGAACATGGAGTCGAGCGAGGCGGATCCGTCGGCCAATAGAATCGGGGCGCGCCGTCCTTTACGTTTCGCGCCGGACTGGTCGTTCAAGTTCTTCGGTAAATATTCGTTTCGCGATACGAAAGGCATGGGTTGGATGGTGAAGGCCGGAACGAGCTGGGTTGGGCCGATGGCGATCCAAGTCCCGAACGGAACGGGCATCTATGCGGGCTCTCGCTACAACTATCCCGAGAACCAGAAGACCTACGATCTCGGCGCGGCGTACCGTTTCGGTCGTTGGGAAGTCGATCTTCAGGTCAACAACATCGGCGCCGATTATTTTTATCTGACGCGGACCAATCCGTTGCGCTCTTATCGTCTGTCGGTAACCGGTCGCTTCTAATGCTCTCACGAGGCGCGCTCGTGCTTCGAGTGGCCTGCCTCGCCCATCTGTTCCCCCGCTATGAAAATTGACCGTTCTTTAGGCCTGGTTGTCCTTGCCGCCACATTGTTATTCGAAAGTGCCGTTGCCGCCGAGCCGAACGCCCGTTTCGATCTCGTCCCGGGCGTGGTCATCGACCATAGCCCGGCCTCGTCCGGTCAATATATCGGATCGCCAGGCCTCGCGGTCCTCCCCAATGGCGATTACGTGGCATCCCACGATTTTTTCGGTCCGAAATCGACCGAGCACACCAGCGCTCGCAGCGTGATTTTCCGTTCGAGCGATCGTGGAGCGAGTTGGAAGCGCATCTCCGAAATCCAAGGGGCATTTTGGTCGATGCTTTTTGTGCATCGCGACGCGCTCTACCTGCTGGGGACCGATCGTCACCACGGTAACGCCGTGATTCGCCGCTCGACCGATGGCGGAGCGAGCTGGACTTCGCCCAACGACCGGAAGACGGGCTTGCTTCGCGATGGCGGCGAATACCACTGCGCACCGATGCCTCTGATCGAGCACAAGGGCCGGCTTTGGCGGGCAATGGAGTGGCGCAATCCTCCCGAGGCGTGGGGCATCAATTACTGCGCCGGAATGCTTTCCGTGCCGGTCGGTGCCGATTTGCTCGACGCCGATAATTGGACCGCGAGCGAGTTTCTGCCCAGCAATCGCGCTTGGAACGGCGGCGATATGGGCGCTTGGTTGGAAGGCAATGCAACAATCGCACCCTCCGGGGAGTTGGTGAACGTCCTGCGCGTGCAAACGAAATCGCCGGACGAAAAAGCGGCGATCGTGCGGATCGGTCCGGACGGGAAAACCGCCTCTTTCGATCCCGCCACCGGTTTCGTCCCGTTTCCCGGCGGTGGTAAGAAATTTACGATTCGCTTCGATTCCGTCAGCAAACGTTATTGGTCTGTCGCCTCGATCGTGGCAGAGCGCGACCGGGCGGAGAACCCCGGTCGTATTCGGAACACGCTCGCGCTTGTGTCGTCGCCCGACCTCCGGAGGTGGACAACTCACACTGTCTTGCTTCACCACCCCGACGTCGCCAATCACGGTTTTCAGTATGTGGAATGGCTGTTCGAGGGGGACGCCTTGATCGCCGCGTGTCGCACCGCGTTCGACGACGGGCTGGGTGGCGCGCACAACAATCACGACGCCAATTTCCTCACCTTTCATCGCTGGGCGAACTTCCGAAACCTGACGATGGCGGACGCACCGCCCGGTTATCCGCGCTGACGCGGTCCGAATGTCCGGTGCCTGTCGGCTCGCTGCGGTTAGCGTCCTCACCCACGATGACGTCGTCGCTCAAATTTTTCGCGGGGCTCTGGACACTCCGGGGTTACCCGTCCTCCGAGGCAGAATGGTCGCAGGCAATGAGCGCCGTGCCGCAATGACCTCTTCGCCATTTCGTGTCTTTCTTATGACCACACTCGGATTGGCCGGGTCGCTCGCGTTCGCCTTTGCGGGAGAGCGGCAACTGACCCACGCGGCGCACGGCCATGTGCTGACCAATGTCAATGTGTGGTCTCCGGATGCACAATGGATTGTGTACGACGTGCGTACGGTCGACTCGATTTTTGACGGGAAACGCATCGAAGAGGTCAATGTGACGACGGGTGAAACGCGGGTTCTCTTCGAGGCCAAAAACGGCGCATCGTGCGGGGTCGCGACCTATCACCCGCTCGAGCCCAAGGTCGTTTTTATCCATGGCCCCGAGCGTCCCACGCTCGACTGGTCGTACGGTCCGTCGCGGCGGCGCGGAGCGATGGTCGACACTCGCTCTCCCGGTCGAATCACGCCCCTCGATGCGATGAACTACGCGCCGCCGTTCGTTCCGGGAGCGTTGCGCGGAGGCTCGCACGTGCATGTCTTCAGTCCCGACGGAGCCATGATCAGCGCGACCTACGAGGACGAGGTTCTCGCGCGACTCGGTCACACGGCCGACGAAACGGGTCGTGACCTCAACCAACGCACGGTTGAGGCGATGTTTCTCCTTCCATCGGGAGAGGGCGTGCGCGTCGCCCGCGCGCATCCGCGCAACCACGATGGCAACTACTTTTCGGTGGTGGTGGCGCGCACCGTCAATCGGCCGCGTCCCGGATCGGATGAAATTGGCCGCGCCTACGAGGAGGGGTGGGTGGTGGGATCGAAACGCGAACGGGCACTCGCGTTTCTCGGCAATGTCGTTGCGCTCGACGGTCGCGAGTGGGCGGAGGTATTTCTCGCGGAGCTGCCGTCGGACTTGACCCTCGCTGGCGACGGTCCTCTCGAAGGAACGTCGACTCGCCGCCCGGCACCGCCGCGTGGGGTCGTTCAACGAAGGCTCACGTTTACGTCGGAGCGGAAATTCCCCGGTGTCGTGACCGCGCCGCGACACTGGCTGCGCGCCTCGGCGGACGGTTCGCGGATCGCCTTCCTGATGAAGGACGACAACGGAGTGGTGCAGCTTTTCACCGTTGCTCCGACGGGCGGTTCGTTTCGGCAAGTCACCCAAAACCCCTCCGGGATCGAGTCGGCCTTTACGTGGAATCCCGACGGACGCTCGATCGCGCACACGATGGACGGACGGGTTTGCGTGACCGAGATGGAAAGTGGCAAAACGCAGATGCTCACCGAGACGACGCGTCACCCGCTGCTCCCGCTCGCGTGCGTTTTCTCCCCGGACGGCAGACAGATCGCCTTTATGCGCCAGGTTGCGGACGAGGTAGGGTCTTTTTCGCAGATCTTCACGGTCGACGTTCCGACTCCGTGAAATCCACAACGGGATAATCGCTCAAGGACCGAGCGCGTTTGCCCACTCTCCGGTTTTCTCGGTTGACGTGCCGAATGGCGGTGTAGAAAATGGTCCTCTGTCGCTGTAAGGTATTGATCATCAGTAACGGACGCTTAGCTCAGTTGGTTAGAGCACGTGCTTCACACGCACGGGGTCACAGGTTCGAGTCCTGTAGCGTCCACCATCTTCGATCGATCGCGACTTGCGGGGAGGGTACCTTTTTTTCCATTGGCCAACCTGCAAAAGATGCCTAACTCCTCCTCGACTGGGGAACGATTGTTTGGGGAATAGAGGCTTGGGTTGCGCGCTACCGAGACGCCGGGGATGGGCCCAACAACATAAGTCGATTGCGGGAAGAAACGCGGGTCGATTTATCGGGAAACGTGCAAGGTTTAGAAAGGCTCGAGAAAGCAGTCTCCCAAAAGGCAGACCGTCACACGCTTGTCAGGGAGTTGGGTGTCCGGCCGGTGTGTTTCACGAGCGGTTGAGCTGCCCACAACAGTTTACCAGTCGAATAAGCTAGGTTCGAAACGGGTGTTGTGGCCTTGTGTTCGACGATGAAGCCCTCGCCTGCAGTGCATATTTGGTCGGCGATCCCGACTCCTCTGACGCCCGACTTGAAAGTCGACGTGGCGTCGGTCGAAAGAACGATCCGCGATGCGGTCGAGGGAGGGATTCAAGGGGTCTTTTTGGCGGGAACCTGCGGAGAGGGTCCCTGGCTCCCCGATCGCGAGCGCAGCCGGCTGATTTCCACGGCGGTGGCTGCGGCAGACGGAAAGCTCGAGATCGCCGCGCAGGTGTCGGACAATTCCCTCCCGCGGATCTCCGACAACATCGAGCGCGCAGCGGAGGCGGGTGCGCATTACGCGATCGTCGCGTCCCCGGCCACGTTCATGAACGCCACGCCGGATCGTATTGCCGCACTCTTTACGGATGCGGTGGCGGCGAGCGTTCTGCCCGTTGGAATCTACGATTTGGGACGTCATCGGCCCATCGCGATTCCCGAGGATAAACTGAAGGCGATCTATCTCCTGCCGAAGGTACGGTTCGTCAAGGATAGCTCCGGATCGCCCGCGAGGCGGGCGATCGCCCTGGCGGCGCGTGCCGAAAAGCCCACTCTGCGGCTCTTCAACGGGGACGAATTCCGCTGCGTCGAGTATCTTGTGGCCGGATACGACGGTTTTCTGTTCGGCGGTGCCGCCGCAGTGCCGAAACAGCTCGCCGAAATCGCCGCGCTTTATTCGGCCGGTCGCCTCGACGAGGCCAGGGCGGTCGACGAAGCGATGAAGCGCGTGCTCTTTGGGATCTATGGTGGCGAAAAGATCGCCTGCTGGCTGACGGGTTTGAAGTATTACATGGTCAACCGCGGTCTCTTTGCCACGATGGCGAGCTATTTGGGTTATCCGCTGACGGACGAGTGTCGGGGGTTCGTCGACGCCTACGCTGCACGCTCCTTGGCAGCGGCCGAAGCATGACCCTCGCTCGGATCGAATCGTACCGGATTCGGCGGTCGGATCTCGCCTAAAGGCACAGAGCGCGCAAAAAAGACCAGAAGTGAAATTCGGATTCGCGCTGGAAAACTCCTCTCGAGAACGCTACCCTTCCGGATTTGATTTCTTCCGATCTTTGTGGCTCTGTGTCTCTGTGGTATATCCCCGACGTTCGGCCTCTTTGGTATCCGAAATCCTTCCGGTCTTTTTTCGCCTGTGAACCCCTTTTCAGTCCGACCGGCCCCCTGATAGCCCTATGAGAACGCAGCGTGTCATTGTCACGGGAGGAGCCACCAATATCGGCAAGGCGATCGCCGAAGCCTTTCTCGCGCGCGGCGCGCAGGTGGTGGTGGGCCAACCCGATCCATCCGTGGCCGCGCCTTTGCTCGAGCGCTACGGCGCTCGTGTGAGCGCGCTGCGGGTCGATGTTGGCGATCCGGTGCAATGCCGCGAATTCGTCGAGTCTGCCGCCCGTCAGATGGGCGGCGTCGATGTCCTGATCAACAATGCCGCCGTCGTCGGAGCCCAGGCTTTCAGCAGTCTCTCCACCTTGGACGCGGCGCAGTTCGACCGGATCATGCACGTCAACGTGGGCGGGGTGGTCTTCTGCTCTCAAGCGGTCCTTCCGTTCCTTAAATCCGCCGGGGGCGGCGTGATCGTTCACATCTCTTCGATCAATGCCTTTCGTCCGCAGCGCGGCGCGATGATCTACGCGGCGGCCAAGGCCGCGGTGTCCTCCCTCGCGCAATCGATGGGGAAGGAACTTGCGGCCGACGGCATCCGGGTGGTTGCGGTCGCGCCCGGCGATATCCGGGTGGACACGTCGGCCGCGTTCGAAAAGGATTTGGCGTCGAAGGGAGTGCTCCCCGACGTCGCCAATCAAACCCCTCTCGGCACCGGCGTGCCGGCAGACGTCGCCAACGTCGTGGCCTTTCTTTGTTCGCCGGAGGCTAAATTCGTGACCGGCACGACGTGGCTCGTCGACGGCGGCCTGCTCGCATGAATCGCCCCGCTGTCGCCGGCAAACCTGCGGGAAATCCCGCTTTCGCCGGTTTATTGTGGCGCGAGGGAGCAGAGCGCGTCGTCTTCTTTGACGGATCGCCGATAACGGAGCGGCACCGCCCGGCCATCGCCCTCGGCCCGGATAGCGGTGCTTCCCGTCGTGTCGAGGGCAAAGACGTGGCCGAGAACGCCGCCTTTTTCGGCAACAAGCGCAGTCATGGCAAAAAATAATACATCAGGGTCGTCGCAGAAAAACAATGCCTCGCTCCGTCCGACGCAACCACGGGCCACCGGGAAGCGTTCCAAACCGGTGGCGCGCTGGACGGGCCGCGGCGTCCAGCGGCGGCTGGTGCTGCAGAATGCGTTCTGCGAGATCGAACTGTGGCCGGAGCGTGGCGGAGCGATCGGCCGCTATGTGGACCGGGCGAGCGGCATCGATATCATCTGGAGAAATCCCTACGGACAACCTCCGCTCTTGCGCGTCCTCGACCAGCCGATGGTGGGGGGAAGCGATTTGTACGACGTGATGGACGGCAGCTGGTACGTCTCGCTGCCCAACGGATTTTTCGCCGGCGATTATTTCGGAGCGCCCTTGGGCACGCACGGCGAGCTCCGCGCGGTGCCCTGGGTCGTGGAAAAGCCGAAGACCGTCGCGGCCGGTGCCTTGAGCGTGACGCTGGTCGGGCGCTCCATTCGAACGCCGTTGGTGTATCGGCGCACGTTGCTCCTACGGGCCGAAAGCCCCCGGATGCAGTGGACGGAAACGGTGGAGAACCGCGGTCCCGAGCCGCTCCCGATCGCCTGGCTGCAGCATCCTACCTTCGGCGGTCCCTTGCTGGACGGCGCGAGCTTGATCGCTCCGGCCAAGACGGTCCGTGTTTACAAGACGGATACGCCCGCCGCGATTCAGCTCGAGGCGGGATATTCCGGCACCTGGCCCTTCGTGCGCGAGCGCGGGAGCGAACGCATGCGCGACTGCAGCATCGTTCCGCCGGCCAATGCCGGAACGGACCATTCGGTTCAGCTCGGCGACTTCGCGGCCGGGCAGGGATGCATTTGGAACGAAGCGAAGGGACTTGGGTTCGCGATGGAGTGGGACCTGAAAACGTTTCCCTATGCCTGGTCTTGGAATTGCGCCGGCGGCATCCCCCGTTACCCGCTATGGGGCGAGGGACACATCATCACCCTGCAACCGAGCACGTCTCCGGTCGGTCGTTTTGCCGACCTGATGAAAAGCGGCGACCTCCTGACGATTCCGGCGCGAGGTGCCGTGAGCACAAAGCTCACGACCGGATTCACCCACCGTCCCACCGGCCCCTGGCTGGAGTAATCGACGCAGACCGAAATTTTTATGAGCATTTGGAAGTACGCAAAAAAGTGGAACGGTCCGCCCGCGGAGCGAGCGGTCACGTTGGGCGAGGGGAATACGCCGCTGATGCGTTCGACCCGGATCGGTCCGGCCCTCGGGCTCAAAAACCTTTGGTTCAAATACGAGGGCAGCAACCCGACCGGTTCCTACAAAGACCGGTTCGCCGCGGCGGCGATCACCCATCTCGCGATGGAGGGAAAACGCATCTGCCTCGGCACGTCCAGCGGCAACACCGGCGCCGCGCTCGCGGCGTACTGCGCGCGGGCGGGTTTGCGCTGCTTTCTCGCGATCGTCGAAGGAGCCCCGGAGGGGAAGTTGCGGCAGATGCGGGCGTATGGCGCACACCTCTACCGGCTCAAGGACTTCGGGTCGTCTCCGGCGCTCACGGCCGAAGTGATGCAGGGATTGGGACTGCTCGCACAGGAACTGAATGCGGGATACGAGATCAGCGCCTACCTGTTCTCCCCGCGTGGCATGGCGGGGGTACAAACGATTTCTTACGAACTCGCGGATGCCCTTCCGGGGATGGCGTTCAGCGTGTTTTGTCCCGCCGGCGCCGGGGGATTGACGCTGGCGGTTGCCCGGGGTGTCGAAACGAGCGGGGCTCGGGGACGCGTGCACTGTGTTCAGCCGAGCGGAAACGACACCATCGCGTCCGCCTTGCGATCGGGCGCGACCGAAGCCGTCGCCGTTCGCTCCTCGACGTCGATCAGCGGCCTGCAGGTGGGCGGAATACTCGACGCGAACGAGGCGATCGCGGCGTGTCGTCGCTCCGGCGGCCAAGGGCATGTCGTCTCCGACGAACAGGCTTGGGCGTGGCAGGCGCGGATGGCGCGCGACGAAGGTATTTTCAGCGAACCCGCCGGCGCGGTGGCGATTGCCGGGGTGGAGCAAGCGGTGGCGCGGGGCGAAGTTTCCGCGGACGAACACGTGGTTTGTTTGGTGACGGGCACCGGCTTCAAGGATGAGCGCTCCGTCGTTCGCATGACGGGAGAGGCCGGTACTCCGGTTCTCGGGGGATTTGCCGCGTTCTCGGATGCGGTCCGAGCCGATCTTTGAACGCGAGACGGGCTCCCGTGCGGCTAAGGAGAAGGCTCAACGAACTCCGCCAGCATCGTCTCGACCGCCTGCGCCTTCTCCACGATCGCGTAGTCCACGGAGACCTTGCCTCCACCGTCGGAAATTTCTCCGCGAGATATCGCGTCGGATCGCCCGCGGGGAACGAGCCGAGGAAACCGCGGCGCGTCAACGAGAGTGGCGGGCGGGCCGATAGGCTCGTGCTGACGCGGTCCGGGCCTATGGTCGGCCCACGACCTCGAACTTGCTCAGGGCGCTGCCCTCGGGGCCGTCGCGCGGCACCATCTGGCGCTCGGCGGGCAGCCGGCCGGAAACGATCCAGTTGTCCCCGGTCTCCGCGATGTAGATCGAGCCGTCGCGGCCTACGGCGATACCATGCGGATAATGCGGGGCGCCGGGCAGGGTCCAGACGTCCAGCGTGCGGCCGGTGCGGTCGAAACGGATGACCGAGTTGTCGATACCCCCGGAGCCGTAAATGAAACCGTCCGGGGCCGCACACAGACCGTCCACGGAATGCAGGTCGGGCCAGGTGGCGACATGGCTGCCGTCAGTGCGGAAAACCTGGATACGGTCGTTCTCGCGGTCGGTCATGTAGAGCAGGCCGTCCGGGCCGGCCGTGATCGCGTGGGGCGTGTGGAATTCGCCGTCCGCCGTGCCGCGGCGGCCCCAGTCGAAGAGGAAGCGCCCGTCCGCCGAGAACTTCGCGATGCGCGAATTACCGTAGCCGTCCGTGACGAAGAATTCCCCGCCGGGCATGACGCAGACGTGTGTGGGTTGGAAAAAATGGCGGTCGTCGCAGCCGGACACTCCGTCGAGGCCGAGCGTGAGCAGCAGGCTGCCCTCCGGGGAGAATTTCATGACGAGGTGCCGGCTCACGTCGGTGATCCAGATGTTGTCCCACGGGTCGACGTGCAGGCCGTGCAGCCAGATGCGCTCGGCGATGGGGATCGGGACCGGCCCGCGCAGGTCGTAGGCCATCTTCTTTTGGTGGTGTTCCGCGCCGATCTCGGCATCGAGCGTGCCGTCGGGGCGGAGGCGGAGCAGCGGGCGCTCGCCCCGATGAGCGACGTAGAGGCGGCCCCGCGAATCGAGGGCGACCCCGACCGCCCGGTCGAGCGTGATGCCGGGGAGCTTCGCCCAACCCGGTTGCGGCTGCAACCGAGTCGTCGCGGTGTGGGTCCAAGGGAGGACGCGGAGAGGAAACATGGCGGGAAGGATTTTGGGCCGGTCAGGCGAGGCGGGTGAAGCCGCGCAGGCCGCGGGCCACGCCGGATTCTTCCGCGAGAGTCCCGCGGTCGACGATCGCGGCGATCTCGCCCATCGTCTCGTCGGCCGCGGCCAACATGGACGCGATCCTCGTGTCATCATGCGCGAGCATAATGTAATAGTAGCTGGCGACGAGGAAGCCGCGCTCGCGCATCTTTCGCACATAGAGCGTCTGCGCCAGAGGCGCGTCGGCACCGAGGTCGAAGACCATCGTGGGCGTCGCGGGCATGCCGCCCACGACGAGCCGGCAGGCCGGGTGGCGGGTGGCGAGACTGCGGAGGGAGGTCTGCAGTTTCTCGCCGCGACCCCAAACGATCTTCTGCACGCCCAGGCGTTCGACCTTTTCGAGCACGGCCAGCGCGGCGGCCGGGCCGACTCCGTCGGTCCAATAGCTGGACGAGATGAAGCTGCCATCGGCGGCCTGCATGATGGAATCGCGGCCCACCACAGCGCCGAAGGGGAAGCCATTGCTCATCGCTTTGGCGTAGACGACCACGTCGGGTTCCACGCCGAGGTGCGTGAGCGCGCCGGGGTGGCCGTAGCGCAGGCCGCTGGTCACCTCGTCGACGACGAACACGCCGCCGGCGGCGCGGCAGCGGGCTGCGACCTTGGCGAGGAAACCGTCCTGGGGCTGTTGCGAGCGCATGGGCTCCATGACCACGCAGGCCAGGTTGTCGCCCAGTTTGGCGAGCGCCGCCTCGAAGGAGGCGAGGTCGTTGTATTTGAACGGCACCGCCGTGCCTTTCAGTTCGCGCGGCACGCCCTTCGGCTCGAGGCCGGGCAGGAGGTGGCCGTTGAGCGCGTCGGATTCGCCGAGATTGGCCGCGAGATACCAGTCGTGCCAGCCGTGGTAGCCGCAGAAGGCGACGCCGCTGCGGCCGGTGGCGGCGCGGGCGATGCGCACGCTCATGTTCATCCCATCGCCGCCGCCGCGCGCATAGCGCACCTTGCCCGCCCACGGATGCAGGGAGAGCAGCTTGTCGGCGAGTTCAACCTCCTGCGGGCTGACGAGAGAGCAATAGGTGCCGAGGGAGAGGCGACGCGTCACCGCCGCGGTAACATCCGGGTCGGCGTAGCCGAGGAGGATCGCGCCGACGCCGCCGGCGCAGTCCACGTAGCGGCGGTCGTTCAGGTCCCACACGTCGCTGCCGTGGCAGCGGGAGAAATAGGCGGGCCAGGACTTGGCATCGAACATCTCGGCGCGTTTGGAGAGGAGGCCGGTGCCTCCGGAGATGACGGTGCGGGCGTGCTGCCAGAGCTCGGGACCGGTCTGGGGGGCGTGTGCCGGCGCCGCTGCGAGATGGGGCGCGAGGAGCCGCTTGGCATTGGCGCAGAAGATATCGTTGAGATCGCCCTGAGTCAGGCCGGTGTCCTCGCAGGCCTCGCGCAGGCACATGAGGGACTCGATGCCGACGAGTGTCATGTCGTTGTTGGTCGGCGAGGTGTAGTTTGTTTGGAGCAGCTCGGGGTGGAGCCAGAAAAAGAGGTCGCCCGTGCTGACGCAGCGGCCGCGCACCTCCGAAACGGCGAAATCCGAGCCCCACAGGACGCGCCGGGGCCCGAAAACCTTGAGGGCGGCGCGGAAGGCTTCGGACTCGCAGACCACCGAGGTGTCGACAACCACGTTGTCGAGGTCCGCCATGGTGTGGAGGCCGCGGCGGGCGTTGCGGTAGTTGAAGCTGCGCGCGATGTGCGCCAGGATCAGGCGCATATTCGGGTAGGCTCGGCAGAGGCGACGCACCTCCTGCTGGTTGGACGGGTCTTCGATCGCGCCGTCGCGCACGATATGCAGGAGCAGGACGCCGCGCACTTCGTGGAGGATCTCCCACATCCACTCCGGCGCGTATTCCGCCACGTCGGCGTTCATCGTGTCGGAGCGGTTCGCGTAGCAGTGGTAGACTTTGATGCCGCAGAACCGGCCGCTGCGCAGAGCGGCTGCGACCATGGCGGGATCGTCCGCGGCGGACACGAGCATGAGCCCGCGACTCAGCGGGGTTCCGTGGGCTTTCACCTCGTCGGCAAGCCAGGAGTTGAGAGCGGGACGGTCGGCCGTCTTGTGTGGCATGCCGAAGTAGAGCCCGTGCAGGGTCTTTACCGGCATGTAGCGCTGGAGCGCGGTGCGGTGCTCGCGGCAGCCGAGCACGGGATGCTCCGCCAGGAAAGCCCAGGTGCCCGGGGCGAAGTGCTGGGCGTTGTAGGGATGGGCGTGGATGTCGTAAACTTCGTCCGGCAGGAAGCCGGAAAGCCGCTGGGCGGCGATCTGCTGGTCACGGGGAGTCAGTGTGGTGACATATTTCATGTTGTTGATTGGAAACTGGATCTTCCGGGGTCGGTCCAGGAGCGGCTAAGGGCAGGGGGGAAAGTCGTAGAACCGAACACTGTTAGCCCCCCACCGGGAAAATCGGCGTCAAAACCGTCGTTCGCTCTAGATATCGGAATCCTCGGCGACCACCGGCCAGATTCGAGGCCGAACTTACCAAGCGGAGGGACTTTTCATGCCAACCCGTCACGGAGCGAGACAAACGCTTTTGTAGCGAGCGGGAAAGTCTAAACATTTCCGGTTTGCGAAGGGCTGATTCATGCTGGGCTGCAAGTATCGGAGGGGTTAGGTTAAGCGGCGATTAATTTCGTCGAGGTCGAAGCGTGCGGGTTCGAAGGCGAGCACCCAGGCCGGTTCTGCCCAGAGTTCGAGGCGGTCTGGCGTTGCGTTGGAGCGGTCGTGAA
>Ga0105046_10006811_pt1 | contig 18055 bp, 10 predicted proteins | sample MAT03_FD_78385 | JGI IMG/M metagenome (GOLD analysis project Ga0105046, IMG submission 78385) | Freshwater microbial communities from Lake Fryxell liftoff mats and glacier meltwater in Antarctica - MAT-03 (megahit assembly) | ecosystem: Environmental > Aquatic > Freshwater > Ice > Liftoff...
GTATTGGCCTTACAGCTCGACGCTCATCGGCGGAACATTCGCACTGGCTTACGGGGGCTTCTTCGCCTTGGGAGTCAGCGCGGCGCTCACGCTCGGCTTACTCTCGGTACGGTCGATCCGCGTAAAAGGCCTCAACCCCGATACCGCATTTGTGCTCGTTTGGTTGCTCGTCGAAATTTTGGGGATGTTGGCGATGACCCCATTTCCGGCGGCGCGCCGACTGGTCGGGGTGTATCTCGCCGCGGCGGTGTTGGTGGCCAATTCGGCGGGGAACTTGCGCGTTTCGCCGGAACGATGGGCCGTCGCGATCGCGGCAGTCTTCGGGATGTTCGTTTCCGGGGTCGATATCTGGGATGCCTATCCGGAAAAGTCGCTCGCGGATCGCGCCGCCGCGATTGCGATGCCTTCCCCCGAACATACCGTTTGGTTTTCCGGGCACTGGGGATTTCAATACTACGCCGAGCGGAACGGTATGCGCCCGCTGATTGCCCATCGTACGGAGCTCCGCGCCGGCGATTGGCTCGTACTGCCGGATCTACCCCGAGACGATGGCTTTTATCGCCCGTGCCCGGACGATCCGAACTTGCCGAAACCGTCGATGCGTTTGTTGAAAATAGCCACGATCTGTTGGGACGATTCCCTGATGGCTCAGACGGTTCCCAACCTCTACGGGGGAGCAGTCCCGGTTCTAAATCGTGATCACCCCCGATTGACATTGACCATCTATCGGGTCACGGCGGATTGGTCACCGGCACGAAACTGATCGCCGGTCAACGAACCATCGCTTTCACCAATGTCACTTGCGGATCCTTCGACTGGTAGACCCAAGCTTCTTCGCCTTCGGGAGTGATTTCGACCACGCGCGCCGGGTAGACATTCATGTCGACGAACAAAATGTTCCCGTTAGGCAGTTTCTGGAATGACCGCGTATTGTTCACCTGGCGTCGAAAGCCTTTTTCTTCGGCTTTGCCCGTCTTGAGGCTGTATTCAATCAATTGGTTTTGTTCGGCGACGATGACCTTGTCTTCCCCGCTCTGAACCATGGTTGTAAACTGGTAATTCGCTTGGACTGTCTTGAAAGCTTTTTCCTTGATTTCTTTCCCCTTGGAATCGATGTAGATCATCTGCGGAGCCTGGCCATTGGGGCCGTTGTTCGCCACGTGCAAGAGGGTTTCGCCACTTTTGAGACGGAGTGCGGAACAAATGTCGGCGTTGCCGAAATTCATGTTGATCGGCCGGACGTAGGTCATCACTTCTTTGCCGTCTTTTCCGTACTCCACAATACATTGCCGGCAGAACACCAACTTGTTCCCGTTGTCGAGGAGTTGGATCGACATCGGATTGGCGGGTAGTTTGCCGCCGCCGTTGGGATTGTCATATTGAACTTGCTTTGTCGAAAGCACTTTGCCTGCACGATCGCGTTCGCTGACGGTGTTTTGATCCGCGATGTGGATGCGGTCGCCGGGCCCGAAAACGAAGTCCCAGACGTTGGCCGGAGCGGTGAGCTTCCAGCGCTCTTTCTCATCCGAGCCGAACTCGGTGATGGTGCTGTTCTGGCCGAAGCGGTAGTCGATGGTCATCAGCACGAAATTCCCTTGGAGCTTCGGCTTCACTTCGAGTTTTGCCAGATCGATGGCCTTCTCCGACTTCGCCCACCACTCTTTCCACGCCGTTTGGGCCTTCACCATCGATTCCTTGGTTTTCAGGCACTTGGCCTTGGGTGTGTCTTTCCCGGCGATTTGGCCGAGCAGGTCTTCGGCCTGCCAGATCTGCCCGCGCACCATATCGGGAATCATGTCGATGAGCATCGCCACGGCTTCGTTTTCCTTGGCGAACAGCAGCAGCGACTTCACGAGCTTGAAGCGTTGAGCAGTGTCCTTCTCGGCCTTCGCGAGATCGAGAATCTTGGGGTAGATGTCTTTCACGCGGCCCTTGTCGGCCGCGGGTGCCCCTTCCACAAACGCGACGGCAGCCGCCATGCGTCGCAGGGAGTTCGTACTCTTGAGCGCCTCGAGCAAAGCCGGGTCGGGCTTGCCGTCGACAACGGCGGCGGCGGTCAGTGTCGCTTGTATCTGTTCGGTAACGGCGAGGTTGTCGGACAGTGGCATGAATCCGAGGAGTGTCGGCACGAGGTCGGGGCTTTTCGATTTGGCCAGGGCGCGGATGGCCGCGGAGGCGACTTCGGCGTGGGAAACCTTCTCGATGCGCTTCAAGATGTACTCGGCGCGGTAGACGACTTCGGCGCTGCTATTGCCGTCCTTTGATGCGAGCCGGAGCGGCGCGATCGCCGGCGGGCCCATTTGTTCGAGTTCGATGGTCGCTTTCAATCGGCCGTCGAAGTCTTCGCTGCCCAGCAACTTGATCACGGCTTGGATCTTGGTCAGTTCGACGTCGCTGAGTGTCCGTTCCTTCAAGTACTTCAGCAAGCCGTCCGGATCGGTCGCTTTCAGATTGGCCGAATCGAGGGCTTTCTTGTCCAGCTGGGCTTCGTCGGGCGATTTATCCGTCGGGTTGTTCGGGTCGCCGGGTTGGAATGGGAGGATCTTCTGAATGCGAACGAACTGCGCCGGAACCTGATCGGCCGGGAGCGACGGGATCGCGATCACTAGTACCAGCCCGGCCACGGGCAGCAAGAACCGAGCGAGACTCATGATACGCTCCGCATGGTAGATCGTGTGTCACCGACGGCCATTATACGAAAGTGCCGGCCGGAGTGGAACGGTGCTCCCGCACCGTTGTGACAATCGCACGGCTGTCCCAATCGTCAACCCTTCAGCATCTCGTCGTGCTTCATCCCGCTCGGCGGCAGGTCCGCCTTCCGGCAGTTCGCCAAGGCTGCTTTCGCCCCGGCGAGTTGATCCGCGTCGTTGTCTTCCCACTCGATGCTCACGGCCCCGTCGAAGCCGACGCGGTTGAGTTCGATGAAGATCTCCTCCAAGCTGTTCGCGTCACGCGCCGTTCCGGCGGTGACGAACTTCCAGCCGTTGGTCCAGTGGCCCATGCTGCGGTGCCCGCCCAAGCGGCCGCCCCGGCAATGCTCGCGTTCCACCTGCACGCCCTTGACGTGGGCGCAATGGATGTATTGGCCGAACTCGCGGATGAACTGAATCACCGAAACGTTCTGCCATTCCATGTGGCTGCCATCGAGGTTGAAGCCGACGGTCCCTTCGAACCCGGCTTTGTTCATGTGGTTGATGTAGTCGGCCGCGCTTTCGAGGTCCCCCATGGCCCGCTCGCTCGGATGGCACTCGAGGTCGAAGGTCACACCGTATTCCTTGCAGAGCTTCCAGACGGGGCTGAACCGCTCGACCAAGAGTTCCAGCGAAAGCTCGCGGACGTCGGGGAGTTGGTAGCCTTCGATCTCGCCGGGCAGCGGTGGGAAGAGGAACCAGTGGCTCCAGCAATTCGCGGGGCTGCCGACGAACCCCGGCAGCGCTACTTTGCGGCCTTGCAGTTTGCTCAAGTGCCCGGCGTAGCGGACGCAAGCTTCGAGATCTTTCTGCGCTTCGGCGCGGACGAGCTTGGCCACTTCTTCAGGCACGAAGTACGGGTCGGTCCGCGGCGGAGTATTCCCGGCGACCCGCCAGGCTTTGTACGCGGCCTTCGCTTCGCCCTTGCCGCTACAGAAGTTCAGCGTCTTGGCGCTCGGTTCGTCGCCGAGGACTTGGCCTTGGAGGTGCGTGGCGACGGTGAAGATTTCCAACCCGTGCTTCTTGGCGAGTGCCACGCGTTCCGCGGCGAATGCGGCCGCGCCGGCGTCGGTGTCACACTGGCGCAAGTCGAGTTCCCAGCTCGCTTCTTCCCAGCCATCGAACCCGGCATCGGCGATGAACTTGATCCACTGCGCTTCGGGGATGTTGCCGAACTGCCCCCGCACGAGACCGATCTGGTGGAAGCTGCCTTTGCCATTTTTGTGCGTCGGGGTTTGGTGGAAGCCCATGGTAGAAGACCTTTCGGAGAGGGGACGTTGCCAGCGTTTTAGGCGACGGACCGAACCGGGCAAGCGGAGCGGAAGTCTTTTTGCGGGTTTCCCCCCCACCCCATCGCAAAAAGACCGTCCACCGATGTAGAGACTATGACGGCCAACGACTTGCGCGTGTAAGCTGACCTGCAGACTTCGGCGAAACGAGGTGAATTCTTGCACAGTGGGTCAGCGAAGCTTCACACTTGGAAGACGCCGGTCTTAAAGGGCAGACCGGCATCGTACCGCGTCGAAACAGCGAGGGCCATCAGGAGCGCTTCGCGCGAATCCTCCGGTTGCACGATGGCATCGACCCACATCCGCGCCGCCGCGTAGCGGATGTCGGTTTGCTCTTCATACGCGGCCTTCGTCTTGTCGCGCAGCTTCGCGAGTTCCTCGGCCTCCGGTTCCTGGCCGGCGCGTTTCAGCGCTTGCACCTGCACATCCAGCAGAACGCTGGCCGCTTGGTCGCCGCCCATGACGGCGTAGCGGGCAGTGGGCCAGGCGAAGATGAAGCGCGGGTCGAACGCCTTCCCGCAGAGGGCGTAGTTCCCCGCGCCGAAGCTGCCGCCGGTGATGAGTGTGATCTTCGGCACCACGCTATTGCTGATGGCGTTCACCAGCTTCGCCCCGGCTTTGATGATCCCGGCCTGCTCCGAATCTTTACCGACCATGAAGCCGTTGACGTTCTGCAAGAACAGGATGGGGATGCGCGTCTGATTGCAATCCATGATGAACCGCGCCGCCTTCTCGGCGGAATCGACGTAGAGCACGCCGCCGAATTGGAGGAAGCCATCGGCCGTCTTCACGCGCTTGCGTTGGTTCATAACGATGCCGACGGCGCGGCCGCCGAGCCGCCCGGTTCCACAGATCAGCGTCTGCCCGTACTCGGCCTTGTATTCGTCGAAGGGGGCATCGTCCAGAATGAGCTTCAGCATATCGCGGGCATCGTACTCACCCGGTTGGGTGAAGGGTTCCCAAGCGAGCCGGCGGCCTGAGCCGTCGGAGTCTTCCGAAGACGAGTGCTCGTTCTGTTTGTTGTCGACGGCCAAGACCCCCACCAGCCGACGCAGTCTCTCGATGCAGGCGTCATCATTCGCTTCGCGGTAATCGATAGTACCGCTGATCCCCGCGTGCATCTTCGCGCCGCCGAGTTCCTCGGAATCCACCACTTGCCCGATCGCGGCCCGCACGAGTGCCGGCCCCGCGAGGTAAAGGCCGCTCCCTTCGGTCATCAGCAGTTTGTCGCAGAGCACCGGCAGGTATCCGCCGCCGGCAACGCAGTTGCCCATGATGGCGGCGAACTGCGGGATACCCGAGGCGCTGATAACCGCGTTGTTGCGGAAGATGCGGCCGAAGTCGTCTTCGTCCGGGAAGACTTCGTCTTGGAGCGGCAGAAACACCCCGGCCGAATCGACGAGGTAGATCAGTGGCAAGCGGTTGTCGGTGGCGATGCGTTGGGCGCGGAGGACTTTTTTCGCCGTCATCGGGAAGAACGCCCCGGCCTTCACGGTGGCGTCGTTAGCGACGATCATCACCCGCCGGCCTTCGACCCTACCGACGCCGGTGACGACCCCGGCGCTCGGCGCCCCGCCCCACTCGGCGTACATCTGCCAGGCGGCCCAGAGGCCGAGTTCGAAGAATGAATCCGGATCGCACAGCTTGGCGATTCGCTCGCGCGCCGTGAGCCGGCCCTTGGCATGCTGCCGCTCGATGGCTTGGGCGCCGCCGCCGAGGCGGATTGTAGTTTCTTGCGTATGCATGAAAGCAGATTAACCGGAGCGACGCCGAGAGCACAGTGAAGAAAGCGGAATCGCGGCATGGCCCGACGGGTCGGGGTCTATCGCTAGCGGATGCCATGGCGGAAAGGGTCGCCATCTTCGACAAGTAACTGGGCGTCGGCGGTCAGAAAGGCCCGGCCCGCGATCGTGGGGATGATGGCCCCGGCTTCGCCGGTTTCGTAGCTCGCTTCGAAGACGCTGCCCAAGATGCTCTCCTGTCGCCAAACTTCGCCCGGTTTCAATTTCCCGTCCGCCGCGAGGCAGGCCAGTTTCGCGCTCGTACCGGTGCCGCAGGGGCTGCGGTCGTAGGCGAGTCCGGGGCAAAGCACGAAATTGCGACAATCGTTCGCCGGCTCACCCGGTGGCCCGAATAGTTCGATGTGATCGATCTCCGCCCCTTCGGCACCCGTGATGCGTTCGCAGCGCAGGCTCTCCCGGATGCGCTCGGTCACGTCGGTCAGCCGCTTCGCGTTTCGCACGGTCAGTTCTTCGCCGTGCTCGCTCACCAAGTAGAACCAGTTCCCGCCCCAAGCGATGTCGCCCGTGACGAGGCCAATGCCCGGCACATCCACGGCGACCCCTTTCGCCAGCCGATAGCTCGGCACATTGCGGACACTCGCCCGGCCGTCGGCGTGTAGTGTCATGGCGATGTCACCGACCGGCGTTTCGACGCGGTGGACGCCCGGCCCGATCCGACCGAGGTACTGAAGAGTCACGGCCAAGCCGATGGTGCCGTGCCCGCACATGCCGAGGACGCCGACGTTGTTGAAGAAGATGACGCCGCACGCCGCCGATGGATCGACGGGCGGCACCAACAGCGCCCCGACGAGGATGTCCGAGCCGCGGGGCTCGTTGACGACGCACGAGCGGAAGGCATCGTGCCGATCCGCGAAGACGCGGGCTTGCGAAGCGACGGAACCGTCGCCGAGATCGGGAAGGCCCGAGACGACGACCCGCGTCGGTTCCCCGCCGGTGTGGCTGTCGATGACGCGGATGGTGTTCACTTCAGTTCGATCCCCAATTTCTCCGGCGGCGGCACCTCGGCTTGCTCCGGCAAGCGAATACCGAGGTCTTCGGGGCTGGGGAAATTCACCCGCTGCGGCGCGACCGGTACCGGTACCGGTTTGGGTGCGGCGCGCGGCGGCGCCACCCACTGATAACTCGGCGGGGATGAAGGGTAGTCGTAGCGCGACTGCGGGAACGGGCTCGGCGAACCGCCGAGCGTCGGCGGGCAACCCGCCGGTGTTCACCCCGCGTCCGACCGGCCCGGTAGGAACGTCAACCACGCCGAAAGGCCCAACCCGAAACTGACGATCGCTCCGACCGCCGCTTGCTGCTTGCGAATCATGCGCCGGCTCCTGCCTCGCGGACGGCGTTTCCGTCCGCGTCCGGGCAGTTGTATCGCAGACCGACGGCGCGGTGAAGCTCAATTCGGAATTCGTAGGATGATCTGCGGTTCCGACCCTCTTCCGCGGTGCGCGATGCCCCCGAATGTCGTCTGGACGCGCCACGCCGAGAGCCGCTTGGGCACCGCCCTGAAGCGGACGGTGCATCCTGTGGCGTCGGCGGTTCGCGACACGGCGGAAGAACTCACTGCGATCTCGGCGCGGCTGGCCCTCGCGTTCCCGGATGCTCGCGACGCCATCGTGTTGAACTATTTCGTCGGATTCAAACACCGGCCGCACGAGCACATCCTGCGGGTCGATCTGCGTTACCCGAACCGCGCGAAGACGTACGTCGTCAAACTCGCCGGGGCGGACAAACTGCAACGCGAACGGCTCGCGTGGCAGTCGCTCCGCATCGACGACACCAATCCGGTCTTTATGCCGCTGATCGACTGCCCGGCGGCGGGCGACCTCGTGGCTATCGCTTACCAAGACGCCGGGAAGCACATCGGCATCGAGGAGACCCTCTGGCTCGAAACGGCGGTGCAGCGCTGCGTCCGCTTCGGTAGCCCGTCGCTCGATTCGGTCGTCGATTCCATCCGCGCTCTGTTCGGGCAACTGGCGCGCGTGTACGAATCGAGCCACCCGGTCGATCCCGTGTCCACGGGTGTGGAAACGATGCCGTCGAAGGGGCCGACGCGCGAACGGCACCGGCTCGCCGAATCGCTGGCGCGCTGGGGCGACGCCGGGCCGCACCGCATCCGCCAACGGGTCGATTCCGCGTTCCCCGTCGGCTGCTCGGCGTTCATCGACCCCGTCGATTTCTACCGGTATCTCGACGGGGAACTCGGGGCGGGCACCGAGCCGATCGACGTGATTCCGCAAGTCCAACGCGGACTCGCCCACGGCGATTTACACGGGCGCAATTGCTTGGTGGGGATCGACGAACACGAACGGGCCACCTTCCCCACGCTGTTCGACTACGACAGCATCACCGACGACAACCTCATCGGCTGGGATTTCGTCGAACTCGAAACCGAGCTGAAGATCCGCGTGTGCGAGTCGGTCTTCGGTTCGGGGAGCACGATCGCACTCGCCCGGAACGTGCAGAAATTCGAAACGGAGTTGAACGCGAAAACGTTCCGCTGTTTCGAGGCGAACTCGTGGCAAACCGAAACGGGTGCGGGCGATTCACCGCGCGATCGGCTCATGAGTATCCTGTTGACGATCCGCGGTCAGGCGTTCCCCGTCCTCGGCCGCCCGAGGGCGAATTCGCGCGAATGGCTGCGCGAATATCTGTTCCTCCTCGGCTGCTACGGCATTGGCACGGTGCGCTACGATAATCAAACGGAGCCGCAGCGCGCGGCGGCCTACGTCTCGGCGGGTGTCGCCGCGGCCGCTCTGGATGCGCTCCGCGGCCCTCGGCCGGACGACTTGGCCCAACGGCATTCGACCTACCAAGTGCCGCTGTCGGTGGCCCGCCGATGGAGCCGGGGGAACTCGGCCGAAGAGCGTGCGGACGGTGAGAAGCTGTTAATCGAATTGTGCCGGCGTTACCCGGCGTCGTTGCAGGTGCACGGCGAACGCGCCTTCAATTTGACGAAACAGAACCGGGTTCCCGAAGCGATGCGGGTATTGAAAGCGATCCACGCCGAGTTCGATTCGTACCTCGACGAAGATACGTTCTCGCTCTGGGGTCGCTGCCACAAGCAGCCCGGAGACCGGTTCCTCGACACGGCGCTGCGCTCGGCGCTCGGCTCGGCCGCGCGGCGCTCGGCGTTCCAAGAAGCGGATGTCGAATACGGCCTGGCCATCGAGCAGTACGAAAAAGCCTGCGCGGTGAACGGCGGGTTCTTCCCTGGGATCAACGTCGCCACTCTGACTTTTCTGCGGGCCGGTTTGTGCGCCCAGTTGGATCGCGGCGAAGAATCCCGCGCACTCCGGAAGCGAGCCGAAGCGAAAGCCCGCGAGTTGCTCGACGGCGCGGCGGAATGGCGGCCCACCCAACCGGACGACGCGATCTGGATGCGGGCGACCGAAGCCGAAGCGGCGCTGATCCTCGGCGAGATCGACCTCGCCGTCGAACGGTACCGCGCGGCCCTGAACCAACCCGAGTGCAGCCACCACCACCCCCAAAGCATGGGCGCGCAGTTGCGGCGCCTCGGCGAGGGTTACCGCCTCCTCGGCGCGGCATTCCGCGCCGAGGCGTTCACCGGTTTGCCGCTGTTTCCGTTTCTCTCCCCGGATTCGACCGTATGACGACTTACACCCCCAAACCGCTCGAAACATCGGGCGTGACGCTGCCGCCCTCGCTGGTCGAACTGCTGGAACAACTCGCGGAGAACACCCATGAGGTTTGGTCCGCGACGAGGATCGCGGCGGGTTGGACGCACGGCCCGACCCGCGACGACGAGCAGAAGCGCAACCCCTGTTTGGTGCCCTACGCCGACTTGCCCGAGAGCGAGAAAGTCTACGACCGCAACACCGCCGCCGAGACGTTGAAAGCGATCCTTCTACTGGGCTACGAAATCCGCGACCCCGCCTGACATCTTCTCCCGGAGCCGAACCATGGCCAAAACGAGTGCGAAACGGAGCCGTTGGATTCTGATTTACCAGTGGTTTAAGCGGAACGCCGCGATGCTGGCGATCGGGCTGGCCTTCGCCACGCTCGCGCTGACCGCAATCGGCGTGACGATGGAAGAACTGAAAGTCCGCGAGGAAAGTCGGGCCAAATTCAAGAAGGCGACCGAGCGCCGGGACGCCCAAGCCGCGGTGGTCGGGATCGCGATCGACGCCGATTGCCCGCTCTGCGCCGACAAATGCGCCATCTCAGACTGGGACCTCGCCAGCGACGTCATCTACGAGTCGGCCCAAGTGCTGCTGCTGAATATGTCGCCGCGCATCGGCAACAACGGGTTCATCGTTTTGGGACGCATCTGCGCCGTACTGTTCGTCTTCGTCCTCGGCATCCAGGCCATCGGCCAGCTCATGGCCGAGTCGTGGCAGAACCTCCGTCTATTGTACCTGTGGTGCCGGGGCGGGCACCACATCGTCTGCGGGTTGGGCCGCGTCGGTTGGCCGCTCGTGAAGCAACTCTGTGACGAGGGCCGTAGCGTCGTCGTGATCGAGCGCGCCGCGGACAACGAGTTGATCGACAATGCCCGCGAACTCGGCGTCATCGTGTTGGACGGCGACGCGACCGACGAAAAGAACTTCGAACTCGCCCATTTGAATCAAGCCGCCGCGGTATACCTCGTCACGGGGAGCGACGAAGAGAACATCGAAGCCGCCGTGGATGTGCGCGAGGCGTACAAGTCGAAAACCGAGCGGGTGCCGCCGTTCCGCTGCTTCGTCCACATTATCGATCCGGCCCTGGGGGACGTACTCGACGCCAGCCTCCGGGCCAACGATCAAAAGTTCCAAGTGCAGACGTTCAACGTCACGCGGAACACCGCCCGGCAATTGATCGTGAAGGAACTGACGAAGATTCGCCCGAAGGAACCGGACGAAGTCGCGCTCTACGTATTGTTCGGCTTCGGCGTCATGGGGCAGACGCTGGCGACCCACCTCGCGGAGTTGGCCCACTTCGAAAGTTGCAACCGCTGCCGGATTTTGATTTTGACGGACGAACCCAAGGAGGCGTCGAAACAATTCTCGGCCCGCTGGGGGCAGTTCACCGCGGCCGCCGTCCACACCGTGGCCGAAACTTGGGACGAGATCGCCTTTGACCCCGGCGCCGACGACTGGGGATCCCGGCTACACCATCCGGCCGATGCCTATCAGGTGCAAGGATCGGACAACCATGTCGCCATCGAATACGCCTGTAACGCGATCTTCGCCCCCTTCCCCAAATCGGTGGCGGATCGCACCTTCCTCAAAGCGATGCATCGGCTGATCGGGGATGATCTCCCGAAACCCCCGGTACCGAAAAAGGTGAAGCCGGCGCTCATCTTCTGCAGCGAACAGGATCAAGACAGCTACTCCACCGCCGTGAGTTTCTACCGGCAATACAGCCAGGAATTCGGTTACCCGCGCGGCACGGCGCCGTCCGCGCTGCCGTTGTACGTGTGGCTCCCCCGGCAGGAACCGCTGAAGAAGTTGCTGTTCGGCCAAAAGCTACCCGAGACCGGGCCGGCCGAGAGACGGCCTATCCCCATCACGCCGTTCGGGTCGTGCACCGAGGAATTGAAGCTAGACGATTTGCGAAACCCGCAAGAAGACCTCATCGGGCAGTTTATTTCCGGTGGTTACGACAAAGCCAGCGGTCTGCTCGAACCGATCCAGTCCGCGGTCGCCGAACTCGAAGCCGCCGTGAAAGCCGGGGATGGGGAGGCGCAAGCTGCGGCCGAAAAGAAAATCGAACAGGCGCGTAAAGAAGCCTCAGCGTGCCCCGATTCGCTCTTGCGAGTCAACCGCACCGAAATGGCGATAAAGTGGGCCAAGGAGACCGAAATCATGCTCAATTCCAACCGGATGGCGGCGATTCATTTCGAAATCAAACTCGCCTGCTTGGGGTTGAAGTTGGTTAAGACCGAGAAGTCCGTCAACCCAGACAAAGTCGAAGACAAAGACAAAGACCGAGAACCACTTCCGGAAAACCCGGCTGCCGTGCTGACGGTTGCCAAAATGGAGCACAATCGCTGGGTCGCCGAACGCTTGCTCGCTGGGGTGAGCTACGGCCTCCGCCTCAGAACTAAAGACGAAACTAACGACATACCTCCACGGCGCACCCAGATGTGCACTTGGGATCACCTCACGACCGACGCACGGCTGAAATACACCGAAGACCTGAAAGACTTCCTCCAAGTGAAGGCGATCTTCGCCAACTTGGACCAGATCGAATTGAAAGCCGTGAAGATCTCGACGCCGGATCCGGCCGCATGACGCGTCACTTCCGCAGGGTGCCATCCGGTTGCAGCCTGCGGATGTAGTCGTGCCAGTTTTTTTCAAACGCGATCAAATCCTGGCCGACCAGCCCCGCGAAGGCCTTGGCCGGATCGGTGCCGGTATTCACGGACTTCAAATAATCGTCGAAGGCCTTGGCGCCGACGAGGTGCCGGTCGAACATCAGGTAGAAGGCCAACGCCCAACAGGTGAGGTACGTCCGGTCGGCGCTTTCCTGTTGGTTCGCGTGGGCGGCGAGGAAAGTCTCTTTACCCGCTTTCAACAAATCCGCGAGCGGGATCAACGTCGGCGGCTCACCCGGTTTCGCCTTGCCGCCGAGCCATTCTTGAATGCGCTTCAACCGCTCTGGGTCGGCGTGGCCGACACGGAGCTCCCCCGCTTCGATCACCGGGTTCTCGAACAACTGCGCCAAGCCTTCGTTCATAAATCGCGGCAGTTCGCCCGTTCCTTTCCCGTCGCGGATTTCCACCGCGCTGCGCGACGGGTAGACGAAAGTCATCGCGTACGAGTGGAACGCCTCGTGGTACAGGATCGCGAACAGCCGGCGGGTCGCGGCGTCGAAGGTCTTGTCGTTGTCGCGATCCGCGGCGTAAATCTTTTCGCGCTCGCGCTTCAACCCCGTTAAAAAGCGGTCGAGGTCGGGCTTGCTCGATTTGTAAAGCTCGCGGATTTCCTTCTCGTATTTGTCGGTCGCGGCCAACTGCTGCACGTGCAGCAACCGCGTGCGCTGCAGCTCGTCGCCGAGCCGGCGCAAATCGGTGCCGCACAAGATGCGGTTCTCGGCGGGGAGGAACACCGCCGCGTTGAGCACTTGGCCGGCGCTCGCCTTCAACAACTGCTTGTATTGATCGAGATCCCCGGCGAGTTCGACGTTCGTCGGCCGGGCCGCGTCGAATCGCGGCGGCAGGAACCGCCCGAACGCCGTGTAGATTTGCTCGAGCCGCACTGCCGCCCGGCGCGTGACCTCTTCCGGGGCCGCGCTGAGCAGTACGAACTGATCGGCTTCGTAGCGCTTCGCCCCGTTCTTGCGGCCGAGCCAATCGACGGGCGTCAGCTCGACATCGATCATGCGTTGCCGCTCGCCGGTGCCGTTGCTGTCGAGTTCGGCGAGCCTCACCCGCAGCGTCGCCCGGTCGGCATCGCTCAGCTTCACGACCTTGTCGATCTCCTTCTTGGCGAAGAATGTCGTGAAGGTCAACGTCGGCCGGCCCGGCGGTCGCTTGACGGTTTGGAAGGTCATGCCGAGGGGGTTGTCTTCGACGATCAGCCCGCGGAACTTGGCCCCGTTGACGAGTGTGACCTCGTCCACCGGCCACGGGGCATTGACCCCGAGCGGCGACTGCGCGAACGCGGGGCACGTCGCGAGGAGTAGGAGTAAACTAATTCGCATAGATGCAGTGTAACGGGGATGGTGCGCATACGGAAGCATTGGTCGTAGGTCTGATCGGCGCTGGTGATCGGAGGGCCTTGATTCGCCCGCGGACCGGGTCTATTATTCCCCTGCCTCTGCGGTGTTCGTTACGGGCGTTTGTCTTTTGGTGAACCTACAAAAACCGTCTCGGAGGCCTTCTCAAAACGTCCGCGGCCTGCAAGCCCATCCCGCCTCGCGAGAGTCGGACTGTAGTGGGATCCAGCAATCGGGCGTGAGGTCTCTAATTCAATGGCGGGTTCCCGAAGGTTGTCCCGGACGGCACAGGTGGAGGTATTTTTTTACTCGCGTTGAGTCGACACGCGATTCGCACCCGCGAACCGCTCATTTTTGTGCCACCTGTGCACTATCTTACCCATCTTACTTTCTCGATAAATTCGGGTTGATCGATTCTTGCGCGATGGTAATGTATGGCCGTGCGAACGACCCAACCGATCCTACACAGGAGCTGAGGGGATGACGGATTCGCTGCACCATCAACGTCTCGAAGATTCGATTTCACACGCGACCCGCGCCGCCGGGCAATCACAAACTGCCACTCTGTTCAATTGATCGCACTCGGTGATTCGGGTTTTTGCAACCCTAGTCACCGCACGGAGCAACCGCGGATACTGGCCGACTCGACTTCACGCCGCGCACGGACGCACGGCCTGCAGGATGCAAAACCCGCCGATCGGCTACGCTTTCGCCGATTGCTGGGACGGAGTTGGGTCACAATCGCCAGTCGCGGGGTCGACGCAAGGACGCGCTCGACCGGTCGGCCCGCTTCAGGACGAAGCGGGCCGACCTTTTTTATCGACTACTCCAATCCGCAACTGCGCTTCCGCGAATCCGAACTCCTATCCTAATCTCGTTGCTTGTATTGCGAGTTCCGCGAGTGTCGATCTTATGCCGACCGACTTCCTGACCCTGGCCCGCGAGCGCGTCGTCATCCTCGACGGCGGCATGGGCACCAGTCTCCACAAATACCGCCCGACCGACGCCGATTGGGGCTATTCGCCCAATGGAAAGTCGCTGCTGAACCTGTCCGATTCGCTGGTCTACACGCACCCGGAATGGATCCGCGACATCCATCGGGGGTTTTTCGAAGCGGGTTGCGACGGCATCGAAACGAATACCTTCAACGCCACGCAGATCGTCCTCGACGAATTCGGGATGCTCGACAAGCTCGAAGAAATCAACCGCCTCAACATCCGCATCGCCCGGGAAGTCGCCAACGAATTCGCGACGTCGGATCGGCCGCGCTTCGTCATCGGCTCCGTCGGGCCGGGCACGAAAATGCCTTCGCTCACCGATCCCGCCATCTACGCCGACTTCGACAAGCTCGCCGAGGCCTACCGCCGGCAGATCCAAATCATGATCGAGGAGCGCGTCGATGCGATCCTGATTGAAACTTGCTTCGACGTACTCCAAGCCAAGTGCGTGGCGATCACCGCCATCGAAGAAATGAAACGCGCCGGCGTCCGGCTGCCGTTGATGGTCCAACTGACGATCATCGACGCGAACAAGAAGATGCTACCGGGGACCGACATCCCCGCCGCGCTCGTCGCGCTCGACCCCTTGGATGAAATCGACGTCATCGGCATGAACTGCGGCGTCGGGCCGGACTTGATGCTCGACGACGTCCGCCACCTCAGCCGGCACTGCAACAAACTCCTCAGCGTGCTGCCGAACGCTGGCCTGCCCGAAACCCGCGGCGACGAAACTTACTTCCCGCTCGACCCCGCCGGCCTCGCCAATTGGCTCGAGCGTTTCGTGGTCGAATTCGGCGTGAACATCGTCGGCGGCTGCTGCGGCACGTCGCACGAACACCTCGCGGCGGTCACGGCCCAACTCCGGGGTAAGAGGCAAGCGAAACGCAAGCCGACCTACCTGCCGGCCGTGTCGAGTTTGCAGAGCGCCCAAGATCTGTACGTCGATCAAAAACCGCTGCTCGTCGGCGAGCGCACGAACACCAACGGCTCGCGGAAGTTCAAGCAACTCCTCGAAAAAGACGACTGGCACGGCCTCGTCGAAATGGCCAAGGAGCAGGAGCGCGAAGGCGTCCACATCCTCGACGTCTGCGTCGATTATGTCGGCCGCGATGGCGTGCGTGACATCAAAGAAGTGGTGAAGCGCTACAACGAAGTGGTCACGGTGCCGTTGATGCTCGACAGCACCGAACTACCGGTGATCGAAGCCGCGCTGAAGCTCTGCAGCGGCAAGACGATCATCAACTCCATCAATTTGGAAGACGGCCGCAAGACGCTCGACCCGAAAACGCTGCTGGCGAAGAAATACGGCGCGGCGTTGGTCGCGCTCACCATCGACGAAGTCGGCCAAGCCGATACCGCCCAATGGAAGTTCGACGTCGCCAAGCGCATTTACGACATCGTCGTCGACGAGTACAAGATCCCGCCGTCGGATCTCATGTTCGACCCGCTGGTCTTCCCCGTGTCCACGGGGCAGGAGCAGACCCGCAAGAGTGCCGTCGAAACCTTCGAAGCGATCCGGTTGATCAAGAAGAACCTCCCCGGCGCGCTCACGCACGTCGGCCTCAGCAATTGCAGCTTCGGGTTGGCCCCGTATACCCGGCAGGTACTCAACTCCGTCTACCTTCACTTCGCCCTCGAGGCGGGCCTCGATTCCGCGATCCTCCACGCCGCGAAGATCATGCCGCTGGCGAGCATAGACGCAGAGGGCAAAGAACTAGCCCGCCGGTTACTTTTCGACGAACGCGTGTTCGACGAAGCCGGGAACTGCACCGAAGACCCACTGCAAATGATCATCGAGCACTACGCCGACAAGAAGACCGTCTCGAAGAAGGGCCAATCGCTCGGTGAAACTGTCGAAGAGCGCTTGCGCCAAGCCGTGATCCAAGGCCGGCGCGAATCCTTGTTCGTCGACCTCGACTTGGCCCGCGAGACGCACAGCCCCATCGAGATCATCAACAAGGTGCTCCTCGACGGGATGAAGGTCGTGGGCGACCTCTTCGGCAGCGGGCAAATGCAACTGCCGTTCGTGCTGCAATCGGCCGAGGTGATGAAGGCCGCCGTGGCCCACCTCGAAAAATTCATGGAGAAAGTCGAAGGGGCCGAGAAGGGAAAAATCGTCCTCGCCACTGTGAAGGGCGACGTCCATGACATCGGCAAAAACCTCGTCGATATCATCCTCACCAACAACGGCTACAAGGTCTTCAACCTTGGCATCAAACAGTCGGTCGACGCGATGATCGCCGAGTTCAAAAAGCAGAACGCGGATGCCATCGGCATGAGCGGGTTGCTCGTCAAATCGACGGTCATCATGAAGGAAGACCTTATCACGCTCAACGAGCGCCAGATGGCGCCGCCGGTGATCCTCGGCGGCGCTGCACTCAACCGGCGCTTCGTCGAAGTCGATCTGCGTAGCGTGTACAAAGGACAGCTTTTCTACGGGGAAGACGCCTTCGACGGCCTGCGGATCATGGATCAAATCGTGGCGAAGAAGAAGATCGCCAACGTCGGCAGCACCGCACTCCGCGGCGTGATGGAGTCAGCGAACAGCCGGGATTTCGACAGGGAACCCGCCGCCCGGACCGGCGACACCACCGTCGAAATCCCGACGCTGCCCAAGATGGTCCTCCCGATCCGCTCCCCGAATTTGCCGAGGGCGAACGCGATCCCGACGCCGCCTTTCCTCGGTTCCCGCGTGGTAGAAGCGGTGCCGATGGCCGACGTCTTCCCGTACCTTAACGAGCTCACGCTGTTCAGCACCCAATGGCAATTCGTGAAAGGCGGCGTCGATCCGAAGGTCTACGCCAAGCAAATCGAAAACACGGCCCGACCAGCCCTCGCCCGTTTGAAAGCCCGTTGCCTCGCGGAGAATATTCTCCGCCCCGCCGCGACCTACGGCTTCTTCCCTGCGGCGAGCGATGGCGAAACGCTGACGATTTACGAAGCGGATCGCCGCACGCCGCGACGAGAGTTCCACTTCCCCCGGCAGGACTTCGGCGATTTCCTCTGCCTGAGCGATTACGTCGAACCGGCCGCCGACGGTGTCGCCGTGGACGCCGTGGGCTTCATGGCCGTGACCGTCGGCCACGAGGTCACCGTCGCTTGCAACGCCCTCCGCGCAGCGAACGAATACACCGACTACCTTTTCTTGCACGGCCTCGGGGTCGAATCGGCCGAGGCCTTCGCGGAGTACTTCCACAAGCGCATCCGCGCCGAGTGGGGCATCGGCGGCAAGGACTCCGAACAGATCATCAAGCTGTACAAGGGGCACTACCAAGGCCGTCGGTTCGCCTTCGGCTACCCGGCTTGCCCGCGGCTCGAAGATCAAACCGGCCTGATGAAGTTGATCGATCCGACCCGCGTGGGCATCAGCCTGACCGAACAATTCCTGCTCGAACCGGAGCAAAGTACGACCGCGATCATCTTCCACCATCCGAATGCCAAGTATTTCAACGTCAAGCGCGGCGGCGAAGTGGAGTTTGAGTAATTATGAATTTTCACCGCAGAGAAAGAAGAGGACGCAGAGGAAGATGCAGTCAGAGAATTCCGCACTTCTTTCGTTCACCGTTTTCTCACTGCGACCCTTCTTTCTCTGCGGTGAATATTCTTGTTCTACTCTGCCA
>Ga0105046_10006818_pt1 | contig 18051 bp, 26 predicted proteins | sample MAT03_FD_78385 | JGI IMG/M metagenome (GOLD analysis project Ga0105046, IMG submission 78385) | Freshwater microbial communities from Lake Fryxell liftoff mats and glacier meltwater in Antarctica - MAT-03 (megahit assembly) | ecosystem: Environmental > Aquatic > Freshwater > Ice > Liftoff...
CATGGGCGCAGCGAAATCGGGAAGCTTTTTTTCGGTAGCCCTTGAGTCTGCCTGACGGCAGACTTGTCTGCCGATAGGTAGATAAATTTTGTTTCTTTTTTTCAAGAAAAAAATTAAGCCCGCGGCAGGCGATAGGAAGAAATGTGTAGAAAAAACATTGAGGCGTAAAGCAAATTCTTTGCATAATTTACGCTTCATTTTTTATGTGCTAATATCAAATGCCTAGAATGATGTTGATTAAAAATGCAAAGCGATCATAGCCGTTGGTTGAAACCCAGACGCGGCGGCAGCCTCATATATATCTTTGATGTCAATGGCTTCTGAAATTTTAATTTGCATACAAATGGCAATGATATTTTGTGGGACATGAAACACTGTGTCGAGTAGCGACTCACAATGAATGTTTCCTACCAGGCCTTGCTCACATTCCCATTCAACATTTTAAGAAAGTAGAGATTTTTATTTTCGAAATAATCGGGTAGGCTACTTTCTTTTTTCTGGTGAACCGGTTTAAAGCGGTAATCGCTAAAAACTTTCTGATTGTAATCGTTGAGGTGACTGAGCAAATCATTTGGATACAGTTGTAGCAATCGAATAAATTGCATGGTGACTTCATATCCCTTGTAAGTCATGTCTGAAGGAACTCCTTTGTATTTTTGGAGATAAATGTCTTTTATTTTTTTGCTACATTCATCTGCCTTATTGTTGTAATAAGGGGTAGTGTAGTACACGGGGAAGTCTTTCAGTTTTTTATTTTTTGCTAAACTTGCAAACCCATCCCAGTTGGGCATTCCGATTAATTTGATAGAATAAGTATTGCTTACAGATTGAGCGTAGGTTGCTAAGTTGTTGGCGAATGCTTCATTTAGACTTCCACCAACAATAACGGAACTTCTATTGCTATCAAGTTTGTTTTTGATCACAGAAAAATCTTCATTTACATTGATCACTTCTATTTTCAATAAGGGCTTACCATCCGGACTATTTATTTTTTTAAAAAGATCTTCTACCATGTTTTCTTGTGCACCGGGTTTTCTGACCAGGTAAATTTTATCAGTTCCATGGTTCTGCAGGATGTAGGAAAAAATACCTTCGCAGTGCGCTCTTAAGGTTGCATTTACGATCACCATAAAAGGATTGGCAGTAATACCACCATCGTTCGGGTGAGTGGCCGATATAAAGGGAATGTGTTTTTCTTTAGCGAAATCTGCCAGCTGAATATATTCCTGATCTTTCACAGCTCCAATGATCAGATCCAAACTGTCGAGACTTTTACTGTTGATTAATTGTGGCACACTTTGCGAAAAAGATTTAGAATCAAAAATGCTAGCCTTTATTTGGGTATTTAGTAGCGACAAGCTGTCTAATGCTATTAGAGATCCTTGAACAAAGTCGAGACCCGGTACTACAAATTTTGGAAAATTTTTACCATATTTATAAGCATATCCCGTAAAGACAGAATCAATATAGAGGGGAGCAAAAATACCAACCCGATAGGTTTTATTCATCGGGGCTTTCGTCGTATCCGCAGTGTTTTTTTCCTGCGCTATGCCAGCAGAGGATGCCAATATCAGCATCAAAAGGAGTATAGTTGTTTTCATGTTTTTTTGCATATTCAGGGTTGCTTAGGTTCTTTTATTCCCACTCTATTGTTGCAGGTGGTTTGCTGCTGATATCATACACCACCCGGTTGATTCCTTTCACAGAGTTAATGATATCATTGCTAACGTTGGCCAAAAAGTCATAAGGCAAATGTGCCCAATCTGCCGTCATGCCGTCTACCGAAGTCACCGCTCTCAATGCCACAGTGAATTCATAGGTTCGTTCGTCGCCCATAACACCCACACTTTTTACTGGCAATAAAATGGTGCCGGCCTGCCACACTTCGTTGTACAAACCAGATTTTTTTAAATGATCGGTATATACCTTGTCTGCATCTTGCAATAACTGTACCTTTTCTTCAGTTACTTCTCCTAAAATTCTGATGGCAAGGCCAGGGCCTGGGAAAGGATGCCTGTTCAGCATCTCGGCCGGGATACCTAATTCAGCCCCAATTTTTCGTACTTCGTCTTTAAAGAGAAAACGCAGGGGTTCTACCAGTTTCAGTTTCATGGTCTCAGGTAGGCCGCCCACGTTGTGGTGACTTTTAATAGTAACAGACGGGCCATGCACAGAAACGGATTCAATCACATCCGGATAGATAGTGCCTTGTCCCAAAAATTCGATGCCAGTGATTTTATGTGCTTCCTGATCAAATATTTCGATGAAAGAACCGCCAATAGCTTTTCTTTTTTCCTCAGGCATTACTTTTCCTGCAAGCTTGGTATAAAAATGTTCTTTGGCGTCAACGCCTGTTACATTCAAACCAAGTTTGCGGTATATTTCCAATACTTCTTCAAATTCGTTTTTGCGCAGTACGCCATTATCAACAAAAATACCATACAAGTTTTCGCCAATAGCTCTGTGAATAAGGGTAGCTGCTACGGTACTGTCTACACCGCCACTTAACCCCATCACCACTTTGCTATTGCCCAATTGTTTTTTTAAGGCAGCTACGGTGTCGGTGATGTAGTGCGCGGGTGTCCAATCCTGACTACATCCACAGATGTTTACCAAAAAGTTTTTCAAAATGTTTTTGCCTTCGGCAGAATGGTACACTTCCGGGTGAAACTGCAAACCGTATATTGGGTTGGCAGCGGTGGTAGCAGATTTAAAAGCAGCTACCGGAATACTTTCAGTGGTACCCAGCAATTCAAAACCTTCGGGTAATTGTTTGATGGTATCACTGTGGCTCATCCATACTTGCGAGTTGGTGGGAATGTTTTCTAACAATGCATCGGTTTGCGATACCTCAAAATTTGCCCTGCCATATTCTCTCTTATCACTTTTTGCCACGTTTCCGCCAAAAATTTTGGCGGTGAGTTGCGCACCGTAACAAACTCCCAGAACGGGTATTTGATCCGCTATGGATTTAACATCTACCATCGGTGCCTTTTCTTCGTTGACTGAGAAAGGAGAACCAGAGAGGATGATGCCTTTCAGTTGGGCATTGTATATAATTTCTTTGTGAAAAGGAACAATTTCGCAGTACACGTTGGCTTCTCTCACTACGCGGGCAATCAGCTGCGTGTATTGGGAACCAAAATCGAGAATGAGTATCTTATCTGTCATAACGCTGCGAAGGTAATTCATTCAACTTTTATTTTTTTAGAATATGGTTTCATCAAAAGATGGATGCGGAAAAGATGTGTAATACTTAAACTTTGCATATTAGCAGTTGGAGAAAATAAATCAGGTTAAAGCGGGGGCCAACGGTAAAAAGCGCGTAGGAAAGGTTTGTTTAATAAGATTAAATAACAAATATTTGTATTTAAATAAAAGATATGAAATACTTAATCACCCTTTGTTGTCTTTGGATCCTGTTACCTGGTTGTAGCAACCGCACTGGAAGTGGAAATATGGTAACCCGTGTAGAGGATGTAGCATCATTTAATAAAATAAGCGTATCAGGTGCTTTTTATGTAGAGGTGGTGCCGGGTGCTGCCGAACAGCGGGTTCAGGTAACGGCCGATGATAATATTATGGAAGATGTGCTGGTGAGTGTAGATGAAGGGGTCCTAAAAATAAAGATGAGGTCTGGAGTGAATTACAACAACGTGTATCCCAAAGTGATCATCAATACATCAGCCCTCAAAAAAATAAGCGTATCAGCTTCCGCCAAAGTGCAGGTGAAAAATACCTTGAAATCAAGCGATAAAATACAATTGGATGCTTCCAGCGCAGGTACCATCATTGCCAATGTAGATGCACCAGGCGTTGATGCAGATGCCAGTAGCGGATCAACAGTAGAGCTAACCGGTAGAACTCAAAATTATAAAGCACAGTGTAGCAGCGGCAGTACCATCGACGCTGCCGAATTGCTCAGTGAAAATACCGATGTGCAAGCCAGTAGCGGCGCATCTGCCAAAGTACACGCCAGTGTATCGTTGAAAGCACAGGCCAGTAGTGGCGGTGATGTAGATTATAAAGGAGGCGGCACAGTTTCTGCAAAAGAAAGCAGCGGCGGATCTATTTCAAAAGTAGATTAACCGGATGCGCTATTAATATATATTGGTAGGGCAGCCCATTTTTGATCTTTTGCTGCCCGAGCCATTGTTGCCGCCACCGAATCGGTAGTTGAATCGGATGCCGGCGGTAAAATACCAGTCTTTGTTGGATGGGTTTCCTCTTATGCTACCCTCTGCAGGATAGGGCGTATTTGGGTCCAATTCTTTTCCACGGAAAGCAAATGCTGCAGCTTGTGGCCCCCTGGCCCCGGCTAAAATGCTGGAATCGGCGTACGTGCCACTCACATCATCCAGGTAATCGGTGAATAATTTTCGAAGACCCACTTCGATGCCCAGTTGTAGTCTGTCTGACAAAGCCAGTTTGATACCACCCCCAAAAGGAATAGCGAATTGTTTGTTTTTGTACAATTGTTTTTCGGGATAAGCTGAAAGTCCCTGCCCTTCGGTAGCCAGCGAACGCAGGAACACTTTGTTTCCCGTGCTGTCGTATGCGTAAGGATTGTAATGAAAGGCGGCGATACCGGCAAATACGTATGGACTAAACCCTCGTTCTTCTATATCTAGTAATTGGTATTCTACTGCCAATTGTGCTTCCCATACCGCGGTTTTAAACATCAGGTTACGATCGGTAGCACTTTTACTGGCACTTGGTTTGACGTCGGCGCCATATAATCTAATATAGTTAGCAGCTCCTCTAAGGCTCCATTTTGGGGTAAAAGCGTAGGAAAGTCCCGCACCAAGCGCTATTTGTGCCTGGTTAAGGTCGAATCTTTTGGTTTGCAAATCACCGGCATAATGGCCGGTACCTGCGTAGATATCGAAGCTAAAAGGTTGAGCGCTAGCAAATAAGGAAAGACCTACTGCAACTGCACAAAAGAAGAATTTCATGATAAAAAAGTTAGTGATGAAATACACTCCTCTATTTTGTCCAAAAACCGTTCCTATTTTTGGGAAATGCAATTTGTTTGAAATAGTTTAAAAAAACTTTTACCAACTCTTTGCTATTTAAAACAGTACCCTTACCTTTGCACTCCAAATTAAAAAACGGAATTCTAAAGTTCTTTAAATATGTCACAACGAATCAGAATCAAATTACAGTCTTACGACCACAATTTAGTTGATAAATCTGCGGAGAAGATTGTAAAAACTGTACGCAGTACAGGGGCAGTGGTAACAGGTCCAATTCCTTTACCTACTCACAAGAAAATTTTTACCGTGTTGCGTTCGCCACACGTAAACAAAAAAGCCCGTGAGCAGTTCCAATTGTGTACACACAAACGTTTGTTAGACATATACACCAGCAGCAGCCGTACGGTTGACGCTCTAAGTAAATTAGACCTGCCAAGTGGTGTAGATGTTGAGATCAAAGCCTAATGAACCAACTCCGGCCCAATACATCGGGATCTGGAGTGAGGCATGGGTAAGCTCTTAAAAAGAAAAAATATGAACACCTAACTCCTGCTCAACAGCAATGTTGAAGGAGCGCTGGGTATAAAACAGATACAATGAAAAGTATTATTGGTAAGAAGATTGGGATGACCAGCATCTTTGGAACAGACGGTAAACAAACCGCTGTTACCATTATAGAAGCTGGCCCCTGTGTAGTTACACAAAAGAAAACCGTAGAAACAGACGGTTACAATGCTCTCCAAATAGCATTCGGCGACAAAAAAGAAAAACACTCCGTTAAAGCCGAAATCAGCCATTACGCAAAGGCTAACACCGCTCCTAAAAAATTCGTAAAAGAAATCCGCAATAGCGACTCAGACAAGAACGTTGGTGAAACCATCACAGTAGATATTTTCACAGAAGGTGATAACGTCGAAGTAGTAGGTACCACCAAGGGTAAAGGTTTCCAGGGTGTGGTAAAACGCCATGGCTTTAGTGGTGTAGGTGAACAATCTCACGGACAGCACGATCGCCAGAGAGCGCCAGGTTCTATCGGTAACTCATCTGATGCCAGTCGCGTATTCAAAGGCATGCGCATGGCAGGCCGCATGGGTGGCGATCAGGTGAAAATGAAAGGACTTAAAATAGTAAAGATTTTCGCTGAGAAAAATTACATATTGGTGAGTGGTTCCGTTCCGGGCCATAATGGTTCAATCGTTTTGATTAACAAATAATAAAAGCGTAACCGGAACTGGAAAGCGGTTCTATAAAAAAAAGTACAATGCAACTAGATATATTAAATACAAAAGGCGAAAAAACCGGCAGAACAGTAGAACTCCCGGAAGAGATTTTTGGAATCGAGCCAAACGATCACGTTATTTATCTTGCGGTGAAGCAATACCAGGGCGCACAACGCCAGGGTAACCATAAAGTAAAAACTCGCGCTGAAGTAAAAGGTTCTTCTAAGAAACTACACAAACAAAAAGGTACCGGTGGTGCCCGTAAGGGTAACCTGCGTAACCCGCTCTACAAAGGTGGTGGTACTATTTTTGGGCCAAAACCACACAAATACGATATCAAATTGAATCGTAAAGTGAAAGATTTGGCTAAAATGAGCGCACTCGCTTACAAAGCAAAAGAAAATGCGATCGTTGTGTTGGAAGATATGAACATGGACACTCCGAAAACCAAAACCTTCAGTGGTATTTTAAATAGCCTGAACCTGGGTCGTAAAAAAGCGTTGGTAGTTATTCCAGAATACAACGATAACCTGTACCTAAGCTTGCGCAATGTGCAAGGTGTGAACGGAACCGTTATCAGCGATATGAACACTTATGATATCCTGAATGCGAACGTCATGATCTTAACGGAAAGTGCTGCTAAACTGTTTTCTGTAGAAGTTGCAGAAGGAGAGGAAGCATAAGATACGAACACTAGTGAAGTGTTTAGAACTAAGAATTTGATTTAAAAAATAGCAGCTTTGCACATTTGCAAATTTGCACATCGAAAAAAGTTATGAAACTGTCTGATGTATTAATTAAGCCTGTTTTATCTGAGAAAGCCAACAAGCAATCAGAAAAAATGAACCGTTACACTTTTGTTGTAGACAGAAAGGCTAATAAGCTGGAAATTAAAAAAGCTGTTGAGCAGTTTTACGGCGTTCAGGTAGACGATGTGAACACATCTGTTGTTCCTTCTAAGCTGAAAGCTAAATACACAAAAGCTGGATTTATCGTAGGTCGCAAGCCTGCTAAAAAGAAAGCCATTGTAACCGTTGCAGCTGGTGAAACAATTGATATCTACGGAGCAACTGTTTAACGCAGCATCCGAAGTAACCAGTATTACAAATTGAAATGAATGGTGGTCAGCACCGCAAAGTTTTGACAAATAAAAAGTAAAAAAGAAAATGGCACTTAGAAAATACAAACCTACCACAGCCGGTACTCGTTGGAGAATTGGTAATGCGTATGCAGAAATCACTACCAACAAACCAGAAAAGACTTTGCTGGAGAAGCAAAAGAACACTGCTGGCCGTAATGCCCAGGGTAGAAGAAGTATGCGTTACATGGGTGGTGGAAACAAGACCATGTACCGTCTGGTAGATTTCAAAAGAAACAAGAAAGATATTCCAGCTACTGTAAAAACAATTGAGTACGATCCAAACCGTACAGCGTTCATCGCTTTACTGCATTATGCAGATGGTGAAAAACGTTACATCCTTGCTCCACAAGGTTTACAGGTTGGTCAAACTGTTATCAGTGGCGACAATGCTGTTCCAGAATTAGGAAATGCGTTGATGTTGAAAAACATGCCATTGGGTACCAACGTACACAATATCGAAATGCAGCCTGGTCAAGGCGGTATCTTGGTAAGAAGTGCAGGTACATCTGCACAATTGAATAACAAAGAAGGTAAATATGCGGTACTTAAAATGCCAAGTGGTGAGTTGAGAAAAATCCTCATCAATTGTTATGCAACTGTTGGTGTAACCAGCAACAGTGATCATAGCTTAGAGAGCATGGGTAAAGCAGGTCGCAACCGTTGGAAAGGTATCCGTCCACGTACAAGAGCAGTAGCGATGAACCCTGTAGATCACCCGATGGGTGGTGGTGAAGGTAGGGCTTCTGGCGGTCATCCGCGTAGCCGTAAAGGTAAATACGCTAAAGGTCAGATCACTCGTACAAGAGGTAAAGGTTCAGACAAAATGATCATAACCAGAAGAAACGGTAAGAAATTACCTAACAAATAAAACGTTCCTCGGCAGTGGCTGAAAACATAGTTAAAATGGTTCTGGATAACACCGGGGCAAATCAACAAACAAAGAGCTGGAAGACACATTTTTTCAGGTCGCAAATTTAAAATAACACATGGCTCGTTCATTAAAAAAAGGTCCTTACATCGAATTAAAACTAGAAACGAAAGTTTTAGGGATGGCTGAAGGAAAAATTAAAAAAGGGGTGATCAAAACCTGGAGTCGCAGAAGTACGATTTCTCCAGATTTCGTTGGTCAAACATTTGCAGTACACAATGGTAACAAGTTTATCCCTGTTTATGTAACTGAATTTATGGTAGGTCATAAATTAGGCGAATTTGCACCAACCAGAAATTTCAGAGGTCACTCAAGCAAAAAAATGTAATTAACACCGTTATTCGTTTGTGATTTTTGTAAGAGATGATTTATTAAATGACAAAAATCAACAACAAACGAGTAACAAGAAACATCATAAAAATGGAAGCAGTAGCAAAATTGAATAATTACCCGACATCGCCACGTAAAATGCGTTTATTGGCTGATTTGATTCGTGGTATGCAGGTAGAAAAAGCATTGGCCGTGCTGGAGTTCAATCCAAAACACCCGGCTGTTCCTTTGCGTAAACTGGTGATCTCTGCCATTAGCAACTGGAAAACAAAAAACGAAGGTGCTGACGAAACTACCTTGGTGGTAAAAACCATTTTTGTAGATGGCGCAAGAGTGATCAAGCGTATGCGTCCTGCTCCACAAGGTCGTGGTTACAGAGTTCGCAAGCGTAGCAACCACGTTACAGTTATCGTTGATGCTGGTGTTGAGCAAACAAAGAAAGTGCAGAAAGCTGCTACGAAGGCTGAAAAAGCTGTTGTAGTAACTCCGGCTAAATAATTGAGAAAAGTAATTTTAGAAAACAGAAACTAAATAAAAACTTTCAGGCTCTTAAAAGAGTAACATCGAAAGACTAAATTAATACTATGGGTCAGAAAACAAATCCAATAGGTGCAAGGTTAGGGATCATCCGCGGTTGGGATAGCAACTGGTATGCTCACAAAAAGGATTATGCAACCAAATTGATTGAAGACGATAAAATCAGGAACTACCTGAATGCTCGTATCAACAAAGGTGGTATCGCCAAAATTGTGATTGAGCGTACGCTGAACAAGCTGATTGTCACCATCCATACATCTAAGCCTGGTATCATCATTGGTAAAGGCGGTGGAGAAGTAGACAGAATAAAAGAAGAGTTGAAAAAATTGTGCGGAAAGGATGATGTGCAGATCAACATCCTGGAGATTCGTCGCCCAGAATTGGATGCCAACATTGTGGCTGATACCATTGCGCGTCAATTAGAAAATCGTATCAACTACAAACGTGCCATCAAAATGTCTATCGCTTCTGCCCTACGTATGGGTGCTGAAGGGATCAAGGTAAAAGTAGGCGGTCGTTTGGGTGGTGCTGAAATTGCACGTAGCGAAGAAATCAAACAAGGTCGTACACCATTGCATACTTTGCGTATGGATATTGATTATGCAAATGTATTTGCTTTAACGGTTTACGGTAAAATAGGTATCAAAGTATGGATCTGTAAAGGAGAAGTATTAGGTAAAAGAGACTTGAATCCCAATGTAATAGCAGGTGCTAAGAATGAAGGACCAGACAGACCACAAGGCGGTTTCGACAGAAGAGATGATCGTGGTGGACGAGGTGGTGGCGACAGAGGCGGTCGTGGTGGTGGTGGTGATAGAGGTGGTCGCGGTGGAAACGACAACCGTGGTGGTGCAGGTGGAAGAAGATAATCGATCAGGAGATTATCAAATAATCAAATTTTTAGAATTGACAAATTAAAATAAGATGTTACAACCAAAAAGAAGCAAACACAGGAAAACACAGAAAGGTAGAATGAAGGGCGATACCAAAAGAGGTGCCATACTTGCATTCGGAACATTCGGTTTAAAAGCGCTTGACAGCGTTTGGTTAACAAGTCGTCAGATTGAAAGTGCCCGTCAGGCAATGACACGTGCGATGAAGAGAGAAGGAAATGTGTGGATCCGTATTTTTCCAGATAAGCCTATTACTGCTAAACCAGCAGAGGTAAGGATGGGTAAGGGTAAAGGTAACCCAGAAGGATGGGCTGCAATCGTACAACCCGGTCGTATCTTGTTTGAAGCGGATGGGGTTCCGGAAGAAGTGGCAAAACATGCTTTTGGACTGGCAGCTCAAAAATTGCCGATCTTGACAAAATTCATCATCAGCAGAGATTACAAAGCCTAGTGCAGTGCGTTGGTAACAACAAATACAAACAGTTTACAAGGCGATAAGCAATTATCAAATAAGTTCATTATCGAACGATCAAATAAAAAGAACATGTCTAAAAAAGTAGATTTCATCAAAAGCGTTCAGGGATTAAGTGAGGCTGACCTGGTAGCAAAAGTAAAAGAGGACGAAACCCGTTTGAAAAAACTGACTTTCGCCCACGCTATCTCTCCATTGGAGAACCCTCAGAGCATCCGCTCTTTGAGAAGAGATATCGCTCGTTTAAAAACTCAATTGAAAAAAAATCAAATTGGAGCTTAATCCAATAAATTAAAATACGATGGCAGCAATAGAAACTACAACAAGTGTTGTAAGAAATTTAAGGAAAACAAGAGTCGGGATCGTTTCCAGTAACAAGATGGACAAAACCATCACTGTTAAAGTGGAAAGAAAGATCAAGCATCCATTATATGGTAAGTTCCTGAAAAAAACAACCAGCTTTCATGCTCATGATGAAAAGAATGAGTGCAGTATTGGTGATACCGTAAAAATTATGGAAAGCCGTCCAATGAGTAAAACAAAACGTTGGAGATTGGTAGAAGTGGTAGAAAAAGTGAAATAATAACTGTAGTATTAAGTATTGAGTGCTTAGTATTAAGATAGGATGTTAAAAATTTAGAACTGGTCTAGGCACTGTACATTAAGTACTAGATACTAAAATAAAAAAAATGATTCAGCAAGAAAGCAGATTAAATGTTGCGGACAACAGCGGTGCAAAAGAAGTATTGTGCATTCGTGTTCTGGGTAATAGTGGCCAGGATTATGCAAAAATTGGTGATAAGATTGTTGTTACCGTTAAAGATGCAATGCCTGCCGGTGGTATCAAAAAAGGTACCGTGAGCAAAGCAGTGATCGTACGTACAGTAAACAAACTGCGTCGTAAAGATGGATCCTACATCCGTTTCGACGACAACGCAGTAGTGTTGCTGAACAATTCTGATGAGCCAAGAGGTACCCGTATTTTCGGGCCAGTAGCTCGTGAGTTGAGAGACAAAGGATACATGAAGATCATTTCTCTTGCTCCTGAAGTTCTTTAAGAAAGCAAATGCTGGTAGTTAAAATCTATTAGCCCTGCATATACATTTCAAGTTAATCAGCTAATGGCTTCATGCTAAAGGCTAAAAGCTAAATAAATAAAATGAGTACAAGATTTAAACCCAAATTCAACATTAAAAAAGGCGACCAGGTAGTTGTGATTACTGGCGAGGACAAAGATTTGAAGAAGCCACGCAAAGTGTTGGAAGTTATTTTGGAAAAAGCGCGTGTTTTGGTAGAAGGTGTTAACATCGTAACCAAACACACTAAACCTACTGCTGCTAATACCAAGGGTGGTATTGTAAAAGTAGAAGCACCGATTGCTATCAGCAACGTTATGTTGTGGGATGCAAAAACCGGTGGTCCGAGTAAGATCAAACGCACTCGCGATAATGGTAAACTAGTTCGTGTAGCTAAAAAATCAGGGGAGGTAATCAAATAATGAGCACAACAAATACTACTGCAAGACTTGCAGACAAATACAAACAAGACGTCGTACCTGCTTTAATGAAGAAGTTTGGTTACAAATCTGTAATGCAAGCGCCTAAACTAACTAAGATTTGTTTAAATCGTGGTGTGAACGGTGCTGTAAACGATAAAAAACTGATCGACATTGCTGCAGATGAGTTATCTACCATCACTGGTCAGAAAGCTGTGGCTACCATGTCTAAAAAAGACATTTCTAATTTTAAATTACGTAAGAACATGCCCATCGGTACCCGCGTTACCTTACGTGGTGTAAAAATGTTTGAATTCTTGGATAGATTGGTGTCTGTTTCTCTTCCACGCGTGCGTGATTTCAAAGGTATCAACGATAAAGCGTTTGATGGCCGCGGAAACTACACATTGGGTGTTACAGAACAAATCATTTTCCCGGAAATCGACATCGATAAGGTGAACAAAATTACAGGGTTGGATATCACTTTTGTAACAACTGCTTCTACTAACGAGGAAGCTTTTGAATTGCTGAAAGAATTAGGTATGCCATTCAAAAATGTCAAAAAATAAATCAACATTCTAAATACAATCATTTAGAATTTAAACACTAGAACGTACAATTATTATGGCAAAAAAATCAATTGAAGCCAGGCAAAGAAAAAGGGTCAAAATGGTAGAGAAGTATGCTGAAAAAAGAGCTGCTCTCAAAGCCGCTGGTGATTATGCAGGTTTGGATCTTTTACCAAAAAATGCTTCTCCGGTAAGGTTACACAATCGTTGTCAGCTGACTGGCCGTCCTAAAGGCTACATGCGTCACTTTGGTGTAAGTCGTATCATGTTTAGAGATATGGCGCTACAGGGAAAAATTCCTGGTGTTACCAAAGCCAGCTGGTAAAATTTAGAACTGAGGACTTGGTACGTTGTACCAAGACTTGGATATCGCATTGTAAACAAATTATTTAAATCAATTAACTACACATAACAATGGTTACTGATCCAATTGCAGATTATTTAACAAGAATTCGTAACGCACAAATGGCTAATCACCGTATTGTAGAGATACCCGCCAGCAATTTGAAAAAGCGCATCACGGAAATTTTATACGAAAAAGGTTATATCCTTAAATATAAATTCGAAGACGATAGCAAACAAGGTTTGATCAAGATCGCATTGAAATATGATCCAACCAGCAAACTGCCTGTTATCCAAAGTTTAGAAAGAGTGAGCCGCCCGGGTCTGCGTACTTACGCAAAACCCGGTGAATTCAAGCGCGTTAAAAACGGTTTGGGTGTTGCCATCATTTCTACCTCTAAAGGCGTTATGACTGACAAAGAAGCCAATGCTCAAAACGTTGGTGGAGAGGTTCTTTGTAACATCTTCTAAGAAAAAATAGCATGAATGTAAACTGTAGATACATTAAGCTGAAACTATACTAAGCTGATCGGTCTGCAGAATTTTAAATAAATAAAAATCATTAACATGAGTCGTATAGGAAAAAAGCCAGTGGAGTTCCCGGCAGGTGTAAATATTACCCTCACAAAGGATAACCAAGTGGTAGTAAAAGGCCCTAAAGGTGAATTGAAACAAAATATTGACAGAGATATCAAAATTGAAATCAAAGACAATACCGTTGAATTTGCTCGTCCAACAGACCAGATCCGTCACCGTGCTTTGCATGGTTTGTATCGTTCACTGGTTAGCAACATGGTAAAAGGTGTAACAGAAGGATTTACAAAAAAGATGGAACTGGTAGGGGTAGGTTACAAAGCCTCTAACCAAGGAAATTTATTAGATCTTTCCTTAGGTTATTCCCACAACATTGTTTTGGAAATTCCCGCTGAGTTGAAGATCACTACTGCACAAGAAAAAGGTAAAAACCCAGTGATCACTCTAGAAAGTATCGACAAGCAGTTGCTTGGTCAGGTTTGTGCTAAGATCCGCAGCTTGCGTAAGCCAGAACCATACAAAGGTAAAGGCGTGAAGTTTGTAGGTGAGGTGTTGAGAAGAAAAGCAGGTAAGTCAGCAGGTAAATAATTTACCGGATAAACAGGTATTCATCTGTTTGTGCATCCATTTTAAAATAGATTTCCGGCAGTATCGGAGATTGTAAAATAAAATACAATGAGTAACAATAAATCAAGTGCAAGACAAAAGATCAGGTATCGTATCCGTAAAAAAGTTAGCGGTACACCCTCTAAACCACGTTTAAGTGTTTTTAGAAGTAATACCGATATCTATGCTCAGTTGATAGATGATAGCAATGGTGTTACCATCGCTGCCGCATCTTCAAAGCAAAAAGATATCAGTGCACAAAAAGGGCCTAAGATCGAAAAAAGTAAAATGGTAGGAGAGTCTTTGGCAAAAAAAGCAACTGAATTAGGTATCAAAAGCGTAGTATTCGATCGTAGTGGTTATATCTATCATGGTCGGGTGAAGGCTGTGGCAGAAGGTGCAAGAGAAGGCGGATTAGATTTCTAAGATTTCGGATGGTTAACAAAAGTTGCCTTCTATCATAAATCAACAATCAACAATCGTAAAACGATATAAATGTCAAACTCAATAACAAATAAAGTGAAAATCGGTGACCTTGAATTAAAAGAAAAGGTCGTTGCTATCAATCGTGTGGTGAAAACAACCAAAGGAGGACGTGCTTTCAGTTTTTCTGCACTCGTGGTTGTAGGCAATGAAGCTGGTGTGGTAGGCCATGGTTTAGGTAAAGCAAAAGAAGTTCAGGAAGCGATTACCAAAGGAATTGAAGATGCAAAAAAGAATTTGATCAAAGTTCCGGTAATGCACGGTACAATCCCTCACGAACAATTGAGCAAAGAAGGTGCTGCTAAAGTGTTGATCAAACCAGCTGCTCATGGTACTGGCGTAATTGCCGGAGGTAGCATGCGTGCTGTTTTGGAAAGTGCGGGCATAACCGACGTTTTGGCTAAGAACCTTGGTTCAGCTAATCCACACAATGTGGTAAAAGCTACCATCAAAGCTTTGGCTACTTTGCGCGAACCAATTGCAGTAGCAAAAACACGTAACATCTCTTTAAAGAAAGTATTTAACGGATAATCTAAGTGCTGCCAACTAAGTATAAATTACTTTAAAACAGTGCTCCAAAATTGAATAAGATGGCAAATAAAATTAAAGTTACCCAGGTAAAAAGCGTGATCGACAGATCTGAACGTCAGAAGAGAACGATGATTGCTCTAGGGTTGAAGAAAATGAATGCTACTGTAGAAGTAGAAGCTACTCCACAAATTCTGGGTATGGTAAACAAAGTGAGCCATCTGGTTAAAGTGGAAGAGCAAGCTTAAAAATGAAGCAGCTGCTGAGCGCAATCTTCTGATAAAAAAAGATTTGTCAAAGCGCTTTCATCAAATAATTAATACATCAAACAGCGAGGGGTGATTCCCCGTAAGTTAAAAATCAAATAAAAGATGAAATTACATACACTCAAGCCTGCGAAAGGCGCAACGCACAAAGAAAAAAGAATTGGCCGTGGTGAGGCAAGTGGTAAAGGTGGTACCTCTACAAAAGGTAACAAAGGTGGCCAAAGCCGTGCAGGTTACAAGAGTAAAAAAGGGTTTGAAGGTGGTCAGATGCCGATTCAACGTCGTATTCCAAAGCGTGGATTCACCAATATCAACCGTGTAGAATACAAAGTAATCAACATTGGAAAAGCAGATCATTACGCAGAAAAATATGGCATTACAGAATTCAGTCTACAAAACCTTTACATCAATGGTTTAATAGGTCAGAATGATCTGGTGAAAGTACTAGGTAATGGAGAAATTAAAGGAAAATACAGCTTTAAAGTAAATGCAATAAGCGATAAGGCAAAGGTTGCCATCGAAGCTGCCGGAGGTACCGTAGAAATAGTTAAATAATTTCCCGATATTTGCCGACGCATAAATACTTTATGCGTCTTTTTACCTTTAGAGCAATTAACTATTTAAACTGATTAAATTCTGTGAAGAAGTTTATAACAACACTTAAAAATATCTGGAGCATTGAGGAACTGAGAAATAAAATTATTTTCACTCTTATTTTGCTTTTCATTTATCGTCTTGGTTCTTTTATCGTATTACCTGGTATTGATCCCAATAAATTAGATAACCTTCAGGCCAATACGGAAGGTGGCATGCTGGGCTTACTCAACGCATTTGTTGGAGGAGCTTTTTCTAAAGCATCTATTTTTGCATTGGGTATCATGCCCTATATTTCTGCTTCTATCTTTATGCAATTGATGACAATCCTGGTTCCACAGGTGCAGAAAATTCAGAAAGAAGGAGAGAGTGGTAGAAAAAAAATTAATCAATGGACGCGTTACCTTACTGTAATTGTAACCGCGTTTCAAGCTGCAGCATACATCGGTTATTTAAATAGTCCGGGCATCCAGGAAGCATTGATTCCTGCATATGGCAGATTTTTCTGGGTATCCACCGTTGTGATTTTAACCGTAGGTACATTATTCGTTATGTGGTTGGGCGAAAAAATTACCGACAAAGGACTAGGTAATGGTACTTCTATCATCATCATGATTGGTATCCTTGCACGTCTTCCACAATCATTTATGGAAGAGTGGTCGAGTCGTTTGGCTGGCAATGGTGCAGGAGGTTTGTTGATCATGTTGGTAGAGATCCTATTTCTGATCGCAGTGATCATGGGATTGATTATGTTAGTGCAGGGAACCAGAAAAGTTCCTGTAGAATATGCAAAACAAATTGTTGGCAATCGCCAGTTCGGTGGCGCTCGTAACTTTTTACCACTGAAGGTGAATGCTGCAGGAGTGATGCCGATCATTTTTGCGCAAGCCATCTTATTTTTGCCTACCATCTTTACTGGTTTCACCGGTGAAGGTTGGGCTAGATATTTTACAGATCACACCAATTTTGTTTACATGATTGTGTATTCTATTTGTGTAATCGCATTTACTTTTCTTTACACTGCTTTGATATTTAATCCAAAGCAAATGGCAGATGAGTTGAAACGCAACAATGGGTTCATACCAGGGGTAAAGCCTGGCCAACCAACTGCAGATTATATTGGAACCATCATGGATAGAATCACGTTGCCGGGAGCTATTTTATTGGCACTCGTAGGTATCCTGCCGGGGTTTTTCCAACTTATATTTGGCATGCAGCCTAATTTTGCTACCTTCTTTGGCGGAACTTCATTGCTCATCATGGTAGGAGTAATTTTAGACACACTACAGCAGATCGAAACACAATTATTGATGCGTCAGTATGATGGTTTGATGAGTTCTGGAAGAATTCAGGGCAGACAACAACAAGTAACGTCTTCAGGAATTTAATCATTAAAAAGTACAATTACTATATTAGAACCCTGACGACACAATCGTCGGGGTTTGTTTTAATTTAGCACTATGATCATTTATAAAACAAAAGAAGAGATTGAGATCATGCGCCACAGTTGTTTGTTGGTGGGGGAGGCTCATGCGGAGGCAGTTAAGATTTTGAAACCCGGGGTTACTTCACTCCAATTAAATGATACCATCGAAACTTTTATTCGCGATAATGGCGGCACAGCTTCATTCAAAAACTATGGCGGTACCTATCCATTTGCTACATGCATATCTATCAACGACGCTGTGGTTCATGGTTTCCCTTCTAAACAACCTCTAAAAGAAGGGGACGTTATTTCCTTGGATATTGGAGTATTTAAAAATGGGTTTCATGGCGATAGCGCTTATACCTACGCGTTAGGAGAAGTTTCCGATGACGTAAAGCAATTACTAAAAGTAACCAAAGAGGCTTTGTACAAAGGCATTGAGAAAGCGCGGCAAGGCAATAGAGTAGGAGATATTGCTTTTGCCATCCAGGATCATACAGAAAGAAAACATGGTTATGGTGTTGTGCGTGATCTGGTAGGGCATGGCTTGGGTAGAAGTTTACACGAAGAACCCCAAGTACCCAATTACGGCAAAAGAGGTACGTTGGCCAAGTTGAAAGCTGGAATGGTACTGGCAATAGAGCCCATGATCAATATGGGAGTAAAAGAAGTGTTCCAGGATGATGATGGCTGGACGATCAAAACCAAAGA
>Ga0105046_10006821_pt1 | contig 18045 bp, 13 predicted proteins | sample MAT03_FD_78385 | JGI IMG/M metagenome (GOLD analysis project Ga0105046, IMG submission 78385) | Freshwater microbial communities from Lake Fryxell liftoff mats and glacier meltwater in Antarctica - MAT-03 (megahit assembly) | ecosystem: Environmental > Aquatic > Freshwater > Ice > Liftoff...
CCGAGTTGTCACAGTCGAACGAAGGTAAGATCCGTGAAGACAATCGAAGGACGACCCGGAATTCTGTTGACGCTTGTTGCAGTTATTGCTTCGAGTGCCCTCCTGTCCGGATGTCAAACGACTATAGGCGGGCAAACGCTGCCATCGCCGGACTACCTCACCGACGACGTGCAGTACTTCCCGGCTGGTCCGGAGTTCAAGCTCACGAACAAGGTTGAGGCTGCTCGTAAGCAGGCCGCCGAAAAGAAAAAACTCGAACAGGGTTTCTAAAGCTGGATCGCTGATTTACCAGCGAAATTCCACCCTGTGATTCATAAAAAGGGCGCTGAAGTCATGGACTTGAGCGCCCTTTTTTCGTGCGATATGAACGTTTTCCTGCAGCTTGGACGTTTTCTGCTCGACACATCGTACGTTTCGACAACACTTGTCTGGACAAGTGTTTTGGCGCGGTCTACAGTAAACAGAGATTAGATCCGGTGATTTTCCGACGCTGCCGGCTGGCTCGTGCTTCCAATACGAGATGCCTGCAGAAGATTTCACCGGCCGCTATTCCTGCGATGAATAAACTCTTGACCGTCCATTTCGACTACTAATTACGAGGTTTGGCATGTCCAGCGATGAAGTACAATCTGTTTCCGAAACTGATGTGGTCGTGATTGGTGGTGGACCGGCTGGCTCCACAGCGGCGACGTTAGTCGCACAAAAGGGCTATCAGGTTCGTTTGTTCGAACGCGAGACCTTTCCTCGCTACCACATTGGCGAATCGATGATTCCTGAAACGTACTGGGTATTGGAGCGACTGAACATGCTCCCCAAAATGCGTGCCAGTCATTTCGTTCACAAGCACAGCGTGCAGTTTGTCAGCGCGAACGGCAAGCAGTCAGCCCCGTTTTACTTCTATGACAACAAGCCGCACGAATGCTCACAGACATGGCAGGTCGAACGCAGCGAATTCGACATGATGATGCTCAACAATGCTCGCGAGCACGGTGTGGATGCTCACGAAGGCGTGCGTGTTCTGGATGTTCTGTTCGATGGTGGTCGAGCCACGGGAATTAAGATTCAGAAGCCTGACGGCACGACCGAACAAGTCAACGCGAAGGTCGTTGTCGATGCCAGTGGCCAAAGCGGGATGTTGATGAATCGGATGAAGCTTCGCGTCTGGGACCCGGTTTTGAACAAGGGCGCAATCTGGACTTATTGGGAAGGAGCCTATCGGGACACTGGCAAGAATGAAGGTGCAACGGTCGTGCTGCAGACGGAGAGTAAGAACGGCTGGTTCTGGAATATTCCGCTGCATAACAACCGTGTCAGCGTAGGGATCGTCGCACCTTTTGACCATCTGTTCAAAGGTCGCGGAACTCACGAAGAAGTTTACAACGAAGAGGTGGCAAATTGTCCGGCCGTTAAGGAACGTATCGCAGGAGCAAAGCGTGTCTCCGGATATCACGCGACGCGCGACTATTCATATCGATCGACAAAAGTTTCCGGTAACGGCTATGTCATGGTTGGCGATGCGTTTGGCTTTCTTGACCCGCTGTATTCATCCGGCCTGTTGCTTGCCCTGAAGTCAGGGGAAATGGCGGCGGACGCTGTTGTGGAAGGGCTGATGAACAACGATCTCTCCGAAGCTCAACTCGGTAAGTGGGGCCCGGCTCTGAATGCAGGCATCGACCGTATGCGGCGTCTTGTCTGTGAATACTACGACGGCTTCAACTTTGGCCGTTTCATCAAGACCTTCCCGGATCTTCAGGGAACCGTTACGGACTTGTTAATCGGCGACCTGTTCACGGACAAGGTGGATGTTGTCTGGGAGCCTATGGAATCGCTTTACAAGGAAGGCAAGACGGCTCCTGGGACTTGGCAGGAGGGAACTCCAGCCGAGCAAATCCAGTCAAAATCGAACGAGTGGTACTACACCGAAGCAGTCAACTGATCGTTTAACCCGACTCGAAGAGGAGGTGCCAGACCGCTCCGCCTCCTCTTCGAGTCGGGTTAAACGTAAGCGATCTCGGTTGAGACTAAATCAACAGACCGCCAGCTGCGGGTGAGTGTAAAAAACACAACGGTAATACCCGCGGCTAGCGCCTTGCGGCTCACGATTTCAACGAACCCCGAGCTGCAGAAAAATTATTTTACGCGAACAAGCTTCATCAGGCGACCGGAGACGTTCCAGTCCTGCACATACAAGTTGCCGTCTTTGTCCCAGTATGATCCATGCGTACCGCTGAAGATGCCTTCTTTCCACTGGTCCTGCGGCACGTTGTAATTGCCGCCCAGCTTTGGATCAGGATTGTGGCCGAGAACCGAGATAATCCGGTTGCTCTTATCCAGAATCACAACACGGCCTTGTAAGTCAGGCACCGACACAAAATCTCCCTGAATAGACACTGAAGTTGGCATTCCCAAACCGGTGATAACTTCTGCAATAAAATTGCCGTCCAGGTCATAGTGCAACAGGCGGCCCTTGGGATCGTGGTTACGATCGCAGATCAGCAGGCGAGCCGGTTCATAGCGAGTATCCAGAGTCATGCCGTGAGCCGTATTGAACTGCTTCATGTCATTTCCCTTGTTGCCGAAGTGCATCAGGTACTTGCCGGTCTTGTCGAACTTAAAGATGTGATTGCTGGCATATCCGTCTGACAGAATGATGTCTCCGTTTGGTGCCACGGTGATTGCGGTTGGGTTGAATTGCTTCAAGTCCAGACCTGACTCTTGTGGAAACGGCAGCTTCAAGACGATGTCGCCGGTTTCCGCACTGAACTTGATGCCTTCGGCGTTGGCGTTTCGAGCTCCATAGATGAATTCACCTTCCGCTTCATCGCGGATTTCCATGTCATGGATATTCGAGTATTCGTCACCGACGAAGCGACGAACGACTTTGCCGTCCGGTGAGAAAACAAAAACTCCAAGATTTGCACTGGTGTAGATATTGCCAGCTTTGTCGATCACGACGCTGCCATGAGTACCGCCGAGAACTGACTTGCCGTCTTCGCCGAGTCCCCAGCCGGGAACCGTGTCAAACGTCATGTCCCCGCATCCCATTCTCACGGGAGCAACCCCGTCAGCGGCGGTTGCCTGCAGCGCGACGCTGAGGCACAGTGTGAATATCATGGACTTGAAAATGCTCTTCATCTTCTGGATTCCTGGTTGATCTTTATGAGGGATTGATCAGACTTCTGTGACGCGGGTTTACAGCGACAAGTTCTAGTTCAGCAAAAGACAGGCTGTCAAATGGTTGAATGGAAAAATGGACAAACGACAGAACAGGTCGCTCGAAGCGTTCTTCGGAATTTTCTCATTCGATGCCACCGAAACAACTGAAACATGAACGACGCATGCTGATCGCCTTTCACAAACCTTATGGAGTGCTTTCGCAGTTCATGCCGGACGGCTCGCCGAATCGTCCTTTGGCTGAGTTTGGATTTCCAAAGAATGTGTATCCGATCGGTCGTTTGGATGCAGATTCCGAAGGTCTGTTGCTGCTGAGCGACGAACCCGCATGGAATGCGCGGCTGCTGGAGCCCCGTCATGCGCATGAGCGGGAGTATTGGGTGCAGGTGGAACGGATTCCCGAAGCGACAAGTCTTGAGCAACTGGCCGCAGGGCTAATGATTCAGGGACGAAAAACATTGCCATGTCGTGCGCGGATGCTGGTGCCTCAGCCGGAAATCCCACCGCGTGATCCGCCCATTCGGTTTCGCAAGAACGTTCCCGATTGCTGGATCGCTCTGGAATTGATCGAAGGCAAAAATCGTCAAGTGCGGCGCATGACGGCGGCAATCGGCCATCCGACACTGCGACTCATGCGAACGCGGATAGGCAGATTGACTCTGGAAGGTCTGACTGCCGGCGACTGGAAGATCTTAAGTTCGCCAGAACGGGAACTGGCAGGAACGGTTTAATGTAGAGTACGTCAGCCTTTCCAGGCTGACTTGTTCTACTGCATGCTTCATGTCAGGCTGGAAAGGCTGACGTACTTTTCGGGACGGTTCTTTTATTGACGATGCCGATTGTTCCGCCAAAAACAACAGAGCGAGCCGCTGAAACCTTTGGCTGCGTTGGTACAATCGTATGTGAGCAGCCGATGAGACAGAACAGTGGATAGAACCTACGTGATCTTGAGTTCACAAATTTCGTTCGGTTCGGCGATTCATCAATTGAGCAGGAACTTCATTCATGGTTAGTACGATTTCGTGTCAGGAATTTGCACCGCTCAGCAAGAAGGGCGGCTTCGATATGATCGACGTACGGACTCGACCGGAGTTCTATGAAGTTCATGCCGTCGGTGCTCTGTGCGTTCCTCTGGATACGCTGAATCCAGAGATGATCATGGCCTCACGGGGCGAACGCTCGAAAGAGCCATTATACATTATCTGTCGCACAGGAGGGCGTTCATCTCAGGCATGCAGTGCGTTTGCAAAAGCTGGTTTTGATAACGTCGTCAATGTCGATGGCGGCACGCTGGCCTGGGTGGCGGCGGGATTGCCCGTGAATCGCGGCACAAAGATGAGGATGTCGCTGGAACGCCAGGTTCGAATTTTTGCCGGGCTGATGATCGTTGCGGGCACGTTTCTGGCCAGGCTGAATCCTTGGTTTCTGGTTGTTCCCGGCGTCGTGGGAGCGAGTCTGGCATTCGGCGGGTTGAGCAACAGTTGTGGCATGGGGGTGATCATCGCCAAAATGCCATGGAACAAATCGTTGCAGGGACAGGCTTGTTCTGGTGGTGGTTGTTCTGGCGGCGGTGGTTGTTCATAGTGACTGTGTGCAGCACAACTGTGAAAGCATATGTTCTCTCGTTAGAATGCTGCTTGAGTTTGCTGAATGTCGGTGGATGACAGTCAGTCGATCATATTTTTTGAATGGAAGCAAGCCCCCGATGACGTCTACTTGTATCACGCGCCTGCGAGGCAGTGTCTATCTGGTTCTTACACTATTGATTCTGTCGATGGTGAGCAGTCTCGCGGCAGCACAGGACGGAAAACTGGATTCCGGTATTGATCCGGATGGCTTTGATAAATCCGTCAGGCCGCAGGATGATTTGTTTCTGCATGTGAACGGTCGTTGGTTATTGTCCACGGAAATTCCGGCGGACAAATCGAACTACGGATCTTTTACAGCTCTGGATGATGCGGCTCGCGAAAATATCAGAGCCATCATTGAGGAGTCCGTCAAGAAGCCAACCGATGCGAACAGCCACAAAGTCGGCGACTTCTATCGCAGCTTTATGGATGAAGAGACGATCGCGAAGAAGGGTCTTGAGCCGTTGAAAGCACAGCTTGATGCGATCAATGCGTTGGCCACGACAGAGGACGTGATTCGATACTTTGGCAGTTCCAACGTCGTCGGTATCGGCAGTCCGTTTGGGTTTGGAATTGGAACTGACGATAAAAACTCGTCACGCTACCTTGCTGCAATTTCTCAGGGTGGGACGACGTTGCCGGATCGTGACTACTACCTTGAAGATGAAGAAAAATACAAAGAAGCGCGCATCGCCTTGAGAGCGTATATTGTCAAGCTTCATGAACTTGCGAAGCTGCCGCACGGTGATGTTGCTGCCGACAATATTCTTAAGCTGGAAACGTCACTGGCCAAAGCCAAGTGGTCGCGCACCGAACTTCGCGATGCGGAAAAACGGTACAACCTGTTTGAAGTTGCAAAACTGACAGACGTTTCCGCGAAGTTGCCATGGGCAGTGTTCTTTGAAGCGGTGGGAGTGCCGGATCTCAAAGAAATCAACGTCATGACCCCCAGCTTCTTCACGGCATTGGAGACGATCGTTGCCGAAACGCCAGTCGAGACGTGGAAGCAGTATTGTCGATTTCGATTACTCGATGCCGCAGCCGATTATCTTACACCAGACTTCGTCGATGCTCACTTTGAGTTACACGATCGCACAATTACGGGTGTTCCCGAACAAAAGCCACGCTGGAAGCGTGCTGTCGATGCCACGTCCGGTGCCGGAGCGGGTGACTTTGGCGTGTTGGGAGAGTCACTGGGACAGCTTTATGTGCAGAGGCATTTTCCTGCGGAATCGCGCCGTCGCATGGACGCACTTGTTGCGAACCTGATGAAGACTTACGAAACCAGCATTCACGAATTGACATGGATGACTGATGCAACCAAGGAAAAGGCTCTCGACAAGCTGCACAAGATCACGACGAAAATTGGCTACCCGGATGAATGGCGTGATTACGCCAAACTCGAAATCAAAGCCGACGATCTGCTTGGCAATATGCAGCGTTCGGCTGAGTTCGAGCACCGCCGACAGTTGGACCGTCTTGATGGTCCGGTAGATCGCAAAGAATGGGGCATGACGCCTCAAACGGTGAACGCCTACTACAACCCTGGCATGAATGAAATTGTGTTCCCGGCCGCCATTTTGCAGCCTCCGTTCTTTGATGCCCTGGCTGACGACGCGGCCAACTATGGTGGGATCGGGGCCGTGATCGGGCACGAAATCAGTCACGGCTTTGACGATGAAGGCAGCAAGTATGATGGAGACGGCAACTTGCAGGACTGGTGGACAGAAGCTGATCGCGAAGCCTTCGATAAACTTACCGGCCAGCTGGTGAGTCAGTTTGAAGGTTACGAACCACTTCCTGGACGTAAGCTCAACGGGAAATTGACGCTCGGTGAAAACATTGCTGACCTCAGCGGAATGGCGATCGCCTACAAAGCGTATCGCATGTCATTGGGCGGGAAAGATGGTCCGGTGATTGATGGCCACACTTCGGCTCAACGATTTTTCCTGAGCTGGGCTCAGATCTGGCGACGCAAGTACCGCGAAGATGAGCTTATTCGACGTCTTGTGATTGATCCGCATTCGCCATCCAGCTTTCGAGCCAACGGGCCGATTTCGAATCTGGATGCGTTCTACGAAGCCTTCGATGTGAAGGCGGGAGATAAGCTGTTCAAGCCGAAGGCAGAGCGGATTCAGATCTGGTAGCATTGGCAGCGAAAGTCGTCAAGACTTTCGCCACTATTAAACTCAATTCAAAGGTAAACCCTATGCGATTTTTCTTGTCGGGCATCATAGTCGCCTTGCTGCAGTCAGGACTGACGTCCTTCGCCTGCGCGGATGCGACATCTGATTCGATTGCCGTTCTTCGAACAGTTCAGCCTGGTGCGGTGGATTCTGCTGCGGCTCGCAAGGCCGTTGATCAACTCACGGCGGGCGGATCAAAATCATTGCTGCCGCTGCTGAACGGATTTCACGATGCCAGCCCATTGACTGTCAACTGGCTCAGGAACGCGTTCGAACAGATCGCAGATGCGGAAACTAAAGCAGGGCGGAAACTACCTCAAAAAGAACTTGAAGCTTTTGTGACGGACCAGCAACAGTCTCCGTTTGCGCGACGACTGGTTTATGAAACGCTGAAGCGTTCAGATGCCAGTGTTGAAGATCGATTAATTCCGGACATGCTGCTTGATGCCAGCCCGGAATTTCGCCGCGATGCTGTTGCAAGACTCATTAAGGAGGCAAGCGGCGTTGAAGATGCCGCTAAATCTACGCCGTTGTATCGCAAGGCATTCACTGGAGCAGTGCATGAAGACCAGGTGAAAACGATCGCGGAAGCTCTTCGCACCAACAAAGAAGAAGTCGATATTCAAAGGCACTTTGGGTTTCTGTCGCAGTGGTCAATCGTTGGTCCTTTTGACAATAAAGAGGGCAAGGGCTTTGCGACGGCATTCGGTCCCGAGTTGGAAATTAACGCTGGCAAAGATCCAGATCCGCAGGCCGAATATGACGGCCAGTTGGCGAAAGTAAAATGGCAGCCGATTGCTACTACGGATGACTACGGCGTGGTTGACATCGCCAAGCAGATCGAAAATTACAAGGGCTCGCTGATGTATGCGACGACAACCTGGACCAGCGACAAAGATCAGCAGGTTGAAATTCGTCTGGGCACACCGAACTCATGGAAGTTGTGGGTGAATGGCAAATTAGTGTTCGAGCGAGAAGAATATCATCGCAGTTCACAGTTGGATCAGTACCGAGTACCAGTGACTTTGAATGCAGGTAAGAACATGTTGATGTTTAAGATCTGCCAGAACGAACAAACCCAGGACTGGGCTCAGCGTTACCAGTTCCAGATCCGCGTCTGCAACAGCACTGGCTCTGCAATTCTGCCAGCCACCAGCACCGCGCGCAGTGAAATCAAATCAGGAGTTCAACAATGAGACTGAACGTTACATGTTTGATCGTAGTGGCGGGTTTTGTTTCAACGTCAAACGCTGCCGACTGGAGACAGTTTCGCGGTAATGCGGCGAACTCTGTCGCCGCAGGAGAATCACTGCCGACGGAGTTGAGTGGCGACACAATCGCATGGAAGACGGAACTTCCCGGCCGGGGACTTTCTGGTCCAATCGTTGTTGGCGAGCAGGTCTTTGTTTCGGCCAGTTCCGGTTACACACAGGATCGCCTGCATGTCATCAGCGTAGATGTCGCAACTGGCAAGCAGCAATGGGAACGGCAATTTATCGCCACCGGACGCACGCTGACGCATGACAAAATGTGCAACGCGACACCGACAATGGCCAGTGATGGCAAACGCGTCTTCGCGTTCTTTTCCAGCAACGACCTGATCTGCCTCGATCTGGAAGGAAACCTGCAGTGGTTGCGTGGCTTTGGCAGCGAATTTCCGAACGCCAGTAACAGCCTTGGAATGTCATCGTCCCCGGTGGTTGTGGGCAACACTGTAGTGGTTCAGGTCGAAAGCGATGCTGAAGCCTTCGCATGTGGAGTTGATGTTGAATCTGGTGCCACGATCTGGCAGATCACGCGCCCGCGAGCCGCCAACTGGACCTCACCTTCGATCCTGCCGGCCACCGACAATCAGCCGGCTCTGGTGCTTTTGCAGTCTTCAAAAGGCCTGACGGCGGTGGATCCAATCTCTGGTAAGATTGTGTGGGATTTCGACAAAGGTGCATCGACGATTCCGTCGGCGACAGTTGACGCCGGTGCCATTGTGATTCCATCTAATGGACTCACTGCCATCCGACCTGCTGCGGATAACACATTTGATCAGCTCTGGAATTCATCGACCATCAGTCCGGGAACCGCCAGTCCGGTCGTTGTAGACGGCATGGCATTTGCCTTAAACAGTTCCGGAGTTCTGTCAGCGGGCGACACACAAACCGGCGAACGTCTGTGGCAACTGCGACTTCGTGGATCATTCAGCAGCACACCTATTTCTGCCAATGGCTATCTCTATCTGTTCAACGAAGATGGCAATGCTTTTGTTGTGAAGCCTGAAAAAGACAAAGGCATTATTATTTCAGAACTGGATCTCGCCGAGAAAATTCTCTGCAGCCCGGGTGCCGCAAACGGAGCTTTGTATGTTCGCAGTGATGCACACCTTTTTAAGCTTGCGGAACGGCAGTAGCTGGCCTTTGCCTTTTCGTAATTCGGTAAGTAACTATTAGCCGCAGGGCGCTAGCCCCGGTTTTTCAAACTCTAAAACCGGGGCTAGCGCCCTGCGGCTGATTAAATCAATAGTCCGCTAGCGCCGACCCAGCCCAACAGAATTCCTCATGTCGGCACCCTATCTTTATACTCCAGCTTCGGCCACTGACAAGACCGTGACCGATCCCCGCGCTGCTTATCAGGCGAGGATCGACGCGATGGCAGTGCTGAAGAAAAAACTCACGCGGCGAGATCAGCGTTTTGTGAGATTTCGCGTAGCAATCTTCGTGATGGCCGTTGGTCTCGCGATTTTGTGCCTGGGTGATCCGGACTATGTTTCCTGGTGGTGGATCAGCATTCCGGCGCTGCTGTTCTTTTCGCTGCTGCCCTTCCATCAAGCCTGCATCAAACGACTAAAACGCGCGCAGGCTGTGAGTGGGTTTCACGCCAGTCGACTCCGAAGACTGGATCGTGAATTCGGTGCGGACGTTTCCAACGGCTCAGAATTCATGAATGATCTGCATCCGTGGACACAGGATCTGGATGTCTTCGGGCCAGGTTCGCTTTTTCAGTTACTCAACGAATGTCGCACGCAGCCGGGTCGCCGGAAACTGGCAGAATGGCTGCAAACGATCAGCGACGGTGACACAATTCGGCTGCGACAAGCTCGTGCTCAGGGATTAAAGAACGAGCTGGCTCTGCGGGAATCGCTGGCATGTGTTCCTGATTCTGCGCAATGGGAGACAGCCGAACATCTGCTGATGGAGTGGGTTCAGGAATCTGCTCAGCCCATGCCATGGTGGATTGTCGCATGGTCTCTGCTGATCGGGGTTATTGCTATTCCCGTGATCGTCCTTGTTCTGATGGAAATTTTATCGCTGAAGATGTTGCTGCTGGTGGTCCTGTTACAGGCTCCGGCAATTAGTATGACGAGACGGCAGATTAAGTCTGTGGCGCAGCGAATGGATAACGTCGATTCGGCTTTGCGACAGTTTGGTCTCGTCATGGATGTCTTCGAACGGCATTCCGTGGATGAACCGGCGATTCGCGATTTGCAGAATCGATTTCATTCCGAATCCGAAACAGCCTCGCAGGCGATTCGGCGTTTGAGTCAGCTGACACAATGGCTCAACAATGCAACTCGCAATCAGTTTTTTGCGCCGATTGCGTGGGCTTGTGGATTGTTTGTGTTACTGACATTTTTACTGGAACGATGGCGACTGAAACATGGTCGTGACGTGGCCGATTGGCTGGAAACGACTGCCTGCCTTGAGGCGTCATTGTCTGTCGCGGGCTACTGTTTTGATCATCCGCAGGATTGTCTGCCAGTGATTTCTGACACGCAGCCCGAACTGATTGCTGAACAGGTTGGCCATCCGTTGCTCAAGGAATCTGCCTGCGTGCGAAACAGTGTTTCGTTGACGAGCGACAAACCTTTGCTGTTGATCAGCGGTTCCAATATGTCGGGCAAGAGTACGTTTCTTCGCAGCTTGGGTGCGAGTGTGGTGCTGACACTGTGTGGTTCTGTCGTGCGAGCGAAAAGTTTTCGCACGTATCCATTCCAGCTGGCAACGGCGATGCGAGTGAGCGATTCACTTCAGGAAGGTCGATCGCTGTTTTTTACTGTTGTGCGTCGCCTGAAAACTGTGGTTGATCTGACTGAACAGCCAAGAATCGTCTTGTTCCTGCTGGATGAAATTCTGAACGGTACGAACTCACATGATCGCCGTCGCGGTGCCGAAGCTGTGATCCGATCGCTTGTCGCACGTCATGCACTTGGTATCGTGACGACGCACGACCTTGCTCTGACAAAGATTGCCGAATCCATGTCTGATCAGGCCGTCAATAAGCACTTTGAAGACAAGATCACGGACGGGCAGATGACGTTCGATTACACCCTGCGTGACGGCGTCGTCGAACGCAGCAATGCCATCGAACTGATGCGGATGCTTGGCCTGGATGTTTAATGACGAGCGGAAAATCAATGTCGCCTTTCGCTCCGCGAAAGTTGCGAATACGCTGCTTTCGCGGAGCGAAAGCCGACTCGAAAATCATGGCCCTGATCGAGGTATAGAATCATCCATGTCGTCGTACCGGCAGACATAGTTTGGTTGCTTCGATCGGACCTTTTCTTCTTCAAAGGCGTTCAATACGGCCTTCTCAATCTGGTCGCGACACGTCGCATTGATCGGATGAGCGATATCCGCAAACATCCTGCTGCGACCGGCCTGCGGGTCTGCTTCAGGCGCAGGCGGAAGCGGCGCGCCGCAGTGGGAACAGTACCGTGCTCTCACTTCATTCTTGGCAGAACAGCGACTGCATTTTTCTGTGAGTTTGCGACTTGGCATCGCAACGAAATATCCGCGTTGTCCCTGGATGATCTTCAGGTCTCTGACAACGAATGCCTCATCAATCGTGATGGAGCAAAACGCGCGCAGTCGGTCGTCTACGTCAGAAACAAGCTTGATTCTAACCTCTGTGATTACCACTAAAACATACCTTACAGAAAGTCAAACGTTGCCAAACAGTCCACTTAACTCGGCCCTGAGCAAGAAACCATTCCACACGCGACTCAACCAAGCCACACTATGTCGAGGCGTACTTCGTCTGTCAACCCGCAGCAACGGAAGTTTCATCCGGGAACGTCCCTGCTGCATTACCAGACTCCTGGTACGTCGGAAAGGGTCACGGAGTGCGGCCTCATTGCCAAATTCTTAAGAATTCATGTTCATCAGTGATTTCAAATTCAACGACGAATCGGTTCGTTAAATCTGACATTCGCGATGCAGGTTATTGTTAGAATTCGGTTCAACCCTGGAACGATTGGCTCCGCACACTTCGATGAAAGCACACCGGGAATGTACTACGTGCTTTTCGAAAAGACGGTAATTATGCCGAGAATATTCCGCCTGACGTACCTTATGCGATCAATGTTGCGTATCAAAAAAGGAACACACGATGAATGTCTTCATCAGGGCTGCATCGCCTGACGATATAACGGTGATTTCGGGATTTAATTGTTGTCTGGCAAAGGAAACAGAGAATAAGACACTGGATCGAGCAACTGTTTTAAATGGCGTACGCCGCGGCTTCGAACTTGGCGACGAAGTACAGTATTTTGTGGCCGAGGACGAATCCGGCGTGATTGCTCAAATTATGCTCACCCGCGAATGGAGTGACTGGCGGAACGGCTGGATGATCTGGCTCCAAAGCGTTTACGTTTCCCCACCGAAACGAGGGGTCGGAGTTTTTCGGATGTTGTTTGAACGCTCCATTGAAATAGCCCGACTGCGCTGCAATCCCGTCTGCGTGCGTCTTTATGTTGAGCACGACAATGAGATTGCAATGACCACTTACCGCCGGCTTGGATTCCAGGACAGCGGCTATCGAGTCATGGAAATGGCGATTGAATAGTCAGCAATTAAAGCCGGGCTATTCATGCTTGCCATGTGCAGAGGCGGGTTCCGACTGCAGCGTCGTGAGATATTCAACCAGATCGCGAATTTCAGCTCGCGTTAGATTCTTTGCGATATCCTGTGGCATTCCAGACTGACCATTGGCTCGTTCGTCTATGTCGTCTTTTGCCACGGAAATTAAAGCACCGGTTGGAGTCATCAACTGCACAACAGAATCATTGTCGCTCTTCAGGATGCCGGAATGAATCTTTCCTTCCATCGTGACGATGATCACAGTTTCAAAGCCTTTCGCGATCTTTGCACTGGGGTCAACAATTGCTTCCAGCAGATAATTGCGATCTTTCTCCTTGCCGACTTTGGAAAGATCTGGTCCGACTTCGCCGCCGCTGCCATCAACTTTGTGGCATCGCCGACACGCTGCCGCGCTGCGACCGAAGAATAATGCTCGGCCGCGTTCAATGTCGCCACCTTCCCGACATTCATTCCACAGGCTCAGCAGCGTTCCATTTTCCTGTTGTCGTTTTCGAAACTCCGCAATGGCAGCTTTAAGTTCCTCTGTGCCGCGAGCTTCCGCTGTATTGATCAGATCCAGTGTCGCTCCTGCCGAAAAATCCAGCGTCTTCAGGCGTTCAAATGCCATCAATAACACAGCCTGAGATTCCTCCGTGCGGATTGGACCCAGCAGTCGCAACGCGGTCTGTTGCGCCTGCAGACTACCGGTGTTCAGCAGTTCTTTCAGGCGAGGCACTGCGTTTTGCGGTTCGCGCTGTGTCGTAATTTCGATGGCAGCAAGGCGAACAGATTCGGATGGATCTTTGAGCCCCGATTCAAGAACTGCAGGAATATCCGAAGATAGCTTCGCCATCGCTCGAAAAGCCGATGTTCGCAGCGTGTCATCCAGATTCGTGTCGTGCAGAATCGCCTGCAGCGCGGGGACCATATCTTCGATGCCAAGTTCTGTGGCGATATCGACGGCCTGCTGACGAAGCTCCGCTGATCCGGCGAGCATCCCCGGCAGATGAGGACTCACGGCCTGCTGCAGGCTATCCACTTCCCGAGCGGCCAGCGGACGCCAACGGCCCGTAACTGTATCCAGATTCTGTGGCTTGTTCCATGTTGCCAGCAATTGAGCGGCAACTGCTCGTACGGCGTCCGAGCCACCAGCTCCAGCGGCAACACGTGCCACGGACGCTGCATCAGCGGCAAGTCCTCGACGATAGCAAGCATTCAGACTGCGTCGCAATGTATTGTCATCCAGACCGGGTGTTGCGAGCAGATCGGCGAGTGACGATTGAGCGGCTTCGATGGGTTCATCGTTGATCGCTCGTGCGGCTTCGGCGACGAGTGATGAATCACCATCCTTTAGAAATTGATCGATTGCCGAATCGCCGTGCCGACGCATGGCAAGCAGGACGCCAAGGCGTCCTGGTGTTCCAGCATAGTCGGCGAGTTCTTCGAGCAATCCCGGATGCCGTTCGGCAAGTTTCACAATTCCCATTGTCGCTTGATGACGCACGACTGGATCGACATTGTTGTTTCGATCGAGCAACGTCAGCAGAGACTTCGCGTCTTCCGATGTCCCGAGTGTTCCCAGGGCCGTCGCGGCAAATCCTGCGAGTCGCAACTCATCGCGTTTTGTCAGTTCTTTGCACACAGACGTCAGGTTCTGCCGAAGCTCACCTGCGACAGCAGCGAAACCGTGGCGCGACACGATGTCAGTCATGACTTTGATCGCCTGAGTCTGCAATTCTGTTGTAGATCCGTTTGTTCGATCGGACAACATTTCCAAAAGCAGTGCATTCACAGCATTTGCGTTTTCGACAGACGCAAGTCCGTGTTGCCAGCAACCCCACAAGCCATGCAATCTTGCAACATCATTGCCTGCAGTTCGAACGGTAGTCATCAATTCTGAGATCTCGTTGCGGCGAACGAGTTCGAACTGAGCTTCAAGTCGAACGCGGCGATCGGCATGCTGCAGCAATTTGACCAGATCGGCAACGGTGGAATTCATGATGCCACCGCCGAGTAGTTTGACCGAGTCTGTGGCGTTGGACGCATCAACATCGTGAGCGAATCGGTAAAGTCGGCCTTTGCCTTCACCGTTCCAGCCATTCACCCAGTCGCTGACAACCATGCTGGCGTCCGGAGCAAACGTGACGTCGGTCGCCAGAATTGACCAGATAAACTCATGGGAATCGTACAGCTCGAATGTCGCGCCTTTTGGTGTATTTGTGAAGCTGCGAATGCCGCTGTTACCTGCCGTACCACGAAAATCGGCCATGAAGAAATGACCTTTGTATCGATCTGGCAGACCAACACCGGGATAAAACGTCAATCCTGATGGACCATCGCCCAGATTCGCAATTGGTGGCAATGTTGCAGCTGGCTGGACGGCGGAGGTCTCCTGGTCAGCGTGGTATGGATACCAAATGCGTTCGCGATTCCACGGACCGCGATCATCCAGATACTGATAATACATCCGCCAACCGGTATCGCCGTCCTGCACGACGTAGACCCAGCGAGCTTTGTCACCGCTGTCGGAATTGTTGTCGCCGGTAAACAGGTTTCCGTTGTCGTCAAATGCCAGTTCCTGTGGATTGCGAAGTCCATACGCAAAGACTTCAAGATGACTGCCATCTGCATCACAACGGAATACGGCTCCGGTATCGACTCGTTTCAGACGAGTTCCTTCTTTCGTAATCACGTTGTAGCCGCGGTCGCCGATACTGAAATAGATTCGACCATCAGGGCTCACGACCAGACCATGCATATCATGACCTCGAAATGCGACCCGCACACCGTAGCCATGATGCAGGATTTGCGGGTCGTCAGCGATGCCGTCATTGTCGGCATCGGCGAAGCTCCACAGATTCGGGATGCACGTGTAATAAATGCGACCATTGTGTTCGATGACTCCAGCCCCGGTTCCATCAATGATATCATTGAAGCCGTCAGCAAAGAGCGTGTCGCGATCAAGCGTGCCGTCTCCGTCAGTGTCTTTCAGCATTCGCAGGCGGTCGTGTTCCTTCGCCCACTTCTGGACGTCATCTCCCATGTACCTGCGAAACATGGCCGCCCGTTCTTCGACAGATTCCAGTTGCAGATCATTTTCCAGCCAGTTCATATGGCTGCGGTTGTCTTCGACTCCAGATTCCTGTCGAAACGTCTCGCACACGATGATGCGGCCATCATTGGTAATCGTGAAGCACACAGGATTTGCCAGCATTGGTTCCGCAGCCAGCAGCAAACCCTGCACATTTTCCGGTAGCCGAAATCCTTTGAGTGCGAGTTCTGCATCCTTCGAGGCATCCGCGATCTTTGGTATGTATTCATCCTGCGACCAGACAATTTCTGCCGACACAACAAACAGCATCGCGGCAGAAAAAAATAGCGATCGAATCATGTCAGGAGTCTTACTGGAAGAAGGTTCTATTGTTGCGGTTCTTGAGGTCCCTGTGGCGATGCTGGCCGAGGTTGCTCAATTTCCATACAATTTACCGCAGGTTCACATTGTCCAGAAGCGGCAAGTACCGAGCTCGCTTGGTTCCGTATGATTTCCGGTGGGAAAGAAACTTGTCATTCTCAGGTTCAATTGTTTGCATCGTATCGAGTCGTCGCATTTTGAGTGGGCTGCGGACCCGTCTGGAGCAGGTATCATTCAATGGCCAGAGGAAAGTCAGACATATGAAACGAAGAACTTTTCTTCAGACTGCTGTTGCTGCAACATTTGTCACGCAGTTAGGAGCCGCCTCGAAGCGATCGCCGCGAATTCTTTTACGGTCGTCGTGGCAGGTGGTGAATATTGGCGACATCGCGCACACGCCGGGTGTAATGGCGTTGATTGAAAAATATATTCCGGAAGCGGAAGTTGTTCTCTGGGCGTCGGGAGATCTGTCTGCCGAAGTCGCGGCGATGGAACATCAGCGATTTCCACAACTTAAGATCGTCAAGGGTGCGTTTAGAGCCGACGGAAAAGCATCAAACGCAGAACTTGAAGACGCAATTGCATGGTCTGATTTTCTACTGCACGGCTCGGGGCCGTCATTGGTGGCTGCCAAAGATGTGGCAGCGTTCGTCAAACATACAGGCAAGCCGTTTGGTGTCTATGGAATCACTCACGGTTCGTTCCTGTCCGGCAACGACAAAGATTTGCTTTCTCAGGCAAAGTTCGTGTTCTTCCGCGACTCTGTGTCATTAGAATTTGCAGAGAAAGAGGGCGTGACTTGCCCCATCATGGGATTCGCCCCGGACGGAGCCTTCGCATGCGACTTGCGAGATGACGCGAAGGCTGAAGAATTCCTAAAGGCAAACGACCTTCAAGACGGAAACTTCCTGTGCTGTCTGTCGCGACTTCGAAATACGCCCTACTGGAAGATTGATGCTAACAAGCGACCGTTTAACGCAGAAAAGCACGCTCGCAATGAAGCAATGAAAGAACACGATCATGCGCCGTTGCGAGAAGCGATAGTTCAGGTGATTCGCGAAACGGAACTCAAAGTGCTGTTGTGTCCCGAAGATATGACGCAAATGTTGGTCGGTAAAGAATTGCTCTACGACAAGTTGCCGGATGACGTGAAGCCGCGAGTTGTCTGGTGTGACAAGTTCTGGCTCACGAACGAAGCACTCAGCGTCTATCTGCGCAGTGCAGGTTTGTTCGGCAGCGAAATGCATTCACCCATCATGGCCGTCGGCAACGGAATCCCGGCCATCGTTTGCCGATTTGCAGAACAAACGAGCAAGGGCATTATGTGGCGCGACATCGGGTTGGGCGACTGGCTGTTTGATCTTGATGTCGAAGAAGAAGCCCACCGGGTTCCTGCGGCAGTGCTTGCGATGGCTCAGGACTTCACCGCTGCTAAAGAGAAAACTGAAGCGGCTAGACAGTTTGTCATAAAGCGGCAACAGGAAACAATGAATGTGCTGCGAGATGAATTGCTGCGGATTGGAAAATGAACGGTCGCAGCCAAAAGCGGAACCTGACTCTCCCTGAAACTGTCACTGTATGCAGTTTGGTGCAGTGCAGAATCGGCCCAAATCAAAGCTGAAACGGCGTCATCCATTTCGTGGTGGTGTCATACGTCGCAAAGGTACCATGGACAAGTGCATTCAGGACGACGAAGTATGGTCCGTCGTCGAGGCAGATTGGTTCTGTGCCGTCCCATGGTTCAGTTTGTTCCGGACTGACCAGCATCCAGCGGTGGTAGTGGCCTGCGAAGAAAA
>Ga0105046_10006822_pt1 | contig 18045 bp, 18 predicted proteins | sample MAT03_FD_78385 | JGI IMG/M metagenome (GOLD analysis project Ga0105046, IMG submission 78385) | Freshwater microbial communities from Lake Fryxell liftoff mats and glacier meltwater in Antarctica - MAT-03 (megahit assembly) | ecosystem: Environmental > Aquatic > Freshwater > Ice > Liftoff...
GCCACAAGAGCGGCATCGCGGTGCGCTTTCCGCGCATGCTGCGGATGCGTGGTGACAAGAAAGTGGACGAGGCGGATACGCTGGAGCGCTTGCAGGAGTTGCTGGCGCTGACGGGCTGCTGATGCGGTATCGCGCACATTGCAGTGCTGCTTCGGGTGATCTGCTTTACCAAAGCACCGTGGCGGGTTCTCTTTTCTGCCTGAGTTCCAATCGCCAAAATAATCAGACGCCCGGAAGTATTGCCAGCTTGTGAACCTGCCCAAGGTACCGACACTTGCGATGGAGGATTGCAACTCGGCCTCGGTCGGAAAATTCTTCAACACGCGATGCGCCGAGCCGTCCTTGATTTCGACATCCTGAGGCACGAACTGCGCCTGCCCGATGGCACCTGGGCTGCCTGCACGCTAAAGCAGGGTGAATTCGTCGTCAACCTGGGCCACATGATGGCGCGTTGGACCAACGAACGCTGGACCTCCAACCTGCACCGCGTGGCCAACCCGCCGTTGGCGCGCGCGCAAAGTGGGCGCCTGTCGATCGGCCAGTTCGTGCACCCCAACTACGACCAGGCCATCACCTGCGTGCCGACCTGCCTGGCGCCGGGAGAGACGCCGCGCTATCCGCTGATCAGCGCCGGCGAACACATCATGCGCAAGATCGAGAGCTGCCACGAAGCGGCCGGATGAACCGGTCGCGCGCTTGCGGCTAATATAGGGTATGCAACGCACCGGCAAAGCGCGCGCGCCCACCTTCGAGACCCTTGCCGAAGCGGCCGTCGACACCATCCGCAATCGCATTCTCGACATGACGCTCGAGCCCGGCAGCCGGGTCGACGCCCCGCTCCTGATGAAGCAGTTCAAGCTCTCGCGCACGCCGGCGCGCGAGGCGCTCAATCGGCTGGCTGCCGAAGGACTGGTGGTGCTGCATGCCAACCGCGGCGCCTACGTCCGGCGCCTCGATTTCGACGACATCCACGCGCTGTTCGACGTCTATTTCGTCGAGGAGCGCATGCTCGGGCACTTCTGCAATTTCGGCGACGCCGGCCTTACGGCCGACCTTGAGCGCATCCACCTCGCCCATCAGGAAGCGACGCGGGCGCGGCGCCATCTGGATGTCACGCTCTTGAACAGCGAGTTCCACCATCGCATCGCCGCCTCCAGCGCCAACGCCTACATACAGGAATTCGCGCACCGGATTCACAATCATTTCCGCCGGCTCGCGTTCTACACCTACCAACTGGAGGCGCGTATACCAGAGGTATTCGAAGGCCAATTCGAGCTCAAGATCGAGCGCATCACCGACGAACATGCGCAGATCATCGCGGCGATCCGCGGCAAAAATCGCGAACTGCTGATCGCGAAACTTGTCGGGCACGCCCAACGGGCGCAGGATCGGCTGCTGGCTATCATCAACGCATCCCAAGGTCGAGACTTCGTGCTTCCGCCTGCCAAGCCGCCTCAAGTCGCTAGCCGCGATTCCCGCCGTAAGCCTGGATGAATAGCGCTCCCTCGGCGACGCGGTCGTAGGACAGGCGCGCGAAGTCCGTGTTGGTGCGCCCATCGACGATCCAGTCCGCCAGTTCGCGGCCGATCGCCGGTCCGATCTTGAAACCGTGGCCGCTGCCGCCGCTGGCGTCGAAATAGCCGTCCAGGCCCGCACGCGCGCCGACATAGGGATACCAGTCGAGCGCGACGTCGTACAAGGCGGCGTAGGCGCTCACCAGCCTGGCGCCCGCAAGCGGCGGAAAGCGCCTTTCCATGCGGCTCTGTACGTCGGCGATGAAGCTGTCGTCCGCGGTGAGTTTGTAGTTGTACGGATCGACGTCGTGGTACTCCTTGGGAAAACCACGTCCGATCACGAAGCGACGTTCGCTCAGGGTGCGCAGGTAGATCGCATCGACGCCGTTCGATACCGAGCCTACCGGCACCGGGCGCCCGGAGCGGGCTTCCCAGATGGTGTCCTGTTCGCGCACCGTTCTCATCGAGAGTTCGATTCCGGCGCTCGCCGCCAACGGTCCGGCCCAGGGTCCGGCTGCATTGACCACGCTGCCGGCGCCGACTTCCTCCGCATCGAAGGCAACCCCGGTGATCCGGTCACCCGAGCGCAGCAGCGCGCGCACCGGCGCCTTTTCGCGAAATTCGCCACCCAAGGCACTGAAACCGTGGACATAGGCTTCGGTGGACTGCACCGGGTCGGCGTAGCCACCGTCGGGCTCGTGAATCACGGCGGCCACGCCGTCACGGTTGAGCCACGGGCAAAGGCTATCGATCTCGCCCGAGTCGAGGAAACGCGTGTCGACGCCGACGCCGCGCTGCATCGCGACATTGGCTTTGGCGCCCGCCATCATCTCCTCGTTCAGGACGAAGAAGTAGCCGGCGCGAACGTAGCCGCCGCTCTTGCCGATTTCCTGCGGCAAGGCCGCGAGCATGCCGATCGAGGACTTGGTCAGGCGCACCAGCAAGGGATTGGAGTAATGCTGCCGCATGATCGCTGCGCTCTTGCCGGTACCGCCGGCGGCAGCGCCCTCGCGGTCCACCAGCAGTACGCGCGCAACGCCACGCTTCTTGAGATGGTAGGCGGTGCTGGCGCCGGTGATGCCGGCGCCGACGACGACGACGTCGTAGGAGGTCATGATCTATTTCTCCCCGTAGTGCTTGCGCATGTAGGCTTTCGAAAATTTCCCGCTGCGGGCATCCTCGGCGATCTTCTCGCGCGCGCGTTGTCGCGGCGGCCCGTAGCCGCCGGCCCCCGGTGTCTCGATGGCAACCACAGCACTCGGCGGCACCTCCAGCGAAGAGGGCTTGTTTGCCAGCCGCTGGTGTTTGCCGCTGTCATGGATCACTTCGATCTTCGAGCATCCGCCGGGCTGGCCGCCGAACAGGCCCCAGGGCGGGTGCACGCCGCGCTCGCCCTGGCCGCTGAAGGTCAGGTCGTGCCCCAGGCCACGGTACACGCGGCGCAGCCCCATGCCACCGCGCCACTTGCCGGCGCCGCCCGAGTCCTCGATCAACTCATAGCGCTCGATGATCAGCGGGTATTCGTTTTCCAGCGCCTCGATCGGCAGGTTGGAGGTGTTGGTGATGTGCACCTGGACGCCGTCGGTGCCGTCCTTGTAGGCGCGCGCGCCGGCGCCGCCGCCTAGGGTCTCCATGTACAGGTAGTAGCGGCCGTCCGGGCCGGTGCCGGAGAAGGTCGCGACCCCGTTGGCGCCATTGCTGGCGGCGACCACGCGTTCCGGCACGGCCTTGGCAAGCGCGCCGAGGATCACATCGACCACGCGCTGGCAGGTCTGCGCGCGCGCTGCCGTGGCTGCCGGAAAAGAGGCATGGACCACACTGGACGGCGGCGCCACGATGTGCACCGGTTCGAGCATGCCGTGGTTGGTCGGGCCTTCGGGGTCGATCAGCACCTTGAGCGCGTACAGCGCCGAAGCCTGCAGGCCGGCGAAGCTGTTGTTCATGTTGCCGCGCACCTGCGGCGAGGTGCCGGCAAAGTCGAACCAGATCTCGTCGCCCTTGACGCGGATCGCCACCTTGACGGCGATATCGGTGGCGCCCATGCCGTCGTCGTCGAGCACGTCGGCGAACTTGTAGGTGCCGTCAGGCAAGCCCTTGATGCCGGCACGCATGCGGCGCGCGACCGAGTCGATGATGGCCTGGCAGCCGCGTTCGACCTGATCGGCGCTCCAGCGCCGGAACAGTTCGTCCAGGCGGCGCAGCCCGAGGCGGTTGCCGGCGATCTGCGCGTTGTAGTCGCCGCGCCGCTCGTGCGGCACGCGCACGTTGAGCAGGATCAGCTGCAGGACGTCGTCGACGATCTTGCCGTCGGCTACGATCCGGATCGGCGGAATGCGCAGGCCTTCCTGGTAGATCTCGGTCATGCCGCCGGCCATGCTGCCCGGCGCCATGCCGCCGATATCCGAATGGTGCGCGATGTTGGAGACGAAGAGCGCGAGCTTGCCGTCGCGGAACACTGGCGCCAGGATCGACACGTCGGGCAGGTGCGAGCCGCGCCCGACGAACGGATCGTTGGAGATGAACATGTCGCCGGGGCGAATGCCGTCGCGGCCGAAGCGCGCGAGCACCACTTCGACCAAGCCCAGCATGGAGGCCAGGTGCAGCGGCAGGCTCTCGCCCTGCACCACGACGCGGCCGGCCGCATCGAAGATCGCCGCGCTGTGGTCGTGGCGTTCCTTGATGTTGGTCGAGTAGGCGCTTTTCATGATCGCGGTATACATCTCGTCGCAGATGCCGGCCAAGCCGTTGCGCAGCAGTTCGACGTCGATCGGGCTCAAGCCTGCGGCCGCAACGGGTTTCTTGCGTGATGTCATGTCAGGCCGCCTGAGCAAGTTCGATGACGAGATTGCCCCATGGGTCCACCCGCAGACGGTCGCCGGGAAAGATCGGCGTGGTGCAATCCATCTGCTCGATGATGGCCGGCCCCTTGAGCGCCTGCCCAGGCGCCAGATCGAGGCGCCGATACACCGGCGCATCGAGCCACGCGTTCTTGGCGAAGGCGACCTTGCGGCTTGCCACCGGTTTGCCGGGCACGCGCTTGCCCGGCTTCTGCAGCGCGGGTTTCTCCAGGATGCCCGCGAGCTTGATCCGCAGGCTGACGAACTCGATCGCCTCGCCATCCTGGCGGAAGCCATAGGCCTGCTCGTGGGCGGCGTGAAACCGGCCGGCGATGCCGTCGAGGTCCTTGGCGACCAACGGCGGCACCGGACAGGGAACGGCAAGCTCGAAATTCTGTCCCGCGTAGCGCAGGTCGATCGACCAGGCGGCGCGGCGATCGGCGGCCGCGACCTTCTCGCGCTTGAACCATGCACTCGCGCGGCTGTTCAAGTCACGCCCCACCGCGTTGATGCGCGCGACCGATTCGCCGCCGAAAGGCGCCAGCGCGGTCTGCACAAAGTCCGCCACCAGGTCCGAGTTAAGCAGGCCCTGGGCGCACAGGATTCCGGGGTTGGGCGGGATAATGACGCGCCGAATGCCCAGTTCGTGCGCCACCTCGCCCGCATGCAACGGGCCGGCGCCGCCGAAGGCGAACAGCGCGAAGCGGCTCGGATCGTGACCGCGCTCGATCGAAATGGTGCGGATCGCTTTCACCATGGTGGCCGCAACCAGGCGCACGATGCCGAACGCGGTCTCGAGCCGGTCCAGGCCGAGTCGCCTGGCCAGGCGATCGACCGCGGCTTCGGCCAGCTTGCGGCGGATCTTCATGCGCCCGTCGAGCAGCGCCAAGTCGTTGAGTCGCCCGAGCAGGACGTTGGCGTCGGTGACCGTCGCCTCGGTTCCGCCGACGTTGTAGCACGCCGGGCCGGGCACCGCACCGGCGCTCTGCGGGCCGACCTTGAGCAGACCGTCGACGTCGATCCAGGCGATCGAACCACCGCCGGCGCCTACCGAGTTGACGTCGAGGGCCGGCAGGCGCAGGGGAAATCCGGCCAGCATGCGGCTGTGGACGAGATCGGGCTGGCCGCGCGTAAGCAGGGCGACATCGGCACTGGTGCCGCCCACGTCTAGCGTGATGACGTCGGTGAAGCCGGCACTGCGGGCGCGGAACGCGGCGCCGAGCGCGCCGGCAGCCGGACCGGAGAGCGCCGAACGGATCGGAAACGAGCGCGCCATGCCGATCGACATCAAGCCGCCGGCGCTCTGGCTGATGGTCGGTTCGGCCCTTATCCCGAGTTGCGCCACTTCTTGTGCGAAGCGTGCGAGGTAGGCGTCGATCACCGTGAGCAGCGCGCCGTTCAAGACGGTGGTCGAGAAGCGCTCGTATTCACGAAACTCCGGGTACACCGACGAGGAGGTGATCACCGCCACTTCGCGACCGAGAATGCTGCGCAGGATTTGCGCAGCGCGTTCCTCGTGACGCGGGTAGGCGTGCGCGTGCAGGAAGCACACCGCAACGCAATCCACCCGCTCCTTCGCGAGCTTGCGCCCGGCGGCCTCCACGCCTTTTTCGTCCAGCGGCTTGTGCACCTTGCCGTCGGCGCGCATGCGCTCGCATACCTCCAGGCGCAGCTCGCGCGGCACCAGGGCGCTCGGATGGTCGAGATGAATGTCGTACACCTGCGGCCGCATCTGCCGGCGAATCTCCAGCAGGTCGCGGAAGCCTTCGGTGGTCAAGACCGCCACCTTGCCGACACGGCGCTGGATCAGCGCGTTGGTGCCCACCGTGGTGCCGTGCGCCAGGCGCACCACGCTGCCGGGAGCGATGCCGTGCTGCGCGATGATCTCGCGCAGGCCGGCGACGATGGCGCGGTCCGGCTCTGCGGGCGTCGACGGGATCTTGTGCAGGATCTCGCGTTTTTCGCCCGGCAGGCTCACCGAGAAATCGGTGAAGGTGCCGCCGACGTCGATGCCGATGAAGACTGTCATGTGACCTGGATCGCGGTAAAGTATATGCGTAGTATACTATACTGGTGCAACTGCGCGCATCAATCGACGATTGGCGTTTCTCGCAATCAACGCCACCGCATTGCGATGTCGCTGCTCCGGGCAGGGAGTTGCTCCCGCCGAGCGGCGCGCCATCTATGAGGCCAGCAAGGAGGGCGGCGGCGCGACGATCGTCGAATTCGATGTCCGCGACTGGCACCGCAAAGCCATCGACATTGGCCGCCGCCTGGAGGCGAAAGGGACCTGGGACAAGGGGCTTGTCGACCAGGTCCTGGCGTTGAAGCAGCTCCGCTAGCGCAGCGTCTCGATCTCGTCGATCAGCCCCGCGCGCCAGTAGCCGTCCTTCTGCCACTGACGGTTGCGCTCGGCGATGCGCTGCACGAAGGGGGCGCGGTTGACGGCATGGATCGTGGCGCCCGCTTTGGTGAGCTCGGCTTTCCATTTTTCGACCGAGGCCGCGAGCTGATCGTTGTACCAGTTGCCGGCCTCGTCGATCGACTCGATCATCGCGCGACGCTGGGCATCGGTCAGGGCTTGCCATTTCTTCTCGGTGATGATCATCGGCATCACCTGCCAGTATTCGTCCCACAGCATGATGTGGTTGCCGACCTCGTGGAATTTCATCGGCTGGACCAGGTCGAAGGGCAGCGTCAGGCCGTCGACCACGCCCTGGCGCATGCCGACGTAGACGTCACCCAGGGGAATCACCGCCGCCGTCGCGCCCAGGCCGGTCTTGCCATAGAAACGCGTGATCACCTCCGACTGCCAGGCGCGCACGCGCATGTTGCCGAATTCTTCCAGCGTCAGGATCGGCTTTTTCGCCACCAGCACACGGAACGGCCCGCGCCGCCACATCACGCCGAGGTTGAACATGCGCATGTTGGCCTTGGAAAGGAGTTCGGCCTCGATCTTCTTGAAGGAGGCCGAGCGCACCCATTTTTCGAAATGCTCGCGGCTGGCGAAGGTGAAAGGCGTCTCGGCGATGCGCATATCGTCCGAGAAGTCGGCGAGGAAGGTCATGCCGTCCATGAACATGTCCTGCACGCCGAGCTGGACGTTGCGCACCTGGTCCGGCGCCGCACCCAGTTGGGAGCCGTGGAAGCTGCGCACGTCGACGCCGACGTTGCGCTTCTTCATGTTGTCGGCGAAGCGGTCCATCGCCTGCGCCTGCACGCTGGTCGGCGCGACGATGCTTCCCATGCGCAGAACCTGCTGCGCATGGGAAGCACCGCAAAGCGTCAGGACCGCGAGAAATGCAATAACCGTTTTCATGGCGTTACCTCCTTCGAGTTGACCCGCGGCCGGTTGCCGCAGCGAAACCAGATCCAGCATCCTAGCGCTTCGACCAGGCTGGCGTAAAGAATCACGATAGCGGCCAGCGCCAGGGCGGAATGCTGGATTCCCAGCGGCAGGCGCAGCGACGGCGTGAGGACGCCGCGCTGGACCTGCATGAGTTTCAGGGTTTCCCACAGCACCACCGTCATGGTCGCGGCGATCGCCAGATAGACCGCCAGGAGCCAGAGCGCCTGGGTCCTGCGGCCCGCCTTGAGGAAGAAATAGTCGATCGCAATGTCCTCGTTGCGCGCATAGAGCGCCGCGCCGCCGACGAGGTAGATGTAGATGAAGGCGATGATCGCGGCCTCGCCGATGTTCTGCAACGGATGGTTGAACCCGTAGCGCAGCACGATCTCGGCGCCCAGCACTCCGAGCGCGGCGACGAAAAGCACCAGCGTCAGGCCCAGACACGCGGCGGTGAGGCCGCGCGTGCCCCTGGCCAGCAAGTGGAATAGCGTCAGCAGCGTCATTTCATCGGCAGCAGGAGGTTGGGCAGGAACAGGGTCACCTGCGGCACGTAGGTGATGAGCAGGAGGCAGGCGAAAAGCGGCAGAAGGAACGGCACACAGCCCTTGAAGACCTCTTCGACCTTGAGCCCGGTGATGTTTGACAAGATGAAAAGGCCCACCCCCATCGGCGGCGTGATGATGCCGATCAGCAGGTTGAAGATGAGGATGACCCCGAAGTGGATCGGGTCGAGGCCAAGCTGAGTCGCCAGCGGCAGCATCACCGGGATCAGGATCAACATGGCCGGGATGCCTTCGATCAGGCAGCCGACGAGCAGCAGGAACAGGTTGATCAGAAGAAGTTGCAGCCACACCTGGTCGGTCAGTTGCGACATCCAGCGCAGCAGTTCCAGCGCCGACTGCTCGCGCGTGACGATAAAGGACATCACCGACGCCGCCGCGATGATGAGCATGATCATGGCGGAGGCGAGTATCGAGCGCACCAGCGCGTCGCGCAGATGCGCAAGGGTCAGGCTGCGGTAATAGAAAGCCGCCACCAGCAGCGCGTAGACGCAGGCGGCGACGCCGGATTCGGTCGGCGTGATCACCCCGGCGACAATGCCCGTCAGGATGATGAACGGGGTGAACACAGCCGGCAGGCCGTCGCCGATGGCGTGCCAGAACTGCGCGCGCGTGGGCCGCGCCACCGGCGGACAATGAAAGCGCCCGGTGCGCGCCATCCAGTCGACGGTGAGCATCAGGATCGCGGCCAGCAGCAGTCCGGGTCCGGCGCCGGCCAGGAGCATGCGCCCGACCGAGACTTCCGCGGTGATGGCGTAGATCACCGCCACCACCGAGGGCGGGATCAGCGGCCCGATAATGCAGGTAGTGATGGTGATGCCGGCCGAGACCTTGAGGTCGTAACCGGCTTTTTTCATCGCCTCGATCTCGACCCGGCCGAGGCCGGCGGCGTCGGCCACCGCGGTGCCCGAGATGCCGGCGAATATCACCGAACCGACGATGTTCACCTGCGCCAGGCCGCCGCGCATCCAGCCGATGAGCGCGGTGGCGAAGCGAAAGATCCGCTCGGTCATCCCGGAGGAATTCATCAGTTCGGCGGCGAGGATGAAGAACGGGATCGCCAGGAATTCGAACTTGTTGCAGGCCGCGATCATCACTTGCGGCACCACCACCAGCGGCACATCGACCACCGCGACCAGGACGATCAAAGACGCGATCAGCATCGAGGCGGCGACCGGCACCCGCAACAGGAACAGTGCTGCGAAAACCCCAAGGACTATGAACGTGGTCATGCAGTGTGTGCAGTGTGATGGCGGTTGCGAAGCCGTAACATTTTCGATAGTATGCACGAAATATACTTGTTCCGCGAAACGGTTTGCCGGCCGCGAAAGTTTCGAGCGGCGCTTGTCGGGCGTGCGCAAGCGCGCCGCACCTTGCCAAAAGGAGAGTCCGCAATGCCTCGCATTCTGGTGATCAACCCGTTTGGCGGCACCGAATTTCACGGTCGCGCCAATCTCGAACGGATCAAGCGCCCCGACACGCAATTCGAGATGGTGAATATCGGCGACACCTACCCGCTGCGCAACAACCAGTGGCTGTACTTCAAATATGCCTGCACCGATCCGACCCTGGAAAAAGTGCTGTGGGCCGAGCGCAACGGCTATGACGGCGTATTCCTCTGCTGCCAGCTCGACATCGGCCTGTACGAGGCGCGCAGCCTGGTCGACATTCCCGTCACCGGCACGCTGGAGTCGGCCGCGCTGATGGCCTACACCATGGGCAAGCATTTCACGCTGCTTTCGGTGGATTACCAAAATGGCGAGATCCAGCGCGACCTCCTGAGGGTCTACGGGCTGGAGCGCAATCTCGCCTCCATCATTCCGATTCACATCGACGCCAACGATCTCTATCCGGACCGCACCAGCGATTCGGCGGTGTTCGAGCGCGTGGTCGCCGCCGCCAAGACCGCGCGCGAGCGCGATGGCGCCGAAATGGTGATTCCCGGCTGCACCCTGTTCGGCTCGCTCCTGACGCACCACAAGGATCGCCTGGAGCGCGAAGTCGGCATCCCATCGGTCGACGGCATGGTGGCGGGATTCAAGCTCGCCGAGATGCGCGCCGAATTGTTCCGCCAAGGAGCGATGGCCGCGGTATCGCGCGCCGGATACTTCACCAAACCACCGAACGCCGACTGGAATACCCTGCGCAAGTCGCAAGGGCGCGAATAATTCCGGCTACAGGCGTTGGTCCACCGCATTTCTCGACAGAGGTTGGAGGCGATCATGAAAACGAAGCTGCTGCGCAATCTGTGTGGTCTCGCCGTTGGCCTGGCACTGGCGGCCGGCGTTGCCGCGCAGACCACTTTGAAGCTCGGTCACATCCTGCCGCCGACTTCGCCCGAGCACCAGGCCTTCCTATTCATGGCCGACAAGGTCAAGGAAAAGTCGGGCGGCAGCGTGGTGCTGCAGGTGTTCCCTTCGTCGCAACTGGGCGCGGTCAACGTGATGCTCGAGAGCCTGCAGGCCGGGCAGCTCGACATGATGGTCGAACTGCTCGAGTGGTACGGCAATTGGGACAAGCGCTTCGGCGTCTTCGGCCTGCCCTATGTATTCCGCGACCGCGAGCATCTGGCCAAGTTCCTCGCCACGCCGACCTTCAAGGAGATGCTGGCCGATCTGGAGAAGAGCCGCAACCTGGTCTACCTCAAGGAGCCGATCAACTGGTCGTTCATGTCGGACCGCACCTTGCTGGCGAAAAAAGCGATCAACACGCCGGCCGACATGAAAGGGGTGAAGCTGCGCATGTTCCAGGCGCGCGTGCCGGTGCTTTCCTGGCAGACACTGGGGGCGAACACCGTCATCATTCCCTGGGGCGAGGTCTATACCGCGCTCGCCACCGGCACGGTCGAGGCGGTCACTGCGCGGGTGGAAGCGCACTACCAGATGAAACAGACCGAGGTGGCCAAGTTCATGACCATCACCAAAGAGTTTTTCCAGGTCTACATTCCGGTGATGAGCAAGAAGACCGTCGACCGCCTGAGCCCGCAGCAAATGACGGCCATCCGCGACGCCGCGCGGGAATCCGGCGAGTATTTCACCAAACTCTCGGCGGAAGCCGCGCGCGAATTCCAGGCCAAGGTGCGCACCGAGCACGGCGTCACCATCCTCGAGCCGCCGCTCGGGCCATGGCAGCAGGCGATGCAGCCGGCCTACGTGAAGTTCGAGGAAGAAGGCATCATTCCCAAAGGAATGATCAGGCAGATCATCGACCTCAAGTAGAAGTTCGATGCACAGCGTTCGCCGCGCCCTGGCGGCATGGGGCATGGCCGAGATGTTCGTGGCTGCGGGCTGCCTGGTCGCAATCTCCTGTCTCAACGCGGCCGGCGTATTGATGCGTTACGGTTTCAATTCCTCGATCGTCTGGTCCGAAGAGATATCGCTGCTCCTGCTCAACGTGATGGTGTTTCTGGGGGCCGCAGTGATGTACAAGGCGCGCGCCTATGTGGTCCTGGAATATTTTTTCCGCAAGTTTTCCGCCCCGCTGCAGCACTGGCTCACCCTCGCCACCTGGGCGCTCGCCTGCACGTTCGCCGCCATCACGGCGTTCTACGGCGCCTCCCTCTATCCACTCCAGATCAATACGACCTCGTTCATTCTCGAGTTGCCGCGCTTCTACGCCACCATTCCCCTGATCATCGGTTGCGCCTCGATCGCCTGCGTCTCTGCCTTTTACCTCTGGCTTGAGTTGCGCCATCAGGAGGCAATCGCGATTCTGCCCGGGATCGAGTTGACCTGATGGCCAGCCTGATCGTCTTTTCCACTTTTCTGGTCCTGTTCGCGCTGCGGGTGCCGGTTACGACCGCCATCGGGGTCGGCTGCGTTGCCGCGCTGCTTGCCGGCGGCGGCTCGCTGCAGGAGATTCCGCGCCACATGATGGGCGGAATCGAGTCGTTCATCCTGCTCGCGATCCCGTTTTTCGTGCTGGCGGGCAATCTGTTCAACGCCGGCGGCGCGACCGCGCGCCTGTTCTCATTCTGCGAGGTGGTATTCGGCCGCATGCCGGGCGGCTTGGCCCAGGTGAGCGTGGCGGCCAACGTGGTGTTCTCCGGCATGTCCGGCGCGGCCCTCGCAGACCTGGCCGGTCTGGGCACGATGACAGTGAAGGCAATGCGCGAGGCCGGCTATCGCGAGCGCTTCGCGGCCGCCGTGGCGCTGGCGTCCTCGGTGCTCGGCCCGATCATCCCGCCTTCGATCATGTTCGTCATCTATGCCGCTTCCACCAGCACCTCGATCGGGCGCCTTTTCATGGCCGGAGTCGGGGCCGGCCTGGTGATCGCGCTGATCCTGATGGCGTATATCGCCATTGTCGTGCTGGCTGGATGGGAACCGTGCCCGCCAGCGCGCCGCCATACGCTAAAAGACGCGGCACGCCAGACCTGGATGGCCTTGCCGGCGCTGCTGGCGCCGGTAGTGATCCTCGGTGCGATGCGCGCCGGCGCGGTCACGGCTACCGAGGCCGGCGTCCTGGCCGTGTTCTACGCCGTCGTGCTGGGCGCGATCTACCGCGGATTCACGCGCCACAATCTCAAGACCGCGCTGGTCAGCTCCACGGTGATGTCGGCCTCGATCCTCTACCTGATCGCCATTTCGGGCGTGATGGGACACATACTCACCGCCGACCGGGTGGCGCACGCCGCCGCCGAGGCGATGACCAGCATCACCACCAACCCGCTCGTCGGCATGCTGATCCTTAACGTTGCCATGCTGGTGATCGGTTGCGTGCTCGAAACCACGCCCGCCCTCCTCATCACCGCGCCGATCCTGACCCCGATCGCAGCCGCCTATGGTGTCGATCCGGTGCATTTCGGCATCATCATGTGCCTGAACCTGATCATCGGCATCGTTCATCCGCCGATGGGCATCGGGCTATTCGTGATGTCCTCGGTGACCCGGGTCAGCATGGAAGAGATGACGCGCGCAACCCTGCCGTTCCTGATTCCGCTGCTGCTGTCGCTGCTGGTCATCACCTATGTGCCGGCGATCAGCATGTGGCTGCCGGACCTGGTATTCGGGAAAACGAAATGAAACTGGCAAATCGCCTCGCGCGGGTCAAGCCCTCGCCTTCACTCGCCGCCGCCGCTCGCGCGGCGGCGTTGGCCGCGCAGGGCAAGGACATCATCAGCCTGACCACCGGCGAGCCCGATTTCGACACGCCGCAGCATATCAAGGACGCCGCAGTGCGCGCGATCGGGCAAGGCATCACAAAGTACACCGCGGTGGAAGGCACGGCGGCGTTGCGCCAGGCCATCTGCGCCAAGTTCGAGCGCGACAACTCGCTCAGCTACGCGCCGGACCAGGTGATCGTGGGCGTGGGCGTCAAGCAAGTGATCTACAACGCGCTTTTGGCGACCATCGATCCTGGCGACGAGGTCATCATTCCAGCGCCCTACTGGGTTTCCTATCCCGACATGGTCGCACTCGCCGACGGCACGCCGGTATGCGTTCCCTGCGATCAAGGCGCCGGCTTCAAGCTGACGCCGGCGCAACTCGAGGCGGCGATCACGCCGCGCACGCGCTGGCTGATCCTCAATTCACCGTCCAATCCCAGCGGCGCGACCTACTCCGCGGCGGAACTCGGTGCCTTGGCCGGGGTACTCCTGCGCCATCCGCAGGTATGGGTGATGGCCGACGACATCTACGAGCACCTGCGCTACGGCGCAGAGCGCTTCGCCACCATCGCGCAGGTCGAGCCGGCGCTGATGGACCGCACGCTCACCATGAACGGCGTGTCGAAAGCGTATTGCATGACCGGCTGGCGCATCGGCTACGGCGCCGGACCGCGCGAGCTGATCCGCGCCATGACGATGGTGCAGTCGCAAAGCATCACCAGCACGCCGGCGATGTGCCAGGCGGCGGCGGTCGAGGCACTGAACGGCCCACAGGAGTTCATCGCCACACTGGTGGCGCGATTCAAGGAGCGGCGCGACGCCGCGGCGGGCATCTTGAGCCAGGCGCCGGAGCTCACCTGCCCGCTACCCGACGGCGCCTTTTATCTGTATCCCTCCTGCGCCGCCTGGATCGGACGGCGCACCCCGGCCGGTGCCGTTCTGGCAAGCGACGGCGACGTCGTCGACTATCTGGTCGACAGCGTGGGGGTCGCCGCGGTGCCGGGTGCGGCATTCGGCTTGTCACCGCATTTCCGCATCACCTACGCGATCGCCACCGAGCGGCTGCTTGAGGCATGCCGCAGAATTCGCATGGCCGGAGACCGATTGTCCTGAGAGCCGTAGCCGATTCCGGACAGCGATCGCAAGACTGCCTGCGCTGCGGCTCGCCCGTCGCGTGAAATCATGCCTGCACTCTCGCGGGTGTAGTCCTCGATGATGGCCAGCAGGGCCGCATCGTCGATCGCACATTTTCCGGCATCCAGTCCGGTGGCCTCCAGTTTCCGCGCCACCAGGTAGCGGCGCGCGATCTGCTGCTTCTCCTGCGCGGTATAGCCGGGCAGCTGGATGATCTCCATGCGGTCGCGCAGCGGGCCCGGCATGGTGTCGAGCACGTTGGCGGTGCAAACGAACATCACCCCCGACAGATTGAGGGGCACACCCAGGTAGTTGTCGCGGAAAGTCGCGTTCTGCTCGAGGTCGAGCACCTCGAGCAAGGCTGCGGCCGGGTCGCCGTGGTAGCCACCCGCACCGAGCTTGTCGATCTCGTCCAACATCATCACGCAGTTGCGTGCACCGACCTTGCGCAGGTTCTGGATGATGGCGCCCGGCAAGGCGCCGATGTAAGTGCGGCGATGGCCGCGCATCTCGGCCTCGTCGTGTACCCCGCCCAGGCTCACCCGCACGAACTTGCGCCCGGCGGCCTTGGAGATGCTTTGGCCGAGCGAGGTCTTGCCCACGCCAGGCGGGCCGCTAAAGCACAGGATCGGGCTCGTCGCCGCTTTCCGCTTCGCTTTGCCTTCGATCTGCGGACTCTCTTGTCCGGCACCATGATCTTCCTGCGCCGCAGTAATGAGCGTGGCGAGGTTAATTTGCTCGGACGCACCTTCCCGGTTGCTGAGCAGTGGCTGCATCGCCTGGTGCGTTGTGAAGTCGACTTTACCCATGAGCAACTCCGCTTCCATGCCCTGCGTCGCCGCGAGCCTGACGACCAACCGCTCCTTTGCAAACTTCCTTATCCTCGTCCGCATAAACTCTTCAAAGGCCTTTCATGACTGTCCAACTAACGCTGAGACTTTGTCACACCAGTGTCAAAAAAGTGTCCAACTAACGCTGAGACTTGCCCCTTTATGTTTCATCTAAGCGACCACTGGCCGGAACTGGGGCGCACCGCGGACGGCCCGCCGTTCTGGCGTCAAGTCCTCGCCCGCCCGGGCCTGGCGCAGGCCATGGCCTGCCTGGATCGCGTAATGGCAGTGCCGTGATGTCCCGAGGTGCCGCGTTGCCGATCGAGCGTGGACCGTGTGGGGGGGCCTTCCGGGCGGCCCCCCACACACTTTGCCCACTGGCGGCGGCTGCAGTAAACCGGTTTCATCGAGGTTCCTGTTGACCACCACGAGGAGTCCTGAGATGTTGCCGAAGATTCACCCCATGGCGCTGTTTCGCCTGATGGTTCTGGGACCGCTACTGAGCCGCGAACACCTGGCGCGCGGCGATACGCAGCGCATCGTGCGCGAGTTGGCGCAGCGTTCCTACGACATTCCCGGATCGCGCCGCGACCATCTGAGCGAGAAGACGCTGTTGGCGTGGTATCACCAGTATCGGCGCGCGGGCATCGATGGCCTGGTGCCCAAGGAACGCACCGACCGCGGCCGATCCCGGCTCACCGAGGCGATCCAGCACGCCATTCTGGCCGCCAAGCGGGAACGGCCGGCGCGCTCGATTCGCCAGGTCTTGCGCCTCCTGCACGCACAGGGCCTGATCGGTGCGGGAACGGTGTCGCGCTCGGCCGTGCATCGCCTGTTGCAGCAGCACGGCCTGTCGCGCCCGCTCGGCGGCGCCGACGCGCGCCCGAGGAGCGCCGCAGCTTCGTCGCCAGCCTCGCCTGTAGCCTGTGGTACGGCGACGTGATGCACGACCCGAGCGTGCCGGTCAACGGCCGGATGCGCAAGGCCTACCTGGTGAGCCTGCTCGACGATGCCTCGCGCCTGGTGACCCACAGCGCCTTCTCCCTGGGCGAAACCGCACTGGATGTCGAGGGCGTGCTCAAGCAGGCGCTACTCCGTCGCGGCGTGCCCAAGTAATCGCGAGCTCGCGATTACTTGGGTAATCAGCAGGATCAAATAATGCGCTGAAGGAGTAGGTTTTCGGCCCAACTACCATTGGCTTGATGATCCAAGAATGGTGATCAACATGGACGAGACAAAAAGGTGTTCCCGCTGGTGTGCCCCCTGTGTGGCGGCAATATGCGCAACATTGCATTCGTCACCGAGGGGGTGCAGATCAGTAAGATCCTGGCGCACATTCCTGCAGGCGTGCGACACGGAAACGGTGCCAGCGGCGGTAGTCGAGCGCGCGCGAGTTGATCGACCAGGCTGCCGCCACCGCCCGCATGCCGTCCAGGATCGGCATCGCCGCGTTCGCGCTCAGCGCCGATGCGTTGCCGCAGCATGGCCCCGACGACGCCGGTCTTGCGCCGACCAGAGGTCGGAGCTGCTGTTCGCCAGCCGGGTGCGCGCGGCTTCGAGTCCGACCGGCGTGCCTTCGTCCTCGCCCAGCGGCTGGCATTGCAGGCAGTAGCGCACCCCGGTCGAAGTCGGACGCTTGTGCAACTCCTTGTTGATGGCCTGCACCCCTGTCGATTCCACTCTCGAAGCCAGCCGTCGCGCCACCGACCGACGCAACCGACGAGCCGGGGCATCGCCAGGCAGCCCGCTACGTTTGGGCGCTGTTGCCGGCGCGCTGTGCATCTACGAGGTGCTGCCTCTGCTGTGTCCCAGGTGCGGTGGCGCGATGCGAATCATCGCCTTCATCACCGAAGCGGCGGTGATCCAGGCGATTCTCGGTCACCTGGGCGAGCCGACGCAAGCGCCGCGTCCGCGGCCGGCGCGGGGGCCGCCGCTGTGGGAGATGCAGGACCGTGGATCGGACGCAGTCAATCCGCAAGCGCAACTCATGCCGGGCAATGAGTTCGGTAAGCGCGTCGCGTGGTAGGGCACAAGACGACAAGGCTCGCTCGCCGGGGGCGACTCGTGCCTGTGGCCACCTGCGCCGCAAACTTCCGCCGCCCAGGTGGCCACAGGCACAGACAACGGATATGCCGGGGCGGGGTTTCAGGCGCGATCAGGCGTCTTTGGCGCCAAATCAACGATTGACGCTGACGGATATGGCCGGATTACTCCAGGAGTTTAGCCGCCCAGGCACGCCGTCAGCACCCCTTGGTCGGAGCCGTTGCCCGCATAGGTGCGGTACAGCAAGGGGACCTGTTCCTTCTCGCTCACCAGCACGCCCAGCCCAACCACCCGCAGGTCGCTGCGCTTGCTCTTGGCGTGCCCCCGTCGCGCCAGTTTCCCCGGCGTAAGGGTCGCGATGTGAGTGTCGAAATTGGTGGTGTCGAACGCCAGCACATCGGTCGACAGATCGAATCGCGCCACTGCCGCCTTGGCCACGGCGATCTGCACCTGCTCCAACTGCTCTTCGGTGACTTGCTGCGCCACGCGATGAAATGCCTGGCCACTGAAGGCCGACACCGGCAGGCAGGACACGCGCGCCGCGCTGGTTTCCAGAAACTCCGCCAGGTCGCACTTCGGCCCCGGTGCGCAGGCGCGTTGGATCGCCACGCTCACCACCAGTTCGCCTACCGAGGGACCGTTCTTTGCCCCGAGGTCGCTGGCTAGGCGCC
>Ga0105046_10006823_pt1 | contig 18043 bp, 13 predicted proteins | sample MAT03_FD_78385 | JGI IMG/M metagenome (GOLD analysis project Ga0105046, IMG submission 78385) | Freshwater microbial communities from Lake Fryxell liftoff mats and glacier meltwater in Antarctica - MAT-03 (megahit assembly) | ecosystem: Environmental > Aquatic > Freshwater > Ice > Liftoff...
GACCCGACCAACATGGTTCGCCCCGGAGCGCCGGGCGACGGACTGATCTTCAACCCGAACAGCTGGAGCGCCCCGTACCTGGAACCTGAGGACGAGCAGAAGCTGAAGGCGCTGATCGAGTGGTTCGAGGACCGCGGCAAGCAGACCCTCAAGGACCACGACCGCGACCACGTCTGGTACGCCGATTTCCTTGAGAAGCAGGCAGAGCTTGGAATCTTCGAGTCCTTCCTCACCCCGGAGCGCGACGGCGGGGGAGACGCTTCCCGTCGTTGGGATACCCAGCGGATCTGTGCCTTCAATGAGATCTCCGCCTTCTACGGCCTCGCTTACTGGTACACGTGGCAGGTCACGATTCTCGGCCTCGGACCGATCTTCCAGTCCGGCAACGAGGAGGCGCGCGAGAAGGCCGCCAGGCTGCTCGGTGAGGGAGCGATCTTCGCCTTCGGCCTGTCCGAGCGCGAGCACGGTGCCGACGTCTACTCGACCGACATGGTCCTGACCCCGCGCGAGAACGGCGAGGGCTGGACCGCCTCCGGCGGCAAGTACTACATCGGCAACGGCAACAAGGCCGGCATGGTCTCCGTTTTCGGTCGGATCGAAGGGATCGAAGGCGCGGAGGGTTACGTCTTCTTCGCCGCCGACTCCCAGCACCCCGACTACAACCTGATTCAGAACGTGGTCAACTCGCAGAGCTACGTCTCGCAGTTCGAGCTCCACCAGTATCCGGTCGAGCCCGGCGACATGCTCCACACCGGCCCGGCCGCCTTCGACGCCGCGCTGAACACGGTCAACATCGGCAAGTTCAACCTCGGCTTCGGCTCGATCGGAATCTGCGAGCACGCCTTCTGGGAGGCGATCACCCACGCCGACCGGCGCGAGCTCTACGGCATGAAGGTGACCGACTTCCCGCATGTCCAGCAGGCCTTCACCGACGCCTTCGCCCGGCTTGCCGCAATGAAGCTGTTCGCCAACCGCTCGATCGACTACTTCCGCACCGCCTCGCTCGAGGACCGGCGCTACCTGTTGTTCAACCCGCTGACCAAGATGAAGGTGACGACCGAGGGCGAGCGTGTGGTCGACCTGCTCTGGGACGTGATCGCAGCCAAGGGCTTCGAGCGGGACATGTGGTTCGAGATGGCCGCCCGCGACATCCGTGCCCTGCCGAAGCTGGAGGGCACGGTCACGGTCAACATGGCCCTGGTACTCAAGTTCATGGGCTCCTATCTGTTCAACGCCGACCCCGATCTCGAGGCACCGCCGCGCACGCTCGAGCCGGGCGACGACTCCTTCCTGTTCGAGCAGGGTCCCGCCCGAGGCCTCTCGAAGATCCGTTTCGGTGCCTGGCAGGACGCCTTCGAGCCGTTCTCTCAGGTGCCGAACGTGGCGCTTTTTGCCGAGCTGGCCGAGTCGCTCAAGCAGCTGCTGACCGACGCCGCTCCGGACGAAACCCAGCAGAAGGACCTCGACTACCTGCTGACCCTCGGCGAGCTGTTCACCTTGATCCCGTACGGCCAGCTGATCTGCGAGCAGGCCGAGCTGACCGGCCTGCCCCACGACACCCTCGATCAGATTTTCGACGTGCTGGTCCGCGACTTCTCCGCCTACGCGGCCGAGCTCCACGGCAAGACATCGGCGACCGAGGCCCAGCAGGACTGGGCCAGAAGCGCGATCACCAAGCCCGCCGTGGATCGGGACCGGTTCAACGCCGTCTGGCAGAAGACCCGCGCCCTGGCCGGCGGCTACGAGATGCGCCCCTGATCCGCGACTGAGCCGGCTCTGGTCCTCAGCGGCGAGTGCCCTGACGGGCGCCGCGGCCGGCTGCGAGGCGGGCGATCGCGCCGGCGGCCAGTACCCCTAGGCCGACGGCGATCGCGCCCGGTGGGAGAGTGACCGCCAGCACCAGGCAGCCGGCCAGGCCGGCCCCGAAGATCAGGCGTGAGCGGTCGCTTTCGGCCCGGCTCAGTCGTAGGGCGGAGGCGTTGGCGATCGCGTAGTAGAGCAGGATCGTGAATGCGGAGAAGGCGATCGCCCCGCGCAGATCGACGAGCAGGACCACCGCGCAGACAACGGCGGCGATCGCCAGGTCGGCCCGGTGGGGAACGCGGTGGACCGGGTGGACCGCGGCCAGGGATCCGGGCAGGTCATGACGGCGGGCCATCGCCAGGGTAGTCCGGCTGACCCCGGCGATCATCGAGAGCAGCACGCCGAGGGAGGCCACCGCTGCGCCCACTGTGACCGCCGGGGAGAACCACTCGAAGCCGCCGGCCGAGACCGCGGTCTCGAGAGGGGCCGGGGAGGCGGCCAGCGCAGCGGGCCCGATCGCAAGCAGGGACGCCGCGATCACTACCGCGTAGACCGCAAGCGCGATGCCGAGCGCAATCGGCACCGCGCGCCGGATCGAGCGGGCCGGGTCACGGACCTCCTCGCCGAGCGTGGCGATCCGGGCGTAGCCGGCGAAAGCGAAGAACAGGATCGCCGCACCCTGGAGGACTCCGTACGGACCGCTGTCGAAGAACGGCTCGAGGTTGGCCGCGTCGGCTTCGCCGCCGAACACGGTCGCGACCACGATTCCGGCCAGGCAGGCAAGGACGATCGCCAGAATCACCTTGGTCGCACTGAGCGTGCGCTGGATGCCGCGCAGGTTGAGCGCGGTCAGCAGGATCACGGCGGCGATCGCCAGTGGTCGCATCAGATCGGGGGAGACGTAAGCCCCGAATACGAGCGCCATCGCCGCACAGCTCGCCGTCTTCCCGGTGACGAAGGCCCATCCGGCGAGGTAGCCCCACCACTCGCCGAGCCGTTCGCGGCCGTAGACGTAGGTGCCGCCGGACTCGGGCGAGTTCGCCGCCAGCTCGGCGGAAGAGGTCGCGTTGCACCAGGCGACGAAGCCGGCGATCGCCAGCGAGAGCAGCATCGCGGCGCCCGCTGCCTCGGCCGCCGGGCCGATCGCGGCGAAGATGCCGGCGCCGATCATCGCCCCGAGGCCGATCACCACGGCGTCGGAGGTTCCGAGCAGGCGCGCGAGACTGGGTTGCGTCCGGCTCACCGACCGAAAACTATCCGGCCGCGCCTCCGGTCGTGTGAACCGGGTGTGACCGCGCCCAGACCGAGGTGCTGACCGGGATGTTGGTCGTCACACGACCATGATCCCGTGCAGCGCCGCGAAACCGGGCCAAATGGGGGGGGTGAGGCCGAGTGGAGCCAGATCCCGGCCTGGTCAGCCAGCCCCGGCGGAGGCGCTGACCGGGATGTTGGTCGTCACACGACCATGATCCCGTGCAGCGCCCGTGGCGGAGGGGGTTGGGCGGTTCAGGCGCCCGTGGGGTTGGGGTCCAGCCCCGGATTCAGGCGCTCGCGGGGTTGAGGTCAAGCCCCGGTTTCAGGCGCTTGTGGGGGCCAGATTCTTCTCGCGGGCGCGGCGGGCGAGGTCGACCGTGGCGGCGCGGAGCCCACCGGGCGAGGTGATCTTCTCGGTGAAGGAGACCCGGGTGGCTCGGGGGCCGTCGGGGGTGACCAGATCGAGGTCGAGGCCGTAGCGGTCGGCCCGGGTGCAGCTTGCCTTGGAGGCGTCCGGGTACGCGCCGAATGCCAGAGCCATCAGCAGCAGGGCGTCGGAGTGGTCGGCGTTCAGGTGCTCGACCGCGTCCAGCGCCTGGGGCTCGACCGGGTCGGGCTCGGCAGCGGCGTAGTCGTCGGCCATCGCCGTGTCCATGCGGCCGTAGCCGCCGACCCAGCGGGCCCGCTCGACCTCGAGTACCCAGAAGGAGAAGTCGTTGAAGTCGGCATACATCGCGGCCGAGGGGACCGCCTCGAGGTGCGCCTCGCGGGCCGAGGCCTCGTCCGGGTGCTCGTCCGAGCGGTGGACCCGACCGGCCAGGGTTACCCGGCCGCCGGCCAGGACCTCACCGGTGTGGTTCGGGTCGGCGATCATCAGTGACGCCTGGCGGTTTCGCTCCAGATTCCGGGCGTGTTCGGCCAGGGTCGAAAGGCAGAGCACCGGCGAGCCGTCGGCCATCACGCCGTAGGTGACCAGCGAGGCCCAGGGGGTGCCGTCCTCGCTCAGCGTGCCGAGGGTGCCGGAGGTGCTGGAGGCGACCAGGGTGCGGGCCTCCTCGGCCGGGGAGCGCCGGTTGCCGTTGCGGGCGATCGGCGCGACATCGGGAACGTCGACCCCGGCGGGGAGGTCGTGGGCGCCGACTACGGCGCGGGCGTTGGGATCTGAGTGAGTCTGGGTCTCGGTCGTCAAGGCTTCCTCTTTGGGTCTGGACGGGACGGATCGGGCAAGATGTTAGGGTACCCTATTCCGACAAGAATCAGGGGAATTGACCCGCAGGTCCGATTGCCCTTTTGCCGTGTTAGCGGTACAGAACCTTCCTTCTTTCCCCTCAAAGGAGCCCCAAGCCACCATGACCTTCACCAGCCAGCCGCGTTACCGAGCCCTCCTTCTGGTCCCGTTCCTGCTCCTGCTTGCCATGGCAATTGCCTTTGCTCCGACGGCTTCGGCCCAGTCCAAGGCCCCCAACCGGATCGTGGCTCTGACCCCCTTCTCCGCCAATACGATGGCTTACCTCGGGGTCAAGCCGGCAGCGGTCGGACAGACTCTCGGCGGCGACAAGCGGCTGGCGCCAGTACTGAGGACCAGCAAGGTCCTGAAGCTTTCCCATCCGAACGGTCCGAACCTCGAGCAGCTGATCAACCAGCGTGCCCAGCTCGTTTTTACTTCCTCGCAGTGGCGCAAGGGGACCCAGTCGATGCGCAATCTCGGAATGAGGGTGGTTGAGACCGAACCGCGTACGATCGGCCAGGTCTACGCCCAGACCCGCCGGATCGCGGAAATCATCAATCGCAAGGCCCGAGGTAACCGCTTCCTGAGCCAGATGAAGAGAGAGACTCGACAGGCCACCGCGGGGATCAGCAAGCGGCCCAAGGTGCTGCTGCTGCTCGGCGTCGGCCAGACCCCGTTCACCTTCCTGGAGAACAGCTGGGGCGGGCAGATCATGAAAGCCGCCGGCGGCCGGATGATCACCGGTGGAGCCACGAGTTCGGGCGGTTTCGCCCGAATATCGGACGAAGAAGTGCTCGTCGCCAACCCGGACGTGATCGTCGCGGTGCCCCATGCGAACACCAGGGACATCCCAAAGCTGATCGACTTCATGAAGAACAACCCTGCCTGGGAGTCGACCCCCGCCGCCCGGAAGGACCAGATCTACGTATCGACCGACAACTCCATGCTGCAGGCGGGCACCGACGTCGCCCGGACCATCCGCGTGGTGCGCAAGCAGTACCTGCGTAACTGGAAGTAACCTCCGCGCGCGTGAGCATCAGGCGAACCGCGGTCACCGTCACCCTGCTCGTCGCGCTGGTCGCGGCGGTTGTCGCGTCCCTGTCCTTCGGCGCGGTCGATGTGCCGTTCTCCAACGTGATCGACATCCTGCTTGGCCGCGACACACCCGGCCCGCAGACCCAGATCGTCGAGGTCCTGCGGCTGCCGCGCACGGTCGAGGCGCTCCTGGTCGGGGCCGCTCTCGGCGTCGCCGGAGCGCTGCTCCAGGGGGCACTGGCAAACCCGCTGGCCTCGCCCGACGTGATCGGCGTGACCGGCGGCGCCGGCTTCGGCGCAGTCCTGATCATCATCCTCTACCCGGACAGCATCGCCCTGCTGCCGGTCGGGGCGCTGGTCTTCGGTCTGACCGCCGCGGCGCTGGTCTTCTTCATCGGCTTCGCCGGCTCCGGCGGCGGAGGGATCGGCCGGGTGATCCTTGCCGGTATCGCGATCGCATCGCTTTTTGGCGCCGGCACCGCTTCACTGATGGCCGCCTACCCGGACCGGGTCCCGTCGGCGATCTTTTTCCTGGTCGGCGGGCTGACCTCGACCGGCTGGAATACGCTCGACCAGGTCTGGCCGTATCTGGCGGTCGGCTTCATCGTCGCGGCCTTCATGATCCGGCCGCTCGACCGGCTGCTGCTCGGTGACGACGTCGCTTCATCGCTCGGCTCCAAGCCGCGCACGATCCGCTTGGTCGCCGCCTTCGCCGCGGCCGTTCTCGCCTCCGCCGCAGCGGCGATCGCCGGGCTGCTCTCCTTTCTCGGCCTGGTCGTGCCCCATGTGGTGAGGCTGGCAGGCGGGACCAACAACCACACCTTCGTGGTCCCGGTATCGGCGATCGGCGGCGCGGCGCTGCTGGTCGCCGCCGACACTCTGGCCCGGGTAGTCAGGGCACCGATCGAAATGCCGGTCGGTCCGTTCATGGTTCTGCTCGGCGTGCCGCTGTTTCTCTGGCTGCTGAGGAAGGCGGTCTGATGACCCCGCTGCTCGAAGCGAGCGGGGTGGAGGTGACGATCGGCGGCACCGAGATCCTGCGCGGCGCCGACCTCACCCTCGAGGCCGGCGAGCTGGTCGCGGTGGTCGGCCCGAACGGTGCCGGCAAATCCACCTTCGCCCGGGCCTTCTGTGGCCTGAGGCGGCCCGACGCGGGCACGGTCAGGTGGTCGGGGACCGATCTGGCCGACCTCAAAGGGCGAAAGCTCGCCCGACTGCGGGCGTTCGTGCCGCAGCGGGCTCAGGTGCCGAACGGGGTGAGGGTCAGCGACGCGGTCCGGATCGGACGATCGGCCCATCTGAAGCCGCTGCAGGGCTTCACCGCGGACGACCGCGAGACGATCGCCAACTCGATCGCGCGCGCCGGCATGGTCGGTTTCGAGGACCGGATGCTCTCGACCCTCTCCGGCGGTGAAATGCAGCGGGTCCAGATCGCGGTCGGTCTGGCTCAGGGCGCCCCGGTGCTGGTCGCGGACGAGCCGACCGCCCAGCTGGACCTCGGTGCGACCGCCCAGGTCTCGAAGCTGCTTCGCCGGCTGGTCGCCGACGGGCTCGGTGTGGTGCTGATCGTCCACGATCTGGCCCTCGCCGCGGCCATCGCCGACCGGGTCGTGGTCATGTGTGACGGACGCACAATCGCAACTGGACCCCCCTCCGAGGTGTTACAGAGTCAGTTGATAGCTGACGTCTGGGGCGTCGAGGCCGAACTGGTCCGCCACCAGGGACGATCAGGGCTCCATGTGGAGTGGCTCGAGCCGACCCGTGCTGAAAGTTCCTGAAGGCCGGACGGATGAATCACCCAGTTGTTAGTATGAATTGAATAAGGTAACCCTAACTGCGTCGCGCAAGGCATGGGAATCAAGACGCAGAGCCTAAAACCCCTCGTATGAAATACCAAGGAGACAGCCAGGCATGAGTAGCACTCGTTCGAATACAGCAGTTCTCAGCGCGGTCATCGCTGCCGTCGCATCGATCGCGGTGCTGTTTGCCGTTCTGCTGACCGCCGCCCCGGCCACGGCCGCGGCTGAGGTCTCGGGTTCCGCCGCGATCGCAGTCGGCACCGGCAAGCCCGGCAACATGCTGCGCAAGTACCGGACCCGGACCACCGCGGTCAAGCCAGCTAAGGCGAAGCGAACGGGCAATGTGACCAACGTGCGCGCGCCGGTCTCGGCGGTCCAGATCGCCCGCACCAGCACGATCGCCCTGCGCGGCGGTGTGGGCTTTGACCGCGGCAAGAAGCGCGCCGTCTTCACCAGGCTCAGCCTCAGCGTGACCGCGCGCCGGACCGGAGTCTCCGCCAACTTCGGCAAACGTCGAATTCTTCTGTTCACGGCGGTCGGCAATGCGGTGATTGACCCGGTTGAGTCGAAGTTGAACCTGACTTCCGCCGATCTGTCTCTCACGGGTGCCGCCGCCGAACTGATCCGCAGCAAGCTCGGGATCAAGCGCCTGCCCGCCGGCCCCTTCGGCCGCCTCTCGCTGTCGGCCAAGCGCAGCCAGCCCGTGCCGGTGGTTGACCCCTTCCTCGAGCAGTGCGGCCTGGCCGCGACCAGCAAGCGCACCGGAACGGTGGCGTCCGCTGTCCCGCTGCCGATTCTTGCTGACCCGCTCGCCACCGACAGTCAGGGCATCACTTGGGGAGTAAGGGCCAGTCTCAACGGCTACGTGAACAGCTTCGCTCCGATCGTCGGTCTCGATGGCACAACTGCCAACCGGATGCCGCCCATACCGCAGGTGCCACCGAGCAGCTTCACTTTCCCCGGTGCGGTCGGCTCGTATGCGGCGAACACTGAGGCCACTGCCGACGACCAGGCCATCCTCAACGCCACGGGTGGCGTTCTCTACTGCAACCAGGCCCATGGCTTCCGGATCGTCATTTCGAATCCGACCGTGGTGATCGACGGCGCGAACTCCCGCATAATCGCCGACCTCGATACGAACATCAGCGGAGTCTGGACCCCGACCCAACGCGTGGATTTCGTGTCACTCGACCTGACCGGGGTCGAACCGACCTCGCCGGAGCCCGGGACGGTTGTCTGGACGAACGTCCCGACCAAGCTCACCCAGACCGGCCTTGATGCGATGAGGTTGTGCGACATTTCCGCTCCGGGTGCTCCTCCCGGCTGCGTTTACCAGGCGGGTTCGTCGTTTGATCCGATCACGGTGACGGCGAGAGTCACCCCGCCGGGCTGACCGATGCCGCACGGCCACTCCCAGCCATTCGCGTCGCGACCGTTGCGGCAGTTCGCCGCCACGGTCTGCGTCGCGCTGGGTGTGTGCCTTGCTGCCGCGGTGCCGGCCGGGGCGTCGACCCTGACCCCCTGCCCGAAGCCTCCTGATGCTCCCAAGTTCGATGGTGAAGGGACGCTGGTCTCGTCGGCCGGCGTTTCGCGGACCCTGAGAAGCGCCGGAGTCCGGCAGCGGCTGATCCGTCCGGCCAACGGCTTCACCGGCCGGCCAACCTACCCGCTGGGCAAGGTCGGCCTCGGCCGCAAGTCCTCAGGAGTTTCGCTTCGCGGCGGCATCCAGCTGCTGCCGAACAGCCGTGGCCGGGCGACGAAGATCAGCGCGATGAAGCTGATCGTCCGTCCGGGCAGCCGACCGGTCGTCAACGGCCGGGTTTCCGGGCGCTGGATGCGGGTCTTCAACCTGCGCGGCGCCAAGGTAAAGCGCAACCTCGAAACCGGTGTGCTCACAGTCGCCGGTGGGACCGCTGTTCTGTCCGGCAGCGCCGCTCGAGTGTTGAACCGCCGCCTGGGACTGAGGTCCTACCGCGCGGTCGGCGCCGGCCGGGGCTGGGGCCGATTCGCCGTCTTCGCTTTCCGCAACAACAAGGGCAAGGACCCCGAGGCAGAGACCCCGGTCGAGCCGCCCTTCCTCGAGCGGCCTACCGGCGCGACCGACATCACCTCGGCCTCGATCAAGTGGCGGGTGCGCGAGTCCTTCATTCGCTACGTCGAGGTCGGCGCCGGGACCTCGGTGGCCGACGGCGCGACTGCCGACCCGCCAGAGGTTTTTGAGGGCGCGACGCCGCTGACCTACTCGTTCAACTTCCCGTTCACCGACGGCTGGAACGCGGGCGAGTCCGGCCCGAGCGTGATCCATGGCAGCGGCAAGGTCGGCTTCCGCCACTGCCAGAACACAATCAACTTCACCGTTTCCGACCCCGAACTGGAGCTGAACGGGGACTCGCTCTCCCGACTGATTTTCCGGGTCGACGGCACCGACGGAACCGCCTTCCCGAACTCCCGAGCGGTGATGGTGGACCTGGTTCCGAGCCTGGCCACGAAGACGGTCGCAGGAGGTACGACCACCCTGAGCGGCATTCCCGCCTACGTGCCGCAGGAGGCGACCGGCATATTCGCCGACTTCTACCCGCCGTATCCCGGTTCCCCTGACGATCCCCTGGCCGCGCCGTCGCGCTTCGGATCGGTCACGGTCACCTACACGACCGGATGACCAGGCTTGCGTACAGCCGAGGGACCATGGCCGGCGGTCGCCGTGGTGGGGCGACCCTCCTCGGGCTGGTCGCGGTGCTCATCGGGCTGGCCGCGCTACTCGGGCTGGCGCCTTCGGCCGCCCTGGCCAAGGACGGCCAGGTGACTGTGCGCGCGGCCGGCGCGACCGGCGCGGCGGTAACCGTGCGCCTGGCCGATCTGGGCGGCACCGACATCAACAGGATCTACACCCTTGGTGCCGGACCGACGCAGATCAGCGGCCACTCGCTGTCGAAGGTAATGAGGGAGGCTGACGCTGAATCGGCAGAGATCGATCTCGCCACTATCCCGGCGATCAAGATCGACCGCCCGGCGGGCGCCCCGATCACGGTCACCGGGGCCGAGATACGAAACCCGTCGGCCGCCTTCCCCCAGGGTCCGCCGGTCTTCTACGAGGACAACGGCGCGACCGTATTCGTGATGCCGGGCCGGGGCAGCGCCAACGCAAGCCGGTTCCGGTTCGAGTCCGCGCCGGTCGGAATAACTGTTCAGGCGGGGGTCACCTACGACGTGGCTTTGAGCGCTTCGCGGACGAAGATCAAGGTCGGCCAGACGGTCCGGTTCACCGCGACGGTCGCTGGCCAGGACGAAGGGGAGCGCCTCACATACAGCTGGAATTTCGGTGACGGCAAGACGGCCACCACCAGGCGCGGCACGACCAGCCACACCTTCCGCACCGACGGCAACTCATCGGTGGTCCTCGGGGTCGTCGGGTCCAGCGGCTCGGGTCAGTCGGGAATCCTGATCGAGGTCGGCGAGGTTAAGCGAAAGCCCGACCCGAAACCCGATCCACCTGAGGACAAGCCTTCCGATGACCCGGGCCCGGGTGGGTCGGGTAACCCCTCGGGAGGAGGCGGTGTCGGCACCGGGTCCGGTGGCGGCACCGGTGATTTCGGCAGCGGCGACGGCAGTCCGTCCACCCCCGCTCCGGCACCTCCGGTCGACCGGCGCCAGGATCGCAACGCCCCTGACGACGGCCTGACCACGGTCACCGGTGAGCTGGTCGATCCGGCCACCAGATCGGTGCCGTTCGAGCCCTCCACCGGCCTGCCGGTCGACAGCGCCGACCCCGCGACTCCGGGGACGCAGCAGGGCGGCTTCGGCGTGCCCGGGGCGGTCATGACCCTGGTCGGCGTCGGGCTGCTGCTCGGCCTCGGCGGCTTCGCCGAGCTGCGGATTTTCTCCCGGCTGTACTGATCGGCCGACCCCGGGCCGGCCCGCCGGCGCGAGAGCCCGCTCGCAGGCGGGTCTGACTATTTGCGGGTGATCTGTGAACCGCCGGTGATCGTGTCGGTCCCGTCGGGGAAGCGGACCCAGGCCTTGTTGGTCCCGTCGTAGTCGGGGGCCCAGAGGATCAGCGTCGCCTCTCCGCGCTGATTGACCTCGCAGCTGCCGTCGCCTTCCTCGTCGGCGCCGTGCCAGATCCTCACGAACGGGTTCTGCTCCCACTCGGCCGCGATCGTGCTCGGCTCCCGGTGGCCGGGGTGGATCCGGGTTTCCGGCGGCAGGGTCATCACCTTTTCCATGATCGAGTGCTTGAGGTCCTCGAAGCCGGTCGCGCCCGGGGCCATGGTCCCGGCGACCGTGCCCTTGAAGATCAGGTCAGCGGTGATCAGGTCGGTCCCGTCGATCAGAAACGCGAGGTGGCCGGCCGCGTGGCCGGGGGTGAACAGGGCCTTGATCCGCAGGTCGCCGCTCTCGACCACGTCGCCGTCTTCGAGCATCCGGTCGACCGGAAAATCGACCTTGGCGGCGGTCTTCTCGTGGGCGAGGATCGGGATGCCACGCTCCTTCGCCAGCTCGCCCAGGCCGACCACGTGGTCCCAGTGGTCGTGGGTCAGCAGGATGTGGGTCAGCTCGGTACCTTCACGGTCGGCCCGCTCGAGCAGTGGTTCGATCACCCCGTTGCCGTCGATCAGCACGCCTTTGCCGCCGATCTGGTCGACCACCAGGTAGGAGTTCGAAAGCCAGTCGGCCTGTTCAACGCGCTGAAGGATCATGTGGGACCTTTCGTTTCTCAGTTGAAGTGGATCACGCTGCGGATGCCGTCCTGGGCTTCCATCAGCTCGAAGCCGCGGTTGACTTCGTCAAGGGTGAGGCTGTGGGAGAGGAAAGGGTCGACGTCGATCTCACCGGCCATGTAGCGGTCGATCAGCTCGGGCACCTGGTCGCGGCCCTTGACCCCGCCAAAAGAGGATCCGGCGATCCGTCGCCCGGTGATCAGCAGGCGGGGGATCACGTCAAGAGTCTCGCCCTTGCCGGCGACGCCGGCGATCGTGCAGAGACCCCAGCCCATGCGAGCTGCCTCGACCGCCTGGCCCATGACCCGGGTCAACCCGGTCGCTTCGAAGGTGTAGTCGGCGCCAAAGCCGCCGGTCATCTCGATGATCCGCTCGACCGTGTGCTCGTCAGCCTCAATCAGGTCGGTCGCGCCCTGGGCCCGGGCCATCTCCAGCCGGCCGGGGGAGAGGTCAACGCAGATGATCCGCTCAGCCCCCTGGAGCCGGCAGCCGGCGACCGCTCCGAGACCGACCATGCCGGCACCGAAGACGACGCAGGCCGAGCCTTCGCTGACTTTGGCGGTGTAGATCGCGGCGCCGAGGCCGGTCGACAGGCCGCAGGCGAACAGGCAGGCCCGGTCCAGCGACGCCTCGGGGTTGATTTTGGCCAGCGCGATCTCCGGCATCACCGTGTACTCGGCAAAGGTCGAGGTGCCCATGAAGTGGCGGATCGGCTCTCCGTCGCGGGACAGCCGCGTAGTGCCGTCGGGCAGATGGCCCTTTCCCTGCTCTTCGCGGATCGCCAGGCAGAGGTTGGTCCGCTCGTCGACGCAGTGAATGCACTCGCGGCATTGCGGCGAAAAGAGCGTGACCACGTGGTCGCCGACTGAAAGCGAGGAAACGCCCTCGCCGACCGAGTCGACCACCCCGGCGCCTTCGTGCCCGAGCACGGTAGGCGCGTAGCCCGAAGGGTCGGCGCCGGAGGCGGAGTAAAGGTCGGTGTGGCAGACGCCGCAGGCCTCCAGCCGGACCAGAACCTCGCCGGCCTGCGGTTCCTGGAGGTCCACCTCCTGAACCGACAGGGGCTGACCGAACTCCTCCAGAACCGCCGCTCGCATCTTCATGGAGCCGATCCTACCGGCGTGCCTTGCGGGCCCGTTTGACCTCGTACATCGAGTGGTCGGCCGCGGCGAGCACCGCGGCCGTGCCTTCAGTATCCGCGTCGATCGTCGCACAGCCGACGCTGATCGCACAACTGAGCCCGAGGTTTCGGTACCCGCAGACGACCTTTTCAAAGTGAAGCATCAACTCGTCGCCAATAGCTTGCCCTCTTTCCGGACCGACGCCGGACATCAATACGACGAACTCGTCGCCACCCAGTCGGGCGGCCAGGTCGGTCGAGCGAACCTGCCCGGCCAACTCTTCAGCGAAAAACTTCAGCACCTGGTCGCCGGTTGCGTGGCCGTATTCGTCGTTGATCACCTTGAAGTCGTCAAGGTCCATCATCAGCAAGGTGGATCCTTCCCCAAGCCGGTCCGCCTTCTCGATTTCAAGTGCGACCGCTCGCTCGACCAGGCGTCGGTTTGCCAGCTTGGTCAGCGGGTCGCGGCTGGCCTCGTCGCGCAGGTCGGCCTCGACCTGCATCCGGTCCGAGATGTTGGTCGTCTGGACGATCACGTAGAGGACCCGGCCCGTCTCGTCGCGGACCAGCGAGACGCCCAGCATCAGCCAGACCGTCTCCCCGGACTTCCTGGTGAACCGCTTCTCGAGTGAGTAGGAGTCGAACTCCCCTTCCAGCGCCCGTTGGATCAGGTCGACCTGCTCGGCCATATCGTCGGGGTGAGTTATGTCTGCCACCTTCAGCCCGGTCAGCTCTTCTGACGGGTAGCCGGTTAGCTCGCACATCGCCGGGTTGACCCGCAGGAAGGTCCCGTCGAGCCCGATCAGCGACATGCCGTTTCGGGCATTCATGAAGGCGGCCTCGAAGCGCTGTTCGGCGTCGGCAAGGTTCCGCTCGGCAGCCTGGCGCTCGGAAATGTCGAGTCCGACGGTGACGATCCCGTAGATCGATCCGTCGGATCGGCGCAGTGGTGCGCGCTCTGTCAGCAGGGTGCCGATCGTCCCGTCGGCCGCCGGCAGCCGGCGCTCGACCCTCACCGGCTGACCCTGGTCGAGCATGTGCGCGTCGTCCCTGGCCAGTCGCTCGGCGATCTCGGGCGGGAAGAACCCGTCGATCGACTCTCCGACGACGCGGTCGCGGTCTATTCCGGTGTACCTCTCGAAGCTCTCGTTCACGAGGAGCACCTTGCGATCGCGATCCTTCACTGAAACCAGATGCCCGATGCTGTCGAGTACGTCAACCAGAAACTGCCGTCCGCTCTTGACTTCCGCTTCCGCGGTCTTGCGTCCGGTTATGTCCGTGGCAAAGCCGAAGACGGCGATCACCCGGCCGTCTTCGAGTATCGGCTTGAAATCGACCAGGTACCACTTGCTGCCGCCGACCGACCTCACCTCGAGGTTGGCCGGCTCTCCTTCGAGCGCGACTCCGAGCCCCTCCAGAATCTGGTCGAGGATTCCCGGGGCGAACACTTCGGAAACGGTCCGGCCGATCATCCGTTCTGCCGAGAACCCACCCTGCTCCAGCGCTTCTCCGAAGGCACGGAGGAATCGCGAATCCCGGTCGATGATCGCCGCCGCCGATCGCGGCAGCAGATCCAGCGCCTGCCTGAGCAAGCGATCCGGTTCCAACCCGGAATCCGTCGTAATCACCCTTTCGACGCTCGCATCCAGCTCGGTCATGGGCGAGGACTCTACCCCCGGCGGTCCTGCCGTGCAGACAGACGGCCGGCGCTCTCGCACCGGCCGTCTGCCGCTGACTCTGAATCCAGTGCTACTTGATGAACAGCATCTCCGAGTACTTCGGCAGGGGCCAGAGGTCGTCGCAGACGATCCGCTCGAGCTTGTCGGCGACCACGCGGACCTCGTGCATCGCGGTCAGCTGCTCGTCGCGGGCGTAGATCGCCAGGTCGAGGCCTTCCTTGTCGATGCCGTCGGGGTACTGGTTCACCTCTTCGAGGGCGATGGTCCGCTCGACCAGGGCGTCAAGCAGGGTCCGGGCTTCCTTCTCGAGGAACTCGGCGTCGGCGTCGTCCAGCAGCGCCAGATGACGCAGCGTCGCCGGGATGATCTGGGTCCGGGACATGGTCGCCGCGGTTTCGGCCTCGATGTTGGCCTCCATCGCGTACTGCTCGACCCAGACCTCGTAACGGGCCTTGAGCTCGCGCTCCGAGAGCACGTTGTAATGCCCGAAGGCTTCAACGGTCGAGTCCGCGATTATCTCTGGCAGGGCATCCGGAGTGGTGCGGAGGTTCTTGAGGCCGCGCCGCGCCGCTTCTTCCTGCCACTCGTCCGAGTAGCCGTCGCCGTCGAAGCAGATCTGCCGGTTGGCGGAGTAAGACTCGGCCACGACTCCGAACACCTTGGCGGGGAGATCTTCCCCGTCTGAAGCTTCCAGCTTGCCGACCAGCTCGTCGATCGCCTCGGCGACAATCGTGTTGAGAACCGTGTTGGTGAAGGCCAGCGACATACTGGAGCCGAGCGCACGGAACTCGAACTTGTTCCCGGTGAAGGCGAAAGGCGAGGTCCGGTTCCGGTCGCCACCGTCACGGGGCAGGTCGGGCAGCACCTCGGCACCGAGTTCGAGCATCTCGTCCGGAGTGTGCGGGTCACCTTCGCCCGCCGCGAGCGTGTCGAACACCTTTTCCAGCTCCCCGCCGAGGAAGACCGAGATGATCGCCGGCGGCGCCTCGTTCGCACCGAGGCGGTGATCCTGGCCGAGGTTGGCCACGGTCGCCCTCATCAGACCCTGATGTTTGTTGACCGCCTGCATCACTGCGGCGCAGAAGAACAGGAAGCTGAGGTTGTCGGCCGGGGTGTCGCCCGGGTCGAGCAGGTTGTGGCCGGCTTCGGTGCCCATCGACCAGTTGTTGTGCTTACCGGATCCGTTGACCCCGGCGAACGGCTTCTCGTGGAAGAGGCAGACCAGGCCGTATTTGCGCGCGATCCGCTCGGTCACCTGCATCAGCAGCTGCTGGTGATCGGAGCCCACGTTCGAGTTCTCGAACATCGGGGCGATCTCATACTGGGCCGGAGCGACCTCGTTGTGCCGGGTCTTGATCGGCACGCCGAGCCTGGCCAGCTCCTGTTCGGTATCCATCATGCAGGCGAGCACACGCTCCGGGATCGCGCCGAAGTAATGGTCGTCCAGCTCGTGGCCCTTGGCCGGCTTGGTGCCGAACAGCGTGCGGCCGGTCAGGATCAGGTCGGGACGGGAGTAGTAGTACTGCTCGTCGATCAGGAAGTACTCCTGCTCGGGGCCGACCGTGGTGACCACGCGCTCGGAGCTCTCGTCACCGAGCAGCCTCAGGGCCTTGATCGCCGACTTCGAGAGGGCGTCCATCGAGCGCAGCAGCGGGATCTTGGCATCGAGCGCCTCACCCGTCCACGACGCAAAGGCGGTCGGGATGCAGAGCAGGGTGCCGTTCGGGTTGTCCAGCAGGAAGGCCGGGCTGGTCGGATCCCACGCGGTGTAGCCGCGGGCCTCGAAGGTCGAGCGGATGCCGCCGGAGGGGAACGAGGAGGCATCGGGCTCACCCTGGATCAACTCCTTGCCACGGAACTTGGCGATCGAGCCACCCTCCGAAGTCGGGTCGAAGAAGGAGTCGTGCTTCTCCGCGGTCGAGCCGGTCAGGGGCTGGAATACGTGGGTGAAGTGAGTGGCCCCGTGCTCGAGAGCCCAGTCCATCATCGCGGTGGCGACCTCGTCGGCCAGCTCGACGTCAAGGCCTTCGCCCCGCTCGAGAGTGCCCTGGAGGCGGTCGAATACGTCATCGGAGAGTCGTTCGCGCTGGGTCTCGATCGAAAAGACGTTGCTGCCGAAGACGACGTTTTCGTCCTTGGTCAGGTCGGTGGCTTCGACGGAGGATCCGTTCGGAAACCACTGCGCGGCGGTGACGTTCTGCTGGCGAGTCGGTGACATTTGCGGCGATACCTCCTGGTGGCAAGATTGATGGGAAGCGAGACGCAGGCTATTTCTGCCGGTCCCTGACCCTCTTGTACGCAAGGCTAACGTTAGTTCAACCCTCTCCGACTGTCGGATAGCCACCCCCGGGAACCCGATTGTGTGCAGCGACTCACGCAAAGGTCGTAGCTTGCACATGATACGGTGAGTTCCATGGCGCAGACCTCTTCCGCGCCGACCCGCCAGCCAACCCCGCAGGCCGTCGAAAGAGATCGAGATGACCGCAAATTCCAGCTACACCGACAGAGCGCTTGCCGTAGTCGCCGTCACCGCAGCCCTCTTCGCCCTCCTCGCCCTCGCACCGGCAGGCGGGACGGCCACCCCGGAACCGGCCTCGGCCTCGACGGTCAGGACCGGAGGGCTGGTTGTGCCGGGGATCGTCAGGGTCTCGGACGTCACCTGCGTCAAGCGCTGCGTTTCAGCCCGCACGGCGACTCCCGGGGCAACGGTGCGGGTCACGGGCAGGTACCTCGGCCAGGTCAGCCGGGTCGTATTCCCGGGTCGCCAGCGTTCGCTCCGCGTCGCGATACGCAGCCGCAGCTTTGGCTCGGTGAAAGCGGTCGTGCCGAAGAAGGCCGGTAACGGCCGACCCTTCGTGGTCACCGGTTCCGGTCGGCGATCCAACCGCGCGCCGCGCGAACTCCAGATCCTGCCGGCCAGCCGGATCCCGACCGAGGTCTTCCCGGTCCGCGGTCGCTACGACTTCGGCAGCTCGGGAGGCAGGTTTGGAGCCGGCCGCAGCGGCTACTCCCACCAGGGACAGGACCTGATGGCCCGCTGCGGCACCCCGCTTGTCTCGATCCGCAAGGCGAGGGTGCTCTTCAACCAGTACCACAGCGCCGCCGGTCACTACGTCGTGCTGAAGAACATCGGCACCAATACGCAGTTCGCCTACATGCACCTGCTGAGGAAGTCGAAGCTCCGTCCGGGGCGGATCGTCGGCGCCGGCCAACGGATCGGCTCCGTCGGCCAGACCGGCCGGGCCTACGGCTGCCATCTCCACTTCGAGTACTGGGTCGGGGCGTGGCAGCGCGGCGGCAAGCCGATTGACCCGCTGCCGTATCTGCGCTCGCTCTGACCTCGCCCGCCCGGCGGTTCGGGGCCGCTAATCGGCCTGTCGTCCCGACTGTCGGCCGGAAACGATGCA
>Ga0105046_10006825_pt1 | contig 18042 bp, 16 predicted proteins | sample MAT03_FD_78385 | JGI IMG/M metagenome (GOLD analysis project Ga0105046, IMG submission 78385) | Freshwater microbial communities from Lake Fryxell liftoff mats and glacier meltwater in Antarctica - MAT-03 (megahit assembly) | ecosystem: Environmental > Aquatic > Freshwater > Ice > Liftoff...
CGCCCCCCGATGCGGCTGGAGGGGGCGGAGGCGGCGGCGGTGCACCCCCGGTATCTCCGAAGCTGCCGCCGAAATCGCCACCGCCGTTGTCGCCCGCAGACGCAGGCGCCGGGGCCACAATGGGAGCCGGGGCATCAGGCTCGAAACTGCCGCCGAAACCGTCGCCGTTGCTTTGCGCGTGGGTGGCAGCAGGCGGGAAGAGCACCAGGGCCGCGACGAGTGCGCGCCGAAAATTCTGCGATGTCATCGGAATGTCCCTCCCAAGGATCAGTTCGTGCGGATCTTGGTGCTGATCCAGTCAAAGTAGTTCGAGACACGGGAATAGACGCTGTAAAGCTCGGGGTGGCCGCAGCGCTGCGTCGAATTGAGAGGGATGCGCCCCCAGCTGACGATGCCGACCTGAACCCAGCTGCCATCCATGCGCTTCATCATCAGCGGCCCGCCGGAATCGCCGTTGCACGACGTCCGCTCACCGGATGCCACGCCCGCACAGATCATGTTGTCCGTTAGCACGTCCCCGAGGTTTGAGGTCAGGATGGCGTAGGCATCGTTCAGCTTTGCCTCCGGAATGCGGTTCGCCGTCCCCATGTTCATCAGGAACGAGCCGAAGTCGCGCTTCGTTTGCTCGGCCATGCCGCGGTTGCAGGTCTGGTTCGGAAGGACCTGAATATCTGTCTCCAGAAGGTCGATCGGAATTTCATTCTTTTCGGTGAAGCCCCAGCCCGCCACGACCGCATCGCCGGTGGGCATCGGCTCTCCGGGCCTTAGGACGGGGGTCGCACCGACGGGTCCGCCCGATTGCCCGATGGGTTCGGCAAGCTTGACCAGGGCGATGTCGTTGTCGATGAAGAAGCTGTCGTATGCCTCATGCGCGATGATCAGCGCAGCAGGGCGCAGGTCACCTTCGCCGAGGCGGGTGGAACCTGTCATGACCAGAAGCTTCGACGGGTCGATCAACGAGCCGTCGCCCTGCATGACACAGTGGGCAGCGGTAAGGATCCACTGACGCGCGATCACGCTGCCGCCGCAGAACTGCTGGTAGGAGTTGCCCTCCCTTGCCTGCGGGCCGGTTACATTCGGGTCCGGCGGAACCTCGGCCAAAAGGGCCACCTGCGCCGGCCACGCGCCTTTGGCCGCGGGCCTGCCACCATAAACTCGCGAGGCGGTTTTCCCGTCGATGGAGGTCGCGCGGTTGCGTGCTTCCAGCATGTAGCTCATCACGCTGCCGCCCGGCGTCTTGGGCACGGCCACGCTGTCCGTCAGGCTGGTCTGCGCCTTGGCGGGCAAGGGCAAGAAGCACGACGCGACCATGGCCGCAGAAAGGACGGTGCAGGAATAGGTCAGTCTGGTCATGGGTTCAGCTCTTCATCCAGGAACAAAATTCATCATCACGGCGCCGCAGCGACGGTGCCGCGTCGGAACGCGAGTTCTTTCGGCAAGACCTGCCAACGATAGCGGGTCACCCACACATCGGCGATCGAGAGGCCGCCAAACTGCCCGCGCGTATCCGGGCGGCGGCCGAGCTTTTCCAGAAACGCCGCGGCCTCGCCCGCCGCACCGCCCCGCGTGGGGGCGCCGCCATCGCCAGCGCATGTCTCGACGAGGCCCGAGAGGTCCAGTTGTTCGGCATTGTCGGCGGATTCCGTGATCAAAACAAACAACCGCTCCTCACCCGCCGAATAGCCGCCCGGACAATCAGAGCAAATGATCATGCTTTCCCCAAGGCGGGTCGCGGCTGCCGTGTCCTCGACGTGGACGTGGCTTGCCGTCACGCAGAACTGCGCGTCGATGTGGATGCGGTTCACGTCCCGAGCGCCGGGCACGGCACCCCGGACAGACAAATCCAGCGCGTCGCATTGCTTGACCTCGGCCGCGTCCTCGAGCGGATGGGGGCCATCGGCGCGGGCATGGGTCAGCGCGCGGCTGCATTCGCGAATCGGATTGCTGCCAGTGCCGGGCGGGTCCAGATCCTCCAGCCGCGAGGATGTCAGATCTGCCGCGACATCGACCGGCGCGGGGTTCAGGGGGGAACCGGTCTCGGCCACTGATGTCAGAAACGCGGCCAATTCCTCGGCCTTCGCCATGCGCGTCAGGAGTGGGGCCAGCGCCACGCCGTCAGCAGGCGCCCAAGAAAGGCCCACTGGCAGCCCCTGCAGCGCGGCGCGGCCGCCGAACCACAGCCGCCCGTCCTGCGCCGCCACCTCGATGACGAAATCGGCGGGATCCGTCTCGACCTGCACTCCATCGCCGGCATTGACTTCGGCCACCGCATCCGCAAGCGCCGCCAACAGCGGGTCCCATTCCGCAAGGGGCACCCCCGAGGTCAGGTCAGTCACCGCCGACAGCTTCAGCGCCGTGGCAAGTGGGCGGGAGAGGACCCGGCCATAGCGCGCTTCGGCGGGCATGGGGCCCACGGCGTCACAAAGAGCGCCTGCGACAGGGGTGCAATCCTCTTCCACACGGCGCAGGTAGGCGCGGATAGGCTGCGCGTCCTCCACCTGGGCAAGCGCGATCCGCGTGTCGGGGGCGGCTGCGGCATCGTCCACCAGCGCAATCAGGCTGCCCTCGACCAGCCCGTGTACTCGGCCCGCGGCAATCTCGTCGCGCTTCACGGCAAACTGGCGCAGGCCTGCCGTGGCGCTGCCGCCGAAGACGGCAGCGTCGATCATGCTCCCCTCCCACGACGGGGTCTGCAGCCGCGCGCCCCCCGGCACGGCGCCGGAGTTCATATCCTCCAGAACGGCCTGAAACAGTTGCCGGTAGGTCAGCGCGCCAGGATCTTCCAGCCGCGCGGCAAGCCGTGAGGAAAAGAGGCCGTACCATCCGCCATCCCCGGCCGCATCGGGCGCAAGATTGACCTCGCGCGCCACTTCAGACGACCGGGCCGCGTAAAAGGCGATCAGCCCGCCCGGCACATCGCCCTCCGCCTCGGAGGTGATGTTATCGGGCGTCCCCTCTTCGGGCGCAGCCAAACCGAACAGCGCGGGGTCGACAAAACGCGCCGCACTGTCGAGATCGCCGGCCCTCAGGCCCGAGCCGGAATGGCAGGAATCCATTACGAACCAGACATCCGCCCCCGTCGCCCGGATCGCAAGGATGGCCGCCCCCAGCTCGTCATCGGTGATGGCGTTCGGGATGGCCTTTGCCCCCGGTTCCGACCGCGCGGTGTCGGCGGGCAGGAACACCTCGTCCAGCCCGTCGCTTTCCTCGCCATTGTCGTCTGGCTGACGAGTGCCGTGGCCGCTCATCGTGACCATCACCAGATCACCCGCGGCACTATGAGCGGCCAGCGCGCCCAGCGCGCCGAGGATCGCCGCGCGGGTGGGGATGGCGCTACTCTCCACTCCATCGGCCAGAATACGGATGTCTGCCACGCCGCGCCGGGCGAGCACATCGCGAAAGAGCGCCACGTCATTTGCAGGTCCGCGCAACGAAGCGAGGCCGATCGATTCGTCATAGGCCGAAACACCGACCAGCAGGGCCCGCGTTTCGGTCAACCCCGGTTCCGCCAGCCAAAAGCAGGCGGCCAGTGCAGAGGCAAAGCGTTGTAGCCAAGCGCCCAAGCCCGAAGTCCCCCGAAACGAAAGCCGAACCGAATTCAATTGCTGCGACGTTACACGGGAGGCTACTCTTGGCAAAAGGAAATAACCTCGGGCTTGCCCTCCGGCGGGCTGCGCGGCCCTGATCATAGGTGCAGACATGCGACGGATTGCGAACCGCCTGACCGGGCCGGGCCTAAGGCGGATGGTCTTTGGGTTGGGCGTGGCCATTTTGGCTGCAGCGGGAGGCGTTCAACCGGCTGTGGCGCAGGACGCGGCACGACTGGCCGGGCTTTCTGCCCTGGCTCTCTCGGACCCGGAGGCTGCGCTGACCGAGATCGCGACATTGCTGGCCCGCCCGGATGTGACGGCGAACGTGCGCGTGGCCTACGACCTCAACCGGCTGGCGGCCGAAGTGCTGGAAGGTCAGGGTAGTCTGGACGAAGCGGCCGCGCTTTATGCCGATCTGGCGGGTTTTGCAGGGCGGAATCGCGAACGGCTCGCCGCGGATCCCGTGCTCCTCTGGCGCGCCGCAGCCCGGTTGGCAGAAGCTGCGGGCAACCTCTCCGCCGCGCTGCGGGCCGAAGAGGCAGTGCTGGCCGAACAGCGCGACGGGCTGATGCCTGCCCAAGTCATTGCGGATACTCTCGCCCGGATGGAAGCTCTGGCAAAGGCGTCAGGAAATGAAGCTACGGCAAGCTCTTATGCCGATGCGCGTCTGGTGGCGCTTGCCCCGCCGGTACCGGTCAGCGGAGCGCGCGGCGACGGGCGGGGCTATTCCGCAGTTGAGATCTTCTATGCCACTGACCGCGCCAGAACCGGCCGGTCCTATCCAGCCGAATTTTACGGCGCTGGGCGGGGCCCGCTGGAAACCGGCATCGCGGTGGTAACGGTGCCGGACGAGCATACCCCGGGCCAGCTGGAGGCCCCCTCGGTCTGGAAGCTTGAATTCGCGGCGAACCCGGTGCGGCATGTCATGCTCCGCTCGGTTGAACCGGTGCCGCAGGAGGCGTTCTTTTCCCGCATGCGCGAGCTCATCGGCAAGCAGGAACGGCGCGAGGCCTTCATCTTCATCCACGGCTACAACGTGACCTTCGAAGCCGCAGCCCGCCGGGCGGCACAACTTGCACATGACATGAACTATTCGGGCCTTCCCATCCTTTACAGCTGGCCCTCGCAGGGATCCACGGTGGGTTACATATCGGATACGGCGGTGGTGCAGCTTTCTGCGCGGCGGCTGTCGCGGTTTCTGGATCAGGTCGTGGCGCAGTCCGAGGCTGAGAAAATACATATCGTAGCCCATTCCATGGGCAATCGCGCCCTCACCGAGGCGCTTGAACTGATGGCCCTGCGCCACAGAGGCGAATCGGAGGCCCCGCCGTTCGGGCAGATCGTCTTTGCCGCCCCGGATGTGGACATGGGCCTGTTTGCCGAGATCCTTCCCACGATCAGCCCGCTTGCCAGCCGGATGACGCTCTACGCCTCGGAGAACGACTGGGCGCTGGCAAGCTCGCAGCAGCTGCATGGCAACGCGCCCCGTGCCGGACAGGGCGGAAATGACATCCTTTCCGCCATGGGTATCGACAGTGTGGACATGTCGGAACTGGGCGAAGACATGCTGGCGCACGGCTATTTTGCGGATGACCGGTCGGCGCTGGTCGATCTCGTCTCGCTGATCTGGCGCAATGTCGACCCCGAATACCGCTGCGGCCTGCAGGCCGAGCCTGCACCGTCCGGGCGCAAGACTTGGCGCTATGTCCCGGGGCAATGCCCTGACGACGCGCTTCTTGCGGTGATCGGCACGCTGCAAGCCGAAGGGATCGAAACGCCCGAGGCAGCGCGGTCGGAGGTGGCGCGAATCGTCACGGACCCCACGCTGAAAAGCGAGGTGCAGCCGCTGGTTGCGCGGATGATGGCACCCTGACGGGCCTGCACGCCGCGAGGGCCTTACCCCGGCGGTCAGTTGCGGATCACTTCCAGAAACTGTTCGTGCTGGCGCTGCCGCGCGGCCTCCTGCTCGCGCAGGCGTGCCTGACGGGCGGCTTCGCTATCGGCCTGAGTACGGCGGCGTTCGTCCGCACGGCGCTGTTGTTCGGCGCGCACGCGTGCAACCCATCCGGGATCGGCGCGACCGCTGGCCACAATCGTTGCCGCCGCGGCAAAATCCGCCTCGGCCCGCGCGGCGGGCGCCCAGACGAAAATCATCGGCTCCACCGTCACGTTCTGGAAGCGCATGCGCGGCATGCCGGGGATCTGGTTGGCCGCCGGGTCATCGGAATTGCGATACCACGACAGCCACAGCCGCTCCCGCAGCTGCCCTTGAGGCCCGGGATAAGCGAGGTCCAGGATCACCGCGTCAAAATCAGTCTTCAGTCCCGGCATGGGCGTGGCAATGGTCTGACGATAGAGCGCCTTCTGCGCCTCATTCGGAGTCGTGGTGAGGACGCGCGCGCCCTCGGGCCGCCGAGGCAGGATCAGGCGCTGGATGATCTCCTCGGTGCCGGTTACCGTGCCAACATGGCAGTTGGAATTCTTGAACTGGGTGCGCAGATCGGCCAACCCTTGTTCCGCCTGGGCCGCGGCCATCTGCCCGAACATCGGGTCCACGCTCGTCACATCCACCCCGTTCCAGACGATCTGGTGGCTGGGCAAGAGGCGCAGCCCGCTCTGCCCGTCCGGAGAGGTAATGGTGTAGAGCACCTCGAACAGGTCGTTTCCACTGCAGGGTTTCAACCAAGCCACCCGTCCGCTCCCCTGCCAGCCCTCGGGCAGGTCATAAGTCAGCGCGGTCAGGCTCTCGCCAAACCCCTCGTTGTCCCTGATCTCGAAAGGCGCGGCGGAGGCGGGATGGGCGAGCACGACTGCAAGTAACAGAGCCGACCACAAAGCACCGGACACGCGGGCGGCTCTTGAATCCATGCGGAATCTCCTCGACGTCATGGGTTTGCACCATGCTATGCTGGGTCGGTGGGTTCTGTCGATGACATAGGAGGGGCATGCGGGTCGTGCAGTGGCAGGCGTGGGTTTTCGCGGCACTTTTTTGGGCGGCAGGTGCTGCCGTAGCGCAGGCCGATGCCGGGGCTGGGGGTACTTCAGCTGATCTGATCAGGGCCCTGGCATTACGTGAGGCAGGGGATCTTTCAGGCGCGGCGGAAGCCATCACGGCTGCGAAGGCTTCCGCATCTGACGCCGCCGCCCGGTGGGAGGCGACGCTTGCGCAGGCCGAACTCGATCTGACATCCGGCGCAGTGACGGAGGCCGAATTGGCCTCGCGGAAACTTCTGACGGAATCTGATGCGATCTTTGGTCCAGATGCCGGGCGCGCTGCACCAGTGCTGGTGGTGATGGCCGGGGTTCGTTCCGCAACGGCGGAAAATCAGGCGGCAACAGGGCTCTTGCTTCAAGCTGCGCGACTGGCCCGGTCAGCCTATGCCACGGCGCAGGGCTCGCAGGGGGCGCCACCGCAGGATGCCCAGACACAGGCCGATCTCTTTGCAACTCTTGCGGCCCTGGCCGAGCATCTGCTAGCGACGGGCGAAGGCGATGCGGCTGCGTTGATGGCTTCAGAGCTTGCGATTTTAGCGGCTGAGCCATCCTTAGGTGTGCCGCCACGCTGGCAGGATGCCGCGGCCTTGGGCGGTCTCTATCAGGTCCGCGCAGGGCGTACGATCGAGGCACTGGTGCGTGCGGCGCCGTTGTTTGATTTGCAGGGTGACCCCGAAACCGAGCGTGCCCGACGCTTGTCCGACAGTTTCCTGACCGAGCTTGACGCCCTCGCAGTGGCAACGGGCGACCCGGATGCCGCGATTGCGGATTGGGTCGCTGCCGCTGACCTGCAGCGGGCCGAAATTGCGAAGATGGACGACGCCTTCCTTGCCAAGATGCAGCCAGTGATGGTCGCTCTAGGCGCCGGTGATGCGGTCGGCGCGGATACCGCTGCGCGATCGGCTCTCGCGAACGTGCGTGCTGACGATCCGTTGGTTACGACGACGTACCTTGCGCTGCTTGGCTCCACCCTGCGGGCGGCGCGTCCCGATCTCGCCGAAACATGGGCGGTTCGAATCGCCCAGATGCCGCCCGCCTACCTTGCAAGTCTGGATGCTGATCCGCTGCCGCTCTTGGCGGAACTGGCGGCGGAGTTGCGGTCGCGCGGTTCTTATCCCGGTGCAATCACTTTGGGGGAGGCGGTCGCCGTCGTGGCCCCTCTGCGCGCCGAGGCCGGTCAGCCAGACCGATCAATTTCTGCACTTGCACAGCTTGCAACGACTTACACGGACGCAGGGTTGACTCGTCAGGCGGGCGAAATCTTTGACCGCGCGCTGAAGCTGCTGGAAACAGGCGTTGAAGCATCGCCGGAGACGGCAATCTCGGCGCTGGTGGGGCGGGCGGTGCTGCGCCTTGATATGGGAAATTCCGACACGGCGCTGGCTGACCTGGGTGTGGCGCGGACCCTCCTTGAGAAGACGGACGAAGGCTTAAAACCTGAGGCCTGGTTATTTGTTGGAATGGCCTTGCGCGATGCGCAGATGGCACGAGGGGACCGCTCGGCCGCTGAAGCGGTTCTGCGCGAAGTGACGCAGAAGGTCGTGGCACTAGCGGGTGATCCCTCTCCCGAGGCCGCCGAGGCATGGTTCATGCTGGCACAGTTCCTTCAAACCGCGGGAAGCGCCAATGTGTTAGAACCTCTGGCACGTGCCACGGCCTCGGCCGCGACCCTGCCCTCGGACGATCCGCTGCGCCTGCGAATTGCGGTGCTGCGCGCGGCCGTGCAGGGCGGGGCTGATACACTCTTGGTCGAAGCGGCCCACGGGGTCGAAGTCGGGGCGCTGGCCTTCGCTGAAGCCGCCTCGGCAGCAGCAAAGTCGGGTGACCCCGCAGCGACCGTGGCGTTCCTCGATCGCGGAATTGCCGCACTGGACAGCGCTGCACCGACCCGGGCCTATCTCGAGGCGGCGAAAGGCGAGTTTCTGTGGCGCACTGGCGATGCAGTTGCAGCCTTACCAGCGCTACGGGAGGCTACGCTCGCTCTAACGAGGGCCGAACGGCGCGAGGAGCCGAACGGACGCGATCACCTGCCCGCCCACGTGGCGGCGGCTCTTGCTGTTGCAGCCGCCTCCGAAGGGGTCGCCGGGATGAACGCCTTTACGGAGGCATTTCAGGTGGCGCAGCGCGTGGATGATCTGTCCGCCGGTGCCGCGCTTGGCCGGGCCACCGCGCGGCTTCTGGGCTCGGGGCCGGAGGCGGACAGCCTTGCCCGGGCGCTTGAGGAGGCGGAGCGCAGGTTCGACGCGGCCCGCGAGGCCTATCTTGCTCGTTTGGCCGAAGGCGTGGATGTCACAGATGAGCGGCAGGCGCTGGCGGCGGCACAGACCGGTCTGGACAAGGTACGCGGTCAGATCAGGACTAGCTTTCCGGACTATGCGGGCCTCGCCGACCCGCGTCCTGTGGACCTTTTGGCTACTGCCAGGCTTCTGGGTTCGCAGGAAGTGCTGCTCCTCTACGCCACCGCGCCGGGTGAGGCGCCCGACGCGCCGCCGGGCCATGTTTTCGCTGTTACTTCGGATGGTTATCTTGCCGCACCCCTGCCGCCGCGGGCGGAGTTGGCGAGAATCGCACAGACCCTGCGCTGTGCCGCGGCGCTGACCGACAGGCGTTGCGGTCTTGGCGGAGGGGCCACGCGGGGCGCCTTTACGCTTGAAGGCCCGGACACTAATTTGACCCAGGGGTTTGATTTTGTGCTCGCGCGAGAGGCCTGGGAGGCGTTGTTTGGCCCGGTGGCCGTAGCGCTGGAAGGCAAGACCTCTGTCATCATCGTGCCAGACCGCACGCTTTCGGCGATGCCGTTCCATTTGGCCCTGACGGAGGCACCGGATGCTGCAACCACCCTTCGGTCCGCGCCGTGGCTCTTGCGCCGAATGGCAGTGACCGTGGTTCCTTCCGTCTCAAGCCTGGCCGCGCTGCGCAATCGCAACCTGCGTCCGAGCGGGGCCGATCTGCCGTTTCTGGGCATTGGCGACCCGCTGATCGGCATACAGATCAGCGGGCCGGTTCCGTATGATTGCAGTGGGACGGCGGGTCATCTGCTTATGTCCGCGCCGCTCTTGCCTGCTGCGGGCCAGATCCTGAGGGACGGGGGCAGGGCAGATCCGATTACCCTGTCCAGCCTACCCGCACTGCCCGACACGCGGTGCGAGCTGCAGCAGAATGCGGCACTTCTGGGGCAGGGCAGCCGCGTGCTATTGCAGTCTGACGCGACAGAACGCGACGTGAAAGCGCTGAGCGAGACAGGCGAGCTTGCGCGCTACCGCATTTTGTCCTTCGCCACGCATGGCCTGATTGCAGGGGAGGTTGGGGTGGCGAATGCGGGGTTAGTGCTTACTCCGCCAGATCAAGCGAATGAACTCGACGACGGGCTACTCACGGTTGCCGAAATCGCCGCGCTGCGCATCGACGCGGATTTTGTAATTCTCTCAGCCTGCAACACGGCTTCCGGCTCTTCGCAGAGCAGCGAGGGACTTGCGGGGCTCGCGAGCGCCTTCTTTCTTGCAGGGGCGCGTGCGGTTCTCGTGTCCCATTGGCCGGTCTACTCGGATGCGGCGACCCGACTCACTACCGGCATGGTCGCTGCGCTCGCCGCCCCGGATCGGCCCGGACGCGCCGAGGCACTGCGCCGGTCGGCACTGGCCATCCTCAACGATCCCGAGGCCTCGCAACGCCAGTTGCATCCCGCCTTCTGGGCGCCATTTCTGGTGGTCGGCGACGGGCGTGCCGATCAGGAATGAAGGGCCGGCAGACCAAGCATCAGGGAACTGAGCATTAGGTAGCCGATTACCATCCAGACAATTGTCAGAAGCGTACACTGGATGCGCGCCTCCTGCTGATACAGCCGTGCGGTCAGCCAGCGCAGGCTGTGGCCGCCCCGCTCCGGCGTGGGCAGCAGCAACAGATCGCTCGTCACATCGCGAAGACCGGCATAGGCCTCGGTCAGGCCACGCAGCAGCATTACGACGTTGTAGGTATAAAACAGAAAGACGATCAGCCGCGCCGTGACAAATGGGTCTGGCTGCCCGGCAAAGAATATCATCACCGCAATCAGCGCGCCGTGCAGATTGACCGCGCGCTGCCATTCGCCATCAGCCCTTCCGCGCGTGCCGGTGAAGACCGCCGAGCAGCAGAGCGTGCTGATCCTGCACCGGACCCGCGATCTGTTGATGCACCAGCGCACGATGATCCTCAACGCCATCCGGGGTCATCTGGCCGAGTTCGGGGTCATCGCGGCGCATGGGCCACATCCGGTCATGGGTCTGATCCAGAGGCTGAGTAGCAAAGAGGATCTCGGCCTTCCCGACATTGCACGTGCCTCTCTGCTTGCCTTTGGGGCTTATCTTGAAGCCCTGGCTGGTGAAATCCGCGCACTGGAGCGCCGGCTCATGGCTTGGCACCGGATGGACGCAAAGAGTCAGCGGCTCGAAACCATCCCCGGCGTGGGCCTCATCACCGCCACTGCCCTGGCCGCGAGCGTCCCCGATCCGTCAGTCTTCAACTCCGGCCGTCAGTTTGCTGCCTTCCTCGGGCTGGTGCCTCGACAGAACTCGTCGGGCGGCAAGGATAGGCTTGGGCACATCTCGAAGATGGGCAATGGCTACCTGCGACGACTTCTCGTAGTCGGCGCCACTTCAGTCGTCCGACGGGCCGGGACGAACCCCACAAAGACCGGATATTGGGTACGATTGCTCTTGGAGCGCAAACCCGCGCGGGTGACCACGGTGGCCATGGCCAACAGGACCGCCCGCGTAGCCTGGGCGGTCTTGATACGCGGAGAACCATATCGCGCCTCACCCGCCGCATGAGGCAATAGAAACAGCGGCAGCCACACGCAGCCTTCACGACCTGCAAGGGCAAAAGTGAGTGATGATGATCAACGGGACCGCAACCGGGACACCCCGAGGTGGTGTCAGGGCGACAAGGCTCGATCGTCTGATTGGGACCCGGTACGCGGACGTCATCAAGGCCAGCGGTCATAAGCATCGCATCAACAGGCTGGACACATGACCGCACCCCGCAACGATCAGCATCAGTCCAAGACACCTTTGCACAAACGGAGCCATCCACACATGACAGCACCGCTGAAACTGATGCAAATTCGTGTGGCGCATGCGGTGAACTTTTTCCGATCTGATGCGTTTGTCAGTGGAAGGCCCGCATCGCACAGCCGAATGCGACTTGTGGCCAAAATATGATATTCGGTTGCGGCGGTACGGGTGGAAGGAGTGGGTTGACCCTATTTCATGGCAGTGACAAATGATCCCGGCCCGGCGCTCCGGCAAGATCTGGCATTGGCAGATCTTGTCGCCTGCCCGACCTGCGACACGCTGCATCGTATGCCGGATCAGCGCATGGATGGCCGTGCCAGATGTGTCCGGTGCCACCGGGTGCTTGTAAATCCCCGCAAACGTGCGTTGACGAATATCGTCATGCTGTCGGCGACCGCGACGGTACTGATGCTGGCCGCGCTTTCCTTTCCGTTCCTCAAGGTGCAATCGCATGGAGTCGAACAAGAAAGCTCGGTGACCGACGCCATCCTCGCGTTTTCGCATGGCCTGATGATTCCGTTGTCGCTTGCGGTGGCGGCGCTGATCGTGCTGCTGCCGATGCTGCGGCTTTGCGCCATTATTTACGCTCTGGCGCCCATGGCGTTCGGCTGGAAACCGGCGCGGGGCGCGATCACCGCGTTTCGGCTGGCCGAGGCACTGAAACCCTGGGCGATGGCAGAGGTTTTCATCGTTGGGGTGTCGGTCGCTCTGGTCAAGATAGCCGGATTGGCGCAACTGACCATCGGGCCCGCCTTCTGGGCCTTTGCCGCACTCGTTCTCGTGACGGCGCTCAATGACAATTTCATGTGCAGGTTGACGGTATGGCGCACGCTCGAAGCTCGCAGACTGCCCCGCTGACTGCTCGTCAGGCGGGCCTCGTGGCGTGTCACCGCTGTGGGCGCGTCCACACGGCAGATGCGCAAAAGTGCGTGCGCTGTGGTGCCGTGCTGTCTAGCCGGGATGACACCAGCCTGCAGCGGGTCTGGGCATGGCTTGCGGCCGGGGTGGTGGCCTATGTTCCGGCCAACCTCTATCCCATGCTGGAAACCACCTCGCTGGGAAAGACATCCGATAGTACGCTGATCGGCGGGGGGATCGAGCTTTTCCGGCACGGATCCTACGGAATTGCGGCCATTGTCATTGTGGCAAGTGTAGTCATTCCGATCGGCAAGTTCATGGCGATCTCGTATCTGGCGCTGAAAGTTGCCCGCCGCGACGGTGCTTCTGTCCATTTGCGCCACCGGATGTACGAGGTGGTGGATCTGATCGGGCGGTGGTCGATGATTGATGTATTCGTCGTTGCAATCCTTTCGTCGCTGGTACAATTGGGGGCAGCGGCCAGCGTAAAGCCGGGCATTGCCGCATTGAGTTTTGCGTTGTCGGTGGCGTTTACCATGCTTTCGGCGATGAGCTTTGATCCCCGTCTGATCTGGGACGCAGACAAGGATGGTGCCCGTGACCCTGCCTGACCCCCCGCAGATGGAGATCGAGGCGCGCCGCCGGTCGCCTTGGCGAAACCTGTCGCTGGTGTGGCTCGTGCCGGTGCTGGCGATTGTAGTATCGCTGGGGGTGGTGTGGAAAAACTACAGCGACCGCGGCATTCTGATCTCGATTTCGCTTCCCGCTGCGGCTAGCATCATTCCGGGGGAAAGCACCGTCCGGTTCCGCGATGTGGTGGTGGGCGTGGTGGAGAATGTGCGCTTCGCGCCGGGTTTTGCGTCGGTCATCGTGGATGCGCGGATCAACAGGGAGGTGGCCGCCACGCTGCCTGAAAACAGCGGGTTCTGGGTTGTCAGGCCGGTGGTGACAACGCGCGGCATCTCGGGCCTGTCGACCGTGCTGTCGGGTGTTTACATCGAGGGCGACTGGGAGCCTGTGACCGGCTCCAGCCTTACCGAGTTCAAGGGGCTGGCCGAGGCGCCGATTGTACGCCCCGGCCGCAAGGGGTCGCGCATCACACTGCGAAGCACGGATGCGAGCATGCTGCCCGAAGGTGCGCCGGTATATTATCGCGGCGTGGAGGTGGGTCAGCTTGATGTGGCGCATGTAAGCCCCGACGGCGGCAGTGCGATCGTGGACGCCTTCATCAACGCGCCCTACGACCGCTATGTCACCACCGCCACGCGGTTCTGGGATACATCGGGCTTTACGGTAAAGCTTGGCCCCGGCGGGGTGGATTTGAACGTGGCCAGCGTGGGCGCGCTTCTGACCGGTGGCGTGGCGTTTGACAGCGCCTTCACCGGGGGCGAGCCACTGAAAGCCGACACGGTGTTCAACCTCTTTGTCGATGAGACAGCGGCGCGCCAGAGCATATTCACCCAGACTGGTGACAATGCCCTTGAAATGGCGATCATCTTTGCGGGCTCGGTCAATGGGTTGAGTTCGGGTGCCCCTGTCGAGTACCGGGGATTGCGCGTGGGGAAGGTGACGGCGATCAACGCTTTCATCGAATCGAGCCCGTCGGGCGGGCGCGAGGTAAAGCTGCGCACGACGGTGGATATCGAGCCGCTGGCCCTCGGCCTTACCGCCGAAACCGGCCGCACCGAAGCCTTGGCGTTTCTGCGCGATGCTGTTGTGCATGGCATGCGCGCCCGGCTGACGACAACCAGCATTTTCAGTGCGGGCCTCAAGGTCGAACTTGTCGAACTGACGGACGTCGCGCCCGCCGAAATCGTGGAAGGCGAGAATGATATTCCCATCCTTCCGAACGTTCCGTCAGATCTGCCCAACTTCACCGCGACGGCGGAGGGTGTGTTGCAACGGGTGAACGCGCTGCCCATCGAGGAGGTGATGCAGCAGGCGATTTCCCTGATGGCGTCGATCGAGGGGATCGCAACGTCAAAAGGCACCCAGGAAGTGCCGGGGGCGCTCGCCAAACTATTGGAGGATGGCCGCGCGTTCTTGAACAAGGATGACACGCAGGCCCTGCCGACCGAATTGCGCGGCGCGATTGCCGATCTGCGCAGCGTGGTTGCCGATCTGCAGAATCGTGGCGCGGTGGAGAAACTGGCGCGTGTCCTGGAAAGCGCCGAAAAAATCGCGGCCAATGTCGCCGTCACCTCGCAGGATTTCCCGAAGCTGGTCAATGATCTGCGCGATTTGGCGGCCAAGGCAAAGGCGCTGAAGACGGAAGACCTTGTCGACAAGACCACCGCCTTGCTGGCCAGTGCGGATGCTCTGATCGGCTCGCCCGCCACACGCGCCCTGCCGGGCGATCTTTCCAATGCTCTGGCAGAAATTCAGGCGGCCCTGAAAGAATTGCGCGAAGGTGGTGCTGTCAGCAACGTGAATGCGGCGCTGTCTTCGGCCAATACGGCTGCGAAATCTGTGGCGACCGCCGCCGAAGACTTGCCTAAGCTGACAGCTGAACTTCAGGGGCTGGTTGACAAGGCCAACAGTCTGGTCGACGGATATGGTGAGCAATCCAGTTTCAACCGCGAAACGCTCAGCCTGCTGCGTGAGCTTCAGGCCACTGCCAAAGCGGTATCGCAACTGGCCAGAACCATTGAACGAAATCCCAATTCCCTGTTGATCGGACGCTGAATTGAAACTCTCCCTCAGCCTTTTCCTCGTAGTCCTTTTTCTTGTCGGCTGCGGCGACAAGAAAGAGCGTTTTGTGATTGCCCCGGGCACCAGTGCCGTCGAAGCTCGGCTAGGTGTTGATACAATTGAAGTGCGGGATGTGTCGCTGCCCGCGTATGCCTCAGCGTCGGAGATCGTGCTTGCAGACGCGAAGGGCGCGCTGCGGCCTGCGCCAAAGGCGATCTGGGCCGACGATCCGCCCCGCGCGGTGACGGCTGCACTGGCACGCAGTCTCGACGTGAAATCATCGGCAACCGTGGCAGTGGAGCCTTGGCCGTTGACCGAAGAGCCTGCGGCGGAGCTGTCGGTGCGCATCGAGCAGATGACGGCGCGCGCCGATGGCACGTTCCTGATGTATGGCCAGTTTGCGCTGTCCTCCCCGAGTGGCGCCCTGCGCGAGAGGTTGCGCCGGTTCTCGATCAACGTGCCGATGGCCGAGAGTACGCCCGCCGCGGTGGCCACGGCCACCGGGCAGGCGATTGATGCGCTGGCCGACAAGGTGATCGCGGAATTGAAGCGCTAGATCGGGACATCCGCGCCGGTTCAGCTTGCACGCCCATCAATCCGCAGACCGGTCTGGCTGTTGAAAAGCACAATCTTGGGCGCGTCGAGCACCACGTGGAAGGCCATGCCCGCGTGAACTGTGACGCTTGGCGCAAGGCTGGCCGTCAGGGGGCCCGCGCCGGTGCGCAGTGAAACGAGCTTTTCCGGCCCGGTCAGTTCCATCACGTCGACCGTCGCCGGAATGGTGCCGGGGCGTGCCGCCTCTGAGAGGCCGACATTCTCGGGGCGAATGCCGTCTCTGTCAAAGGAACATCGCTTGAGCCGATGCAGGCGTCGGGCTTGCCGCCGGTCACGACCCAACTCTCCCCTTTCCGGTACTTCAAAAGGAGCCCGGAGATCATCCGCCTGGCGGTTATGATGTACATCCGGTTTCCATTGTCGCTTCGGAACGTCGAGGATCTGCTGCACGAACGCGGGATCGCTATTTTTCACGAAACGGTGCGGTTCTGGCGGAATAGATTCGGCCCGATGTTTGCCGCGGAAATCCGAAAACGCCGGGTTTCGGGGTTGCGGTCGAGCCACTGGCGCTGGCACCTGGATGAGGTCTTCGTGAAGATCTACGGCGGGCGGCCCTATCCCTGGCGGACCGTCGATCATGAAGGCAAAATTGGGCAGGCTGCCCGTGTTTGGATATCAGTCGCGTTCGCCTCAGATGGGATTCGAACCTGTAAGCCGCTGTAATAAAAACAACAACCCTCGCCCCAGAGATGGGGTGGATGCCGCTCTCTCCCCAACGGCGTTGCATTGCGTCAAGCTTGTGATGTTGAAGTCACAAGAGAAACGAGAGGGCATCCATGAAGGAAATCAGCATCGGCGTCGACCTTGCAAAGAATGTGTTCCAACTGCACGGCGCGGCCACGGTTCGGTCCAGTTCCGCAAGAAGCTGTCGCGACCGCAATTCCAGCGTTTCATGGCGGAGCACCCGCAATGCCTCGTCGTGATGGAGCCCTCTGTGGAGGCGCACATCACTGGGCGCGTGAACTGGAGCGGGTCAGGTTGCGGCCGCCGGGCGTTCTGCAATTCCGGCGCACCCAGCATGAGGCACGGGTGATGAAGCTGATCGAACGCAACGGGCTGATCAATGACCGAGACGATGACCGAGACTATTTTGCGGTTGTTGACGCGGCTGAGTGAGGCTGGCGACGATGCAATCCTGCCCGGCGAACTCGCCAAGCCTTTTCACGGGCCGGTCTTCGATCGGCTGCTGGCCAGGCGGGTCCTGGTCGAACAGGCGCCGCTCAGGGATTGGGATGTCTGCGATGCCTGCGAATGCGGCTTGCCTTCACGTACGATCTGCCGGGTGGGCGACGGATTTCGGGTGGAATGTCCGCTTGACCGCAATCAGGATGTCGTCCTGACCAAGGACGACATACGCCTGTTTCGCATCGATGCGGCCCACCTGGCATCCGTGATCGGTGCCGCAGCAGGGCTGGACGCGACGCCAGCCCTCGGCGCGGGGAAGGTCTGGCATCTTGGCGTCACGCCATCGGGCAGGGCAGTATTCCTTGCGCTGGAACCTGCGGCGCTCACCGGCGAGAGACGGGGGCCAGGCAAGACGCGGAGCGGGATCGGAAACACGACGTGATCCTGAGCCTGCTTTACGAAGAAGCCGCCGAAGGCCGGCTCTACACGTCGACGCAGCTCGGCGCGGCTTTCGAGAACAAGCATGGCCTTGGCAGCCAGTTCACCATTCGGGACCGGCTGAATGTATTGGCGACCAAGGGCTTCGTGAAATTCCGTCGTGATCTGGTCGAACATGGCTTCGCCGCCACCCAGTCGCACTTTGGCTATCCCTGCGTCGAAGGCATGCATTTTGGCCGTGAACCAGTGGTCGATCCGGACACCGGAGAGGTGCTGGCCGAGGGCCAGATCATCCTTCCGAGCCACTTCAAATGCCCCCATTCCGGCCGTGCCAGGGAGGTCGAAAACCCTGCCGTCTGGGTCTTTCCGGAGGGGGTGGATGAATGACTTTGTCATATGACAAAGGCCTCCATCATGCCCCTTTGTCATCGAAAATGGGAGAAACCAAAATTAAAACAGATACTTGCGTCGTCGGGATGAGGAAGATCAGAAACCCCTATACTAAGTATGAGGGGGGTGGACGTCGTCCCGCCCCCTTACACAACGATAGTATCCGCGCGACCGATTTGCCCGAGGCTGTTGTCGATTGTGGCAAGCGCTCCCCTGAGGCCAAGTCTGCGCGCGTCGTTCACAAGATCGATTTCCGCGTGTTGCCGTTGTCGGGAACCGTGCTGATGCATGAG
>Ga0105046_10006826_pt1 | contig 18041 bp, 14 predicted proteins | sample MAT03_FD_78385 | JGI IMG/M metagenome (GOLD analysis project Ga0105046, IMG submission 78385) | Freshwater microbial communities from Lake Fryxell liftoff mats and glacier meltwater in Antarctica - MAT-03 (megahit assembly) | ecosystem: Environmental > Aquatic > Freshwater > Ice > Liftoff...
CGGGGCGTTTAGCTCAGCGGTAGAGCACTCCCCTCACACGGGAGGGGTCGCTGGTTCGAACCCAGCAATGCCCACCACACTGAACCAAGGGGTTACGCGCAAGTGTAACCCCTATTTTTTTGTCCGCCGCGCCCGTGCCGCGCCGCATGCCGCCACACCGCGAGAACCGGTGCGCGGCATGCTGCAACCTCGATTACGGCATGCGCTGCAACTTCGATCACGGCATGTATTGCCCGCCGTTCACCTCGATCACCTGACCCGTTACGTAGCCGGACAATGCGTCGGACGCGAGGTAGAGGAACGTGCCGGCGCACTCTTCCGCGCTGCCCAGCCGATTCATCGGGATCGTGGCCTGCATCGCCTTCAGCTGGTCCGCGTTCGAGTACCGGTCGTGGAATGGCGTGGTGATCACGCCGGGCGACACCGCGTTGATGCGGATATTGTCACCGACCACTTCCTTCGCCCAGCCGCGCGTGACGGTCGACACAAACCCCTTGGCGCCGGCATAGAGCACCGCCCCGCCGCCGCCGCCATTGCGCGCCGCAATCGACGTCACGTTGATGATGTTGCCGGACTTCTGCTTGCGCATGATGGGCACCACCTCACGCATGAAGAGCGCCACCTGGGTGACGTTGAGGTCGATCACGCGCTGGATGTGGGCGGCCGTGTAGTCCTCGATCTTGATGCGCCCCAGCATGCCGCCCGCATTATTGATCAGCACGTCGATGCGTCCGAAGGCCGCCATCGTCTCGGCGACGATGCGCTTCACGTTCTCCTCCTTGGTGACGTCGCCGGCCGCCAGCAGCACCTTGGCCCCGCCCTTCTCCAGTTCCTTCGCCAGCGCCTGCGCAGGCTCCCGGCTTTCGTTGTAGTGAACGACGACGCGACTGCCCGCGGCGGCGAACGCTCGTGCGGCGGCGGCGCCGATGCCGGTGGACGCGCCGGTGATCAGCACCGCCTTGCCTTTGAGATCCTCCATCATGCTTGCTCCATTGTTGTGATGCGACCGATGAAAACACACCCGCGACCAGCACGCGGGTACGCCGTAGATGCGGTTTGCACCGCGTCTACAAATTAAGGGGACGGCAGACCGTCACGGCTTCGCGGATGGCCTCCATCGCCGCCGGCCGGGGAAAGCTGCGACGATAGGCGAGCGCGACGCGCCGCGTGGGTATGGGCTTGGCAAACGGCACCGGCACCACCATGCGGCTGTGATAGCGCGGCGTCATCGCGTCGCGCGGCAGCACCGATATACCCAGCCCCGACGCCACCATGTTGCGTACGGTTTCGAGCGAATTGGTGCGCGGCACGTGCGCATCGGCGCGATTGAGTTCGGGGCACGACTCCAGCACCTGGTCGCGGAAGCAATGCCCGACGTTGAGCAGGATCGTGTGTTCGCCCGCCAGCTCGTCGGGACTGACGGATTTCCGCTTCGCCCACTTGTGCGTGGCCGGCACAACGACCTGGAACGGCTCCTCGTACAGGAACTCGGTGATCACGCCGGGCGGGGCAAACGGCAGCGCGACGATGGCGGCATCGATGCGGCCGGATTTCAGCGCCTGCTCGAGGTTCTCGGTGAGGTTTTCCTCGATGTCGAGCGGCATCTGCGGCGCGCAGTCGTGCAAGGCGGGGATCAGATCCGGCAGCAGGTACGGTGCCACGGTGTAGATGACGCCCAGACGCAACGTGCCGACCAGCTGGTTGCTGCCAGCCTGCGCGATTTCCCGCACGCGCGCCGCCTCCTCCAGCACCCGTTGCGCCTGCTCGACGATGCGCTCGCCCACCGGCGTGATCGTCACCTCGTTCTTGCCGCGCTCGAAGACCTGGGTGCCGAGTTCCTCCTCCAGCTTCTGCACCGCCACCGACAGGGCCGGCTGGCTGACGAAACACTTCTGCGCGGCGCGACCGAAGTTGCGCTCGTGCGCCACCGCCACCAGGTACTTGAGCTCGTTGAGGGTCACGGCAGGTGGGGTCCGCGGCGTTGCTCCAGGAACTTGGCGAAGGCGGCGCCGGTCTCCGGATGCTTCAACCCGAAGTCGACCGTGGCTTCGAGGTAGCCCTGCTTGCGGCCGCAATCGTAGCGGCGGCCATCGAAGCGGTAGGCGACGACGCGTTGCTCGTTCAGCAGGCTCTCGATGCCGTCGGTGAGCTGGATCTCGCCACCCGCGCCCGGCGTGAGCGTGCGCAGGTGATGGAAGATCCGGGCCGACAGCACGTAGCGGCCGACCACGGCGAGATTGGACGGTGTGGTGCCCGGCTTCGGCTTTTCCACCATGCGGGTGATCGCCGCCACGCGCGAGGTGGCCGTCGTTGCGGCGGACGTCTCCACGATGCCCCAGCTGCCGATGTCCTCGGGCGGGACCTCCATCACGCCGATCGTCGATGAGTTCTCGCGCGCCGCGACATCCACCATCTGCTTCATCACCGGCACGTCGGCGTCGATGAGGTCGTCGGCCAGGATGACGGCGAACGGATCGTCGCCGACCACTGGCGCGGCGCACAGCACTGCATGCCCGAGGCCCAATGCCTCCGACTGCCGGATGTAGATGCAGTTGATGCCCCGCGGGGTTGCTGCCTGCACGGCCTCGATCAGCGCGGACTTGTTGCGCAGGGCCAGTTCGGTTTCGAGTTCGTAGGCCTTGTCGAAGTGATCCTCGATCGCCCGCTTGTTGCGGCCGGTAATGAAGATCATGTCCGTGATGCCGGCGGCGGCCGCTTCTTCCACCGCATACTGGATCAGCGGCTTGTCGACGATGGGCAGCATCTCCTTCGGGCTGGCCTTGGTCACGGGAAGAAAGCGGCTGCCGAGACCGGCGACGGGGAATACGGCCTTGGTGATGGGTTTCATGGTGCTTTCGATCGGGCGCGCGCTTGCGCCAACAGTTGCTGGAATAGGGCCTCGTCAATGATGGCCACCTGCAGGCTTTGGGCCTTCGCGAGTTTGGTGCCGGCATCGGCACCGGCCAAGACATAGTGGGTCTTCTTCGACACGCTGCCCGCCACCTTACCCCCTTCCGCCTCGATCAACACCTGGGCGTCGTCGCGCGACAGTGTCGGCAGCGTGCCGGTGAGCACGAAGGTGAGTCCGGCGAAGCCGCCCACCGGCGCGCGCTGTGGCGGACCTTCGGGCCAGCGCACGCCGGCCGCGCGCAATTGTTCGATGCCTTCGATGTTATGGGGTTCGGCGAAGAACCGGGCGACCGACGCGGCCAGCACGGGTCCGACATCGTTGACCTCGAGCAGATCGGCTTCGCTGGCGGCCAGCAACCCGTCGAGCGCGCCAAAATGCGCCGCGAGATCGCGGGCGGAGGCTTCGCCGACGTGACGGATGCCCAGCGCGAAGATGAACCGCGCCAGCGTGGTATCGCGGCTCTTGTCGATGGCGGTCACGATATTGGCGGCACTCTTGTCGGCCATCCGTTCCAGGGCGGCCAGCTGGGCAAGTCCCAGCCTGTAGAGTCCCGCCGGCGAATGCACGATGCCCGCGTCCACCAATTGGTCAACCAACTTGTCGCCAAGACCCTCGATGTCCATGGCCCGGCGGCTTGCGAAATGCAGCAGCGCCTGCTTGCGCTGCGCCGGACACACGAGGCCGCCGGTGCAGCGCGCAATCACCTCGTCGGGCAGCCGGACGATGGCCGACCCGCACTCGGGACAATGCGTGGGCATCGTGAATTCCCGGGCGCCGCGCGGACGCAGGGTTTCGATCGCGCGCACGATCTGCGGAATCACATCGCCGGCGCGCCGGACGATCACGGTGTCGCCGATGCGCAGGTCGCGCCGGCGGATCTCGTCTTCGTTGTGCAGCGTCACGTTGGTGACGGTGGTGCCGCCGACGAACACGGGCTCGAGCCGCGCCACGGGCGTGATCGCGCCGGTGCGCCCCACCTGCACGTCGATGGCGAGCAGCTTGGTCGACATTTCCTCCGGCGGAAACTTGTGCGCGACCGCCCAGCGCGGCTCGCGCGTGCGGAAGCCGAGTGCGCGCTGCAGTTCGAGGCTGTCGACCTTGTAGACGACGCCATCGATCTCGAATGGCAGATCGTTGCGGCCCGCGGCCACGTCGTCATAGAAACTTGCCAGCTCGGCGGCGCCATGCGCCACGCGACGGTCGGTGTTGACGGGCAGGCCGTACGCCCCCAGCGCATCGAGCAGCGCACTGTGCGAGGCGGGCAGCTTGAAGCCGTCGTGATCGCCGATGCCGTAGGCGAAGAACGCCAGGGGGCGCGCGGCGGTAATCGTGGGGTCGAGTTGGCGCACGGCGCCGGCGGCCGTGTTGCGCGGGTTGACGAAGAGTTTGCCGCCGTCCCCCGCCTGCCGCTCGTTGAGACGCGCGAAATCCGCGCGCGTCATGTAGACCTCGCCGCGCACTTCGAGCATCGGCGGCGCCTTGCCGCGCAACGTCGCGGGGATCGCCGCGATCGTCCGGATGTTGGCAGTGACGTCCTCGCCCGTTTCGCCATCGCCGCGCGTGGCGGCGACGGTGAGTGCGCCATGCTCGTAGCGCAGGCTGATGGCCAGGCCATCGAACTTGAGTTCCGCCATATAGGCCATTGGCGGCGCGTCGTCGGGAAGCTTCAGGTCACGGCGGATCCGCGCGTCGAAATCGACCGCACCGGCCACCGTCGTATCGGTCTCGGTGCGGATTGAAAGCATCGGCACGCGGTGGACGACGGGCGCGAAGGCCGCGACACGCGCACCGCCGACGGCCTGCGTCGGCGACTCGGGGGTCTGCAGGGCGGGAAACTGCGCTTCGAGCGCCTGCAGCTCGCGGAACAGCGCGTCATACGCAGCATCGCTCTGCGCCGGATTGTCCAGCTCGTAATAGCGGCGATTATGTTCGGCGAGTTCGTCGCGCAGCGCCTGCGCCCGCGCCATGGCAGCCGCGGGGACGGCATCACCGCCCGCCATCGCCGCCGGGCCGCCCCAAGGCGATGGCCCCCTGGGGGGAGAGGCGCGCAGCGCCTTTCGGGGGGAGTTCAAACCGCCTGCCCATCAGGCCCCGAACAACGCCAGGGCGCGCGGACTTCCCGGCTCGATGCCTGAGTCGACGAGGGCGTCGCCCGCGGCCTCGACCTGCTTGCGAATCGCGGCAAGTGCCGCGTCATCAAGTGGCCGCCGGTTGTCGTCAACGAGTTCGGCCGCCAGCGTGTGGGCCATGCGCTTGGCGGCGAGTTTCATCTGGTCGAACGCGCGCGGCGGATCGGGGACCCGCGGCACATCCAGCACCAGCACGACGCCATTGGTGGCGGACGTCCGCAGCGTATCGACGGTGAAAGGTTCATTGCGGACGTTCTGCAGCGTATACAGGACGTGCCCCGTATCGCCATCGACCCATTCGAAGCGCCCGCCACTGGCAAGGCGGAAGCCGGCGGCCTCGGCCACGCCGCGGAGCTTGGTGCCCGGGATGCCGTTGGCGTCGCCCTTCAGCACCGTAAGGCCGATCTGCACGTCGACTTCGGCGCACAGGCGGTCCAGTGTTTCCGCGCGGTCCGTTTCTGCGCCCACGTCCGGCACCGACATTGCGGCGGGCAGCAGCGGCGCCAGTTCCCCCAGCACGCGCACGAAGGTATCGAGTTGTGGCCTGCTGGCGGCGCCATTGCGATCGGCGAGCAGCAGGCAGGCGGCAAGTTCCACGAACTCGCCACGCGTATCGGACGCGAGGGCCTGCCACGGACCATCGGCCATCGCGCGGCCGAACCAGCGCAGGCGCTTGCCCATCCGTGCATGCAGGCCGGCGGCCAGCGCACCCACACCCACCGGTCGCGCCGGCTGCAACTTGACGATGCATTCGATGTCGGAGTCGGGCTGGCGGATCGCGCCGCCACCGGCACCCATCGGCGCGGCCGTAGCCAGCGCAACGTACGTCGCCGATTCGACCGGGCCGCGCGCCACGATGTCCATCGGCGGCTGCCAAACGTCCTCACCCGGCGCGGGCGCGGGCGGGCGATACGCGGGGACCGCGCCGGCAGGGGCGCGCGCGGTCGAGGACGTCGCGAAATCATCCGGTCCGTCGTCGTTGCCATCGGCGCCGCGCAACGTCGGTTCGACGCGGGTCACGGGCTCTTCTTCGACCGCGGGGATGGAGGTATCAGCCCGCCGGAAGGCCGAATCGATGCCCTTGCGCACGCGGCGCTCCTGCCACCAGTTGTAGATGATGACGCCGACGACCAGAACGATGCCGGCGAAGATAAGGCCCAATTGCAGCGGACTCATCGCCATTCAGGTCGCCTGTGGAGAGGGATTGACCATGGATGGAAGGGAAGTATAGCGCGACCGTGGACGGCGGCCGTGAACACGATGGCTGGCCCCCGGCTTTCAGGCCGCGGTCGCGGCCAGCGACAGCGCCTCGGCGATGTCCACGGCCACGACGCGCGACGTGCCTGGTTCCGGCATCGTGATGCCCACCAGTTGGCTCGCCATCTCCATCGTGATCTTGTTATGCGAGATGAAGAGGAACTGCGTCTCGCGCGCCATCTCCTTCACCATGTTGCAGAAACGCTCGGTGTTGGGGTCGTCCAAGGGCGCGTCCACTTCGTCCAGCAGGCAGAACGGCGCGGGATTCAGTTCGAACAACGCGAACACGAGGGAAATGGCGGTGAGGGCTTTCTCGCCGCCCGACAGCAGGTGGATCGACGTATTGCGCTTGCCGGGCGGCTGCGCCACCACCTGCACGCCAGCGTCGAGGATTTCCTCGCCGGTCAGCACCAGCCGGGCCTGGCCGCCGCCGAAGAGCACGGGGAAGAGGCGCGAGAAGTTGGCGTTCACCGTGTCGAAGGTCTGCTGCAGCATGTCGCGCGATTCGCGGTCGATCTGGCGGATGGCGGTTTCCAGCGTGGCCATCGCCTCCGCGAGGTCGGCGGCCTGCGCGTCGAGGTAATCCTTGCGGGTGCGGGTTTCGGTGAGCTCGTCGAGCGCCGCCAGGTTGACCGCGCCCAGTAGGGCGATGGCGCTGGTCAGCCTTTCGATCTCGGCCGGCAACGTGCGCGCCGCGCCCCACGCCTTCAGCGCCTCGGGCAGCGCCGCGACAGCGGCCTCCGCTTCCGTCAGTTGCTCGGTGAACTGAATGCACGCGAGGTCGGCGGCCTGCTCTTTCAGTTGCATCTCGAGGATCTTGGCGCGCGCGGGTTCGACCTTCTGTTCCGCGGCCATGCGGGCTTCGTCAGCAGCGCGCAATGCCACCGCCAGCGCTTCCTGGTGGTCGCGCGCGGCGGCCAATGCCTGTTCCGTAACGCCACGCTGGCGCAACTGCTGCTGCAACGAAGCTTCGACCGGCGTCCAATCGATGGCTGCACGCTCAGTGGTGAGTTGGGTCAATTGCGCCCGGTGCGCTCGGTCCTGCTCGACCAGCTGCGCGCGGCGGCGCTCGAGTTCGGCAAGGCGCTCGTGCGCGCTGCGCTCGGCAAAGCCCGCTTCCTGCGCCGCGCGTTCGGCGACGCGAACACGCTCGCGGCCTCGCGCCAACGCGACCTCGGCTTCGTTGCGCGCGGTGCGCTCGACATCGCGGCGCGCGAATTCGTCGTGCAGCTTCGATTGCAGGTTGGCGATCTCGGCCGTCATGCCCTCGCGGCCCGTGCTCTCCTGGGCCTCGAGGGCCACCACTTCGGCGGTCTCGGCGGCGATCTGCTCGCGTCGCGTCTGCGCGGCGGCCACGGCCTGCTGCAATTGCAGCAGCTCAAGCTCCAGGTCATGGACGCGGCGCTGCTGCGACCCCACCGCCAGGCCTTCCGCGTGGTAGGTCTGCTGGGCTTCGCGCAGTTCGATTTCGACAGCGTCGCGCTCTGTGCCAGCGGCGGCAGCGGCTTCGCGCGCGCCGACCAAGGCTTCGGTCAATTCGGACAGTTCGCGCTGCCGCGCCAGCACGCCATGCAGGTCGCCGTCCGGCGCGAAAAACGTGATGCCCTGGGCCGAGACGAGGTGGCCGCCGGGCGTGACATAGGATTCGCCGGCGGCAAGCGCGTCGCGCCCGGCCAATGCCTGGTCGAGATCGGGCATGCAGCGCACGCCGTGCACGCCGTCGGCGACCAAGCGGCCGACCGCGTCGCTCTTGCAATGCACTTTGGCCAGCAGCGTGTCGGTCGCGGCATGCGGCGCATGGCGCGCCGAGGCTCTCGCGTAGGCGGCCACGCGCCGCGGCGGCGCTGCAGTGCCCACCCACGACGATGCAGCATCGAGCTGCGCCAGCTCGATCGCATTGAGGCGTTCGCGCAGCACGGCTTCCAGCGCGTCTTCCCAGCCCGTGTCCACGTCGAGGACCTGCCACAACCGGCGCGCCTTGGCGAGTCCGTGCGTGGACAGCCAGCCGTCGATGTCCTGGCCATGCCCGATCTTGTCCTGCAACGCAGACAAGGCCTGCGCGCGGGCATCGAGGTCGCCCAGCCGCCGGCTGTCGCGATCCCATGCATCCGCACTGGCGCGTTGCGCCACCTGCAGTGTCTCCACTGACTGCTGCAACGCGGCCAACCCGTGCTGCTTGCCCGCGAGATCCTGGTTTTCCTGCGCCAGTTGCTCGTTCAGTTCCGCCACCGGGTCGATCGCCGGCACCGGCATGCCGGCCAGTTCGTCGGCCAGGCGCAGGCGCCGCTGCTGCAGGCGCAACAGCGACGCCGTGGCGCCGTCGCGGCGGGTCTCCACCACGCGCACGCCCTGTTCGATCAGCGCGATGCCCTGCTGCAACTCGGCCAGCGCCGCCGCCACAGCGGCCACCGTGGCTTCGAGCGGCTTCACCGCATCGTTGGCCGCATGCTCCTCGACCTTCGCTGCTTCACGTTGCGTCGTCGCGCCTTCAAGCTGCGCTTGCGCGGTGGCGCGGTCGGTGGCCAGTGTCGCGTCCTCGCTGGTGAGCGCGCCCAGCGTTTCCGTCAGCTGCACGACCTGCAGCGCGATCCGGGATTCGGATTCGCGGGCAAAGCCCAGTTGTTGTTCGAGGCGCGTGACCTCGGCGTTGCACGCGTAGAACGCGCCCTGCTTCTCATGCAGCGCATCGCCGGCCGTGTAATGCTCGGCGCGAAGGCCTTCGCGGCGGGCTTCGGCAGTGCGCAGTTCCGCCTGTACGGCCTCGAAGGCCAGTTGCAGCGCCGCCACGTCGGCCGTGTGGCGATCCTTGGCGCGCACGGCCTCCTGTTGCTTCGCGTACCACAGCAGGTGCTGCGATTGCTTCAACCGGGCTTCGAAGTCGCGGTACTGCGTGGCGATCTCGGCCTGCCCTTCGAGGCGTGTCAACTGGTTACCGAGTTCGAGCCGGATGTCCTCGACACGCGACAGGTTTTCTCGGGTGTCGGCCAGTCGGCCTTCGGTTTCGCGGCGGCGTTCCTTGTACTTCGATACGCCTGCGGCTTCCTCGAGGAAGATCCGCAATTCCTCGGGCTTGGATTCGATCACGCGCGAGATCATGCCCTGCTCGATGATCGCGTACGCGCGGGGGCCGAGACCAGTGCCAAGGAAGAGATCGTGAATGTCCCGGCGCCGCACCGGAATATTGTTGATGTAGTACGTCGAGTCGCCGTCGCGCGTCAGCACGCGCTTGATGGAGATCTCCGCGTACTGGCCCCATTGGCCGCCGATCCGGCCAGCCGAATTGTCGAAATGCAGTTCCACCGACGCGCGACCCACGGGCTTGCGTTCACCCGCGCCATTGAAGATGACGTCCTGCATCGATTCGCCACGCAACGCCGACGCCTTCGACTCGCCCAGCACCCAGCGCACCGCATCGATCACATTGGATTTGCCGCAGCCGTTCGGGCCGACGATGCCGACCAGCTGGCCGGGCGTGGCAATGGCGGTGGGGTCGACAAACGACTTGAAGCCGGCAAGCTTGATTTCTTTAAGGCGCAAGGGATGTGTCGCGGGCAGTTGAGCGGTTAATGCAACGGCGGCGGCAGGCGAATTACCCTGCGGACGCGGCGGCGGAAAAGGGCCGCCGCACAGTGTGGCGACCGGCCCGAATTATAGCGGATTGGCCGTGGGCCGCCGGCCGGGCAATCAGCGGGCCGCGAGCGCAACGACGCGCGGCGGGAGGCGGCCTTCCTCGACCGCATGGCAGGCCACCTCGGCGCCGCCGGCAGGCCGCAGGACCGGGTTCTCCTCGCGGCATCGCGCGTTGGCGGAGGGGCAACGCGGATGAAAGGTGCAGCCCGAGGGCGGGTCGAGCGGATTGGGGACCTCACCGGCAACGGCGGTCCGCGACACCCCGGTCATCGCGAGGTCCGGCACCGCGTCGAGCAGCATGCGGGTGTACGGATGTCGCGGCGTGCCGAAGAGTTCGCGCGTGGGGGCGAGCTCCACGATGCGTCCCAAGTACATCACGCCGACACGGTCCGCGATGTGATGCACGACGGCAAGATTGTGCGAGATGAAAAGATACGTGAGACCCAGCCGGCGCTGCAGCTCGCGCATCAGGTTCAGCACCTGCGCCTGCACCGAGACGTCCAGCGCCGACGTCGGTTCGTCGCAGACGAGGAAAGACGGATTGGTCGACAGCGCGCGCGCGATCGAAATCCGTTGACGCTGCCCGCCCGAGAACTGGTGCGGATACTTGGTGCCGTCGGCCGCGGCAAGTCCCACCTGCTCCAGCAATGCGGCCACGCGCGTGGCCATGTCGGCGCGGGACAGGTCCGGGCTGTGCATGCGCAGTGGTTCGGCCACGATGTCGGCTACGCGCCAGCGGGGATTTAGACTGGCGTACGGGTCCTGGAAGATCATCTGCATGCCGCGCCGCGTGCGGCGCAACGCGGCCTCGTCGCGGCTGGCGCCTTCGCCGGCGATCATGGTGCCTTCGTACGCGATGGTGCCGCGCGTGGGTGCGTACAGGCCGACGATCAGGCGTGCCACCGTCGACTTGCCGCAACCCGATTCGCCGACGAGACCGAGCGTCTCGCCCTTGCGGATCGTGAGGTCGACGCCATCGACCGCCTTCAGGATCACGCGGCCTTTGCGTTCCAGCACGCGATTGAGCCACGGCGGCGACACGTCGAACACCCGCGTTACGCCGGTCATGCGCAGCAGGTCATCCGTCATGCCATCGCTCCGGTCTGCGCGGCCACGGGCATTTCAAGCAACCAGCAGGCGGCGCGGGAGGCGCCGGCCGGGAACAGCTCCGGGCGTTCCTCGCGGCAGCGCGCGAACACGTGTGGACAACGCGGATGAAACGCGCAGCCCGTGGGCAACGCGGTCAGTCGCGGCATGCTGCCATCGATCTGCGTCAGCCGCTCGCGGTCGTCGACGATCGACGGAATCGACCCCATCAGGCCTACCGTGTACGGGTGTTGCGGACGATGGATCACGTCGGCCACCGGACCGATTTCCACGATGCGCCCGGCATACATCACCGCCACACGATCGGCCGTCTCGGCGATCACGCCCATGTCGTGCGTCACCAGCATCACGGCGGTCCCGTGGTCCCGGCACAGCCGCTTCAGAAGCTCGATGATCTGCGCCTGGATGGACACATCCAGCGCCGTCGTGGGTTCGTCCGCGACGATCAGTTTGGGCTTGGCGGCCAGCGCCAGCGCAATGACCACCCGTTGCCGCATGCCGCCCGAGAACTGGTGTGGATAGTGATCGATGCGACGACCGGCCGCCGGAATGCCCACTTCCTCCAGCAGCGCGATCGCGCGCTGCCGGGCCTCGGTCTCGTTCATGTCGAGATGGGTGCGGATCGTCTCGATCAGTTGCCGGCCCACCGTGTAGAGCGGATTGAGCGAAGTCAGCGGGTCCTGGAAAATCGCGCCGATCTCGCGGCCGCGCACGCGGCGCAACTCCGCATACGGCAGGTTGTCGATCCGGCGGCCGTGGAGCCGGATCTCGCCTGCCGCAATGCGCCCGGGCGGATCGATGAGGCCGATGATGGCCGCGCCGGTGATCGATTTGCCCGCCCCCGACTCCCCCACGACGCCCAGCACTTCGCCGGGCGCGATGTCGAACGAAAGATCGTGCACGGCGACCAGCGTGCCCCTGCGCGTGGGAAATTCCACGCGCAGGCGCTCTACCGCCAGCAGCGGTGCCAAGTTAGCGGTCATAGGGAGGACTACTTGGCGGCCGGGATCTGGCAGCCAGCGATCGGCTGGACGAAGTCGACCACCGGTGCCCATTCCTGCGTGATGGGGTTGGCGAACTGCGCATTGATGTAATAGCGCTTGCACGGCTCGACCTTCAGCATCATCACGTGCAGCGGCGGGCCGCCCGCCCATCCCGGCGCCGGACCTTGCACGACCAGCCGACGCATGCCGGGTTCCACGCGGATCAGGTTGGGATCGGGGAACGCGCCCCGGTCGTCGACGCGGTCGATGATCGCCGGGCGGCGATTGACGATGGTCGTGTTGAAGCGCTGGCCGGTCAGTTCGCTCCACGTGGGACCCCAAGTGGCGCAGCCCGTCAGGACCACCGGCATCGCCAGCGGCACCAGCAATGTGAGCCAGGTGAATTTGCGCATGTTGAACATCCTTTCTTGAACAGCGAACAATGCCGGTGTCGAGGGCGCCCCGCGCCCGCGGAATCAGCGCAGCTTCGGATTCAGCGCATCGCGCAGCCAGTCGCCCAGCAGGTTGATCGACAACACCATGATGACCAGTGCCACTCCCGGAAAGATGGTAATCCACCACTCGCCGGAGAACAAAAAGTCGTTGCCGACACGGATCAGCGTGCCTAGCGACGGTTGCGTGGGGGGCACACCCACGCCCAGGAAGCTCAGCGTGGCCTCGGTCAGGATCGCCGTGGCGATGTTGATCGTGGCCAGGACCAGGACCGGGCCGAGGACGTTGGGCAGCAGGTGGCGCCGCATGATCGCCAGCGGCGCGATGCCGATCACGCGTGCCGCCTGGATGTACTCCTTGTTCTTCTCGACCATCGTCGAGCCGCGCACCGTGCGCGCGTACTGCACCCAGTTGGAGAAGCCGATCGCCAACACGATCACCAGCAACGCGACTTCGCCATGCGATTCGCGTGGCAAAGCCACGCGAAACACGCCGTCGATCAGCAATGCGATCAGGATCGCGGGAAACGACAGCTGCACGTCGGCAACGCGCATGATCACGGCGTCGACCTTGCCGCCGGCATAACCGGCGAGCAGGCCCAGCGATACGCCCAGCAGGATCGCCAGAAGCACCGACGCGAGGCCCACCAGTAACGACACGCGGGCGCCGTACATGATCGCGGACAACATATCGCGGCCCTGGTCGTCGGTGCCGAGGAAGTAGGACGGGTTGCCGCCCGCCGACCAGCTGGGCGGCAACAGCGCATCGTTGAGATTCAGCGTCCGGAGGTCGAAAGGATTGTGCGGCGCCAGCCAGGGCGCGAACACCGCCCCGCCCACGCAGATCAGCAGCACGACGAACGAAACCATGGCGAGCGGCGAGTGGCGGAAACTCCACGCCACGTCGCTGTCCAGCAGCGCGGCGATACGCGAACGCCATGACGGCGGCGTGAGCAGCGATACCACCGGCGAGCTCATCGCGCGTTACCGGTCGTTGGCGCTGCCAGGGCGACCAGGGCGGCCAGGGTGGCAGTGAGCGCCTGGTCATAAACCAACACTTTCCAATCGTCGGCGTCCTGAAAGAACGCGTCGCGAACCCCGCGCTTGATCGCCGTACGCATCGCCTCCGGCGCGTCCGGCGTGTTGGATAGCCACTGGTCGGCGCGCAAGGCGTTGATGACATCGAGCATCGGCAGCGTGCCGTACTCGAGGGCGATGCCGGCGCTGGCAACACCCGGACATTCGTCGATGACGGCATGGAAGTTGACGCCGGTCAGCGGCGCCGAGGTTGACGTGCCGTCCTCAAACGAAGTGACGTCAGCACCCCACCACCGCCGCGCGCGCTCGAGCGCGGCCGCATCCCCGCCCGCGAAGATCTTCTCGCCGTGCCCCCGCGGGCCGAGCCCGGTATGGAAATCGATCCAACCCAGCGTGCGACGCTGCGCGCCTTCGTCACGCAGCAGCTGCCGAAGAATCATGTTGCTCCAAGCCGGGGCGATGCCGCCGTAAAACAGGCCGTCGGGGTACTCGCATTGGCCACCGGTGACGGCGGCCTGGAGCGCGAGCATGCCATGCGCCTCGATGTAGGAAACCATTCGCGCGACATCCGCAGGCCCAGGCGGCCACGTGGGGGGCACGATGAAGTCATGGACGGCGGCGTACTTGATATTGGGCGGCGGTTTGGCCGAGAAGCTGCGAAAGTTGCGGTTGAGGTCGATGTTGTCTTCGTTGGTCCGCCGCAGGTACGAGAACCCATATGGATTGAGTGCATGCAGCACCACCACGCGGATACCGGATGCCCCTGCCGCGTCGAGAAAGCGTGGATCGTGCATCAGCCCCACCTCGGCGCCGGATCCGCAGAAGCCTTCCGCGCCGTGCGTGCCGGACGTCAGCAACAGCATCGCGTCGGCATCCGCCGGCCCCATGCATGCCACGTCGATGGCCAGGTCTTCGCCGGCGGCGCCGCGCATAGCCGGATGCACATGGCTGACGACAGGCCACCCCCGCGCCGCCGCCGCGGCCAGGAAGCGCTCGCGGGCCTCGACGTACGTGGCGGCGAAGTGGGAAGGTGCGGCGAAGGTCATCGGTTTCCGCAGGGTGTCGAGATGATGGTGCGCATCAACGCGCAGGTGCCAACGGCATTGCAGCTTCGGCCAGCGCCGCGAGATACCCGGCCCCCAGCGGAATGACCGCATCGTTGAAATCGTAGGTGCTGTTGTGCAGGAAGCAGCCACCATCGGCGCCGCCCTGCCCCAGCCGCGCGAATGCACCCGGTTTTGCCTGCAGCATGAACGAAAAATCCTCGGCCCCCATCGAGGGCGCGAGGTTGCGATCGACGTTGTCAGCGCCGACCAGTTGCGCGGCAACGTCGGCGGCGAACATGGCCTCACGGTCGTGGTTGATCGTGGCGGGATACACACGCTCGTAGTGCAACGTGGCACGCGCGCCAAATGCTGCGGCGATGGAATGCACCAGTTCCTTGAGGCGGACCTCGATCATGTCCTGGGTTGCAGGACGGAACGTGCGCACGGTGCCGACCAGCTTCGCATGCGACGGAATGACACTCATCGCGCCCGGGTTCCCCGCCTGCATGGCGCACAGGCTGACCACGGCGGTGTCGATGGGGCTGACGTTGCGGCTGACGATCGATTGCGCGGCGGTGATGATGTGGCCCGCCACCAGCACCGGATCGATTGCCGCATGCGGATGCGCGCCGTGCCCGCCCTTGCCGTCGATCGTGATCTCGATGCGATCCGCCGCCGCCATTGCGGGGCCCGGCGTGATGCCGATACGTCCGGGCGGCAGCCCGGGCCAGTTATGCAAGGCATAGACCTGTTCGGCAGGAAAGCGGACAAAGAGGCCGTCCTCGATCATCGCCTTCGCGCCCGCGAAGCCCTCCTCACCCGGTTGGAAGATGAGGTACGCGGTGCCGTCGAAGTTGCGCGTCTCGTGCAGGTAGCGCGCGGCGGCCAGCAACATCGTCGTGTGCCCGTCGTGGCCGCAGCCGTGCATCATTCCTTCGTGCCGCGACTTGTGTGCGAATTCGTTTTCCTCCTGCATCGGCAGCGCATCCATGTCGGCGCGCAAACCCACGCTGCGCCCGCTGCCCTGCTGCCGGCCGTGGATCACGGCCACCACGCCGGTGCGCCCGATACCGGCATGGTGCTCGATGCCGAGCGCCAGCAGGCGCTCGGTCACCACCTGCGCGGTGCGGTGTTCCTCGAACCCGATCTCGGGATGAGCATGCAGGTCGCGGCGGATGGCCGTGAACTCGTCATGCCAGCGGGCGATGTACTCGGGTGGTTTCATCGAGGATCGTGGAGGATTCGGTTTGGATCAGTGGCCGGCGCCGCCACCGGCTTCGATGCGCAGGCGCGGGTCCACCGTGTAGTAAAGCAGGTCGACGACGAGGTTGATGATCACGAAGACGAGCGCGATGAAGCACAGGTACGCGGCCATTACCGGGATGTCGGCGAAGTAGACCGCCTGGATGAAAAGCAGGCCCATGCCGGGCCACTGGAACACGGTCTCCGTCACCAGCGCGAACGCGATGATGGCGCCCAACTGCAGGCCGATGATCGTGATGACGGGCACCAGCGTGTTCTTCAGCGCGTGGCCGAAGTGGATGGCACGGTCGGATAAGCCTCGTGCACGCGCAAACTTGACGTAGTCGGTGCGCAGCACTTCCAGCATCTCGGAGCGCACGAGGCGCATGATCAGCGTCATCTGGAAGAACGACAACGTAATGGCGGGCAGGATCAGCGCCTTCCAGCCGCTGGCGGTCAGAAAGCCGGTGGTCCACCAGCCGAGCGCCACCGTATCGCCGCGGCCGAACGACGGCAGCCACCCAAGCTGCACGGCAAACACCAGGATCAGCAGGATGCCGATCAGGAACACCGGCAGGCTGACCCCGATGAGCGACACGGCCAGCAGGATCTGCGCGGACACGCTGTTTCGTCGCAGCGCCGTATAGACGCCGGCAGGAATGCCGATGGCAACCGCCAGGAATGCCGCGGCCAGCGACAGCTCCAGCGTCGCCGGAAGTCGTTCACGAATCAGCACCGACACGGGCCGGCCCTGCCGCAGCGACAGCCCGAATTCGCCGCGCACCGCGTTGTTGACGAAGCGCGCGAACTGTACGTAGAACGGGCGGTCGATGCCCAAGTCCTTGCGCAGCTGCACACGCTCCTCGGTCGTCGCTTGCTGGCCGAGCATGGCCGACACCGGATCGCCGGTGAAGTTGAAGAGTCCGAAGGCGATGAAGGCCACGACCAGCAGTACGGCTGCAGATTGCAGCAGCCGGCGAAAAATGAAGGCAAGCATGCCGTTCCTGTCAGCGCTTGATCGGCAGCAGCGGCACGGGTGTCATGCGCGCAGTCTCGCCGCTCGGGTCGCATAGAGGCAAATGCCGGCGGCCACCGAGACATTGAGGCTCTCCACGGTGCCGCTCAAGGGAATGCCCACGATCCGGTCGCAGGATTCGCGCGTCAGCCGGCGGAGGCCAGGTCCTTCCGCCCCCAGCACCCACGCCATCGGACCGCGCAGGTCGGCGGTGACGAGGCTTTCCCCACCCGCATCGGCGCCGACCAGCCACACCTCGCGCTCCTTCAACTCGCGCATCGTGCGGGCCAGATTGGTGACGGCGATCACCGGGACGGTGTCGGCGGCGCCACTGGCTGTCTTCATCACCGTGGCGGTAACGCCCACTGCACGGTCCTTCGGCACGATCACCGCCTGCGCGCCGAACGCATCGGCGCTGCGCAGGCATGCGCCGAGATTGTGCGGATCAGTGACGCCATCCAGAATCAGCAGGAACGGGGCCTCGACCGGATCGTCCAGCACGTCGTCCAGCGTGACGTGCGGCAGCGCATTGTCGACGATGGCCACCACGCCTTGGTGCGGGCCCGGGCCGCACAGTGACGTGAGGCGCGCGGCATCAGCCACGTGCAGCGCGACCCCTGCAGCCTTGGCGCGCGCGGCGATGTCGCGCGACCGGCCGTCGTCGCGACCCGATTGCAGATAGAGGGCGTGAACCGATTCGGGCCGCTGCCGAAGCCGCGCGGTGACCGCGTGAAAACCGAAGATGGGACGGGTATCTGCCAAGGGCGCTGCACGAAGCCGGTTGAAGCGAAGCCACGCTAGTGTACCCGCGCCACGCCCTCCCGCCACCATGACGCGGTGCTGCACCGGGCTGCCGCCTGCCTTGCTGAAGGCCGCTCATTTCGGCTACAATCATGGGCTTGGCACGACGCACGCCGGCGTAGCTCAGTTGGTAGAGCAGCGCATTCGTAATGCGAAGGTCGGGAGTTCGATTCTTCTCGCCGGCACCAATCCCGCAACGCCCGCTCGCTTCGAGCGGGCGTTGTCGTTTGGCGGCCACGTTACGACGAACCGGGCGCCGTTGCGGCTGGCACCATCGCCGCGACATGCGCGATCCACTGCTTCGTGAGCTTTTCCTGCACGGCATTCTGGCGCAAGCGAAGATCGAGCCCCGCGAAGTCGACGTGATCGAGCGGCTGGTCCTGGTTGAAGCACGAAAAGACGTAGGAAACCTTGCCCGTGACGGGATCGC
>Ga0105046_10006828_pt1 | contig 18040 bp, 18 predicted proteins | sample MAT03_FD_78385 | JGI IMG/M metagenome (GOLD analysis project Ga0105046, IMG submission 78385) | Freshwater microbial communities from Lake Fryxell liftoff mats and glacier meltwater in Antarctica - MAT-03 (megahit assembly) | ecosystem: Environmental > Aquatic > Freshwater > Ice > Liftoff...
TATCCCAGCATCGCCAGCAGGCCCGGCACCATGGCCGCGGCGAACAACTTGGCGATGTTCTGCTCGGCCAGGATGGCGTAGATCACCAGCGGCACTGAAGGCGGGATCAGGATGCCCAGCGTGCCGCCGGCGGCCAGCGTGCCGGTGGCCAACCGGCCCGAATAGCCGTGGCGCCGCATCTCGGGCAGCGCCACCTGCGTGATGGTGGCCGCCGTGGCCACCGACGAACCGCAGATCGCACCGAATGCCGCGCAGGCCAGCACGGCGGCCATCGCCAGCCCACCCCTGAAGCGCGACATCACCACGCTGGCAAAACCGAACAGCGCTTTCGAGATGCCGCCCTGGGTAGCGAAGTTGCCCATCAGGATGAAGAGCGGGATGACGCTGAGGTCGTAGCTGGCGAAGCGCGCAAAGGCCTGGGTGTTGAGAAAACTCGCCAGCGGCAGCCAGCCTGCCTGCACCACATAACCCACGCAGCCCGCGGTGAACATGGCGATGGCGATCGGCGTGCGCAGCGCCATCAGCAGCAGCATGATGGCGAATATCGCCAGCGCCAGGGTGACCGGCGTCATGACGCGCTCCCGCGCCCTTCATCGTCACCGAAGCCGTGCAGCGCCTGCGTCAGCCCGATCACCGTGCACAGCGCCAGCGGCGGCAGCATGGCCAGGTAGATCACCCACTCCGGGAACCCGATCATCATCGTGCCGGACTTCGACTGCCAGGCGTTCAGCCCACCGATCGTCGTGCGCCAGGTCATCAGCCCGAGCACCAGCGCGAACAGCAACGCGCCCATGCGGTCCAGGCCGGCATTGGTTCGCCGCGAGGCTCTGGCTGTGAAGAAGTCGACGATGATGTTGCCGCGCCGGATCTGGCACCAGGGCAGGAAGAGCGCGATGGCGGCACCCGCCGCAGCACCCGAGAGTTCGAAGTCGCCGACGATGGTCCAGCCCGTGGTGTTGCGGCCGATCAGGCTGACGCAGGTCATCAGCGTGATGACGGTCAGCAGCACCCCGGCCGCGACGGCGCACAGGCGCGCCAGTGTTTCGAGCATCTTCAAGGCAGGTTCCTTCGGAGGGCGGACGGATTCAGTACTGCGTGGCCGGCACGTTCACCACCAGCCCGTCGAGCCCGGCTTCGAGCCGGATCTGGCAGGACAGGCGGCTGCCGGGCCGGCGTGGCGTGGCGGTCATGTCGAGCATCGCGTCTTCATCTGCGGCCGGCCCGGGCAGGCGGCCGGCCCAGGCCGGATCGACGAACACATGGCAGGTGGCGCAGGTCAGCACGCCCCCGCAGTCGGCCGCGATGCTCTCGGCGCCGCCGCGTGTTGCCACATGCATCAGGCTCTTGCCGGCGCGGCCGCTGACACGGTGTCTGCGGCCGTCGGCGTCGATCAGGGTGATGTGGATCATCGGCAGGGGGTCCGGTATTCAGGAGCGGCTGAAATATTCACGGCGCTGCCATTCGTCGCCGTCCTTGGCCGCGTCGTGGCGCGCCAGTTCGGCGCGCTTGACCTGCGTCAGGCAGCTCACCAGTTCGGGTCCGAAGGCCGCAGCCAGAACGTCGTCTGCGGCCAGCGCGTCGAGCGCCTGGCCCAGGCTGGCTGGCAGCGCCGCGCCCTGCCCTGCGGCCGCGACCGTGGTTGCGGTTACGGTGGCGTAGGGTGCTTCGGTGGCAGGGCCGGCGGCCAGCCCGCGTTCGATGCCGTCGAGCCCGGCGAACACCTGGGCCGCGATGCAGAGATACGGGTTGGACAGCGGCTCGCCGAGACGGTTCTCGATGCGCGTGGCGGCATCACCCGCGCCGCCGAGCACGCGCAGCATCGCGCCCCGGTTGTCGCGCCCCCAGCAAGCCGCCATGGGCGCCATGACGTTCGGGCGGAAGCGGCCATAGCCGTTGACCGTGGGCGTGCAGAAGACGGCCATGCCGACGGCGTGCGCCAGCAGCCCGGCCAGCCAGTGTTCGCCGGTAGCCGACAGCGTGTATGCCGCATCGTTTTCACGGCTGCCCGCGGCCGGCTGCTCGCGCTGAAAGGCGTTCGCGCCACTCGCCAGATCCACCAGCGACTGATGCAGATGCCAGCCGCTGGACATCACGTTCGGGAACGGCGGCCGACAGACGAAGCTGGCGTGGTAGCCGGCACGCCGCAGCGCTTGCCTGACGCCGCTGCGGAACAGCAGCAGGTGGTCGGCCGCCGTCAGCGCGTCGGTGGCGTCGAAGACCGCCTCGAACTGGCTCGGCCCGAGTTCGATCTCCAGCGAGCGCAGCGGCAGGCCCAGCGCCTGGGCCGTGCGCTGCACGATGCGCAGCGGCTCGTCGGCGAGGTCGACCCAGCCTTCCGACAGCAGATGGAAGCCGGGGTGGACCATCGCCACCGAGGGCGGTTCGCCAGGCCAGGCGGCCCACGCCGGATCGAGGTGGTCGTCCACGATGCGGTAGATGTGAAACTCGACCTCCAGCCCGCATTTCAGGCCGAAGCCCGCGGCGGCCAGCCGCGCCAGGGCAGCCTGCAGCACGCGGCGCGGGTCGATGGCCACCGGCGTGCCATCGGCGAACCAGGACATCGCCTGCATCCAGCCGGTGCCCGGCGCCCAGGGCAGCACACGCAAGCTGGCCGGGTCGGGCAGCAGCAGCAAGTTACCGGCCTGGCCGAAGCCGGGCAGTGCGGCGGTGCCACCGGGCTCGAAGACCTGGAAGGCCGTGCGGTCGGAGCTGTCTTTCAGCAGCAAGGTGCTGACCATGCCCATGCCTTCGGCCAGCGCGTCGGCCACCGCGCCGGCGACCAGCGTCTTGCAGCGCAGCGCGCCGTGCAGGTCGCACCAGGCGATGCGCGCGAGGTCGAGGCCATGTTCCCTGATGAATACCAGCGCCTGCGCGCAGGCCGTCGGGCGTGACGCATCGGCCACGCCACAGCGATCGGCAAAAGTCATGCGCCGGCCTCGGCCGTCAGGCGGTGCGCTTGTGGCGGAGCCAGCCAATCGGCCGCACAGCGCCTGGCCGAGGCGACGGTCTGCCAGTGCGTCTGCCAACCTTCGGCGGGGGCGATGCAGTCCATCGTGTCGGGGCCGCTGAAGGCCGCGGCTTCGCTGGCGGTCAGCACCATCGGCGGCCGCCCGCCCGCCTGCACGGTGGCGATCGCCTTGAGCAAACTGCGGCGGTTCGCCATGATCACCTTGTCACTGCTGCCCAGGTGCTCGCGCGTGCGGTCCTGGATCGCGCCCATGCTCTCCACCGCCCACTGGTCTTGCAGGTTGATGTCTTCCTCGCCCATGCCGAGGTAGGTGCGCGAGCGCTGCTGTCCGGCGTCGAAACCCCAGTCGTCATGGCGACCGTGCAGCGGCAGGTAGTCGGGCAGCGTGATGCCGGACAGCCGCTGCCGGCGCATGGTGCCCTGGTCGAGCGGGCCGGCAAAGCTGGTGAAGAACGAATACCAGTACGTGTGCGTGTCGTCCACCGGCACATGCATCTGCGTGATGGTCACCGTCTCCGAGAGCGGGATCACGAAAGTGTGCGGGAACAGCGCGTGCGTGACACGCACATGCGTCAGCGCCTCGGTCATCCTGCGCAGGGCGGTCAGCCGCGTGACGCCATCGGCCACCGCGTCATGGTGGATCTCGGGGCTGCAGAACTCGCGCATCACGCGGGTCATTGGCCAGCGTTCGCCGTCCACCGCGCCGGCGCTGGCAGCGCGGAACTGGCGGCCGCAGGTGGCGTCCAGCGTGTCGTCCTGCAGGTAGCGAAGCAGGAACGACGGGTGCGCGGGATCGATGCCGGCCTCGAAGGCCTGCAACCAGTTGCAGTGCCAACGGCCCTTGAAGGCGAAGCTGTGGCTGGCCGGGGCGCGGAAGGCGTCGAGCATCGGCAGCGCGGGCGGCTCGCCGCCTTCCGGGCCGAGCCAGGCGAACAGCACACCGGCCCGTTCCATGAGCGGGTAAGAACGTTGCCGCAGCTTCTGGCACAGCGTGGGGCCCGGCGGCTCGGCCGGCGTTTCCAGGCAGCTGCCATCGACTGCGAACTTCCAGCCGTGGAAGGGGCAGCGCAGGCCTTCGGGTTCATGGCGGCCGAAAGCGAGGTCGGCGCCGCGATGCGGGCAGTCGCGGTCGAGCAGGCCGTAGCGGCCACCACCGTCGCGGAACAGCACCAGATCCTGGCCGAGCAGGCGCACCGGCTTGACCGGGCGCAAGGCCATGCGCGGGTCGAGCCTGGCGTCGAACTCGTCGTGCAGCGCCACCGGCTGCCAGTAATGGCGCAGCAGGTTGCCGCAAGGCGTGCCCGGTCCGATGCGGGTCATCAACTCGTTCTGCTCGGATTGCATGGCCGCAGTCTAGGGAGGGCGACGTGTCGCCACAAGCTGCTGAAAGCACGCAGGCGGCATTCGCTCTCAGCGGGCTAGCGAGCGCACCATCTCCTGGTGCGGAATGCCGGCCTCCTCGAACGCCGCGCCACGCGCCGTGAAACCAGCGCGGCGGTAGAAGGCCATGGCGCTCGCCTGCGCGTGCAGCAGCAACTCGTGCTCGCCGCGTTCGCGGGCAGCAGCCGTCAAGGCGTGCAGCACCGCACCGCCCACGCCGCTGCCGCGCAGTGCCTGCAGCACCGCCATGCGGCCGACCCTGGCGACGCCTGGTGCGTGCTCCGACAGCCGCCCGGTGGCGAGCGCCATGCCCAGCCGGTTGTAGGCCACGGCGTGCAGGCAGGCGGCATCGGCGGCGTCCCATTCCATCTCGGCGGGGATCTTCTGTTCCTCGACGAATACTGCCGTGCGGATGGACTGCGCCTCGCGGCCGAGTTCGTCCCAGGTGCCCACGCGCACGTCGACCATGGTCTCGCCGGCCTCGAAGTCCGTCAGCACCGCGCGCAGTTCGGGCGGCACCGGTTTGCTTGTCTGCGTGGCGGGGTCGGCGAAGACGTAGACCAGTTCACCGTGCACCAGCAATGCCTCGCCACGGAAGAGTGCCGCCTGCAGCAGCATCGATGAATTGCCGATGCGCTCGCAGCGGATGCCGACTTCGCACTGTTCGTCGTAGCGCGCCGATCCCAGGTATTCGACGGTCGCCTTGCGCACGAACAGGTCGCCCTCCAGCATCTCCATCGTCTCGTGGTACGGCAGCGCCAGGGCGCGCCAGTAGCCGGCCACGGCGGTGTCGAAGTACATCAGGTAGTGGCCGTTGAAGACGATCTTCTGCATGTCCACTTCGACCCAGCGCACGCGCAGGCGGTCGAAGAATCTGAAGTCACTGCGTTTCATTTTGTCCATGCCTCTCTGAGTGCGTCGGCGGCGGCTTGCTGAGCCAGCGCGGCCTCCTTCAGCACTCGGCCCATCTTGATGAAGTCGTGGGTCAGACCATGGTAAAGCTCCAGATTCACGACCACGCCCGCCGCGCGCAGCCGGTCGGCATAGGCCAGACCTTCGTCGACCAGCGGGTCGCATTCGGCCAGGATCAGGCAGGCCGGCGCCAGCCCGTCCACGTCGGGCGCGTTGAGCGGTGCGAAGCGCCAGTCCCGGCGGTGGTGATACGCGATGGTGTGGTCGAAGAACCAGTCGATCGACGCGGCGTCGAGCAGGAAACCGTTGGCGAACAGTTTGTGCGACGGCGTGTCGGCATGCGCCGTGGTGCCAGGCGTGATGAGCAGTTGCAGGGCCAGAGGCAGACCGGCGTCACGCGCCAGCAGCGCGCACACCGCCGCCAGCGTGCCGCCGGCGCTGTCGCCGCCGACCGCCAGCGAACTGCCGTCGACACCGATGGACGCAGCCTCTTCGGCCAGCCAGCGCAGCGCCGCCCAGGCGTCGTCGACGGCCGCCGGGAACGGGTGTTCGGGCGCCAGCCGGTAGTCCAGCGCCAGCACCGCGCCGCCAGAGCGCAAAGCGAACTGACGGCACAGGCTGTCGTGCGTTTCCAGCCCGCCGATCACGAAGCCGCCGCCGTGCAGGTAGAGCATCACCGGCAGCACGTCGAACGATGGCGCATAGAGGCGTGCGGAGAGTGGCCGGCCGTCGCCACCCGGCAACTGAAGCTCTTCGACACGCGCCAGCCGGGCGCGTGGCGGCTCCAGCACCTCGGCGGCCGACTCGTAGGCGGCGCGGGCCTCGGCGGGCGTCATGGCGTGGAAAGGCGGTCGCCCGGCGCGCTGTATGCGATCCAGCAGGCCGGCCATCGCCGGGGTCAGCAAGCGGGTACTCAAGGCCAGAGCTTCGATGTTCAGTGAATCGCAGAGCATACTTTCGTTCATCGTCGCACTCACCCGAAAGCCATGGCCCGCATCCTTTACCTGACCCAGATCGACATCGACTACGGCGTGATCGGCCTGCTGCCGCAGGAGTGCGAACGCATCGGCATGCGCAGGCCGCTGGTCATCACCGACGCCGGCGTGCGAGACGCCGGTGTGCTGACGATGGCGCTGACCGCACTCGGTGATGTGCCGCACGCCGTCTTCGACCAGACACCGTCGAACCCGACCGAAGCCGCCGTGCGCGCCGCCGCGGCTTTTTGCCGGGCCGAAAAATGCGACGGCCTGATCGCGGTCGGCGGCGGCTCCAGCATCGACCTCGCCAAGGGCGTGGCGATCGCCGCCACGCACGAGGGCCCGCTGAAAACCTACGCCACCATCGAAGGCGGCAGCCCGAAGATCGGCGCCCATGTGCTGCCCATCATCGCCGTGCCGACGACGGCGGGCACCGGCAGCGAGGTGGCGCGAGGCGCCATCGTGATCGTCGACGACGGCCGCAAGCTCGGTTTCCACAGCTGGTTCCTGATGCCCAGGGCCGCCCTGCTCGACCCCGGCCTGACGCTGGCGTTGCCGCCGCTGCTCACCGCGGCCACCGGCATGGACGCCATCGCACATTGCATGGAGACCTACATGGCGCCGGCCGTCAACCCGCCGGCCGACGGCATCGCGCTCGACGGCCTCGAGCGCGGCTCGTCACACATCGAGCGCGCCACGCGCGACGGCCAGGACCGCGACGCGCGCTGGCAGATGATGAGCGCCAGCATGCAGGGCGCGATGGCCTTCCAGAAGGGCCTGGGTTGTGTGCATTCGCTCAGCCACAGCCTGGGCGGCGTCAACCCGCGGCTGCACCACGGCACGCTGAACGCCGTATTTCTGCCAGCCGTGCTGCGTTTCAACGCGACGGCGGAGTCGATCCAGAGCCAGGGCCGCCTGCGGAAGATGGCGCATGCGATGGGCCTGCCGGGTTGCGATGCTGCTGGCACGGAACTCGCTGAGGCCATCAAGGCGATGAACGTCCGCCTCGGTCTGCCCAGTGGCCTGGCCGCGATGGGGGTCACGAACGAGGTTTTCGAGCGTGTCATCGACGGCGCCATGGCCGACCATTGCCACAAGACCAACCCCGTCATCGCCACGCGCGATGACTACCTTCGTTTGCTTTCGGAGTCGATGTGATGTCGAGCCCTCTCTTCCACATGATCGCCGGCGCTCCCGACCCAGTGGCGCCGTTCAGCCACGCCGTCGAGCAGGACGGCTGGGTCTTCCTCACCGGCCAGATGCCCTTCACCGGCAGCGCCAACGACTCGCCCTACCCCGAAGGCATCGAGGCGCAAACCCACCAGGTGTTCGCCAACCTGCGCCAGGTGCTGCAGGGCATAGGCCTGGACCTGGAGCATGTGCTCAGCGCGCGCGTCTTCCTGCGGCACTTCGACGACGACTACGCCCTCATGAACGCGGTCTACCAGAGCTACTTCGCGCCGGGCCGGCGGCCGGCACGCACCTGCGTCGGCGTGACGGGGCTGGCGCGCGGCGCACGGGTGGAGATCGACTTCGTCGCCCGCAGGCCGGCTGTCACGGGCTGAACCGGCTGATCCGCGGGGGCTGCAGATCGTCACGCCCGACTGCAGCCTGTCGCCTGACGCTTCGGCGCGGGCGTGTCTGGAGATATGGTGTGCTACATCAGCAACACACCCTGTCGGGCGGACCGCATCATGCCAACCTGGAACGACAAGTTTCCGATCTACCAGCAACTGGCCGACGTGCTCGTGGCCGGCCTGCTGGACGGCGAGCCTGCGGACGGCGAAGCGATGCCTTCGGTGCGCACGCTGGCCAGCCGCTACTTGCTGAACCCCCTGACCGTGACGCGCGCCCTGCAGGCGCTGGGTGACAGCGGGCTGCTGGAGAACCGGCGCGGCCTCGGCCACTTCGTGACGCCGGGTGCGCGCGAGCGGCTGAAACAGGCCGAACGCCAGCGTTTCCTGGGCGAGGAATGGCCGCGCCTGCGGACGCGGCTGCGCCGGCTGGACATCGGCGCCGAACATCTGCAATGGGAGTCAAAGTGATGAGCGAATTTCTGGTCGAGGCCGTTGGCCTCTCGGTGCGCTACGGCAGCAAGGCGGCCGTCGACGACGTCAGCTTCACGATCCCGAAGGGCCGCGTGGTGGGCCTGCTGGGCCACAACGGCGCCGGCAAGACCACGCTGATGCGCGCCCTGGTCGGCCTGGCCAAACCCGAAGGCAAGCTCAGCGTGCTGGGACTGTCGCCACGCGCGCAGCGGCAGGAGTTGCTGACCTCGGTCTGCTATATCCCCGACGTGGCCATCCTGCCGCGCTGGGCCAGGGTGGGCGAGCTCATCACGCTGATGAGCGGCCTGCACCCGAAGTTTTCCGCCGAGCGCGCGCGGGCGCTGCTGCGTCGCACCAGCGTCGGTCTGAACGACAAGGTCAAGACGCTGAGCAAGGGCATGGTGGTGCAGGCCCACCTGGCGCTGGTGGCCGCCATCGACGCCCGCCTGATGGTGCTGGATGAACCCACGCTGGGCCTGGACGTGCTGTCGCGCAAGGCCTTCTACGAGATGCTGATCGACGAATGGTGCGATGGCGAACGCAGCGTGCTGATCTCCACCCATCAGGTCGAGGAAGTGGAAGCCCTGCTCTCCGACGTGCTGATGCTCAACGAAGGCAAGCTGGTGCTGTCGACCAGCCTGGAAGACATGGACCGCCGCTTCGTCGCACTCAGCCACGACCCCGCGGTGGCCGAGCAGATGGCCGCGGCCCACCCGCTGCTGCGCTACCGCGTGATGGGCGGCAGCGCGGCACTGTTCGACGGCGCGCCGCCCGACAGCGTGCTGGCCCTCGGCCAGCGGGTGCGGCCCAGCCTGGTCGACCTGTTCGTGGCGCTGACGCGCAAACCCGAACTCGACCGCACCCAGTTCTGAACCGCACGGGCATTTCGTTGAGAAAAATAGGAAACCCACCATGACTTCTTTCAAGACCCTGATGCAGCGCGAATGGCTGCAGCACCGCTTCGGCTGGGCTCTGCTCGCCGGCGTGCCCGTGGCGATCATCCTGCCCTTGCTGACGCTGGGCCAGGTCAATTTCGGCGAAGACACCACCGCCCACATGGCGGGATCGATGCCGCTCTTCATCACCGCGGCGTCGCTGGCGGCGACGGTGATGGTGCTGGTCGGCATCCTCTGGAGCGCCTCGCTGATCCAGATGTCGGGCCTGGCGCGGCGCGACCACGGCGACCGGTCCAACGAGTTCTGGCTCTCGCTGCCCACCGGCGACGCGCCCAGTCTGGCCGCGCCGCTGCTGGTGCATCTCGTGCTGGTGCCGCTGGCGGCAGTGGCCGCAGGGCTGGTGGCCGGCCTGCTGGTCTCGCTGGTGCTCGTGACACGCGTCACCGGCCTGGCGAGCTGGTTCACGCTGCCCTGGGGCACGCTGCTGACCGCCGCGCTGGCAGGTGCCGCCAGGCTGGCGGTCGGCATCCCGCTGGCCATGTTGTGGCTGCTGCCGCTGATCATGCTGACGGTGCTGGCCGGTGCCTGGTTCAAGCGCTGGGCGGTGCCGGTGCTGATCGTAGCCTTCGGCTTGGCCGGGCTGCTATTCGAGCGGCTGCTCGGGCTTCCGCTGATCGACGCCTGGGTCAGCCGACTCTTCGAGATGGCCGGCCGTGCGCTGCTGGCCACTGGCGGACACGGCCTGACCATCGAGGGCCAGTCCGATCTGCTGGCCGGCCTGCAGGCGGCACCCCGCTGGGTGGCGAGCGATGTGCTCAATGCGCTGGCGGCGTTGGCGCAACCCGTGTTCGGCTTCGGCCTGCTGGTCTCGGCCGGCTGTTTTGCGGCGTTGATGTGGTGGCGCCGCCGTTGAGGCTCGATCGGCATCGGGTCGGATTCCAGCGAGAAGGTCGACCCTGTAGCGTGGCTGAGCGCACCATGAAAAAGGCGGCCTCACGGGCGCACCATGAAAAAGGCGGCCTCACGGGCGCACCATGAAAAAGGCGACCTCACGGGCGCACCATGAAAAAAAGCGCCCTCGCGGGCGCTTTTGACTGTCGGTGGAGAAGCTGACTTCAGCGAACCACGGCGATCTGCTCGCGTGCGCCACCCTTGTAGGTGAACAGCGTCAGCGCGCCGTTCTTGACGTCGCCCTTGTCGTCGAACGAGATCGTGCCGGTCACGCCCTTGTAGCCGTCGGTCTTGGCCAGCACCGGCAGGTACTTGGCCGGGTCGGAAGAACCGGCCTTGACCATTGCCGCAACCATCAAATTGGTGGCGTCGTAGACGTAGGGAGCGTAGATCTGCACGTCGGCGTTGAACTTCTTCTTGAAGGCGACACGGAAGTCTTCCATGCCCTTCTTGGCTTCGCCTTCGACGCCACCGGCTTCGGCACAAACCACCTGGCCGTCGGCCATCGTGCCCGCGGCCAGCTTCGGCAGTTCGCCAGAGCAGATGCCGTCGCCGCCCATGAACTTGGCGTTGATGCCGAGCTGCTTCATCTGGCGCATCATCGGGCCGGCCACGGCGTCCATGCCGCCGAAGAACACCACGTCGGGATTCTTCGCCTTCAGACTGGTCAGGATGGCGGTGAAGTCCGTCGCCTTGTCGTTGGTGAATTCGCGGCCGACGGTCTTGCCGCCAGCGGCCTTGACGCCCTTCTCGAACTCGTCGGCGACACCCTGGCCATAGGCAGTGCGGTCGTCGATGACGACGATGTTCTTGCCCTTCATCTGCGTCACGGCGTACTTGCCGAGCGTGCCGCCCAGGTGCACGTCGTCAGCCACCACGCGGAACGTGGTTTTGTAGCCCTGACGGGTGAACTTCGGGTTGGTGGCCGACGGGCTGATCTGCGGAATGCCGGCGTCGCTGTAAATCTTGGACGCGGGGATCGAGGTGCCCGAGTTCAGGTGACCGATCACACCATTCACCTTGCTGTCGACCAGCTTCTGTGCGGCGGCGGTTCCCTGCTTCGGATCGCCAGCGTCGTCTTCGTTCAGGAGTTCGAACTTGGCCTTCTTGCCGCCGATCGTCACACCCTTGGCATTCAGTTCGTCGATGGCCATGCGGGCGCCGTTCTCATTGTCCTTGCCCAGGTGGGCGATGGCGCCGCTGGTGGGGCCGACGTGGCCGATCTTGACGACCATGTCTTGTGCGTAGACCGAGCCGGCCATCATCAGGACGGCGGCACCAACGATCACGTTGAGCTTGTTTTGCATGCGAAAAACCTCCGGGTTGGAAATGTTGTCGACTTGACAGGTATGTTTGTGACGCGCGGCACGATAACCGAAAAGACGCTGTCCCCATAGCGGGCAAGCACTTGTCAGCCAGCAATCGATGCGCCGCGTGGGCTCAACGCGCCAAGCGCGCGCTTGGACTACAGCCAGAAAGCGGTACCGAGAGGATTACGCGCCCGGCACGGCGCCGTGGTGGACGACGTGCAGACCGCGCGCCTTGTAGTCGCGCCATCTCTGGCGGCCCTGCTGCACGTCTTCCGCCTCGGTGCTCAGCACCTCGATGATGCGCGTGCAGCGCTCCAGATCGACTGGAACGGGCGCACCGAGGTTGATGCGCACGCCAGGCGCGCCGTCGGGCACTGCGCCGTCGATCAGCCAGATCGGCGTTCGCATTGCGCTGGCAGGCAGGGCCGCCCCAGGTGCCAGACGAAGGTGAGGAATGAAGTCCCGTTCGTCATCGACCCAGAGCGCGCGGTCGATTGCCGCCAGCAGCGGCACGGGCCCGCTGACGGCCACACGCACACCTTTGCGCCAGGCCTTGCGCAGCAGGCGGCAGGCGAAGCCGAGCTTGTCGCCCACGCCGGTGTGGAACTCGACTTCGGTCACCCGGCCTGCCCCAGGCTTCAGCCGGCGTGCGACAGCACGTAGTGCGTCAGCAATCCCACCGGGCGTCCGGTGGCGCCCTTGTTCGCGCCCGACTTCCAGGCCGTGCCCGCGATGTCGAGGTGGGCCCAGGCTTGGCCCGCGGTGAAGCGCTTGAGGAACATGGCCGCCGTGATGCAGCCGCCGGCGCGCGAGCCGATGTTGCCCATGTCGGCGAAGTTGCTCTTCAGGCCCTCGTCGTATTCGTCGTCGAGCGGCAAACGCCAGGCCGGATCCATCGCCCGATCACCCGCGGCGAGCAGGTCCGCTGCGAGCGTCTCGTCGGTGCTGAAGAGGCCGGACCGGTGATGGCCGAGCGCCACCACGCAGGCGCCGGTGAGGGTGGCAATGTCGATCACCACGGCCGGCTTGAAGCGCGCCGCGTAGGTCAGCGCGTCGCACAGGATCAGCCTGCCTTCGGCGTCGGTGTTGAGGATCTCGATGGTCTGGCCCGACATGCTGGTGACCACGTCGCCCGGCTTGACGGCCTTGCCGTCTGGCATGTTCTCGGTCGCCGGGATGATGCCGACCACGTTGACCTTGGCCTTCAGCATCGCCACCGCGCGCAGGGTGCCCAGCACGCTGGCCGCGCCTCCCATGTCGAACTTCATCTCGTCCATCTCGCCAGAGGGCTTGATCGAGATGCCGCCGGTGTCGAAAGTGACGCCCTTGCCGACCAGCACGATGGGCGCGTCGCCCTTGTCCGCCCCGGTCCAGCGCGCGACTATGAACTTCAGCGGTTCGTGCGAACCCTGGGCAACCGCCAGGAAGGCGCCCATGCCGAGCTTCTCGCAGTCCTTGCGGTCGAGCACCTCGACCTTCAGGCCGTGGTCCTTGCCGAGTCGTTTCGCCTCTTCGGCCAAGTGACTGGGCGTGCAATGATTGGCCGGCAGGTTCGCGCATTCACGCGCCAGCGCCACGCCTGCGGCGATGGCGTCGCCACGCTTCAGGCCGGCCGCCAGCGCCGCGGCCTGCGGCTTGGCGCAGACCAGCGCCACGCTGGCGAGCTTGCCGGCGGCCGCCGCGCTGGGCTTGGTGTGGCGGTAGACGTAGACCGCCTCGGCGGCGGCCAGCACCAGCGCTTCGGCGTGCGCCGCGTCGGCGTCGGCGGCGCCGACCATCGCCACCGAGAGATGAACCGTGCCGCCGTTCTTGAGCGCCGCCACACCCGAGGCCACCGCCTTGCGGAAGGACTTCACCGAGCCGTCGCCGGCGGCGACGAACACCACACGCTGCGCCTTCACGCCCGCCACGCGGCGCAGCACCAGCGTGTGGCCGGTCTTGAAGACGAAGTCGCCGTCGTCGATCGCGGCACCCAGAGCCGCAGCCAGCGGTTTGTCCAGAGCGGCCGGCAGGGCGGGAGACGCCACCACCACCAGCAGCGCATCGGCCGCCACACCGGCCAGGCCCGCGGCCCCGGTCACCTGCGTCTTGAAGTCCATAATTCCACCCTCCAGAAAGAGCGGCGGATGTTATTCGATTCAACTGTGCGTCGCGAACTCGCGCGGAGCTTCGGCGCCACGCTGGTCGTCATCCTGACGATCGTGCTGACCATGTTCCTGATCCGCACCGTCGGCCAGGCAGCCGCCGGTGTGGTGTCGCCGCAGGACGTGGTGTTGCTGCTCGGCTACGTGGCGCTTGGCCACCTGCCGACGATGCTGGCACTGTCGCTGTTCATCGCCGTCGTGCTCAGCCTGGGCCGCATGTACCGCGACAGCGAGATGGCGATCTGGTTCGCCAGCGGCGTCGGCCTGTCGCGCTTCGTGCGGCCCGTGCTGCGGACCGCATGGCCGGTGCTGCTGGTGATCGGTATGCTGCTGCTTTTCGTCTGGCCCTGGGGCAACCGGAACAGCCTGGACATGCGCGATCGCTACCAGCAGCGTTCCGACCTGTCGCGCGTGGCGCCGGGTGTCTTCCAGACCTCGAGCGACGGCCAGCGTGTCTTTTTCATCGAACGCGAAAGTGGCGACGGCATCAACGCGCGAAACGTCTTCATCCTCACCAACCAGGAACAGGGTGAAGCGCTGACTTCGGCCCGCAGCGGCCGGCTCGAACGCGATGGCGACCGCCGTTATCTGGTGCTGGAGCAGGGCCAGCGCAACGAACTCAACCTGCAGAGCGGCGAGAAGTCACTCTCCAGCTTCGAAACCTACCGCGTGCTCGTCGACGAACGCGCGGCGCGCGGCGTGCAGCGCCGGCCGCCGAAGGCGATGTCGAGCCTTGATCTGCTGCGCGAGCCGACGCTGCGCAACCAGGGTGAACTGGTCTGGCGACTCGGCCTCTGGCTGGCGGCGGCCAATCTGCTGCTGTTGGGCATCGGTTTGTCGGCATCCAACCCGCGCCGCGCCAGCAACTGGAACCTGCTGTTCGCCTTGCTCGGGTTCGTCGTCTACTTCAACCTGATCAACCTTTCGCAGGCCTGGGTGGCGGGCGGCCGCCTGAGCATGGGCGGCGCGATGGCCGGCCTGCACGGCGGCATGTTTCTGCTGGCGTTGGCACTTTTGTGGTGGCGCGACCATGCCGCGGTCGTCACACTGTGGCCGCGGCGCGACAGGCGGGCGGCCGCTTGAAGACCGTTCGCAGACTGCTTTACAAGGACATCGTGTCCTCGGTCGGCTTCGTGACCCTGGCCTTCCTGTCGCTGTTCTTCTTCATCGACTTCGTCGACGAACTCGACAACGTCGGCAGCTTTGGCCGCGGCGCCTGGCAAGCCGCGCTGGCCGCCCTGTTCGACGTGCCGGGCCACCTCTACGAACTGCTGCCGATCGCCGTGCTGATCGGCACGATCTACTCGCTGTCGCGCATGGCGCAGTCTTCCGAATACACGATCCTGCGCACAGGCGGCCTCGGGCCGGGCCGCGCCTTGTCGCTGCTGGCGGTGCTGGGCGTCTTTTTCGGCGGGCTGACCTTTGTCGTCGGCGACTTCCTCGCCCCGGCCAGCGAGCGGCAGGCCGTGCGCCTGAAGGCGCAGTTCAGCGGCGGCATGAAGGTGGGCGGCGCCGGAGCCTGGCTGAAAGAACGGCGCAGCGCGCCCGACGGTGAACATGGCGTGTCGGTCAACGTGGCAGGCATCGGCGCCAGCGGCCTGCTCGAAGGCATACGCATCTTCGAGTTCGACGCCGACGGGCGGCTGACCAGCCGGATCGCGGCCCGCGAGGGCCGGGTCGACAGCGCCGGCATCTGGCAACTGACCGACACCGAAGTCATCCGCTGGCCATCGGTGCGCGAATCCGAGGCGCCGGCGGTATCGACCACGCGCACCGCCACGCTGGCCTGGCCGAGCACCTTGAGCGCCTCGGTGGTGGCCGCCGCGGTGCTGCCGGTGGCCACCATGACCGCGGCTGAACTGTGGCGCTACAGCCAGCACCTGAGCGGCCAGGAGCAGGCCGCCCAGCGCCACCAGATCACCTTCTGGAAGAAGGCGTTCTACCCGCTGGCCTGCCTGGTGATGATGGCGCTGGCGCTGCCCTTCGCCTACCTGCGGGCGCGCAGCGGCGGCGTCAGCCTGAAGGTGTTCGGCGGCATCATGCTGGGCATCAGCTTCCTCCTGCTGAACAACCTGGCGGGCCATGTCGGACTGCTCCGCGACTGGACACCCTGGATCGTGGCCGCCACGCCCAGCCTCATTTACCTGATGATCTCGCTGGCCGCGTTCGCCTGGCTGGTGCGCTACCGTTGAACACCATGACGCACGGACTCATCCTCTTCGCCCACGGCGCCCGCGACCCGCGCTGGGCCGCGCCCTTCGAGGCCGTATCGGGGCGCGTGCGCGCCGCGCGCCCCGACACCCTGGTGCGCCTGGCCTTCCTCGAATTCATGACGCCCGACCTCGGCACGGCCGGCGCCGAACTGGCCGCCGCCGGCTGCGCCACGGTGGAAGTGCTGCCGATGTTCCTGGGCGCCGGTGGCCATGTACGGCGCGATCTGCCGCTGCTGCTGGACGCCCTGCGAGAGGAGTTTCCGGCGGTCGGCTTCACCCTGCACACCGCCATCGGCGAGACGGCCAGCGTCAGCGACGCCATGGCCGCCGCGGCGCTGGCGATCCTGCCCGCGGCATGAACCTGCACCAGTTCCGGTTCGTCCAGGAAGCGGTGCGCCGCAACCTGAACCTGACCGAAACCGCGAAGGCGCTGTTCACCTCGCAGCCCGGCATCAGCAAGGCCATACTTGAACTCGAAGAAGAGCTGGGTGTGGACATCTTCGCCCGTCACGGCAAGCGGCTGCGGCGCGTCACCGAGCCCGGGCAGCAGGTGCTGAAGTCGATCGAAATCATCATGCGCGAGGTGGCCAACCTGAAACGCATCGGCGAGCAGTATTCGATGCAGGACGCCGGGACGCTGTCGATCGCCACCACCCACACGCAGGCGCGTTATTTTCTGCCCGGGCCGGTGGCGCAGTTGCGCAAGAAGTTTCCGAAAGTGCAGCTCGTGCTGCACCAGGGCATGCCCGAGCAGGTGGCGCGCATGCTGCTCGACGACGTTGCCGAGATCGGTATCGCCACCGAGGCGCTGGCCGAGTACGATGAACTCGTCACCCTGCCCTGCTACGAATGGCAGCACGTGATGGTGGTGCCGGCCGGCCACCCGCTGGCCGGCGTCGAGCGGCCCACGCTCGAACAACTGGCGGCCGAGCCGCTGGTGCTCTATCACCCCACGGTGACCGGCCGCACGCGCATCGATCAGGCTTTTGCACGTGCCCGGCTGAAGCCCACGGTGGCGCTGGAAGCGATCGACTCCGACGTCATCAAGACCTATGTCAAGCTGGGCCTGGGCGTGGGCATCGTTGCCGAGATCGCTATGCAGGGCGAAGGGTCAGGCAGTGAATTCGCCTGGCGGCCGCTGGGCCACCTGTTCGGCGCCAACGTCACGCGCGTGGCCTTCAAGCGCGGCGCCTATCTGCGGCAATTCGTGTATGCCTTTGCCGAACAGCTCTCCGACCGCCTGAGCCCGTCGCTGATCCAGCGCGCCATGGCCGGCGGCGGTTCCGATTACGAGCTATGACTTTCACCTCATGCACATGAACCACGCCGCCCCGCCGCCCATGGCCCTGCAGAGCCGCCTGCCGAACGTGGGCACCACGATCTTCACGGTCATGTCGGCGCTGGCTCAGCAGCATGGCGCCGTCAATCTGGGTCAGGGCTTCCCTGACTTCGAGTGCGACCCCGCGCTGCCGGACCATGTCAGCGACGCCATGCGCGAAGGGCTGAACCAGTACCCGGCGATGGCCGGAGTGCCCGCGCTGCGCCAGGCCGTGTCGGCCAAGATCGAAGCACTTTACGGCCGGTATTACGACGCCGACGGCGAGATCACCATCACCGCCGGCGCCACTCAGGCGATCCTGACCGCCGTGCTGTGCTGCGTGCACCCGGGCGACGAGGTGATCGTGCTGGAGCCCTGCTACGACAGCTACGCGCCGAACATCGAACTGGCCGGCGGCGTGGTAGTCCGCGTGCCGCTGGTGCCGGGCACGTTCCGGCCCGATTTCGCACTCATCGGCACGGCGATGTCGCCGCGCACGCGGGCCATCATCGTCAACTCGCCGCACAACCCGAGCGCCACCGTGTGGACCCGCGCCGAGATGGAGCAACTGGCCGAACTGCTGGCGCCGACCGACATCCTGCTGATCTCGGACGAGGTCTACGAGCACATGGTCTTCGATGGCGCGGCGCATGTCAGCGCGCTTCAGATCCCGCAACTGGCGCGGCGTGCCTTCGTGGTGTCGAGCTTCGGCAAGACCTACCATGTGACCGGCTGGAAGGTGGGCTTCGTGGCCGCGCCTGCCGCGCTGACGGCCGAGTTCCGCAAGGTGCACCAGTTCAACGTGTTCACCGTCAACACGCCGGTGCAGCACGGCCTGGCGCGCTACATGGCCGACCCCGCGCCCTACCTGAACCTGCCGGCCTTCTACCAGCACAAGCGCGACCTGTTTCGTGCTGGCCTGA
>Ga0105046_10006829_pt1 | contig 18040 bp, 15 predicted proteins | sample MAT03_FD_78385 | JGI IMG/M metagenome (GOLD analysis project Ga0105046, IMG submission 78385) | Freshwater microbial communities from Lake Fryxell liftoff mats and glacier meltwater in Antarctica - MAT-03 (megahit assembly) | ecosystem: Environmental > Aquatic > Freshwater > Ice > Liftoff...
ACGCCGCGATCCGACGCCTGAAGTTCGAGGAACTGTTCTTTGTTCAAATGCGCCTGCTGCAACAGAAGTTGCTGATCCAAGGCACGGTGCGCGGCAATGTCTTCGCGCAGGTGGGGGAGCACTTCAACAGCTTCTACCAGAAGTACCTGCCGTTCGAACTCACCGGCGCGCAGAAGCGTGTGGTGAAGGAGATCCGCAAGGACATGGGTAGCGGCCACCAGATGAACCGCCTGCTGCAGGGCGACGTGGGCAGCGGGAAAACGCTTGTGGGCCTGCTCAGCATGCTCATCGCCATGGACAACGGATTCCAGGCCGCGCTGATGGCGCCGACGGAGATCCTCGCGCAACAGCACTACAATACGCTGTCCAACTTCCTCAAGGACATGCCCGTGGTGGTACGGCTGCTTACCGGAAGTACGAAGGCCGGTGAGCGCAGGAGCATCCTCACCGCGTTGCGGATGAGCGAGGTTCACATCCTCGTGGGGACCCACGCGTTGCTGGAGGATCGTGTGGTGTTCAACAAACTCGGTCTGGTGGTGATCGATGAGCAGCACCGCTTCGGTGTGGCGCAGCGCGCGCGCCTTTGGGCGAAGAGCGAGGTGCCGCCGCATGTGCTCGTGATGACCGCCACGCCAATACCGCGCACGCTGGCGATGACACTTTACGGCGACCTCGACACCAGCGTGATCGATGAACTACCACCGGGCCGCAAGCCGATCCGCACCGTTCACCGGTACGATCATTCACGCAATGCCGTGTTCGGCTTCATGGAGGAAGAGATCACAAAGGGACGGCAGATCTATGTGGTGTATCCGCTGATCGAAGAAAGTGAGAAGAGCGACCTGAAGGATCTCACGGACGGCTTCGAGAGCATCAGCCGTCGTTTCCCCCTGCCGAAGTACGCGGTGGGCATCGTTCACGGTCGTATGGACCAGGCGACGAAGGATTACGAGATGGCCCGCTTCAAGAAGGGCGAGGCCAATTTGCTGGTGGCCACCACGGTGATCGAAGTGGGTGTCGACGTGCCGAACGCCAGCGTGATGGTGATCGAGAACGCGGAGCGCTTCGGCCTTTCACAACTCCACCAGTTGCGCGGCCGCGTGGGTCGTGGAGCGGAGCAGAGCTTCTGCATCCTCATGACCGGCGAACGGGTGGGCAACGATGCACGCGCGCGCATTGAGACGATGGTGCGCACCAACGACGGTTTCGAGATCGCGGAAATGGACCTGCGCTTGCGCGGGCCAGGCGACCTGATGGGCACACAGCAAAGCGGGATCCCACAACTGCGGATCGCCGATCTGGTGGAGGACAGTGCGCTGCTCCAGCAAGCGAGGCAGGCTGCGATGCGTGTGCTGGAAGTGGATCCCGGCCTGGCCGAACCACGTCACGCCCCGATCGCTTCAGCGTTGCGCGAGCGCATGAAGGACGGACCGGTCTGGGGCCGGATCAGCTGAGACGGGGTCGTTCAAGTGGTCAACGCGGCCCGGCGCCGGATCTCCTCCGGATCGAGCACATGGCGCAGGCTCCCTAGTGCGATGAGGAACTGGGCCGCTCCGTAGATGAGCATCACGGACCAATCCGCGTGGGCCAGCGGGCGTGAGAAACGGTTGATCGCCAGGATGCTGTCCGACGTTATGAAGAGCAGTGCTCCGAAGAACACGAGCAGGAAGCTCCGCAGGTACGTGCGGCCGAAGCGGAACGATGCGCCAATGCCCATCAGCGTGATCACAATGGCATAGAGCAACACAGGAAGCATGATGCCTTCGTCCACTTTGGGCAGCAACCCGCTCGCGAAGAAGTAGCCATAGGCGATGATCCCCACCGACAGTACGACCGAAACGAGCACGCCTTGCGGGCCGCCGACACTGGCGAGGTTGTGCGCGAAGGCCATCGTGTAGCACAGTTGCGCGATCAGGAACGCGCCCAGACCGATCAGGAAATTGAATTCGTCCAGGTGCTGCACCATCATCGCGATGTCGCCGATGAGCGAGAAGAACAACCCGGCCTGGATCAGCAAGGTGAACCGGTCGCCCACGCGCCGGCTGTTGAAGTAGAACCAGCTGGAGAGGATCACCATCATGGCCGGTTTGCACAAGTAGGTGAGCACATGCTGGTCCGTCACCTCTCCGATGATCGCCCCGAAGGTGACCAGGCCATAAGCCAGGCCATTGACGATGGTGTTCTTGCGGAAGTCCATTGACGAAGGGGAACGGAAGAAGCGCGTTCCCGGAGCGGCCGCCAATTTAGGTACCGTTCGCCATCGCGACACGATACACGTAAGCAGCCTTGCCGCGGTGCATGGTCAACTTCCCGCGTTCCATGCCATTGCGCGTGGCTACCGCCTGGCTTCGAAGATTGTCGGGATCGATCAACGAGATCACCGAAAGCGCCAGTTGGTGCTCCGTTGCGAAGCGCTTGCAGGCCATGGCCGCTTCGGTGGCGTAGCCGCATCCCCAATGCTGCGGCAGGAAATGGTACCCGATCTCCAGTTCAGGCTGGCCATCCACTTCCTGGGTCAGCAATCCGCACTGACCGACCGGCAGGCCACCATCGCGAAGCAAGAGCGCGTTCAGGCCACTTCCGTCCTGCGCATAGCGGTCCAGCGATCGTTGGATCATCATCTTCCCATCCCTTAGGCTACCGACCTCGAACGGCATGAAGCGCACGGCTTCGGCGTTGTGCATGTAGTCCATCCACCATTCCAAGTCGTCCAGTGTCAAACGGCGGAACCGCAGCCGTTCGGTGTGAAGCCCTTCCAGCGACGGGATGGGGAGCACGATCATGTGGCAACGGGCCGCGATCGGAAGGCCCAGAGGAGATGTGCGGTCACCACACCCGCGTACGCGAGACCGCACAGCATATTCCAGGGAGCGGGCACTAGGTCACTCGACGTCACCAGCAGAAGTGCGAACGCCAACGCACGGAACCCTTCGCTCCACCGCGCCCATCGCTGGCCTTCGAGCAGCAGGCCCATGTCCATCACCCACCAGACGATCAGCAGCGCGGTAGCCCACATCCGTGTGGTGCCAAGGTCTTCCTGGCGGAAAAGGAAGAAGGTGGCCAGCGTCAGAAGCACCACGAATTGCACAGCGACATAGGCGTTCACCGCGCGGGGTACGCTCGTATCGAACTTGCGGTACGTCGCCTTGTCCTTCGCCCTCGGCCCATCGAAGCCCCCGAGCTCCGCTGGTCGCCATCCCGGTGGCTTCAGGAACACCCGCACTTTATCCACCCAACGTGTCGACCGCTTCGCGAGGGAGAACAGCTCCCGCCAATAGTGGAAGTTCGCCTTCAGCGGATCCCATGTGCCCAGCGGTGTGGTGATGCCGTAAACCGGCTCCTCTTCTTCGCGTTGGAAGGTCCCGAAGAGCTTGTCCCACACGATCAGCGTTCCCGCATGGTTCCGGTCGATGTACTTCGGATCACTGCCGTGGTGTACCCGGTGGTTGCTCGGTGTATTGAACAACCATTCGAACGGGCCCATCTTGTCCACGGCCTTGGTGTGGATCCAGAACTGGTAGAGCGTGACGAAGGCACCCACGGTGAGGATGATCAAGGGGTGAAACCCCAGTACGGCGATGGGAACATAGAACCAGAAGCTGAACAGCCCCTGCCACCAGCTCTGTCGCAACGCCACGCTCAAGTTGTACTCCTCGCTCTGGTGGTGTACGATGTGCGCGGCCCACAGGAAATTCACTTCATGGCTCAGCCGGTGGAACCAGTAATAGAGCAGATCGACCAGGAGGAAGGTCACGAGCCAGGTGAGAGCGCTGGTCTCGATGGTGAACAGCCGCCAGTGGTCATAGACCCACAGGTAGACGGCGAAGATGACCGCCTTCGTGAACGCCCCGACGATCTGCGAGCCGATGCCGCAACCCAGGTTGGCCACGAAGTCATTGAAGCGGTAGACCTTCCGGCCGCTCCAGGCGCTCCACGCCAGTTCGCACCCCATCAAAAGGAAGAAGAGCGGGATCGCTAGCGCGATGTAGTTCATCAGGTGTTGTGTTGCGCCTCACATGCGCCGTCGCCCACAAAGGTCGGGAGAGTGTCCGGATCGCCATTGCTTTCCACAGCATGGAACGACGTTTCTTTGCGGCTCATTCGGAGAAGGAGAACGCATGCGCATTTCCTGGAATTGGCTTCGGCGGTACATCGATATCGACCTTACCCCGCAACAAGCGGCGGCGGTACTCACCAGCACGGGTCTGGAGGTGGAGAGCGTGGTGTTGGTGGAGCCGGTGAAGGGTATGCTGCAGGGTGTGGTGGTGGGCCACGTGCTGGAGCGCGACAAGCATCCCGATGCGGATCGCCTGAGCCTGTGCCTGGTCGATCTAGGAGATGGCGAGCCGGTACGGATCGTCTGCGGTGCATCCAATGTCGCGGCCGGGCAGAAGGTGCTCGTGGCCACGGTCGGCAGCGTGCTGAACTTGAGCGATGGCACCAGCATCACCATCAAGAAGAGCAAGATCCGCGGACTGGAGAGCAATGGCATGATCTGCGCCGAGGATGAACTCGGCCTGGGCCAGAGCCATGAGGGGATCATGGTGCTTGACCCGGCCGCGCGCACCGGTACGGCCGCAAGCGATCACCTCGGATTGAAGAGCGACCATGTGCTGGAGATCGGCCTCACGCCGAACCGCACCGATGCCATGGGGCATATCGGCGTGGCGCGTGATCTCGTTGCCGCGCTGAACCATCGCCAGGGATCGGGACTGTTGGTGGAGTGGCCTGCTGTTGACGCATTCACCCGGGACGACAGCACTCTTGCGGTGCAGGTCGAAGTGAAGGACACCCATGCATGCCCTCGCTATGCCGGTGTCACGCTGACCAACATCAAGGTCGGCCCTTCCCCGGCGTGGCTGAAGGACCATCTCACGGCGATCGGGCTGAAGCCGATCAACAACGTGGTGGATGTGACCAACTTCGTGCAGCATGAGCTGGGCCAACCGCTGCATGCGTTTGATGCGGCGAAACTCCGGGGCGGTCGCATCGTGGTGCGCATGGCCGCAGCGAACGAGCCCTTCACCACACTGGACGGTGTTGAGCGCAAGCTCGGTGCGCAGGACTTGGTGATCGCCGACGCGGAACGGCCTGCGTGCATCGCCGGTGTTTTCGGGGGAATGGAAAGTGGTGTGAGCGACACAACGACGAGCGTTTTCCTGGAGAGCGCCTTCTTCGATCCCTCCACGGTACGTCGCACCGCGCGCAGGCATGGAATGAGCACCGACGCGTCGTTCCGCTTCGAGCGGGGTGTGGATCCCGAACTGACCGTGTACGCGTTGAAGCGTGCCGCTTTGCTATTGAAAGAGGTCGCCGGTGCGCGCATCAGTTCCGCGATCACCGATATCGACAACCTGCCTAAACATGAGCGCGAGGTACACCTCCGCTTTGCCCAGGTAGACCAGCTCGCGGGCGTGCGCATCGATCACGAGGCCATTGTGCGTCTGTTGGAAGGGCTCGACTTCCGTGTCAAGGAACGCAACGCACAGCGCGTGCATGTCCTTGTTCCGGCCTACCGTGCGGACGTTTACCGACCCGCGGATGTGATCGAGGAGATCCTGCGGATCCATGGCTATGATCAGATCCCGTTACCCGAGCGACTGCTCTGCCCACCCGTGCGGTACGAGGCGCTAAACCTCGAGAGCCTGCGCCACCAACTCGGCGCCCATCTGGCCGCACGCGGCTTTCGGGAGATCATGACGCCCTCGCTGGTGAACGGAGCACGGTGCACCGCCAGTGGCATCGCGACCCAGGATCAACTCGTTCGTTTGCGCAATCCCTTGAGCGCCGAGTTGGATGTGATGCGGCCGACCATGCTGTTCGGGGCGCTCACAGCGCTGGCGCACAACATCGATCGGCAACAGCGCGACCTGCGTTTTTTCGAACGCGGGAGGACCTACCGCACCGAAGGCGGCAGGACCCATGAGACCGAAAGCCTCTCTCTCATCATCACGGGGAGGCGCTGGCTGGAGCGCTGGCGCAGCGATGAGCGCAAGACCGAACTCGCCGATGTGAAGGAGGAATTGGAAGGCCTTCTCGCACGGCTTGGCGTGATCGAACTCGCCCGTTGGGAGCCTGTCGCACATTCCTTGCTCGACCATGCCCACGCGCTGCACATCAAGGGGCGTAGCGCCGGGGTGATCGGTACGGTAAGAAGCGTGCATCTGAAGGAAAGCGGCATCAGCCAACCCGTGTTCTTCGCCGAAGTGGCCGAGGAAGTGCTGCTCGATGCATGCCGTGCGCTGGACATCGGTTACAGCGAAGTATCGCGCTTCCCGGCCGTTCGCCGTGACCTCAGCCTGCTTCTTGCGGAAGCCGTGCGGTTCGAACAGTTGCATAGCCTGGCGTTCAATGCCGAGCGCAAATTGCTGCGTGCCGTGGACCTCTTCGATGTGTACCAGGGTGACAAACTGCCCGCAGGCAAGAAGAGCTACGCGCTCAGCTTCATCCTGCGGGATCCCGAGAAGACCCTCACGGACGAACAGGTTGAAAAGGCCATGGGCCGCATCCGCCTGGCGTTCGAGAAGGAGCTGGGGGCCGAGCTGCGGGGGTAAGCACACGTTCCCGCCGCCTCGCCGACCTTTGATCCCGCATTGAAGTGATCGCGTCGCCCGTTCGTCAACGGGAAAGTGAGGACGGATCCCATGGACCATTCGATGGCGGTTGAACAAGGCATCACCAAGGCGGTGAAAGAGTACGGCAGTTCGCTGTTCGGCTTCATCCGTGGGCGTGTGCCGACCGATGCTGATGCGGAGGACGTGTTGCAGGATGTATGGGTGCAATTCAGCAGCCAGCCGGAGATCGAGGCGATCGAGCAGGTGGGTGCGTGGCTGTTCCGCGTAGCGCGCAACAAGATCATCGACCGTTACCGGAAGAAGCGCACGGAATCTCTGGAGGAGCGCGGCTTCCTGGACGATGAAGGCGTTTTGGTGTTCCGCGATGTCCTGCTGGCCACCGGCGCCGATCCGGACACCGCCATGCTGCGCGACATTTTCTGGGAAGAGATGAACGCCGCACTGGACGCGATGCCCGCGAAACAGCGCCTGGTCTTCGTGCAGAACGAGATGGAGGACAAGACCCTGCAGGCCATCGCCGATGAGCAGGGTGAGAACCTGAAGACCATCATCTCCCGCAAACGCTACGCTGTGTTGAAGCTGCGTGAGCGTCTGGAGACGGTGTACACGGAACTCGTAGGACCGATCCACCTCCGCACGGAAGCTCCGGCGGACCAAGCAACGAACGACCATGAACTTCTGTAACCGCCCTTATCTGTTCCCACTCTTCGCCCTGCTGGCGCTGGCCGCCTTCGGCGCCCTGGTGATGTTGCTCTGGAACGCCATCGTTCCCGGCCTCACCGGCTGGGCGCTGATAACCTACCCGAAGGCTGTTGGCCTGTTGTTGCTATGCCGCATCCTGTTCGGCGGTTTCAAGGGCCGCCACGGCGGTGGTGCTTCCTGCACACCTGGTGGTATGCATGGCGCGTGGCGCGAGAAGTGGACGCACATGAACGAGGAGCAGCGGGCCGATATGCGCGCACGTTGGAAGCAGCGTTGCGGGCCGCGCTGGAAGGAACCTGGGACCGAGGTCCAGCCCTGATCCCCTTTTTTCCGAACGATCGAAGTGATCCAGGTGTTTGTTCGTCAATAGCACCATGAACGCCCCCGCTGCGATACTGGAACCGCCGCATCCCGGGACGATCCCCCGTCCATCGGTGCTGGTCTTCCGTACCTCGGTGAACACCAACGTGCAGGTCAAACTGCTTGTGCCGGCATTGGCGAACCTGCTGGGCCATGCGCGTTGGAGCTTCGACCTGGAGGACCGTGACCGGGTGCTGCGTATCGTACACGGGCCGATGGTGCGCGACGAGGTGGTGGCTTTGCTCCATCGCACCGGCTTCCTGTGCGCGGAACTGGACTAAATCCCTCAAACAGTCGCCAACTCAGCACTACGCTTGGCAGGCCAGGTGGACAGCAGTGCGTAGATCAGTAGGATGAAGTAGGGATCGAAGCCCACCACGTAGCGGAAGAGCACCGGGTGCCCCACCACCAGGAAGCCGATCGTCGCGACGAGGAAAAAGACGAACGCCCCGAGCATCGCGCGTTGATCACCGCTCACGGACCGGCCGCGTCCGCGCCAGAACCAGCCGAGCAGCACCAAGATCGCCGCTGTGATGAGCACTTGGTGCCGACGCAATTGCAGCGAGGTACACCATTTCCCGAACGCGTCGAACGTGCAGGAGTACATGCCCGCAGGCATACCGAACCACTGCTGCGAATTCTCGTCCACCTTCACCACAGGATACTCGCGGAAGTCCACCGGTGGGTCGAATACGTTGCCGAGGTTGGGAAGAAGGAACCAACGGATGTAGCGACCCGGATAGCGCCAACGCAGCATGGAAGCGTACTTGCCCAGTAGAACGCCGGTCCGAACCCAGCTACGCACGTAGCCATCGTTCGGGCGCATGCGGCGATCGGCCATCAGCACCGCCTTTCCGGGATGACCGGCTTTCCAGATGAAGTTGGTCGCGCTCACTTTCTTGAAGGTGTAGCACGTGTCGCTGAAACCAAGCAGGCCTTTGTGCAAGCCGCGCAGTTCCGGATCGGCGATCGGCTTCTTGTCGTCGCGGATATGTGGCAATATGGCCGAGAGGTTGTTCGCCTGTGCCCAGCCGCTGAAGCCCGAGAAGACCTTGATCTCGAACAGCCGCTTGTTGTCCGACATGCCGTCCGTGACGACGGCAAGGGCCGGAAGCACGCTGAGCAGCGCGAGGTACCATCCCTTCCGCACGCGGTAACGCATCAGCAACGCCACCAGCGAGATCAACGGCAGGATCATGCTGGAATAGCGCATCTTGATGGCCAGGAACATCGCCAGCGCGTGCAGCAGCATCATAGGGATCGATGCGCGATCGTACAGGAGCCAGAAGAGGGAGCCGGCCCACAGCATGGTGAACGCGAGATTCGACGGATCGCTCAAGGTCCAGCGGGTCATGTACATGCCGGCGGGGTTCAGCACCAGCAGCGCCAGCACGGTCCAGAACATCCAGGCAGCCCGCGGTGGGAAGAAGCGCTTGATGGTGAAGGCGAGGAGCACGGCTCCCCATGCGTAGAGCCCCAGATGCAGGATGCCGACCGTGTTGAACGACTTTCCGAAGAGGTGCGCGAACCGGAGCAGCCACGAGAAGCCTTCCGGTCGGTAGCCGCCGTAGTCCTCGATCATCGCACAATAGACGTAGTTGGAAGAGTCTGCCGTGGCGAAGGGCATGGGATAGCACCACCAGAAGAAGCCGTACAGGCCGATCATGCCCAGGAGCATGGCGATCACTTCCCAGCGCTGCTCCTTCGCGCGGATGAACGCGAGGAAGCCCGCACGCCTTTCGGGTTCCGCCTTCGCACGCCTGCCCACGACGGCCGGTTTGTGTTCTTTTTTGACGGGCTTCATCGGAGTGCTGGTCTTCGACGCGGGTTCAATATCGGTAGTTCCCGCCAGTGCGGATCATGTCCTGTTCTTCCAGCGGCGGATCGTCGCGAGCGCATCGGCCTTGCCCTTCACCGACACCAGCTGTGCGCCGTCGACAGGGTCGTAGTTCAACAGCCAGGTGACCAGGATCTCCCGGGCGGCCGCAGGCAGTTCGCTGATGTCGTCAGCGTCCACGGTGCGCAACGCCGGATCGATCGGCAGTGCCACCACCTTGTCGTCGCGCTCACCGGCGTCCAACAGCTCGATCACGCCGATCGGTTCCACTTCCAACACGGTACCGGTGGGTACGGCGCCACAGAGCACGAAGATGTCCACCGCGTCCCCGTCCCCGCCTTCCTCCTTAAGCATGCGTGTGCCGGGCACGAAACCGTAATTCGCCGGATAGGGCAGGAAGGCGATACGGCGCGCACGTCCATCGCGTAGCGAGACCGGGAACGAACGCGAGGCCGGATCGTACTCGCGCTTGTCGCTGCTTCCAGCCGGGATCTCGATCACCGCGTGTACCACGCCACTGCGCACGTCGGTGGCAATGGACCCAACGTCCCTTGATGGATGATCGATCATGCTCGAAAGATGGTGAACGATCCGCGATCCTCAACGCAGGCGATAGCTCACACTGAGCATGCCACCGAAGGCCGTGTTGCGCCGGGCGAGATCGACACCGCTCAGGCCATTGCCGAGTTGGCCCTTGATCGCGGGTTCAACGCCGAACGACCATGCATCACTGAACCGGTAGCGGATGTACGCACGTGCCGTGTATCCGAACACCACTTCGCTGAATTGCTGTTCGCTGAACTCCGTGTAACCGTCCAGTGCCTCGTTCGGCACCGCACCCCGTCGGCCGGATAGCAAGCCGAGGGTCGGACCTCCGCGCAAGCCCAGGCTCCACGGGCCTTGCACGAGGTGTGCGTCCAATAGCAAGGGGATCTCCAGGTAGCTCACCCGGTTCACCTGATCACGGGCCTGCACCAGAACGCGGTCGGTCGTTGTGGTCATGGTACTCCTCGTAAGGACGTTGATGATCGTATCGTGGGTCTCGGTCACGTAGTAGGTCTGGCCGTTGAGTTCCACCACATCAACGACAACGAGTATCATCATGGGCGTCGGTTGGAAGTAGCTCGTGTCCAGGGTGAACGTCTCGGTTACGCTTCGCTCGGCCACGTTCAATTGCTCGGCATAGGTGGTGAAGTGCAGGCCCGTGCCCAGCCCCCAGTTGCGGCCCATGTGCATCAACTCCGCACCGAAGCCCGGTGCCCACAGTGGATCTACGTCGCCCTTCCATTGATCGCTGTTGCCACCGCTGTAGTTGCTGTTGGAGAGGAAGAAACCGCCCAACGCGCTGATCTCCCATGGCGACTGCGCATCCACCAATGGAGGCGGCGGCGGTGTAGCGGTTGCCGTACCAGCGGAGTCGTTCACCACTGTCGGATCCGCGGTTCCCGTCGCGTTCACTTCCGTGGAAGGCACCACCGCGGGCGGGGTCTCTTCATTGATCATTACGGACACCACTGGAATTTCTTCGCTTGCTGGAACAGGCTCCTCAACGCCGGTTGTGTTCACGTCCTCCTCAACCTGTGCTTCCCGCTGACCTGCTTGCAATGCGGTCGCGATCGCGATATCGACTATTTCGCCTTCTTGCGTAGTGGTGTCTCTCAGGATCGTGGGTGGCACGGTGATCACATCGTTCGGTTCCTCCGTGGCATCACCAGTACGGCTCTGCGCTGTGTTCGCCGCAGGTCGCATCGTATCGTCTTGCGGGTCGCCATCGAGCGTGGACGGTGTTACCGGTTGTTGAGCGATCCCCTGCGCCTCGACTTCTCCAGCGTTGGAGTTCATGTTCCGTTCGGTTTCCGAAGGCAATGATGGCACTTCAGCAAGTCGAGCGACGTTGGTCGTTGGCGGTTGGTGCAGGCGTTCGGTGGACGCGGCCGGAACATCCGCTGCCTTTTCAATTGCCTTGGGAGCGATCGGGCCGTTGATCTGTTCCGGTTCCGTTGCCACGTTCTTCGTGCGCTCTGCCGTAGCGGTTGCGGCGCTGTCTTTTTCAAGGGAACGTACTTCGCTGAGCGGTAAGACTGTGGCCGCGTCGTTGTCGGATGCGTTCCACCAGATCGCGCTACCGACCAAGAGCATCGCAGCACCGGTGAGTGTCCACCAGCGCCATGCCCCACCACGGCGGCGTTCGGTGGCGAGGGTGCGCTGCACATCGAGCCAGGCCGCTTCGTCGAAGGCGAACTGACGTTCTTCCAGCTTGCGTCGGGCGAGCTCGTCGAATTCGTTCCTGGCGTTCATCGGATGGCGGAGGTATTGGACGGTATGGCGAGCGTTGCGAGCGCGTCCTGCAGGATGCCACGCGCATTGGACACATGCCACTTCGAAGTGCCTTCACTGATCCCGAGCATGGCAGCGATCTCCGCATGGCCGTAGCCGTCGATGGCGAACAGGTTGAACACATTGCGGGACATCGGCGGCACCCGGAGCAACAGATCGGCGAACGCCTCGGTCTCCATATCACGCAGATACTCGTTCACGTCGATGCAGGTGGGTCGCTCTGTGGGCGCATCCAGGGTCTCATTCACCTTGCGGGTCCTGTCCTTGCGGAATTCGTCGATCACCGTGTTGATCATGATGCGGCGTGCCCAGGGTTCAAAGGGGACTTCGGGTCTTCGTTTGCCGATGTTCTGGAGGATCCTGAGAAATCCCTGGTTCATCCGTGCGGTGGCGTCCTGTTTATTCCGTTCGTAGCGTGAGCAGATCGACATCATCATCGGTTGGAGTGCCCGGTACAGTTCGTACTGTGCCCTGGTCTCCTCCTTCGCACAACGCCCTATGAGTGTTTCGGTGACCATGAGCGATGTGTGGAAGGGCGTCCGCCATACGGCGGACGCCCTCTACACAAAGTAGTAGTTCACTCAGCGGGTTTTCACGAACCGGAGCACCTGTGTTTCGCCACCGTTGCCGATGCGCAGCAGGTACATGCCGGGGTTGAGATCGCCCGTGGGCAGGCTCAGGCGGTTGGCACCGTTGCTGAGCATGCGGTTACCGGCCAGCACTGTGCGGCCGCTGAGGTCGAGGATGTCCACGCTCACATTGCCACGCAGGCTGCTGGTGAGTTGGATGTTCAGTTCGTCAGTGACCGGGTTGGGCCAGGTGGCGAGTTGGTCCAGTTCGGGCTTCTCGATCACCCCGGTCGTGAGCGGATTGATCACGTTGATCGTGAAGGTGGCGCGTACCTCGCCTTCGGGGGCCATGCCAGAGATCATGCCGTCATCATCAACCGAGATCGAATCGCAGTAGGTGTCGGTGCAGCCGCCGTTGTCGGTGATGGTGAGGCACAGCCCGTAGGGGCCACCGTTGGCATAGGTGTGCGTGGGGAAGGGGTCGGTGGAGGAGGTGCCATCGCCGAAGCTCCACAGGAAGGTGAACAAGCCCGTACCGCCACTGCTCAGGTTCCAAACCCACAATACGTTCGGGATGGGCTCTCCACCGCCACCCGGGTTACCGGTGGTGTCGGTGTAGGCCTGCATCACCCAGAAGTCAGCCTCGCAAGGCGCGAGCACGGTCGGAACGCAGTCGCAGTTGGCGTCCCACACGCTGTTCTCCGTGAGCGGGTTGTTATCGTCGCACGGTACACCCGGTACGTTGGGGCCGTTGATGAAGCCGAGGCAGTCGATCGCGTTGCCAGAGTCAGGTACGCAGACACAGTTGGCGCTCCAGAGGCCCGTGAGGACCGTCCCTGGAATGGTGCAAGCCGTGCCCGGCAGGGCGATCCCGCCGGCCACGCCTTCGCAATCGAAGACGCTATTGTTTCCGATCACGCATGTGGTGAAGGAGAGCATGCTGGGCGACGGACCGGGAGTGAATTCATAGATGCGGTAGAAGTAGTCCTGGCCCGGCATGGTCGCGAACGTGATCTCTTCCAGACCTCCATCAAAGGTGTTATCAGCGCAATCGATGGGGCCAGGCGCGTCGCAACTATCGTTGAAAACTTCGAGGACCACATCCAGGTCGGCATCGCCTGTGGCCTGCACGATCGTGGTGGTGCTGGTGGCGATGAACCAGTACCAAACATCGTTCGCAGTGTAGGAGACGAAGCCTGCACATTCGATCGGTGAAAGGGACTCGGTGGCACCGGTAAGGTCACCGGGTGTTGGGGTGCAGGATGAGCCAACAGAGATGAGCGTTCCATTGTAGCAATCATCGTTGAGTGGACCCGGATCGATGTTTCCATTGCCGTCCACCATCACCGAATCACAGGTGGTGGCGGTGCATCCGTTCGCATCCTCGATCGTGAGGCAGGCTGTGTACAACCCTGGGGTCTCGATGTTCCAGACAGGGTTGGAAGCGCTGCTGATCGAGCCATCGCTGAAGGCCCACATGAAAGCATACGGTGATACACCCCCGCTCGTGCAGTTGGTGTATTCGATCACCCAGGGTTGGCTGGATGCGGTAGTGTAGCAAGCCGCACAGCTTCCAATGCTATTGCAATTGAGATCCACGACCAACACATTGAGGAGGGGGGACCAGGTGGTGTCGAGCCCGGTCCAATAGGTACCTCCATCGCAGGAGGTCTGTACGTAAACGTAGCCCTGTGCGCTGTCCGGATAGAAGACGTAGGTGTATTCGCAGTTCGCTCCGGTATAGATCGTGGTGTCGATCGGATCGGTACTGCCGATCACGATCTGAACGGGATTGCTCACCCCATTGCAGGGCAGTACCGTGCCGGTGATGGTGACCATGTTCTGGGCGATGGCTCCTGCACCGAGCAGGGCCGCCAGTCCGAAGGCGAGGGAGCGGAATGTTGATCGCATGGGTCGAAGAGTTGGGTTCAAAGGTTGTCGTTCACCCCCATACACGGAGCCGGAAGGTCCGGGGTTGGGTAGGTGCGCATTTTTTCATAGTGCGCTTCAGCCGATCGCACGGTCGATCAGTCCCTCCTCCGCCTCATAAGGCAGGGTCACCTTCAGGTTGGGCTCGCGCGCCATCTCCTGCTCGATGCTCCATACCGCGTTGGGATTGCGTGCCCAGGCGCGTCGTGCGATCCCATTGTTCACGTCCCAATGCAGCATGCTCCGCAGGCGACGGTCACTATCCGCGCTACCGTCCAGCACCATGCCGAAGCCGCCATTGATCACCTCGCCCCAACCGACGCCACCGCCATTGTGCAGGCTTATCCATGTCGCACCACGGAAGGCATCCCCGACGAAGTTCTGCACGGCCATGTCCGCAGTGAAGCGCGAACCGTCGCGGATATTACTGGTCTCACGGTACGGGCTATCCGTTCCGCTCACGTCGTGGTGGTCGCGCCCCAGCACCACTGGGGCCGTGATCGTTCCTGCTGCAATGGCTCTGTTGAAAGCCGCCGCGATGCGCATCCGTCCTTCGCTGTCCGCATACAGGATGCGGGCCTGGCTGCCCACCACCAATTTGTTCTGCTCCGCAGTGCGGATCCACTGCAGGTTGTCGGCGATCTGCTGCGTGATCTCGGGTGGAGCGTCCTTCAACATCGCTTCCAGCACATCACCGGCGATGCGGTCGGTGGTGGCCAGGTCCTTCGGATCGCCACTCGTACACACCCAACGGAACGGGCCGAACCCATGGTCGAAGCACATCGGTCCCATGATGTCCTCTACATAACTTGGGTAGCGGAACTCCGCGCCGTTCTCTCCTGCGATGTCCGCTCCAGCGCGTGCACTTTCAAGGAGGAACGCATTGCCGTAGTCGAAGAAATACATGCCTTGTGCGGCCAGCTTGTTCACCGCGACGACGTGCCGACGCAAGGTCTCTTGAACGCGCTGCTTGAACGCATCAGGATCTTTCACCATCAAGGCGTTGCTCTCCGCATAGCTGAGCCCAACGGGGTAGTATCCCCCAGCCCAAGGGTTGTGCAGGCTCGTCTGGTCACTCCCGAGATCGACCTTGATCTTGCGTTCAGCGAGCCGTTCCCACAGGTCCACCACGTTGCCGAGATAGGCGATGCTGTGCGCTTCACCCTTCAACTGACAGCTCAATGCCGCGTCGATCGCCGCGTCCGCATCATCGATCACATCATCCACCCAGCCCTGGCGTTGGCGTTTGTGGGCAGCGGTGGCGTTCACTTCTGCACAGAGCGTCACCACACCGGCGATGTTACCTGCTTTGGGTTGCGCACCGCTCATGCCGCCGAGCCCGCTCGTCACGAAGAGCTTTCCCTTCGTTCGGCCGTCCGCGTTCTTCAACATGCGGCAGGCGTTCAGTACTGTGATGGTGGTGCCATGCACGATCCCCTGCGGACCGATGTACATGTAGCTGCCGGCGGTCATCTGGCCGTATTGTGAAACGCCGAGCGCGTTCATCCGCTCCCAGTCGTCCGGCTTGCTGTAGTTGGGGATCACCATGCCGTTGGTCACCACCACGCGCGGCGCCTCCTTGCTGCTCGGGAAAAGACCCAGCGGATGCCCGCTGTACATCACCAGCGTCTGCTCGTCGGTCATCTCCGACAGGTACTTCATCGTGATCCGGTACTGTGCCCAATTCTGGAACACTGCCCCGTTGCCGCCGTAGGTGATCAACTCGTGCGGATGCTGGGCCACCGCGGGGTCCAGGTTGTTCTGGATCATCAGCATGATCGCTGCTGCCTGCTTGCACTTCGCCGGGTATTGGTCGATGGGCCGCGCATGCAGCGGGTGCTCTGGACGCAGGCGGTACATGTAGATGCGGCCGAACTCCTTCAACTCCTGCGCGAACTCGGGCGCGAGTGTGGCGTGGTGGGTCGAAGGGAAGTAGCGTAGTGCGTTGCGCAGTGCCAGTTTCTTCTCTTCGGCCGTGAGGATATCCTTGCGCTTCGGCGCGTGGCTCACTGAAGGGTCGAGCGGCTTCGCCGAAGGAAGGACATCGGGGATGCCTTCGCGGATGGTATGCCCGAAGAGGTCGGGATCGCTGGCGGTCAAGGTGGACATGCCCGGCGAAAGTAGGGTGTGGCCTCACCCCTGCACCTTCCTCACCGCCGCATGCCCAAAAGGGCAATGCCTGCAACGGTTCCCGCAGCAGTAGCCGCGCTTCAGGTGGTACTGCGCGGTGAACACGATGTAGCCCTCTTCCGAATAGTAGAAGTCACCTTCGTCCAGTCCCAAGCGCTCAGCGCGTTCGTCCTTCTTTGCGTCCTCTGGGCTTTCCATTGGGATCCTCGCATCGAACGCCGCGCCCGTGGCATTGTTCGCTCGCGCTGGAATTCTAGGGCCAAGGTTAAGTGATCGGCCGGTGCGCCCTGTTCACGATCCATGGTTCATCGCTTGCCGTTGGGAGTCGTTCAGGCGCGCCTGGCCTCCCATAGGTTCGCACTTTGCGGGGCGTGCGCTCCGTTTGGAGATGAACACGACGACGATGCTGAAGACCTGTTTGATGGGTGGTGTGCTGGTCCTGTCCACGATGATGGACCTGCAGGCGCAACCCAGTGCGAAGCGCTACTCCGCCGAGGAGTACATCACGCAATGGAAGGAGGTGGCCGTGAAGAAGATGAAGCAGCATGGCATTCCGGCGAGCATCACCCTGGCGCAGGGGCTGCTGGAGAGCGGCAATGGAAACAGCGTCCTGGCGCGGGAGAGCAACAACCATTTCGGCATCAAGTGTACCCCGGACTGGACCGGTGGTCGTACGTACCACGATGACGACATCAAGGACGATTGCTTCCGCAAGTACAAGAACGCCGCTGAGAGCTATGACGACCACGCCAAGTTCCTGCAGAAGCCGCGCTATGCTTCGCTGTTCGACCTGAAACCCACGGACTACCAAGGCTGGGCCAAGGGATTGAAGAAGGCCGGATACGCCACCGACCCGCATTACCCCACCAAGCTCATCGAGTTGATCGAGCGCTACCAGCTGAACAACCTTGATCGCGGTGTGGACGTGGCCTACAAGCCGGCCATCGGAACACCGACCCCGGCGCCTTCACGCAGCGGTCGCCGATCGCCGCGGAACGACGGAGATGTGATCACCATTGGCGCGGGCCGCGCGGTGGAGCAGTTCGAGGGCCGTATCAAGTTCGTGCGGGCGAAGAAGGGGGAGACGCTGAAGCACGTGGCCGATGAAGTGGAGCAGATGCCGGGCCTGATCGCCGGTTGGAACGACCTTGCGAAGGACGCCGTGCTGGAGGAAGGGCAGATCATCTACATCCAACCCAAGCACAGCAAGAGCCGCTCGGCGGAGACCCATGTCGCCGAACTGGGCGAAACGCTCTGGGGTGTGAGCCAGCGCTATGGTGTGAAGCTGAAGAAGCTGGCGCAGTACAATGCGATGGGCATCGCTGATCCGCTGAAAGCCGGCCAGAAAGTGTGGTTGCGCAAGCCACGGAACTGATCAGCCCGCCTGCACTTTGATGAGCATGACCGTTGCAACGGACAGCGCACGGAGCTTGGCCTCCTCGGCGTTCGCACCGGCATAGCGTTCGTCCACCGCACCGCGGAAAAGCTCCAGCCATCGGTCGAAGTGCGCCCGCTCCATGGGGATGCGTTCGTTGAGCTTCAGATGCACCTCGGTGACGTTGGTGGCGTAGCCGGGCTTGTCCAGCAATACCATCTCCCAG
>Ga0105046_10006831_pt1 | contig 18035 bp, 12 predicted proteins | sample MAT03_FD_78385 | JGI IMG/M metagenome (GOLD analysis project Ga0105046, IMG submission 78385) | Freshwater microbial communities from Lake Fryxell liftoff mats and glacier meltwater in Antarctica - MAT-03 (megahit assembly) | ecosystem: Environmental > Aquatic > Freshwater > Ice > Liftoff...
AACACGGCCCCGGCGTCCGAAGCGAAGTCGCACAGGTACTCTTGCCGGAACCACCGGTCCCCGAGCGACCGCCGTTCGCGCTCCAGGAACGTCGGACTGATCCGCGGGCACGCGGTCGCCGGGACTTCGACCCGGTGCCAGTCGTCGGCGCTACCCACATCCGCGGCGGCGTCGGGTTCGGTCTGGCCCGACCACTCACGCCACAGGAACCCACGCCGGCCGAACGGGGTGCTGCACAACAGGAGCTTCCCGCCGCTGGTGGCGAGCATGGGCCGCACCGACTGGTACAGCTCGTCGGTGACCCGGGCGGCTTCGTCAATCACCACCAGCCGCGGGGCGCTGAACCCGACGATCCCGTCCGGGTCGCCCGGCAGCGCCACCACCCGCGAGCCGGTGACGAGCTCCAGCGCCGTCTTGCTCACCGACACCGCCGGGACCGGCCGCCCGAGTGCCCGGTACAGCGCCACCACCTTGCGGAACAACTCCTGCGACTGCCGCAGGGTCGGACTCAGGATGAGCGTGAGCGACCCGGGTTCCAGGAGTGCCGTCGTCAGGCAGCACCCCGCCGCGGTGGTGGACTTCCCGGACTGCCGGCTACACACCGCCAGCGTCCGCAGCGGCAGCGCCCGGATGAGCGCCGCCTGCCACGGGTCCGCCCCCGGCAGCACCAGCGCCGGGTTCCGCGTCAGCCGGGCCAGCGTTTCCGGGTCCGGCCGGCTCGCGCGCCGGGTCGCCCGGACCCGTTCTAGCCGCGTCAGCCGGGAGCGGATCGTCATTGGCGCGCTCCAGGTCTCCGATGCGGCGGGCGAGCTCGGCGTGTTCCCGGCCGCGGATGAGGAATTCCAGCGCGGTGCGGACGGCCCCGAGCTGGACGGCTGCCCCCGGGGCGACAAGCAGCGCCCGCAGGGTGCCGACCGCTTCCGCGGCGACCTCCCCGAGCGCCCCGACGATCCGGTCCGCGGCGTCGTCACGCAGGCCGTCCACGAGCCGGCGGAACCCGGGCTTCGCCTTCGTGCGGGTCACCGTGCGGCGGGACACGCCGAGCTTCGCCCCGGCGGCTTCGTCGGTCAGCCCGACCGTCAGGAGCGCGGCGAGCTTCCTGTCCCGGGCGGTCAGCCGTGCGTCATTCTGAGCCGACACGCGACACCCCCGGCCGCTCCCCGTCGGCGCTGGTCCCCGGCGGGGCACTCGACTTGACCCACTCGTCCCCGTCCGGGTCGGGCGGCAACCCGTGTTCCTGCCGGAGCTCGTTCACCCGGATGGCGCCGTACCGGGCGAGCTGTTCCAGGTCCGCCCGCTTCCCGTCCGGGTCGCGCGGCCGCGGCGGCTCCACCCACACCACAAGGGCCGGGTCGTCGTGGTGAACCCTGAACCACTTCGTCAGGGTTTGGCCGATCAGCACACAGAGCGGCGCCAGCGTGGTGAAGCAGAAGTGTTCGTCCGCCACCGTGGCGGAAGCTCGGTTCGCGCCTTCGATCTGCCCCAAGATGATCGGGTTCACCCCGAAGAGCTGGGTGACCCGCTCTTTGGTGATGCCGCTGGAGCCGCCGAAGTCCATTTCCGCCGGGCTGTCGGACAGCTTCTTCACGTCCCGGATGAGCGCGTCCAGGATGATCGGCTGGCCGGTGTTCGCGCTGCCGGCGTAGGCTTCCTGGATGCGGGCCGCGAGCGCCTTACGCTGATTCTGGGTCAGGAGCGGGCGGCCGTCCGGGTCGCCCACGGCGCCAGCCCCGCCGGCCTCCGGGAGCTGCCCCACGGTGACGAGCGTGCCCCCGAGCACCCCGTTCTTGAACGCCATCAACTGCGCCTGCTGAATCTCCCGATCCGTCTGGACGGCCATCAGCCCGGCTTTCAGCGGGCTGAGGTTGTCGAACGGGTTGGCCGGGTCCGGGGTGGCGAACCGGATCAGCTCGGACGCATCCAACCTGAACTCGTCCGCGGACCGGGCCGGGCGGACGATGAACTTGGTGAGTGGGACGGTGGCGTCGGGGTCTTCCGCCACCCACCCGGCCGGCAGATACCAGATGCGGGTGGTGCCGTCCGTCTCCTCATCGACCCACCAGTAGCCGACGCCGGTGAGGCGCAGGCTGGCGATGGTGAGCCCGATGAGGCTGTATGGGACCAAGTACGGGTTGGGGTCGTGAATCGCGTCGAGCAACGGGTGCGCGTCGAGTTCTTCGACCGCGCCGGCCCGTATCCACGGCGGCGCTGCGGACGCGGCCTTGACCGAACCCGGAGTCGGGCGACCGCGGCGGGGTGAGGCGGTGACGCGGCCGACGCGGATCGGTTGGCCGGCGATGCGGTCGGCGATGGCCCGGACACAGGCGTAGACCCAGCCCGTATTGAATCGGGCGGTGTCCACGTCGTTCCACAACGGCGTCATCCCGAGCCCGCCGGAGCCCATGTAGCTCGTGAGCGTGGCGGCCCGGGGCGCCTTCGGCACCAGTCCGCCTGCCGGTTCTCCCGTAAGAGCGGGCAAGCCCCGCCAGAGACGGGTGAGCCAGTCGAGCATGAGCATGTTGCCTCGGTCGGTCCGGGTGGGGTTACTTCTTCGCCTTCTCCAGCGCGTCCAGTCGCCGCATCAGCTCGCCGATGAGCAGGTCGCGGGCGTCGGCGGCCGGCGGCTGCGAGAGAGACGAGAACACCCGCGGCTTGCAGTCGGCCGGCACGGCGTCCGGGAGCGTGCCGGACACCACCCGGGCGTACCCCGCCCGGACGGCCCGGAGCATCCAGCCGAGCCACGTCGGGACGTGGACCCCGGGGAACTCCTGGACGGCCGGGGCGAACCCGAGTCGGTCGCCGGTCGCGTGCGCGTCCCCGGTGACCAGCCGGGCCAGGGTCGCCCGGGTGGCGGCGTGCTCGGGGACGGCAAGCGGTTCGATGACGGCCCCGCGGCCGGCGGCGGTATCCAGCCGGAGCCGCTGCCCGGGGAGCCCGTCCGGGAGCTGCATGGCGAGCGCGCCGGCCGCTTCCAGCCGCACCCGGGCCGGCTGGAACCGCCCGCGGACGCGCTCCCCGATCGGCTCGAACAACAGGTCCGAGTTCGTCGGTCCGTCCACTTCGATTTCAAGAATCATTTGTGTTTACCCTTGATGCAGTGTTCGCGTCTCAAAGATTTGAGACGCGGTTTTTCGACCCGTCCGGCGACGGCGGCGTGTGGGGGTTAGCTCGGCAAGTCGGTCATCAGCGCGAAGGCGTTCCCGTCTACCACCCGGCCACCGAACCGCGCTCGGATGCCGACGAGCGACGTGTTCGACAGGGCGAGGGTGCGGCCGCCGGACTCGCGGACGATTTCCATGCCGAGCCGCTGGTACAGCCGGTAGCGCTTCAGACACCCGAACACCAGCTTGTTGTTCGTCAGGTTGTTGCAGACCCGGAACTTGTACTCGAAGAGCTGGTAGCGCTGGGTCTCGTCGGTCCCCATCATCCCCTGCCCGAACACCCGCCGCTCGTCGCCGGGGCCGACCTGGATGCCGCGGAACCGCCGGTACAACGTGTCGTTGCCGACGAAGCACGGGTTCCAGTCCTGCTGCCGGTACTGGACCGGCACGGCAAAGATCATGGCTTCGGCGTCGGACACGGTGACCGTCCCACCGCCGTCGCTGCCCACGGTGACGACCCCGGACGCGAGCGCGAACCCGAGCGGTTCGTTGAACCCGTTGCCGATCGCAATCACCCGGTCCAACTCCGACTTCAGCCGCTCACCGAACAGCTCCACGACCGCAGCCCCGATGTTGACGGGCGAGTCGGCGAGTAGGTCGTTGGACAGCTCCATGAACCCCTGGACGTTCTGCACGGCGGTGTCCAGCGGGCTCACCAGTGACGCGGTGTTGAACGGCGTGGCGGCCGTACCCGGCCCGGTCCCCCACGACACACTCAGGTTCTCGATGACGGGCACCTGGACGCGACGGCCGGTGATGGGCTTCACGTCCACGAACGGGAAGAGTTGGCCGGAGAGGAGCGGCTTGGTGATAACCGCGGTGTCCAGCACGACCGGGTTGAGGTAGATGCCGCCGCTGATCGTGTCGTCCAGCAGCGCCTTGACCCGGTGGGCCGGAACGTAGTCGCCGGGCGACCCGCCGCCGTAGTAGTCGCCGTTGGGCAGCGTGCCGACCCACGCATCCTTCTGCGCGCTGTCGGCGAGTAGGCTGCGCTCCCACTCGGACAGCTCACAGGCGAACCCCTGCTGCCGGAGCCGGTGCTTGAAAAAGGTGCCGATGAGCGCGTTGTCGTACTCGCTCGGCCGCTCGACCGCGGCGCCGCCGTAGACGAGCGGGTTGCCGTCCGGTCGCTTGACCTCGTACCGCTTCCGGCTGAGCCGGTCGCCGGCGTCCTTGACGCGGGCGGCGCCCATGAGCTTGGCGCTCTTGGTGGCCGGGTCGGTCCCCTGCGGGGTGTTGGCTTTCAGCTTAGTCGTCATGGTCGTAACCCTCTTGGTGGCACGGGCGGGAAGGATTGCGGCGGCCACGGCCGGCGTGAAGCCGCTCATGTCGGTGAAGACGGCGCCGAGCACCGTCAGTTGGTGCAGCGCCTTTTCGGCGCCCGGCACACCGTCGGCGACGGCGGCGCGGAGTCCCAAGTAGGCGTCGGCGAACGCCGGGAGCACGGACACGTCGGTAAGCGCGGGGGCGTCTTTCCGCACCCGCATCCGCTTCAGGACTCGCACGTCTGCCCTCCCGGTCCGTGAGCGCGGGCGAGTCGAACTAACGACCCTATGCCGCGGCGGTGGTGGTAATGCTCGGCTCGCCGGTCCGACGGCGGGCGGGATCAAGCAGTGACGGGCCGTAGGAGTGACCCGTCACTGCCGGCGTACACCCGGCCGCTACCCCTAACGGCCGTGACCCCGCCCGCCTGGACGGCGGCTAGTCGTCGTCGCCGTCGCGCCAGCCGTGCGTGTCGATCCGGTGCCGCTCGGGGGTGACCACCCTGACGAGTCGGTCGGGCGCTCGCACGGCCCCGCCGTCCGGCGTGGCGAACGTCGCCCACGGCCCGGACACGACCGGCCGCCGGTCGAACTCCATCGGGGTGGGGTTCGTCACGATCCGCGGGCTTCCCCCGGCCGGCGGCATCACGATGACCGCCACCCCGGCCGGGATCACCCACCGCGCGGCAACACTCGTGAGCATCGGTAAGCCTCAGAGGGAACCGGATCACTCGCACCACTTCACCCACCGCCGCGGCGTGGGTTAACGAATACCCATCACTAATTCTCACTACCATCAGATGTCCGATTTAAGCTGCTTAGGATTGAACCCTTGTCTTCTATGCAGCTTAAATCGGACATAACACGCTCGATAGAGTCTCGGGTATGCTCATTGGCGACCCATGATACATCCCAAAGCACTTTGCCGCCGTCAACGACCGACTGCTTCCGCAACACACACGGCACGCCGATCACCCTTAGTCGCTCCACCAGTTCCGCCGGCTCTCTCAGCGACAGCCATCCGTCCCGTTCGTACCGGCGGACCTTTTTGGGCAGCTTCCACTGGCGGCACGTGTTGATCGGCCGGACTCGCTTGTCGGGAGCATGTTCCGGCCAGACCACCGGCATCGTGCGGAGCGCTTCACCGATCATCCGAATCGCTGCCTCGGTATCGTTGAATGCCCGGCCTATCTCCATCGGGATTGCGAAGATCACAATGCCCGGCTCACTCGTCACACCGAACCGCGCCCACCGTGCGTGCCGCCTGTCGAGCTTCCGCCGTTGGGCGTCCCATTCCTTGCCCAGCCCGGATTCATCGAACCGAAGGCTGTATTTGGCCGGCGTATCCAAGATCATCCGCGCCAAGTGCCGGCCGTACTCCTCGCGCTTGCGGGCAGCGCACACCTTGCAGACCCATCCGCCGCAACTGAACTTCACTAGCCGCTGATCGGTCGGATTGCCGATCCTATGGAGCCGTGCGGGGCGCTTCCCGCGCTCACAGTACCCGGTCCGCTCTTGGAGCCCGAGTAGGTTCCCGATCCGATCGTGTGTTTTTCTCCACACATCACCCTTGCCGGGCGTGTGCGCCTCGCATATACTCACCGTGTATACTCCCGATTGGCCTCGCGCAACTTTCCAGGGCGGCGCGGGGCCAATTTCATTTCCGCGGGGCGCGTCTCAAAGATTTGAGACGCATTTTTTCCACCTACTCACCGGCCCGACTACTCGCACTCGCGGCCCCTGACGCGGCCCGCATCCGTCCCACAACGTCGGCGTACAGGTCGCTCAGGTTGACCGCCGTGAGTTGCCGGCCCTGCATCATGAGCTTTTCGCCGCCCGCCTCACCAGCGGCGCGGACCGCGCTCGCGTCCAGGAGCTGCGGACACAGGTGGGGTGCGGCGACCAGCGCGAACGGCCGGTCACGCACGACCGCTTCCAGCTCTTCGTCGGACGGCAGGTTGGCGATGCCGCGGATGAACGTGATTGCATCCACGTCGCGCACCCTCAGCCGGCGCAGTGGCTCGGCGAGCACGAGCGCCAGTAGGTGACGGATGCCCCACATGAGGCGGTGCGGTCGCCCACGTCCGCCCACCCGCACCGGCTGGATGCCGGCGGCCCGGGCGAAGCCCTTCAAGTGAGAAGGGGACACGCCGAGCAGTGCGGCTGCATCGGCGGTAGATACGGTGGTCACGCCCTTGCCCTCGCGGGTGCGCAGCAGCTACATAGGGATTCTAGACAGTACCGTTTGTCTTGTCAAGATGCGCTATTGCATATACTGTCAATGAACTGTCAAGAGAAATTTTCGACCTTCAGATCGCCTACGATTTGAGCCTTACCGCGGTCATCGCCCGATCGAACGTCGGCCAGTGGAGCCGCACGGTACGGCGCCCCACACGACGCACGCCGATCGTGGCTGGGTCGTTGCTGGCGATGATGCGTTCGATATGGCGCTTGCTGACGTGTAGCCGTTTCGCAGCCTCATCGGCGGTGACGTACTCACCCGCGCCCGGATTTGTACCGGACATAACAGACTCCATGCCGCGGGCGTGCGTAGTCAGTATGACAGGAGCCGACAAAATGGCAATCGATCAGAAAAGCTGAAAAGGCACTCCGATCGAATCTGTCGCAAGTTAATACTGAATATACACTTGCGACTTGTCTCAAAGATTTGAGACGCGAAAAACACTATGAGCGGCGTAGCTAAACGGAGGCTGCTTCCCGGAAAGCGTCCAGTATGCCGGCCCGGTCGATATGCTCCTCATCCTCATAGGTGCCGTCGGTGAGCGCCGCCGACCCGTGGCGCAGGAACACCATCCGATCCTTGAGGGGGATACCGGCGCGCCTCAGCAACACGTTCGCGGTGTACCGCAAAGCATGAAAGTCCGCGAACCGGCCGCGCTCGTCCTTGTAGGCGATGCAGGCGATGGTGAGCAGCCGTTGGTGAATGTTGGTGAGATTGGACTTGTCCGGGACGTGCAGCACGGCGTCATCCGCGCCGCGGCCGGTGTCGCTGACCCACGCCGCGAGTTCGGCCGCAACGAACGGCGGGAGCGGCACCGCGGCATCCTTCCCGTTCTTCGTCAGGGTGCCGGGCAGGTTCAGCTTCGGTTTCGCCCCGCTCAAGTGCAGGTGCCGAACCAGCAGCCGCGACAACTCGCCGCGGCGCAGGCCGGTGTAGACCGCGAGCTGGTACATCAGGTGCCGCTCACGCCCCTCCAGCGTCTTCGCCGCGATGGTTGCCGGGGAGAGTTGTGCGGGCCGAGACGCGCGGACCGGTGTCCCGTCCTTCCGGGGGCGACCGCCGCGGCTGTGGTGAGCGTCCTTGAGCGGTTGTTCTTTCGCTACCGCGAGGAGCCGGTGCAGCTCCTCAACGGTCAGCGCCCGGCGCTTCCGCTTCGTCTCGCCGGCGCCCGCCTTGAAGGTCCGCAGCTTCTTCCCGCCGATCGGGTTCAGGGGGAGCGACCCGACCGATTCGAGCCAGTTACAGAACCCGACCATGATCCGCCGGTGCATGTTCCTCGTTCCGGCAGCTTGGGTCATCCCGGACAGGTACTTGCTCATCGTGCCCGGCGTGATGTCCTTGATCGACTTGTACCCCGTGGCGTTCACCACGGTCGTCAGGATGCGGAGCACTTCGGAGCAGTGCATCGGGGAGCGGGAGTGCGAGGCAACGTAGGCGTGGTACTCCCGGACGTGATCCATGATGGGCCGGTCGTAGTGCTTCCTGAACGGGTCCGAGAGCCCGACCTGCCCGCGCTCCCGCGCCGTGAGCCAGTCGGCCATCACCCGCTTCGCCGCGGCCTTGTCTGTCACGTCCGTGCTGACCCGCTTCAGCTTCCCGGCCTCGCGGTACTGGATGTACCACTTCCGCGACTTAACCCGCACCTTCTTCGCCCCCGGCGTTCCCGCCGGCACCCGGCTCCCTGCGGCATCGGTCCACTGCACCGTCACGACACGCATCAGGCTCGCCACGGCTCCCCCCCGATTCTGTTTACATCACTGTTTGCATCACCGCTGTTCGGCACGGTACGCTTCCTGTCGGCACCTGTCAACGAGCGTAGCGGCGCGTCGCGCTCGATTGCCCTGAAAATCTCGGGGCAAGTCGCATCATGTCGGTTTGTGTCGGTGACAGTCGGCTGTCAGCGGAGAAGTGCTATACTAGACTGTCGATCCGGTGGTTGCGGGTTCGAGTCCCGTCGTCCTCGCTCCTGACTCCCGCTGCCAACCGGTGACGGGCCTTGACGAAACCCCTGAATTCTCAGGGGTTCTTTCGTTTCTACCCCCACCCCCTGCCCCCCACCCCGTTGCCCAAAATGGACAGCGACGGCCCCCCGTTGAACCCGGTCCGTGCAACCACCGTGCAACCAGAATCGGTTCCGGTCGCGCGAAGGGCAGCAGATTCCGTCGTCGGCGCGGGGATGAGGTTCGGCAGCTTCTCGACCGCGCCTGCCAGATCGTACAGCCGCCGATGGGAGTACCTCGCAGTGAGCTCCGGTTTGGAGTGTCCGGCGAGTTCCTGCAACGTGCGCAGGTCGATTCCCGACCGCCCCCCGAGCGTCAAGTAGGAGTGCCGGAACGAGTGAAAGTCGGCGTACTCCGGGCCGTCCGGTCCCTCGACGGAGTACGGAATGCTCGCCGCCTCCAAGTCGCCCCGGAGCATTTCGGCGCCGCGATGATCCCGCGCCCACGTCCCGCCCCACACGAGAGCGGCGGGCGCCCGATCACGGAGGTAGCCGGCGAGTTCGACCGCCACGTCCGCCGGGAGTGGCTGCACCTTCGGCTTACCACTCTTGTTGAATCGGGCGGCCAGCGTGACCGTGAAATGGTCGCCCGTCAGGTCGAAATCCCCCGGCGTCAGGTTCGCCAGCGCCCGCGCTCGGAACCCGGTAGTAAGTGCCGTGAGGTACAACACGAATCGGTCGCGGCCGGTGAGCCCCCGGTAGGTGCGGGTACTGGCGCGGGTCGCGGCCAACAGCCCGCGCAGGTCGTCCACGGCCAACTCACGCCGGCCCCGGCGAACGTCCACGCGGGCGTTGACCAGCGTTAGCGTGTCCAGGGGGTTGGAGCCGGCCCGCTTGGCGCGGACGAGCCACCGGAAGAACCCTCGCACTGCGCGAACGTAGTGGTTCACGGTTTCCGGCCCGCACCCCCGCCCGGCCTTGTCGGCGAGCGCGGCCACGGTCACGAGAGGGAACTTCCGCGCCTTCCCGTTCCCGGACGCGGCGAGCCCGTGCCGCTTCACCGCGGCCCGCACCGCGGCACCGCTCACGCCGAGCACGGTAGCGGCCTGCGCGGGCGTGAACTCGGCCACGCCCGGCGGAACCACGATCCCGGACGCGCGGGGCTGGCGCAGGGCGTGGAGCCACTCGGCCGCCCGGCCCGCGTCCACGTCGGCCGGCATCCGAAACCCGCACCCGTCGAGGAGCGCCCGGACACGGCTGACGGTCTGCGTGACGTGCTCGGTCGTGTTCGCCTTCGCGCGGAGGTGGGAGGCGTAGACGTCGAGGTGGGTGGCGAGCGGTTCGGCCTTGTAACCGACGAACGGGTCGGACAGTCCGACGCCGGCCAGCGCGTTGTCCGTTTCCAACATCCGCAACATCTGCTCGGCGGCGCGCTTGTCCCGGCAGAGCGGGACGTGCCGGCCGTTCACCGACCCGTACCACTTCGACGACCGCTCCGACCGGCGGACGGCGCCGGGGGTTCCCGCCGGACAGCGACGTCCGTCCGGCGTGTAGCACCTCGTCACGGACTTCTTGAAGACGTTCGACATGGTGGGCTCGCGGGATGAGCCGGGCGGGGTTGCCCGCCGCCCGGCAGTCTTTGGCGATTGTACCACGGCAGGCACTGGCCTGCCATGACGGTTGACAGCTCGATTGGGCGAGTGGCGATATTACCCGAGGTCGGCGCCGTCCCCGTTCGTGGACGGCTCGGCCGCGCCGCCGCGAGCGGCGAACTTCTCCTTCGGGTACACCGCCCACCGCGCCCCGTCGCCGGACTCACCCGCCTTGTCGAAGAACAGCCCGTCTACAACCCGCCGGGTGAACGACCGCAGCTTGTACCCGAGCTTCCGTGCGTCGAGCTTCCCGGCCAGTTCCTCGACGGCCGTCCTCAGCGCGCCGTTCCCTTCCGCGGCCTTGATGATGTCGCCGGCGAACAGCCCCCGACGCTCCGGGTCGAGCGCGAACACGGCCCGGAGCATGTCGCCGAGCGCGAGCGCTTCGCGGTCGGCGCGGCCGAGCAACTCCTCCCGGGTGTCGCCGGGGTCGGGAAGCCCGGCCCACACCACGCACTGCCGTACCACGTCCGACCACCCCTCGAATGAACCCCAACCCGGGAGTCTCGACTGCGGCCGAGCGGCGGCCACCCAGCCCCGGAGCAGCGTCAGCCCCGCCGACAGGAGCGGCCCACGGTTCTCTCGGACGTACACTCGCAACTTCTCATGTCGGAAGTCGGTTCGGAGTTCGGGGCGCTCCTCAGCGGTTTCCAGCCGAACGTGACACGTCCGCCGGCCGGTGTCCGCCCGCAACTCACAGTTGTTCCCGGTCGCGTACCAGGTGACGTACAGCGGCCCGTCGAAGAGCCGGTTCGTCCCGAGTACCCGGTCCTTCCACGTCTCGGCCGTGAGCGCCGCGTCGAACGTGTCGTTGCCGATCGGCCCGGCAAGGTTGTCGAGCAGCATCATGCGCTCCCCCTCGACGGCGATGGAGGTAATGCGCTTCCGCAGTTCCACCCCATCCGCCGTGTACGACATCACCGGGAACCGGTGTCCGAGCACCGTCAGACCGATCGTATCGGCGAGCAGCCCCTTCCCGGCGGCGCGGATGTTGGCGTCGATGAGGAACAGCGGCGCCGGACCCTGGAACGCGAACTTGGCGAGGGGCGTCAGCAGTCCGGCCAGCCACGCCGCGCGGTGCGCCGGCGTGGCGAACGGGAAGTTGCCCACCAGGTCGAACAGGAGTTCCCGGGCCGCGTTCACGTCGTCCCGGCTCGGCCGGTCGGGGATGCTGACGGCGAGGCGCCGGTCAGGCCGGTAGAGGAGTCCACTTGCGTAGTGGAACCCGGGCGTCTGAAGGATCGACCCGTCGGCGAGAAGGACCGGGTGCGTTACCACCGCTTCCAGACGCGGGACGCCGGACCACTGCCCGCGGGCGTGGACCGCGTTCACGCACCACCCCGGCGGGTGGACGGGCTTCTCCTCCTCTCCCTCACTCGTGGTCACGCGCTTCGCCCAACCGGCGGCGTATGTCATCCGGTCCCGGAGGAGCGGGGCCGGCAGTTCTCGAATCACTGGCGCCCCCACCGGCCGGCGGAACACAGCGTCGTCGGGCGCCTCGTCGGCTTCCTCGATGACGTGGCACAAGAGGCCGCCGCGCTGGTACAGCCCCGGCACTCGTGCCAGCGCGGCCGTAGCCTCAGCGTTCACCCGGTGTTCGTCACTCCCGATGAAGATCAACGGCCGGTCGCTGCTCGCCGAGCGGGCCGCCGTGGGGCCGGTCGCATCACCACCATCACCCCCATCGCCACCCCGCGGGCGGTCCGGCGAGTAGGTCGCGCCGAGCCCGTCGAGCGCCTTCTGGATCGTCCGCTCCCGGTAGTCGTCACGGTCCCACTTGTCCCGCACGAGCTTCGACAGGCGGAACGCCTGGTCGAGCCGGTCGGCGGCCGGGAAGTAGAAGGCGAGAGACGAGCAGAGCGCCAGCTCGGCCTCGGAGGCCGACCCGTAGCCGCTCGTGTCGCCCTCCATCAAGCGCCGGATGGCGGCGCCATTCTTCGCCCGGTACGCGACCATCAGCAGTTCCTCGACGGAGGCGTCGGCCGGGGTCGGAACCCGCACCTTGAGCCGCGCCGGCCTGGCGCTGGACGGCTTCGGCGGGAACAGCCGGGCGTACAGCCGGTCAACCGAGTCCTGCCTCGGCTGCGGCTCGACGAGTACGCCGGGGATGACGTACCCCCGTCGTCGTGAAGTAGCGGTCGCCGTCGTACATCTCGACGTTGCCGGCGCGGCAGCGCGTGCCGGGCTTGGTGGCGCGCACCAGCATCTTGAGCCCGGTCCGCGACGGCGACACCTCGGTGTAGGTGTCGAACTCCTGAACCAGTTCCAGCGCCCACGGGTCGAGCTCGCCCGTGTCGGGGTCGCGGCAGTCGTCGAGGTCCACGCCGAGCAGCCCCGCCGACGTGAGCGACAGCCCCACCCCGTCGGTGCCGTCCGGCCCGACCGCGGCGAGCGCGTCCGCGAACGTGGACAGGTTCGCGGGCTTCGTCACGTCCACGCGCTTCAGCGTGCGGGGGTGGACCGGCGGCTTGGTCCACTTCCCCTTCACCCGGCTCCACTGCCAGCACACCCACAGCACCGCGGCCACCAGCGCGGCCGGGATGTTCTCCACCAGGACCGGCACGGCGGCGGGCTTGTCCGGCGCCTCCTGGATCGCCTTCTTGCGGCTCGGGCGCCGGGTGTCGGTCGTCACGGCGCGCGCGTTCCCCTCACGGCCCCCGTAGGGGTCGTTTCCTTCGGCATCGGCGTCTCCTCGGCTCGGTTGTGGTGGCGGGCGTGCGGCCCGCCGGGGTTCCTGGATGTTGAGCTTTGTTGAGCGTGCGAACCGCCGCGAGATGCCGTAGGATGGAGTGTCACCACCACCCGGGCGCCTGCGGCCCGCGACGGCCGACCCGACCACCAGGCCGGCGGCGTTTACGTCACGCCCGCCGGACGGCGGGGTAGCCGTCGGCGAGCCACTTTTCGAGCTGCTTCCGGTTCCACCGGACCAGCGCCCCGAGGTGGACGGGCGGCGGCAGTTGCCCGCCCTCCCGCAGCCGGTGGACGTGCCGGCTGCTGCACGCCAGCAGCCGGGCGACGGACTTCACGTCGAGCATGGCGGAGTCGGCCTGCACCCCGGACGCGGCGCCGGGGTCGGTCTGGGTCGTCATCGCTGCACCTCCGTTCGGCCTGGTTGCCCCCGACACCCGCGGCCGGGGGTCAGGCGGCTTTTCGTGTCTGCGGGAATGATCGCCGAGGGCTGGTACACCTGCCCTGTCACCGACCGTCCCCTGGTTCCACCCGCCCGCGGCGGGTGGCATGGCGTCGAGTGCCCGGGCTACACGGGGAGCCGAAATGACGCCGCCGGCATGTTCTGGCCCCGGGTTGCCTGCCCGGCGCGCGTTCGGCAGTCCCCGACACGTTCAGTCACGCCGTTTGTGCCCGTAAGTTGCCCCGGGGTAAGTACTTGCTGCCGATCGCATCTGCCGGCGCCAGGCCGACTTTGGACTACATGACCAGTCCGCCACCGGCGTGAACCGTAATCGCAACGAGAACCGCCCCGCAAACCGGCGGAATCACCGGGGCACGGGGCGGGGCAAATTCGTCTTAAAATCAGACGGGTAAATGTGTTGCGCGCGACTGAACCGGCGTCAGGTCCGGCGCCGTGCCGGTCGGCGAGCGCGTCGTCTACCGCGTCGAGTTTGGCGAGACGGTCGAGTACCCAGTGGCCGAAATGAAAAGTTTGGGGAGCGTGTACTTCCGCAGCGGTGCTGGTGCGAGCATTTGCGAGCCTGCGTCTTTCTCAGCCTGAGAAAGAGTAGGCGGTGGAGGAGGGTCAGGTGCGTCGGGCATGGTGGGTTCCTCGGGTCGGGAAACGCCCTTGAGTTTGCCCAACCCGGGGAAGCCGCGAAAGGTCAGCAGTGGTCAGAGTTCGCCTGCAAACGCCTTCGCCAGCACCCCCGGCATAAGTGCGCTCAGCTCATTCCCTGAATCGGCCTGAAGCACCCGGAGTACGTGAAGCGGACGGAGGACGAGTACGCGGCCCAAGTCCACTACCGGGTGGAGCGCGCCTTCCACCGGCGGGCGAAGGAGCTCGCCCGGATTATTCAGGAGCGTGTGTCGGACAGTCAATTCTCGTAGGTGTGAACGTTTTTCGAGCCGCCGAAGTGCCCCTTCGCGTGCTCGGGACGCACCGCCCCCTTACCCCCATGCGGTTCCGGGCGTGTGTCGAGTTGTCGATGGCTCTATCCCGACCAGAAGTGGGCCACGGCCGGTCGCCGACAGACGTGCTGCGTGATCTGCTCGAAGAACTGCTGATGGGGCCAACTGCCACTCAACCGCACCACGATCCGACGACAACTGACTACTACCGACGCGGCCACCTTGATGAGCAAGAGCCGCCACGTCGCCGGGTGCCCCTCGCCCAACGGGTCGTGGCGGCGCCGCGCGTTCTGGTATCGCTTCCGCTGTGGCTCCGCCAACGCGGCCACCGGCACATCTCCAGCAGGGGCGGGTGGCGGGTCGGCAATCTCCCGACGCAACCGCACCAGCAGGTTCAACGCGGCCGCGTGCAGGTACAGCCGGAAGTAGTTGGCCATGAAGCGATGATCGCTGAGCCGATCCATCGCCATCCCGCACTTGAACTCCTTGTTGCGGTTCTCGCTCTCCCCACGCATCGCGTATTCGTCGTATGTCGCTTCCGGGTACGCCCGCGCACCGGGTCGGTTCGTGGTCACGAAGCGGCGATTCGTACCTTGCGCGTTCGCCTCGGCCTTCGCCACCACCCAGCGCGGCATCGGCCACGTTCCGGCTTGATACCAGAAGCCCGCGAACAGCCGCTGCGATTCGTGTGTTTCATCCCAGCGCCGAACGGCTTCGGCCAGCAATTCCGTGGTCTCCCGAGTCAGAACCGGATTCGTTGAGAGGCCGTAGGTGTAGATCACGTCCAGCCGCTCGCTCACCTCGTACATGGTCGGGTTGCCGAACCCGCCATCGCCCCGCACGCGAATCCGCACGCTCGGCCAGACGGCGCGAATCCGCGTCACCAGATATTCCAGGTCGTCGTCGGTACCCAACGAGGCGGTCGCCGTACCGTGCCGCAGACTGAGCACCACGATCGCGTCGTTCTCGGCACAGGTGATGACTAGGGGCAGGTACTGGTACTGCTCGTAGAAGGCGTGGAACAGCGTGAGTTGCTGCGACCCGTGCGTCGCATCATCGACCGCGTCGAGATCGAAGGTCAACGTGACGGGCGGTTGGGGGAACGAAGCGATGAACTGGTCGATGAACACGTCGCGGAGTCGGAACAGGGAGGGGATGTCGATCGCGTTCTCGAACCGGGAGAGCGTGGGCTGGCTGGCGAGGTCTGCGTCGGTAGGCGAGCGGTCGGCGATGAGCTTGAAGATCGGGTCGGTGCGCAGGGTGTCGTGGTCGTTCTGGTCTTCGTACCCGGCGAGGATGCCGAACACCCGCATCCGGACCATTTCCAGGAACGTGTGGTCGATGAGGTCGGGATCACGCGGGTCGTACAGGGCCGCGGCGAACTGGCGGGTGAGCCCGATGCGGTGATCGAATTGCCGCAGCGGGAGCAGGCCGGCGTCGGACGTGAGCGGGGCGTCGGACACTTCCACCTGAATGGGCAGGGGCGCGTAGAAGTCGAGGTCGAAGAGGGACGCGGGTTGGGGACGCATGATCGGGCTCCGGTGTCGGTGTCGCGGGCTTGGATCGGGAAACGGGATGTTCGTACTTTAACCACCCGACGACCCTGGGGTGTTCACCGCGGAGCCGCCCGTGCCCGACCCGAGCGAACCGAGCCGCACCGGTTCCGCCCCCCCGGACCCGCACTCTTCGGCCGCGAGCGACCGGGACGAGACCGCGGCTGCGTCCCACGCGGGTGGTGCGGCCGCGCCCCACTTCAAACCGCCCGCGGTTCCGGGCGAGGTCGGCACCCTCGGGCCGTACCGCGTCCTCAAGCAGCTTGGGGCCGGGGGCATGGGTGCGGTGTACCTGGCGCTCGACCCGCGACTCGACCGCAAGCTCGCGCTCAAGGTGATGCTCCCGGAGTTCGCCGCGAACGCCGACGCGAAGGAGCGGTTCCTGCGCGAGGCTCGTGCCGCGGCCAAGATCACGCACGACAACGTGGTGACGGTGTTTGAAGCCGACGAGCGCGACGGCGTGCCGTACATCGCCATGCAGTTCCTTCAGGGCTATCCCCTCGACCAGTACCTGAAGACCAAAGGCGCGCCGGCACTCCCGCACGTCCTCCGCATCGCCCGCGAAACGGCCCTGGGCCTAGCCGCGGCGCACGCGCTGGGTCTGGTCCACCGCGATATCAAGCCCGCGAACCTGTGGCTCGAAGCCCCCAACGGGCGGGTGAAGGTGCTCGACTTCGGGCTCGCCAAGCCGGTCGGCAGCGAGGCCGAACTGACCAAGAGCGGGGCGGTGATCGGCACCCCCGCCTACATGAGCCCGGAGCAGGCGCGCGGGATGAAGGTGGACCACCGCACCGACCTGTTCAGCCTCGGCGCGGTCCTGTACCGCATGTGTACCGGCAAGACCCCGTTCGCCGGTCCGAACGTCATGGCCGTGCTGATGGCGCTGGGAAGTGACGACCCGGTGCCAGTGCGAGACCTGAACCCCGACGTGCCGGAATCGCTGGCGACCCTGATCCACCAACTCCTCGCGAAAAAGCCGGACGAGCGCCCGCAAACGGCCACGGCGGTGGCCAAGCGACTCCGCGCGATTCAGGAAGAACTCGCGGTGCCGGTGGCGACCGCGGCCCCCGAGGTCTCCACTTCGCTCCCGGTCGTCATGTATGCGCCTCCGGCGCAATTGGCGGCCGTCCTGCCGATGCACATCACGGCACAGCCGGAGAGCGTGTTCGCGGACTTGGACGCGGACGACGAAACTCACATCGAGCGTTCGGCCGAGCGGCCGAAGCCGGAGAAGAAGCCCGTTGGCAAGGGGCTGTGGGTCGCGGCCGGTGGTTTGGTGCTGCTGGTGATCGCGGTGGCGGTGGTCGTGTCGCAGATGGGCAAGAAGGGCGAGCCGGTTGCGGAGAAGAAGGAGCCGGACGGCAAGTCGGTGACGCCCGGGCCGAAGAAGGCCGACCCGGTGGGTCCTGTCGGCCCACTTGCGCCCGCGTTCAAGAACAGCATCGGGATGGAGTTCGTGAAGGTGCCGAAGGGGACGGGGTGGCTCGGCGGCGGTGGCGGGAAGGCGGGCGAGACGAAGGTGGAGATCACGGCCGACTTCTACCTGGGGAAGTACGAGGTGACGCAGGGGGAGTGGGAGGCGGTCACGGGGCTGAACCCGAGCGAGTTCAAGCGGGGCAACGAGAAGGTGAAGGACATCTCGGACGCGGACCTGAAGCGGTTCCCAGTGGAGAACGTGTCGTGGGACGACTGCCAGTCGTTCATCGCGCGGTTGAACAAGAAGGAGAAGGACACGGGGTGGGTGTACCGGTTGCCGACGGAGGAAGAGTGGGAGTACGCGTGTCGGAGCGGCCCGGTGGACAAGTTGGACAGCGCGTTCGATTTCTACCTGGACAAGCTGCGGAACGCGATCCTGGTGGACCAGGTGAACTTTACGCCTGCGGAGGGTAAGGGATTGGGTCGGACGTGCAAGGTGGGATCGTATGCCCCCAATTCGCTTGGATTATATGACATGCATGGAAATGTGTGGGGGTGGTGTGAGGAGAAGTTGCCCCCGGACCCGAACGATCCCAACGCGGCCCCGCTTGGTGTGGCCCGGGGCGGCAGCTGGCGCAGCGATTCCGGGCTCTGCCGGGCGGCGTACCGTACCGCGGACGCGCCGTCGAACCGGCACTCCGACGTCGGCATGCGGCTGGCCCGAGTTCCG